>Ga0163152_10005911_pt1 | contig 14120 bp, 13 predicted proteins | sample OliLakLV19MP8IB2_FD_148635 | JGI IMG/M metagenome (GOLD analysis project Ga0163152, IMG submission 148635) | Freshwater microbial mat bacterial communities from Lake Vanda, McMurdo Dry Valleys, Antarctica - Oligotrophic Lake LV.19.MP8.IB-2 | ecosystem: Environmental > Aquatic > Freshwater >... | reverse complement strand
CGCCTTCGGTCGAGTCCAGCCGTTTCGACGGAGTTCGCGAGACAGCGTCGAAGCCGAACGATGCAACCCCAGGGCAATCGCTGCTGGCTTGAGGCCCATCTCCAGTTGTGTGTGGATCATCGCCCGCTCCTGAAGGCTCAACTGCGTATAGAAGTTTCCCATGCAACATTTTCTCCCAAAAATGTTGCACTTGGTTTTTGAGCGCGCCCTGTTATATGCGCAGTGTACGCTGCGGAATTCCGAATTCCATTTGTGAGATTCGGAACGGGCAGCATCAGCAGCGCAGTTCACTTCACAACCATAGGGAGATTCAATGAAAGGATGGGCACCATGAATGTGGTCGTAGCGATGGATGGATCGAAATATGGGCAATGGGCGCTGAACTGGATGGCTAAGCTGCCGCTGGTCGAGCCGCCAAAAGTCCTGGCGCTGCATGTGCTCGAGAGCGCCTGGCTCCGTGGGCCGTTTCGGACACGACCAGAGATTTTGCGCATGGAAGCGCGCTCGGCACGAACCCTCAAGAAGGTCACAGAGCAGTTGGCATTGCTGAAACTTACGGGCACGGCCCGTGAGGAACAAGGGAACATTGCGCCGACGATCTTGAAACGGGCGCCGAAACGGGACGGGCTCCTGGTGGTAGGCAGTCAAGGCCTCGATGCCCTCGACCGCTTCACGCTCGGCAGTGTGTCGACGAAACTCATCCAGAAGGCAACCTGTCCCGTGCTCGTCGTCAAGAGCGAGGCGGTGCCATTGCGGCGGATTATCTTGGCGACCGATGGATCGGAGGCCTCGGTCAAAGCTCTGGCGTTTGTCCTGACCAAGTTTCAGCCGGGTCGGCCGGTGCCGATTCATGTGAGTGTGATCCATGTTATCCCACGCCGCCCGTTGGCCCCCTTCGATATCGGAACGACGATCCCCTGGACCCAGCAACGGGGGCTGAAGGTCAAGGAGGAAAGCCGGAAATTACTCGACCAGAGCGTGCAGAAGCTGATCGAGGCGGGATTTAGGGCCAAGCCAATAAGCCGGCTGGGGAATCCCGCTGAACAGATCATAGAGGCGGCTTCGAAACAACAGGCCAATCTGATCGTGATGGGGGCCCAAGGGCTGGGCGCGCTTGATCGGTTTTTCCTCGGCAGCGTGTCGACGCGCGTGGTGCAGTACGCGAACGGTGCCGTGCTCGTCGTTCGATGACAGAACCTCATCAGGACTCCGATAACGAACAGTGAATTCGAACTAACCCGCATTATTCATAAGCGCTTCTGCTGCAATCGCGGATTCCCCGCTCTCATGCATAATACGTCGTTCGTGAAGCGTGAAACGCAGGACGGAAAGGGTGTGTCTGTTTCCGCGCTTGCGAGATACGCTTCACGAGGACGCGCTCTTCAAACCCATCATGCCCCGCGATCCGAGGAGCACCAAGTCGGCATACGTTCGTTCTGCGGTTCGTACGATTTCTTCTACCAGGCAGCCTTCGACCAGCAAGGGGTGGACCGTCATGCTGCGGCGGGTCACGACTTTCCTTACTCGCCCCAGCGCCTGAGCCTCCTCACAGAACTTCGGTGCCATCGTAGTCAGCTGGTGGGGAGCACGATCGGCGGGCGGCTCGACGACGGGCAGGACGGTTACCTGCGACGTTGCTGGTATGTTCAGCGCTCGGAACAATCGTGCGGCTGCCAATGCGTGCTCGGATTCGCCCACTGCCAAAAGACCCTCAGACCTCTTGCACGTTCCCGGGGCGCTCCTCTCCTTCGTGCGCATCTGATCAGGACCAAGCACGGTGCCGAATTGAGCACGCCATCGCGCGACTGACAGTTCCTGCTCATGTTACCCACGCCACTCGCCCTCCTGCTGCCGAAACACAAGCACCGCGCACAGACTGTCGCACAGGGCTTCGTCCGGTTGCGCAACAAGGACCTGGAGGAGTGAGCTGTCTGGCAGAGACCTGACAATACTCCCCTGCCTGACGGAATAGGCGAATGTCACCGCGAGGCTATCTCACAACGAGGACCGAGCAGGAACTGTGCTGGACCACCCTTGTCGAGACGCTCCCGAGGAGAAACCGGGCGATGGCGCCCAGCCCTTTGGCCCCCATCACGATCAGATCGGCACGGTGCTTGGAGGCCACTTTCATGATCTCTTCAGCAGGCTTCCCAAGCTGACACACAGCCTCGGCCGTAAACCCAGTCTTGATCAGCTTCTGTACGCTCTGCTCGACCACCCTGCGGCCTGCCTCCTTCAGCTCCGGGTATCTGATGAATGGCATCACATGAATCACAGTCACCTGAATCGGCACGCGCCCACCCTTGCCGGTCGAACGATCCGGCCGAAACTTGGCCAGCACAAACGCCAGTGCTTTGGCCGAGGCCTCCGATCCATCTATCGCCAAGGTGAGCCGCCGCAAGGGTGCCGCCTCGTCCTTGACGACAAACACAGGACAGGTCGCATGATGGATGAGATCCGTCGACACGCTGCCGAGCATGAAGCGGTCGAGGGCGTCGAGGCCTTGACTGCCCACCACCAGGAGCCCGTCCCGTTTCGGCGCCCGTTTCAAGATCGTCGGTGCGATGTCCCCTTGTTCCTTGCGGGCTGTGCCCGTGAGCTTCAGCGATGCCAACTGCTGCGTGGCCTTCTTGATGATTGTGGCCGAGCGCGCTTCCATGCGCTGGATTTCTTTCTGGCGGTACCGCTCGCTGCCGGCCTGCGAGAGAAACGGCCCGCGGGGCGCGCGGATCGCATGCAAATCCAGCACATGCAGCACCGTCACTTGCAGTGACTCGACGAACGGCAGCTTGGCCAACCAGTCCAGCCCCCATCGTCCATACTTCGACCCATCCGTCGCCACGAGCACGTCCATGTTGTCCATTGTTTGTGGTTCCCCTTTCCTTCGAACCGACAGCCTGAAACCGGCTGCGAAATGCCTCCCGCGCTATCACGCCCAACCGTTTTCTACTGATTCTGCCGGCTGCCCGGTTCGCTTAGGGGTTGTGCTGCTGTTTGCGTTCCTGCTTCCGCCCACGCTTCATGTCTTTCTCCGGTTTCTCTTCCTCCACCTCGATCACGGCTCCCGACTCCGCATCGATGTGAACTTCCATCACCTTGTTCTCCCCTGTGACGACTTCGACTTCCCACACGAGTGTGCCGTGTTTCTTCTCCAGTTCGGCCTCGACGACCTTGCCGGGCACTTTCTCTAAAGCCGTCTTGATCGCCTGGTCGATCGTCACCTTGGCCGTCGCGGCCATTTCAACCGTCTCTTTCGATTCACCCTTCTTTCCCTTCCCTTGCTGATCGCTCCACGCAGGACCGTTCAGCACCAACACGACGCCGATCGCCAAGGCCATCATTCCCACTAGCTGCTTCATAGGAACCTCCTTGTATATGTTGTTGTGCGTGAGGCACACTCGTGATGACCACGCGCGCTCGTGCATTATGCGCTTCGATTCTGCAAGACATGAGCCCCTTGAAATCGCCCTCGGGAACTCCTTCCGCTGAACCAGTCTGCCCCGTTATGCAACAGCGTTACAGCTTCGGTGGTGGAATTCGCGTCAGCTGGTTGCACGTTCCTCAGTGGGATTTGAGCGACTCAATGCCCCGCAAACCTTTGGCTCTGCGACATGTTGGCTTGCCCCAATCGATAGACACTGTGGAGATACTGAGCGACCATGCGGTGCATATCGAAGTACGATCAGTTGACGGCAATCGTATGCCGCATGATCTTGATAACCCGGTCGCGTTCCTTGCGGAAGCAGTGCAACACGTTCGGCACGAGCATGGCGTGTCCCCTTCCAACTCGACGCTTATCGTATTCGGTTCCAGACCATGAGCACCGAACCATCAGCATCAGGTTAACAAGCTGGTGACGATCCCCACGGCGTAGTGCTCGACCGTCGTCCACTGGGGGTGCTACGAGGCGAACCGCGCCGTGATTGACCGATCATAGATCACCTCTCCATTTGTGTAGGGCCATGCCCCACCCCCGTTCTTAACATGACAGGCTTTTTCAGAGATTACCCGACCGGCACGTCGAGCAAGTACAATTCCCCTTGCACCTCCGGGTGCAGGTCGCAGCGGAACGTTATCTTTCCCTGTCGATCAGGCGTCAGGCGGATCGCCAACGTCTTGCCAGGATCGAGGTGGAACCCTTCGATGCCCGTTCCGAAAGCCTCGATGCCCTCCCCTTCCCCCTGAACGGAGCGGCCCAGGAAGAGGGGCGAGATGAATCCATGCCGGACAGCGTCCTCGTTGTGGACTACGAACACCATCGGCGTTCCCGCGCGAATCGACTCCATCTTGGTGCGCACGTACTTGAAGTCGCGGATGGTGATCTCGATGCGTGGTTCCTGCGCAGGCACGACGTCCAGAGCGACGATCGGCGTCGCACCGATCACCGGCCACCCCACCAGCCCCAGGACGGCGAGGGCACCCCAGCGCACCCTTCGTGATCTCAACATTCTGTGTTCTTCCATATCGGACCTCCTATGTCTGAATACAACAGAGCCACCTATCCGGCCCACCGGTTCAACGGACGTTCTTTCTCCTGCCTTTCAGCAGCACGACCACACCCACGATGCCGATGATCGGGGCGAGCCCACCGAATACTTGCCAAGGGTTTTATGGTCTTCTTCTTTATGCCAAAGATACGCGGCGGAGACTGTCATCCGTGAAAACTGATCAAGGGCTTGACGATGCCGTCTTCCTTGGTCTCCATCAGACGAAATGCCTGATCAACCTGGTCGAATGCAAACCGGTGCGTGGTCATGGGCCTCGGGTCCACGCGACCGACTTCGAGCAAGCGGATCAGGCGGGCCATCCGTTCTCTCCCCCCTGGACAGAGCCCCGTGCGGATCGTCTTATCGCCAAGGCCCACGCCCCATGCCAATCGCGGAATCTTTACATAGTCGCCATCTCCGAAATAGCCTGCCACAGAAATCGTACCGCCAGGACGCGTGGCCTTCACGCAGGCTTCAAAGGTCACCTGCGCACCAAGACACTCAATGGCTGAGTCCACTCCCTGACTTCCCGTCAACCGTAGAATCTCCTCGACCGGATCAACCTTGGTGAAATCCACCACCACGTCCGCGCCGAACTGCTTGGCCAATTGCTGCCGTCCGGGCATGCTTTCCACGGCAATAATCAACCCGGCGCCCAGTAATCGTGCGCCGACCGTCGCCATCAAGCCAACCGGTCCTTGTGCAAACACGGCTACGGCTCCGCCTAGCGGAATGTTCGCCCGCTCGGCCCCCATAAACCCGGTGGACATCATGTCGCACGTATAGACCGCACTATCGTCCGACACGGAATCGGGGATGTGGACTAGATTTCCGCAGGCGGCATTCACGTGAAAGTACTCGGCGAAGCTCCCATCCTTGATGTTGGCAAACTTCCAGCCTCCGAGGAGTTGCCCACATTGAGAAGAGTACCCCCGCAGACAGTTGTCGCAGGTGTAGCAAGGCGTGATCGCATTAACCGCCACGCGATCTCCCTCGCGGAAGTCTTTAACCTGGCTGCCGAGCTTGTACACCACTCCCACGGCCTCATGCCCTAGCGTCAGGTTCTTCCGGTTCCCGATAGCACCCTTCACGGTGTGAACATCCGACGTGCACACGAGCGCCCGGGTCGTCTTAATAATGGCGTCGTTGGGTCCGACCTCGTTCGGAATGGGCTTCTCCATGAAGCCGACCCTGCCGATGTCTTGCATCACGAACGCGTTCATTGTTGTTCCCATCGCATACTCCTTCATTCAATCTGCGCCAATCCGCAGGCAGCAAGCGGATTTTCATCCATTCGCCGGCACTTCGAATCCGGAGATGACGTTGAATAGGTTCTCGTCAACGCCACCCTGGCGCAACGATGTAATATCCCGTTGAGGTCCTCAGCCGTTCGTCGATGTTCTTCTCGGCGCGCTACCTGCCGCCAAGCGGCTCGTGCTCTCGATTGCCTGAGATTCAGCATACGCACTGAGAAGCGAAACGAAAAAATACTCGCGGATGAACGCCCGCAATTTATTGGTGTTGCCGGCTTGGCGATGGTGTCTCCAGCCGGCTAAGCTTATCCAACTGGACAATCTGGATCTGTTCAATTCTGCTCACATGGGAAGCGTCGCGCCTCGCTTCCATCACAATCGCTTCCGCGTCGAACCAGTCTTCGAGATCATGCCCTTCGCGGCAGCCGCGTTGTTCCCACGGTTCATTGGCTTTCTCGCGATCTATTCCCACAGGCCTTTCGGCAATTCATAAGGTTTCTCCGCCGTGTCCCTGTCGAAGGTTGCACGGGTCTGTGAAGCGCCACGCATCTTCGCCGTTCTCTAGGAATTCATTGGTCCCTTGGTTGCCTTCGTCTTCGCCATCATGTCTCCCCTCCTGAAGTCAGCGGTCGCATAACACCGCCAGCATCCATCTGGGGTGGAAGGCGTCGCACCCCTCGCGCGACTGACAGTTCCCGTTCGTGTTGCCCCTGCCACCCGCCCTCCTGCTGCAGAAATACAAGCGCCGCACACAGCCTCTCGCATAGGGCTTCGTCCGGTTGCGCAACAAGGACATGGAGAGGGAGCGTCAGGCAGAGGCCTGACAGTACTCCCCCTCCTTGACGGAATCGCCGAATGTCACCGCGAGGCTATCTCACAACCAGAACCGAACAGGAACTGTGCTGCACCACCCTTGTCGACACGCTCCCGATAAGGAAGCGGGCAATGGCGCCCAGTCCTTGGGCCCCCATGACAATCAACTCGGCATGCTGTTTGGCGGCCACCTTCATGATCTCCTCAGCAGGCTTCCCGGGCACACACACAGCCTTGGCCGTAAATCCCGCCTGGATCAGCTTCTGCACGCTCTGTTCAAGTAATTTCTGGCTTACCTCCGTTACCTTCAACCCCCGGTACTTGGTCCACGGTATCGTCGTTCCGATGTCGATGGGGGCTAGAGGGCGGCGTGCTATGACATGGACCACGCTCACATGAATCGGCACGCGCTTGCCCTTGCCGGTCGAACGGTCAGGCTGCAACCTGGTCAGCACAAACTCTAAAGCTTGGGCCGATTCGAGCGATCCATCGATCGCCAAGGTGATCCGCCGCAATGGAATCGCCTCGCCCTTGACGACGAGCACCGGACAGGTTGCATACTGAATAAGTTTTGTAGAGACGCTGCCGAGCATGAAGCGGTCGAGGGCGTCGAGGCCTTGACTGCCCACCACCAGGAGCCCATCCCGTTTTGGTGCATGTTTCAAGATGTCGGGGCGATGTCCCCTTGTTCCTTGCGGGCCGTCCTCGTAAGCTTCAACGATGCCAACTGCTGTTGAGCCCTCTTGAGAATTCTTGCCGCGCTCGCTTCCACGCGCTGAATCTCTGGCCGCGTCCGAAACGGCCGACGGAGCCAGGCGCTATCGAGCACATGCAGCGCTGTCACTCGCGGCGCCTTGACAAGCGGCAGCTTGGCCACCCAGTTCAGCCCCCATTGCCCATACTTCGATCCATCCGTCGCTACGAGCACCTTCATGTTGTACCTCCTGTTGTTTGAGTTCCTCTTACCTTCGAACCGGCAGGCTGAAACCGGCTGCAAAATACCTTTGACGCCAACGCTACAACACGCAACGACCACATAGCGCGCTGGGGTATCGTCCACCCGCCCCAGAGACTCGGACCTTCGCACCGATCAGCTTGTCGGCGTAAAGGCACGTGAATGATGGCCTAACAACTGGGGTGGGTCAGCCCCGACTACAGTTGATCGAACATGGCCCTCAGGATTCTTCTAGTACCAGGCTGCGCTATGAAGAGCACGCTCAGGAAGATGTTTCCGGGTTGAGGCGAAAGTTTTCACGGGTCTTGCCAGACTCCCCTAAACAGCCATCTGTAGTCTGAGCAGTAGTGCACATGTTCGACGGCTTCCCAACTCTGACACCTTTGCACGGACGGCCCGACGGCCGACGTGGCGCTGGTGCTCTGACGCTGGCCGAGCACCGATCCGACCGGCGGCTGTCTCTTGGCCCCCACGTCGTTCCATACACCACATTGACGCGAACGCCCGACTCGCCCAAGAAGTAGATTTCGCCTTCGTCCCACTTGGCTTGGCGTGAGATCGCGGGGTAGGTCTCGCGCTGCCAGGGTGCCATCGCGTCGGGATCGCGTTGGTAGGCGTGCTGCAGTGGCTTCTGCGGTGTCAGACTTGGTCTGGCACGCACCGCGCCGATCGAGGCTAGACTCAAGCGCACACAGAATCGCTGCTTCACCAACTTCACGCACGATATGCCGCGTCCACAATCCGACATCGAATCGCCCGCCACGTGCGGATGGGCTCCACGGTCCCATGATCCCGTATCCGTCCGTCTCGCGTCATGGCGGAACGGAGTATCGCGCAATCATCACGTGCTATCTAACGTGCTGACCTATGAGTTATTTTCGACGTACCCGCTCGTCTCGTTCCTCGCCTAGTCGTCGTCATAGAACTAGGAAATTCCTGAGGTCTGGTCAAAATTGCTCAGCTAGCAAGACTCCAAAGAGCTTACAGTGACATGTAGAGGAGGTGCCTATTCCGACCGGTAGCCGACAGTCCGAGAGACCACTGACCCCACTCTCGAATCAACACGATGGCTCAATGGGGCGAAGGCACATGCGTGTCTAAGTGGGAATCGAGGAAGTCAGGATAATGAGTGAATGATCCAACCACATCCAATATATGAAGGAGTACGTGATGCACACAGGAAAAACACAAGGGAAGGTACTGGCCGGATTCGTCATTCTAGGAGCAATGGTTTTGGCACTGCCACTGCTGAGCCAGGCGCAAGAGAAGTCTTTTGCCGGCAAGTCGCAATCCTCCCTTGATCCCCATTACTTAGATAACAAGGCCGACTTGCGACTGAAATTAGATGTCAAGAGGGAGATATCATTAAGTCCTTACGTCGACGGCGATTTCATTCACGTCACAGTTAGGGATGGAGTCGTGACGCTCAGAGGGTCCGTCGAGGATCAAAGTGCCGTCGATGCCGCGATTGAAAACGCGAAGGAAGCCGGTGCCAAGAAAGTCATCAGCCATCTGACAATTGAAGAGAAGAAGTGAAGACGTGAGACACCCCTGATGGCGAAGGGCAGCGGTTATGCGCATAAATGTGCCGAACGCACGGCCGACCCTGACCCTCTCCCTGGAATTGACCATTGAACATTCCTAGAAAACACGAGATACGTCCTTGACAGGCTCAGGGCATCCCGAGCCTGTCGAGGGACGCTTCACGAGGAACGCATGCGCAGCAATTTCGCGACGAACCGTCATAAATCATGCGTACTAGGGCATGGCGCTGGGCCCAATCGATAGGCATTGTGGAGATACTGGGCGACCATGCGTTGCGTATTGAAAAATGCTCCGTTCAAGGCAATCGCGTGCCGCATGATCTCGGTAAAGCGTTCATGCTCCTTATAAAAACAGGGTAAGACCTTCTCCTCCAGTTTTCTATAGAGTTCCGTTGCGTGGCAGGCGTCCTCCCCAGACTGAGTCTCCAGAGCGTCCTCCACTCGATCGCCGATCGACCAGCCGGTCACATCTTCAAGATGGCCCTCGACCCACCAGCCGTCGAGCACACTCAGGCTGGGGACCCCATTCATCGCCGCCTTCATCCCACTCGTCCCTGACGCCTCCAGCGGCGGCAACGGTGTATTGAGCCAGACATCAACGCCGGCACAGAGCATCTTGGCCACCTCCATGTCGTAGTTGGCAAGGTAGGCAACGTTGATGATCCCGTGCAGCGCATCACGCATCTCATGGATGTGCGCGATCAGGTCCTTGCCCTCGTGATCATGCGGATGCGCCTTGCCGGCAAAAACGATCTGGATCGACCCGGCTTCGCGGACAATCTTCTTGAGCCGGTCGAGATCCTGAAAGATCAGACCGGCACGTTTGTAGGCCGCAAATCGACGGGCGAATCCTATGGTCAACATGTCGCGATCGAATCCCGCATTCGTTTCCCGATTCACATGCTCGACCAACGTGCGCTTGGCCTCCACATGGGCCGCCCAGATGGCCGAGGTGGGAATGCCCACCGCATAGCGCAGCGAGAGTTGATCGCGCCGCCAATCCGGTAGATGGGTATCGAAGAGCTTCTGGAACGACGGACCGGTCCACGTTGCCGCGTGAACTCCGTTGGTAATGGAATGAATCGGATAGTCGGGGAACATGCCGTGCGAGACCTCCCCATGCTTCATCGCCACCCCGTTGACATACCGAGAGCCCCGCAGTGCCAGTTGCGTTAAATTGAGCGTCTCCTCAACACCGCAGGCCTTCAGTATGGCCCACCAGCGATCACCCAACACCTGGCGAGCGAGTGTCTCAGGAAATTTATCGTGCCCTGCCGGCACGGGGGTATGGGTTGTAAACACGCACTGTTCACGAATGGTTTCGATCAGCTCGTGTGAAACCGAATCCGACTGGTTCTGCGCGGCCAACTTCTCCTCGCCAAGCGCAAGGACAAGCAAAGCAGCATGACCCTCATTCATGTGGAATCGACGGATATCTTTGTACCCGAGGGCACGTAATAGCCGAAACCCTCCAACTCCCAGCACCATTTCCTGACACAGGCGATACCGGTCGTCGCCTCCATAAAGCACATTCGTCAGCGTCCGGTCCCATGGCTGATTCTCGCTCACGTCTGTATCAAGCAGATACACCGGAACGACATGCCCGGACTCACCCGTGACGCAGTAGCGCCAGGCCCTGACATGGACCGTGCGACCTTCGATATCGACCGTGGCCCGCTCGTCGATCAGCTCAGCGAAATCATTGACCGGCCATGCGACAGGCTCCTCGCTTTGATGACCTTGCGCATCCAGCCGCTGGAAAAAGTATCCGCGCCGGTGGATCAACGACACCGCCACCATCGGCACGTCGAGATCCGCAGCTGAGCGAATCGTATCGCCGGCAAGCACGCCAAGCCCTCCCGAATAGGTCGGCATCCCGGACTCAAGGCCGATCTCCATAGAAAAGTACGCGACGAGCGGCGGTTGCATCATCGATGCTCTCCTCAGTGACGTCCTCGTCGTTCGTGGAAGATGCAAAGTAAAACGTGAGACGGCAGAATCCGGAAACGAACGACACCTTTCGTTCTACGTCTCACGGCCTTTGCGATAACTGACTCTCTCAGCATCCTGCTAACCTAACGCCGAGTGAATCCAAGCGCCCACATAATGCGTGATCGCAATCACGCTGACGCCGATGACGACGTGCTCCACGATGACCTTCCAGGCCGGGATCTGCTGGGCCCGCGCTACGAGATAGCTCAACACTACGAGTCACATGAGCCCCCACAGCACGTTCACGGGCTTACCGTGATCTGCGGAATAGATCTCTGCCTCGTAGCCCCTCTGCCGAGTCGCTTCATAGCTTCGAAGGCGACAAGGCTTACCACGCCAGCAACGACACAGACCACAAGGTCAATCGAGTGTAGTTCGGTGAAGCGAAATACCTCGCGCAAGAACGGGACGGTGAGCACGAGTGCCAGCAACCCCAGTGCACTCCCGATAACCCACCACAGGGCTTGATTGGGCACGCGAAACATTTCAGCCATTGAGCGTGACCAAGATCGATTTGTGATGATGAGTCCCAGACTCGCCAATATCAATGCCGTGAACGTGAGCGTCCGCGCATGTTCCGCACTGTCGCCACGGTGCAGCGAGATGGTGAAAATCGTCAGCACGATCAGGAACAGACAGAGCCCTTGCAGCAGACCAAGCGTTACGGTGGATCGATCAAAGAGCGATGAGTTGGGTGCACGCGGTCGGCGGCGCATGATGTCGTTTTCTTCCGATTCCTCTTCGAATACGATCGAACAGGCCGGATCGATAATCAGTTGCAGGAATAAGATGTGAACGGGTAACAGGATCAACGGCCAGCCAAACATGACGGGTACGAGCGACAAACCGACAATCGGGAAATGTGCCGCGATCACGAACGCGATAGCCTTCTTAAGGTTGTCGAAAATCCGCCGCCCTAGCTTCACCGCCTCAACGATCGATGAGAAATCGTCATCCAACAACACGACCCCTGCTGCTTCGCGTGCCACATCAGTCCCGCGCCCCCCCATTGCGATGCCAATATGCGCCGCCTTCAGTGCCGGAGCATCATTGACGCCATCCCCGGTCATCGCAACGATTTCACCGCTGGACTTGAATGCATTCACGAGACGAAGCTTTTGCTCTGGTACGACACGGCAGAATACATTGATACGACTTATCTGGAGCTGTAACTCCGCGTCACTCATCGCATCAAGTTCAGGTCCGGAGATGATTCCATCGTCAGTTACCAAACCGATTTGCTGTGCGATCTTCCGCGCAGTCGTGGGATGATCACCTGTAATCATCACCACCCGAATACCAGCTTCTCGGCTTTCCTTGATCGCCGTCGGTACGGCGGGGCGCACCGGATCCAGAAGGCCGATGAGCCCGAGCAGGTTGAACTCGAAATCATGCTGGAGTTCGGGCAAGGTTGTGCGCGTGAAGCTCGACCTGGCAACACCCAGCACGCGCAAGCCTTGCTCCGCCATGACATTGACCTGCCGAGTGACGACTTCAGCTCGATGAGGATCCATGTGGCACAAATCCACGATCGCTTCCGGAGCTCCCTTAGCGGCAATGACGTACCGATCTCCCTCAGGTGATTGCCACACCTGGGACATCGCCAGCAACTCCGGGGATAGCGGGTATTCTTCCACCAGCATCCAGTCCTCGTGCCAATGTTCTGTGGGTGCAAGGAGCCTGTGCCCCACCTCACGAATGGCCTTTTCCATTGGGTCGAATGGATCGCGTTGGCTTGCAAGGACACTGAACTCAAGCAACTCGTGAAACGTCTCCGATAGCCCACCGAGGTCGGGCGAATTGACGTCTAAGGACTGCCCGTCGACAGATAACATAGCCAAGGCCATACGGTTTTGAGTCAATGTGCCGGTCTTGTCGACACATAAAACCGTGGCCGATCCAAGCGATTCGACGACGGGTATATGCCGAATCAATACCCGCTTTCTGGAGATGCGCCACGCACCCAAACCAAGAAAGATCGTGAGAATGACCGGTAACTCTTCCGGCAAAATGGCCATCGCCAAGGTAATCCCCACGAGGAACCCGTTCAGCCAATCGGTGCGGGTCATGCCATACCAGATTGCCACGAGGGCGGCCAGCGCAAACCCAATCCATGCCAACCGTTTTACAGCGACGCTGGTTTCACGTTGGATTCCGGTTGGTTCCTGCTCCAGACGAGTCAACGCCTTGCCGATGCGACCGATTTCAGTATGTAGGCCGGTCGCACAGACCTTCGCAATCCCCTTTCCTTGCACAACCAGCGTGCCTGAAAAGATGAATGGCAGATCATCTCCACCTGGCCGCCCCAGTTGTTGCTCGTAGTCGTGACCGGCTCTCTTTCGCACAGGAACGGATTCACCCGTGAGCAGCGATTCATCAATCGCTAAGACGCTGCAGGACAGCAGCAGTGCATCAGCCGGTACTCGATCACCCTCGGCGAGCATAATGATATCGCCACATACGACCTCTCGGCCTGGAATGCCTGTTGGTTCGCCATCGCGGATCACCAGCGCACGCGGACTGGAAAGGTCGCGGAGTGCCTCCAACGCGCGTTCCGTTTTGTGCTCCTGGAACAACGATATGCCGATCACCATAGCAACGAAACCGAGGAGCATCAGGGCTTCTTGGGTATCTCCGAGCACTAGGTAAATAGCACCGCAGGCAGCCAACAGCATGAACATCGGCTCGCGTACCACATTGAGTGCGATCGCTAACGTGCTACGCCCCTTGGAGGATGGCAATTCGTTATAGCCGTCGCTCGCTATGCGTGATGCTGCAGAGGTTGCCGTTAAACCAGCAATCAGCTCAGCTGTTGGCGAACTGTCCATCAATTCGCGCGTCTTCAATGGCACCTTTTGGCTAAACCCTTTGGAAATGGCAGGGCGGTTTCAAGTTCCAAGTGCAACAAGTGAATGATGACGCAGTTGCGCATAGACTTCCAGGGGCGTCGCGAAGTTCAGACACTTCCGCGGGCGCGTGTTCAACCGATGGGCGATGGCGTTCAACTCACGCTGCGTATAGCCCGACAAGTCCGTCCCCTTGGGCAGGTACTGGCGCAACAACCCATTCGTATTTT
>Ga0163152_10005910_pt1 | contig 14121 bp, 9 predicted proteins | sample OliLakLV19MP8IB2_FD_148635 | JGI IMG/M metagenome (GOLD analysis project Ga0163152, IMG submission 148635) | Freshwater microbial mat bacterial communities from Lake Vanda, McMurdo Dry Valleys, Antarctica - Oligotrophic Lake LV.19.MP8.IB-2 | ecosystem: Environmental > Aquatic > Freshwater > Lake... | reverse complement strand
GTAGCGGACGGTCCAGCGTTCCTTGCCATCGAGCGTATTGAGACAACGCAGGGTATCGTGGCCCCCCGACCGTCCGAGTGTGAAAACGGAGTCGCCGACCACCAAGGGCGAACTGGCTCCGACTCCGACATCGGCCGACCACAACGGTTTCTCCGCGAGCCAACGGCCTTCGACCCAGCCGGAGGGTTCATCGGTGATGCCGGTTCGAGTTGGACCTCGCCAGTGAGGCCAATCGGCGGCGGGAGCTGATGAAATTACGAAAGCTGCCAGGAGAATGGAGTGACGCATGTGAGATATGATATCTCAAATCAGTCTGCCAAAAATGTGGCGACGGACCTCCCGGTCTGTCGCGGAATCAGCGAGGACTCCACGCCAATGCCTCCAATGCTCGCCGCCATGAGTCCGACTTGGAGTGCCTCGCTTGGCGGTCTTCTCTGCGGTGTCATCTTTGGCGCACCACTGACGATCACCGTTCTCATGTTGGTCAAGCATCGGGTCATTCGGCTGGCCTCGACCGGTGGTAGGGCTTGGCTACTGGGATTTCTCGCGGGTGGGATTGTCTCGATTCTCTGCGTGAATCTTTTCTTCACGGTGGTTTGGCTGAGGGAATTCGGCTGGGCCGGCTGGGGTTTGTACTGGAACGAGTTTGTTGGCGGATTTCTCTGCAATGCGTTGTTCATTTGCTTACCCGGTGGATTATTTGGAGCGTTCGTTTGCTATGGCTCGTTTTCAGATGTTCCCGCGGCGAGCGCGGCACCACTGCCATCGATCCCCGCCGAGTAAAAACTCGCCAATCCCTTTCACTCTTCCCCTTCTACCTAGAAGTCAGTTCGAGTTGGACCTCGCCAGTAGGACCAATCGGCAGTATCCGAACTGCCTGTGGCAACGAGGAGCAAACAGATCAGCGGAAATCGATGCATGTTTTTTTCATACAGCCTGACGCCGATGAAAGGGTACGATACCACAAGGCGACAGACTTCACGAGGACATCGCCGATGATGGATACGGGCAACGCAGCAGAAGTTGCAGGCCTCCTTGCAGCAGTCTGTGGCATAGTGTTTGGAGTGCCAATCACAATTGTCGTGATGGAAGCCCTGAGGTCGTGGACCCAGCGACAGGCGTCCACTCGCGTACGTGCGCGTGCGCTCGGAATACTGTTTGGAGGAGTATTCGCAGCATTAAGCGTGAATGTTGCCTTCTCGGTAGCCTGGACCTGCCAACTCGGTTTTTCGGGCTGGCGCGATGATTCGGCAATATTATTCGGCGGCTGGATTTGCCTGTCCACGTTCGTCGTTCTGCCCGGCTCACTGTTCGGAGGCGTCATCTGCGCTGTCGATTTTTCGAGTCCGGCCCCAGCGACTCGTGACACAACGGATTCGCCTGAACGCGAGATCAACCTACCGAAATTTCCGGGATAGTGTTCGGACAAATTCTCTTCATCATCTGACGGCTTACGCCGTTCCGCTCGCTTACCGTGTGCTCTCTTCCCCTTCTGCCTAAAATAAACCTGGTCCCACGAGGTGAGTGGTTCCATGGCACAAGATCACGTTCGTCGCTCCGGATTATTTCAAGCGGTGACCAGCCGACCGAGCTGGCAGCCGTTGCTCGATATCTACGAGCTTCGCGATGGTTGGCTTGTGAAAGCCGACTTGGCCGGGGTACGCCCCGATGAGGTTTCGGTCTCGGTCCGGGGTCGCGACGTGACCATCACCGGACTCCGTCGCGACCATGCCGTGGAGGAAGGCTGTTGCCACTACCGTATGGAGATTTCTTACAGCCGCTTTGAGCGAACGATTGAACTGCCCAGCGACCTTGGGCCGGCTATTTTGCAAAGCGAGTTCCGGGACGGGATGTTGTTGATTCGTATTCGTAGGAGAAGCCCCAACTCATGAGCGATGTCATCGAAGTCACGCCGGATCGAACCTACCCGATCTTGCCGATCAAGAACACGGTGCTCTTCCCGTCGTTATTCTTGCCGCTGTCGGTGGGTCGACCCACATCGCGAGCCGCCATCGACGCTGCACTCGCGACCGAGGACAAGACGCTCATTGTCGTCGCCCAACGCGATGGCGAGCACGGTTCGCCCACGTTGAACGAACTCTATGCAGTCGGCACCGTGGCCGTTATCAAGAAGATGGCCCGTTCCGAAGAAGGTGTCGAAGTTCTGGTTCAAGGCTCGGGGCGGGTGCGCTTGCTGACCCAAGTTCAAACTGAACCGTTTCTGAAGGCGACGGTGCAAACACTCGCTCCTCCCGCGGGTGGAGGCGATCAACTCGAAGCCCTGCACCGTGCGGTTCTCGATTCGGCACGCAAGGTAATCGCCTTGGCCCGGCCGCAGGCGGAGTTCGACGTCGATGCGATGTTGGCTCAGGCCCCCGGTCCGGTGCCGCTCGCGTATTTGCTCGCCTCCATGATGGGGCTCGATGTCATCAAGGAACAGGCCCTCCTCGAAGCCGAATCGCCCGAGGTCGCACTGCAACTCATTCTCGATCATCTCACGCACGAGGCGCGCGTTTTGGAGATGCGCAACCAGATCGCCAGCAAGGCTCAGGCGGAAATCAGCAAGGAGCAGCGCGACTATTGGCTGCGTCAACAACTGCGGGCGATCCAGGAGGAACTGGGCGAGACGCAGCCTGAAAAAGCAGAGGTCAGCGAGCTTCGGCGTCGCATGGAGGAAATCCAACTGCCGGACAATGTCCGCAAGGAAGTCGAGCGTGATCTGAGCCGGCTCGAACGTTTGCCGTCGGCGGCCCCGGATTTTCAGGTCACGCGAACTTACCTGGAACTGGTTCTCGAATTGCCATGGCTGAAATCCTCGCCCAGCGTGATCGACCTGAAGGCCGCAAAGGAGATCCTCGACACCGATCACTTTGGCCTGGAGAAAATCAAAGAACGCATCCTCGAACATCTGGCGGTGCTGAAGCTCAACCCGAAGGCGAAGGCCCCGATCCTCTGCCTCGTCGGCCCACCCGGCGTGGGCAAGACATCGCTAGGGCAGTCAGTCGCGAGAGCCACGGAGCGGGCGTTCGAACGCGTCAGTCTTGGCGGCATGCACGACGAGTCCGAACTGCGTGGGCATCGCCGCACCTACATCGGGGCCATGCCGGGCCGGCTGATTCAGTCGCTTCGCCGTGCTGGCGTGAACAATCCCGTGCTGATGCTCGACGAGATCGACAAGCTCGGCCGCGACTATCGTGGCGATCCCGCGGCGGCGCTCTTGGAGATTCTCGACCCGGCCCAGAATCACACCTTTCGCGATAACTATCTCGATCTTCCGTTCGACTTGTCGAACGTCCTGTTTATTGCCACGGCGAACTCGCTCGACACGCTGCCCGCTCCGCTCTTGGATCGCCTGGAGGTGCTGCGTTTGTCCGGTTATGCCGAGGGCGAGAAGGTCGAGATTGCCAAGCGCTATCTCATTCCTCGACAGGTCAAAGAGACTGGGCTGCCCGAAGGCTCGTTCCACTTGCCGGACGAAACCGTGCGTTTGCTAGCGGCCCGCTACACGCGTGAGGCGGGCGTGCGCCAACTCGAACAAGCAATCGGCCGTCTGGCACGCAAGGTGGCTGTGCGCTTCGCCCAGGGGAACACCGAGTCGGTGACAATTGGACCGGAGGATCTGAGTACACTGCTGGGGGCCGAACGTTTCTCGCAAGAAGAAGCCCGCAAGCACATGCCCCCCGGCGTGGCCACGGGCCTGGCATGGACCGAAGCGGGTGGCGACGTGTTGTACATCGAAGCCTCGCTGCTGCCCGGTGCGAAGGGGCTGAAGCTCACGGGTCAACTTGGCGACGTGATGAAAGAGTCGGCTTCGATCGCTCGCAGTCTGGTGATGTCCCAGGCCCATCGCTTCGGCATCGACCCGCTCGCAGTACGTCGCAGCGGCGTGCATATTCACGTGCCGGCCGGAGCCGTGCCGAAAGACGGGCCGAGTGCCGGCGTGACGATGGTGACTGCTCTCGCCTCGCTATTCACGAACGTTCCGGCCCGAACCGACACGGCTATGACCGGCGAAGTGACCCTAACGGGCCTCGTGCTTCCCATCGGCGGCGTGAAGGAAAAGGTTCTCGCCGCGAGAAGGGCCGGCATCACGCGGATTGTGCTGCCCAAAGCAAACGAAAAAGATCTGAACGACATCCCCGAGCCGGTCCGCAGCGAGATGAAATTTTTCCTGGCGAGAAACGTCGAAGACGTGCTGGAAGCGACGTTGCCGCGGGCGGCGCGAGCGGTGGCTGTATAGCTGGTTCGGAGTGAATGCAAAGGACAATGACCGAACTGGGTGTCGAACTTAGAGGCCATCCGGAATCAGCACAATCACTCAAGAAGCTAATCCACAGATTGCTCAGATTTCACAGATTCAAACAAGATTGGCATTGCTTTTTTGAATCTGTGAAATCTGAGCAATCTGTGGATGTCTTGCTTGACTTCTCAGATGGCCTCTTACTTCCCTCGCCGCCGTCGCCGCTCTGCGGGCGTCAATATCCCATTGAAGAAAATGTCGATCACGTCGCGGGCCTGGGCCTCCACCGATCGGTGTTGGCCGCTGAAGTGGTTCGTGAACATCGTGCCGTAAACTAGATCGCTGATCACTCCAACAATGCGGCGGACCGGGATCTTTCGAAAACGACCATCGCGAATCAGGCCGGCATACATGCGCTCCCATTCACCCGAGTTGGCCCGGCGATGTTCCAGATACGTGGGGGTTTTCCGTTCGCGAAATTCAGCCCGTTCGATGATTATCAATTCCGCATGACTTGGGTGGTCGCGAAAGTAAGCCAAGTAGGCGCGAATCGCCACTTCAAGCCGGTCGATTGGATCCTGCACATCCACATGAGCGACGCGCACCGCTTCGCATAGATCGAGCATGGCACGATCCACGGCAGCGAGAAAAAGTTTTTCCTTGGACGGGAAATACAGGTAGATCGTCCCCTTCGCGATCTTGCAGCTGTCGGCCACGTCTTGAACGTCCGCGTCCTGGTAGCCGCGCCGGGCAAACACGACGGCCGCCGCCGCCAGGATTTGCTCCTGACGCCGTTGTGTCAGGCCGGCATCGCGTGGCCGGCCTGGTACTCGTTTTATGGCCGCCCGCGTTCCGATCTTACTGCTCCCCCATAAATAGTTGACTGGCCCGTCAGTCAGTTAATATAAAGGATCGGAGTGCCTGCCGTCAAGCAGGCCGCTTGAGATCAAGAGATCGCCATGATAATCGCACGTTATCGACTCCTCTTCTCCATGACGCTCTTCAGCATCTCTGCTGCGACCCTGGCAGGCTGCAAGAAAAACGCCGCCACTCCGCCGGCCATGCCGCCGCCGAAGGTGACCGTGGCGCGGCCCGTCTCGCAACTTGTGCAAGCTTATCACGAGTATAACGGACACCTGGAAGCGGTCGAAAGCGTCGAGATTCGTGCTCGCGTGAAGGGCTTGCTGAAAGAGATTCACTTTGTCGAAGGCGAGGAAGTCGAAGCGACAGCCCCGCTATACAAGATCGATCCGCGCGAATACCTCACCGCGGTCGCCCGCGCTACTGCCGACCTTGCCAAGGCCACGGCTGAAATCGACAACTGGAAGGCCCAGATCAAGCTGGCGGAAACCGAGCTGGGCCGGCTGACTCGACTTCCCGTTGGATCGGTCACACAGTCCGAAATTGACAAGGCCCGTGCGATGGTCGAAGTCAACGTCGCCCAACTCGCCGTCGCCGTGGCCAGCAAGGAATCCTCGGCCGCTTCCCTGCAGACTGCGACAATTCAATTGGGGTACACCGACATTCGCGCACCCATCGCCGGCCGCATCAGCCGCACTTTGGTGACCAAGGGAAACCTGGTCGGGCAGGATCAGACGACTCTGCTGACAACGATCGTCAGCGTCGATCCCGTGTACGTTTATTTCGATGCCCCTGAGCGTGACTTGAGCAAATATCAGCGCACGTTTCGCGAGAAGGATGGCCAGGGAGAAGCCACGCTCGAAGTCGGCATCACCAACGAGGTCGGCTACCCGCATCGCGGCAAGATCGACTTTCGCGAGAACAAGGTGGACCCGGGCACCGGCACGATTCGATTGCGTGGCCGGGTGCCGAATCCTGGAACCGCGGCCGCACGTCAACTTTATCCCGGCCAGTACGCTCGAGTGCGTGTGCTGGGCGGTGCGCCCGAACCGAGGCTGGTCATTCCCGAAGAAGCGTTGATGACCGGCCAGGAAGGTCGCTTCGTGTATGTGTTGGGAACTGGAGATGTAGTCGAGAAACGAACCGTGACAGTCGGCGCACGCATCTGGCAGGCGTTGGCCTCCGGCGAAGTCGGCGAACCGGCTTGGGTCCTCTCGAACCCGAATCCATCGCCACCAGCAAACGACGACGCCAAGGGGCCTGCTCCGTTGCGTTTGCCAGTACGTTCGGTGATGGCCATCGAGAAGGGTTTGAAACCAGACGACCGAATCATCGTTGTGGGTTTGCAACGAGCGAGGCCGGGGGCTCCCGTTGCACCCGATATGTGGAACCTGCAAGCTCCGAAGAGTTCAGCCACTGGCGGCAAGTGATTTCGACCGAGGCGAGCGTCGAGGCGTCAGCCCGACGTGTTCGGAGTATCAGAAGACGTCGCAAGCTTCCCGGGCACGTCGGGCTGACGCCTCGACGCTCGCCAATGAAGTGCAGCCGTAATTCCTCAAAGACCAACCGTCCATGATTTCCCGCTTCTTCATCGACCGGCCGATTTTCGCGAATGTCATCGCGATCATGACGCTTCTCTTTGGGATCGTGGCAATCAATCGCTTGCCGGTCGAACGCTATCCAGCCATCACTCCGCCGACGGTCATCGTCACCACGACCTATCCGGGGGCGAACGCCAAGGTCGTCGCCGATACCGTCGCCGCCCCCATCGAACAGCAGATCAACGGCGTGGAAAACATGATGTACATGTCCTCCACGAGTTCCGCCGACGGGTCGTACTCTCTCACGATCACGTTCGAAATTGGCACGAACCTCGACAACGCTCAGGTACTCGTTCAGAATCGATTGTCTGTCGCGACGCCCGTACTTCCCGAGGAAGTTCGTCGCCAGGGAGTCACGGTCAAGAAGCAATCGTCGAGCATCATCCTGGCCATCTCCTTGACCTCGCCCCCGCCGAAGGATCGCGTGAATCTCACGCTCGATCCCGAGGCACTCAAGGATCTCGGCCAAACGGAAGACGGCGTACTCTCCGTTCTTGCAGGTCAAGGCGCGAAAACAGAACCCCGAGAGAGCGACGGTCCGCATCAGTATCTCGTGTACGTCCCCGAAGGATTTGCGACCGATGGCCCCGCTGCGGCCGACAAGTTGCTCGACACGCGCTTGAACTTCACCGGTCAACGAGTTGGCCGGCTGTCGGATGTCGGCCAAGTTGTGCCCGCTAAGGGGCCTTACGATGGGTTGTTCCTTTCGAACTATGCCATGTTGCGGCTGCGCGATGATATCAGCCGAGTGAAGGGCGTCGGCGATGTGATGGTCCGAGGTGTCGGCTCGTATGCCATGCGTGTTTGGCTCGATCCCGGCAAACTGGCCGCCCGCCAGCTTACCACGCAGGATGTCACCGCGGCTCTGGGCCGGCAGAACGTACAGGTCGCGTCGGGCCAGGTCGGCCAGCCGCCGAACCCACCTGGCCAGACATTTCAGATGACGGTCACCACGCAGGGGCGTCTGTCGGATCCCGAGCAATTCGAGAAGATCGTTGTGAAAGCGGGTGCCGATGGGCAACTCGTTTACCTTCGTGATGTTGCCCGCGTTGAACTCGGAGCCCAGTCTTACGACTCGTTCAATTCCAGAAGCGGCTACGAATCGGCCAACGTCCTGATCTTTCAACTTCCCGGCTCAAACGCGTTGGATGTTGCCAAGGATGTTCGCGCGACGATGGAGCGGCTGAAGCCCTCACTGCCGCCGGGAGTCGAGTACAGCATCCCATTCGATACGACGAAGTTCGTCGATGCCGCGATCACGAGTGTCTACGAAACATTTGCCGAATCGGGCTTGCTCGTGCTTTTCGTCATCTTGGTGTTCCTGCATAGCTGGCGGGCCCTGCTCGTGCCGGCGACCACCGTGCCCATCACGCTGATCGGTGCATTCGCGTTCATGCCGTTCCTCGGTTTCTCGATCAACTTGCTCACGATGTTCGGTCTCATCCTCGCCATCGGCGTCGTCGTTGATGATGCGATTGTGATCGTCGAAAACGCATCGCACCATATCGAGCAGGGGTTGGGCCCCCGAGAAGCGACGATCCGTGCGATGGGTGAAGTGACCGGGCCGGTGATCGCCATCACGCTTGTGTTGATGGCCGTGTTTCTGCCGACTGCGTTTCTACCGGGAATTACAGGCGAACTTTATCGTCAATTCGCTTTGACGATCGCGGCCACGGCCTTCATCAGCGCCATCAATGCCCTGACGTTGAAGCCGGCGCAGTGTGCAATGTGGCTTCGACCGCACAAGGGGCCAAATCTCTTCACACGGATTTTCGACCGCGGTTACCGACCCGTCGAACGCGGGTACTCGTGGTGCATTCGGCATCTCCTCAGAGTGTGGTGGCTCGTTTTGATCCTCTTTGCGGGGGCGGCGCTCACGACGGGGTGGTGGTATCAGAAAACGCCGACGGGGTTCCTGCCGGACGAGGATCAGGGTTATGTACTAATTGCCGTGCAATTGCCGGACGCGGCGTCGCTAGATCGAACCCGAGATGTCGCACAGCGCATGAACAAGATCTTCCGCAAGTTCAAGGAGAACGGCACGGTCGAACACTGGTTCGTTTTGGGCGGCCTGTCGCTTCTCGACGGCACGAATTCTCCGAACGGTGCCACAGCGTTTGCTTCCTGGACCGATTGGTCGAAGCGTAAGACGCCAGACACGCAGCAGAAGGAACTGGTCAAGCAACTCCAGATGGAGTTCGCGGATATGCAGGATGCATTCATCATCGTCATCGTGCCGCCGTCAATTCAGGGACTAGGTTTTGCCGGCGGCTTTCAGATGCAGATCGAGGATAAGGAGGGCGTCGGCCTCGAAGCGTTGCAAGAGCGAGCGACGGCGATCATGGATAAAGCGAAGAAACGGCCCGAGATCGCACCGCAAATCACCAGCACCTTCCGAGCCGGCGTGCCGCAAGTGTACCTGAATATCGACCGGGTGAAGGCCGAGCAAAAGGGCGTGAAGCTGGACGATGTCTTCGCTGCCTTGCAAGCAAACCTTGGCTCGGTTTATGTGAACGACTTTAACAAATTCGACCGCACCTATCAGGTGCGCGTGCAGGCCGACGCCCGTTATCGCGACGATCCGAAACTGCTCGATCGTTTGGAAGTTCGGAATCGAGATGGCGGCCGAGTGCCGCTCGGCACCCTCCTTGAGGCGGAACCGCAAATCGGTCCGCTCTCAGTGATTCGCTACAACCTATATCCTTCGGCCGCGATCAATGGCCGAGGCTCACCAGGAACCAGTTCTGGCGATGCACTGCGCGTGATGGAAGAAGTCGCCAAGCAGGAACTCCCGCCGTCGATGGGCTTCGAGTGGACGTCGATCGCCTATCAGGAAAGTCGCATCAGCAACCAGGCAATTCTGGTCTTCGGGCTGGCTGTCATGTTCGTTTACTTCGTGCTGGCAGCGCTCTACGAAAGTTGGCTGTTGCCCTTCGCGGTCATTCTGGTGGTGCCGCTCGGTCTGTTTGGCGTGGTGGCAGCCGTGAATATCCGCGGCTTCGACAACAACATTTACACGCAGATCGGCGTGGTGCTGATCATCGCGCTGGCGAGTAAAAACGCCATCCTGATCGTGGAGTTCGCGCGAGAATTGCGATTACAGGGCCGCCCCATCCGCGAAGCCGCGATCGAGGCCTCGCGCATGCGTTTCCGGCCGATTGTAATGACCAGCTTCGCGTTCATCCTCGGTGTGGTCCCGCTGGTGTTTGCGACCGGTGCCGGTGCCGCCAGCAGGCAAGCCCTTGGCACGGCAGTCTTCGGCGGCATGATTACATCCACGGTGTTAGCAGTGTTCTTCGTGCCGATCTTTTATGTGGTTGTTCAGGGCCTGATCGAACTTCGCAACGGACCGCCGAAGCCGCGGGAGGACACCTCGATTGAGTAAGTCGCAGCAGGAATAGGGCTTGTGGGGCCAATGGGACTGATCTCCGTCCGATCCGCCCCATCGGCATATTGATGACCAGTCCAGCCGATTCCCGCAAGCCCCTCTTGCAAACTTCACGTCCAATCGCCAAGCTAGCCCCACGCGAATTTGCAACCTCCTCTCCTGGAAGTTCTTCCCGCCATGAGCGCACCTACCACGGAACCCGAGTTTACGCCGTATGTCCCGGATGAGGCCAACATACCGGAGTTCACGTGGTTTCCGGTCATCATGGGGGCTCTGCTCGGAATTATCTTCGGGGCATCTTCGCTGTACCTCGTGCTCAAGGTCGGCCTGACGGTTTCGGCTTCCATTCCAGTTGCCGTTCTGTCGATCACGTTGTTCCGGGCGATCTCGAAGGCGACGGGGCTGCGAAAAACGACCATTCTCGAAAACAACATCGTGCAAACCACGGGCTCGGCCGGCGAGTCTTTGGCGTTCGCGGTCGGGCTGATTATGCCCGCTCTGTTGTTGCTTGGGTTCGAGATCGACGTGGTGCGGGTGATGACAGTCAGCGTCCTGGGTGGTCTGCTCGGCATCTTGATGATGATCCCTTTGCGCCGTGCGTTCATCGTCAAGCAGCACGGCAAACTCGTGTACCCCGAAGGAAAGGCCTGTGCCGAAGTCCTCATTGCCGGCGAAAAAGGTGGAGCCACGGCAAGGATGGTCTTCACCGGCTTCGGAATCGGGTTCGTCTACCAGTTCCTGATGAAGGGCCTCGGCTTGTGGAAGGAGGAGGTGGTCCAGCCGCTGCATGCGACAAACGCGGCAGGTACCTCGGTCGGGCTAAAAGGCGGCGCTCTCAGCTCGGAAATGTCGCCGGCCTTGTTGGGAGTCGGCTACATCATTGGTCCGCGCATCGCGTCGATCATGGTGGCGGGCGGCGTGCTCGCTTACCTCGTTCTCACGCCGCTCATCGTCTACATCGGCGATTCCCTGAGTGCGCCGCTCGCGCCTGCCAAGACGAAATGGGAGTTCGAGAAGATCGACAAGAAAGTGGAGAGCGAACAGATCGCCTTGTTGTCTGGCGGTGCGGCGGATGTTGCCAACAAGAAGGGAAAGGATAAAGGCCTCATCCGGAACATGGATGAGAACGATATCCGGACCAATTACATCCTTTACATCGGTGCCGGGGCGGTCGCGGCCGGCGGCCTCATCAGCATGTTGAAAGCGATGCCCACCATCGTCGGGGCCGTACGGGGTGGTTTTCAGGACCTGGCGGCCGAGCGGGCTGCCGCCCGATCCGGCAGCGGGGCCGCCGTTATACCGCGCACTGGGCGAGACATGTCCATGATGGTCGTAGTGGTCGGCAGCCTGCTTCTGGTGCTGGCCTTGGCTGCGGTGCCAAAGCTCGGGCTCGGGTTCGGGTTCACGGGCTTTGCCGGTGCGATCATGATCGTCGTATTCGGGTTCATGTTTGTGACTGTGTCGGCCCGTCTTACCGGCGAGATCGGCTCGTCGTCCAATCCCATTTCCGGGATGACCGTGGCGACCTTGCTTCTCACGTGTTTGCTGATGCTCGCCCTGGATGCGGTGGGACTGGTGACGATCGACAAGGAGATCAAATTAACCGCGCTGACGATCGCGGGGGTCGTCTGCATTGCATCGTCCAACGGCGGCAGCACGGCTCAGGCACTGAAGACCGGGCATTTGGTCGGAGCGACACCGAAGTTCCAGCAATACGCGATTCTGGTCGGAGCACTCACCTCCGCGCTGGTCATTGGACTGGTGTTGCTGGCGATGAACGAGGCCGGTTCGACTTATACGAAAAAGGGGTTGCCCGAGACAAAGATCGATGTGTCGGGACTTACGAAGGACCGCGTGCGCAGTGGGCCGTATGCGGAACAGGATCAGAACGAGTATTACCTGCTCAATATCGGTCGGGCGGAGGAGAAGGCCAAGAACCTTCCTGCCGGTCGATACCTGATCGATGATCAGGGGAAGATCATCTATTTTGTCGACCCGGCCGTGAACGGCGTCCTTCGAAAAGACGACGACAACAACGATGTATCCGGGAATAAGTACAACGCCCCGAAAACAGTCTTGATGCAGCTGATCATTGATGGCGTTCTAGATCGCGAGTTGCCGTGGGACCTCGTGCTGATCGGCGTCCTGATTGCGCTGACGCTTGAGCTAGCCGGCGTCCCGTCCTTGCCCTTCGCCGTGGGCGTTTACCTGCCGTTGGCATCCTCGATGCCGATCTTCATCGGCGGGATGATCCGTTTGTTTGCCGACAAGTTCAGTCGAAACCGGGGAGACTCGGATTCCGGACCGGGGGTATTACTCAGTTCCGGCTATATCGCCGGCGGATCAATTGCGGCAGTATTGATCGCATTCCTGAGTTTTGCTCCGAGCTTCCGCAAGCAGCTACTCCTCGATAGCATGTTCGGCGCAGGCTGGAACTCGAGCATTTGGCCCGCCGTGGCAGCATTTGGCATCCTGGTGGTGATTCTCTTCCTGGTCGGCAAGAAACCTCAGTTGGAAGAAACTCCGAACGGGAACGGAATGCGGGACCAATAGCGGATGCCCCAGGATTTCGACGCGGCGAGCGGAGCGGCGTAAGCCGCCCGATGAAGCCCCTCATCGGGCGGCTTACGCCGCTCCGCTCGCCCGATCTCCTCGCCACTCCGCGACGTTTCGGTTACAACTGTCCTATCACCCTCGCCCGTCGCTGATTGTGTCCGAACAACTTTCACAATCTAGGAGGACCCGTCCATGTGTTGTTTTTCAAAAGAAGCGCAAGTTGCCGCCACGAACATCTTCGCCCGTCCGGCCAAGGATTATGGCCAGTATCTCGTTTACAGCATGACCCTGAAGGCCGCCGAGGAGTTGGCCATGATTCTGCCGATCCCCGCGCCGAAAGCCAGCAAGGAAGATGCCCTCACGTTCATCAACCTGGAGAAGTATCCGGACTTCTTTGTGGAGATGAATTCGGGCTTCCCAGTACCGCGTAGCGCGGGAATCCCCACGCCGAAAGCAAAATCCGACGAGCCCAAGCTCAAGGTGGTCGAAGTCGGCAGCTTCGTGGCCTCGTTTGTTCCAACTGTCAAGGATTTTGCCCGCGTCGACGAGCAGTTCAAGCTACCCGAAGGCGTTTGGGACAAGTTGCCGCAGTACAAGGATTACGGCTTTGCGGTCTTCAAGCTCAAGAAGGGGAACCAGAAAGTGCATCCAATGGCCTTCGAGTTTCCGCGAGCCGACAAGTCGAAGCTCTTTCTTCCGACCGTCCACATTCACGATGGCAAGGTACATGCCACCGCAGGTTTCGATCACAGCTTGTACTGTCAGGGAGCGGACACCGGCATGAAGTGGGAAGAGTCGCCCCAACCCGCGAACATGTTTATGCCGGGCTTGAAGGAGGCCAAGGACATCGTCGATCCGAAAGGGCACGTTTATCGCACCAGGATGGTGGGCAATTACAAAAACGCGGATGTGTGGGTGGGCTGAGTTGTGTGCAGCGCGAGGTCGGGCAGCCGAGGCCGAAGCGCGAGCAAGGCGAACCAGAATCTGTTGCCACTCAGCCTCGCTTGCGATTCGGCCTCTTGTAGAAAGACATAGCAGAACTCGACACAACCCGGAGCGGGCATGTCTAAGCAGGCGGAGAGGGATTATGCGGTTGTCGCGGATCAAGCCAATCTGTATCGTCGCCCATTCGATTGCCCGCGAGTGCTGCGCGAATATGGCGTGGCACTCGAACTGTTTCGCGAGCGCTTCACAAAGGGGAGCATTCTCGATTTAGGCTGTGGCCCAGGTTGGACCAGCCTGCTACTTGCACGAGCTGGCTACTCAGTCACCGGCGTGGATATTGCCGAACGGATGATCGAGATCGCTCGCGATCGTGCCGTAAAGGAAAACGTCGAGGCCGAGTTTCACGTTTCGGACATGGAAGAACTCGATCTGCCCAAGCGCGATTACGATGGCGTGTTGTTCTTCGATTGCCTCCATCATTGTCCGAACTACGAGGAAGTAGTTCGCCGTGCCTACGCTCATCTCAAACC
>Ga0163152_10005909_pt1 | contig 14123 bp, 11 predicted proteins | sample OliLakLV19MP8IB2_FD_148635 | JGI IMG/M metagenome (GOLD analysis project Ga0163152, IMG submission 148635) | Freshwater microbial mat bacterial communities from Lake Vanda, McMurdo Dry Valleys, Antarctica - Oligotrophic Lake LV.19.MP8.IB-2 | ecosystem: Environmental > Aquatic > Freshwater >... | reverse complement strand
GCTGAAATTGCCACCTGAAAAAATCTCCCTGGCCGTGGTCATCAGGCAGATCGAGGGTCCTCTTGCTCCAGTAAGCTGTGTAAGCGAAAAGTTTTACGAGAAATGCAGTTGTCCGGATGAAGGAAAATGTGCGATTCGCAGCGTCATGAAGGAAGTCCGGGATGCCATCGTACGCATTCTGGAGACGGTCACCGTGGCCCAGCTTTGCGAACGGGCCGGTTCTTTACAGCGGGAGGGGGAATCATTGCTGGATTTCATTATCTAATCCGGCTCGTGAACGCCATTCTTTAAAAAGAACGCCACTCAGGCGTATTCCTGCTTTTATTGCCAACGCCGCACGTCCAGGAATCCCCCCTAAAAAAATTATGTCGCTAAAAAAATCACTGACAAAGGTTTTGTTATCCCTTTTATTTGCCGGGCCTTTATGCCCAAGCGCTCAGACATACATTCGGTTTTAATTATTGGGGCCGGCCCCATCATCATCGGTCAGGCCTGTGAGTTCGACTATTCTGGTACCCAAGCCTGCAAAGCTCTTCGGGAAGAAGGATATCGCATCGTCCTGATCAACTCCAATCCCGCCACGATCATGACTGATCCGGAGTTCGCGGATCGAACTTACATCGAACCTATCACACCCGAATGCGTGGAAAAAATCATCGCCCGTGAACTGGAGGAGATGAAGAGGATCGGGGCGGCAGGAAAGCTGGTTCTCCTGCCCACATTGGGAGGACAGACCGCGTTGAATACCGCGATGTCGCTCCATCGGTCTGGAGTTCTGGAAAAATACGGCGTGGAAATGATCGGTGCCAACGCCCGCGCCATTGAGCGCGGTGAGGACCGCCAGATTTTTAAAGATCTGATGATCAAGATCGGGCTGGATGTTCCGGTCAGTGGCACCGCCCACAACCTGGAAGAGTCCCGAGCCGTAGCCGAAAGGATTGGAAGTTATCCTCTCATCATCAGGCCTGCCTACACACTCGGCGGAACTGGAGGAGGGATCGCCTACAACCGGGATGAATTTGACGTGATGGCAAAGAGGGGATGTGAGCTTTCCCCCGTTTCCGAAATCCTGATCGAAGAGTCGCTTCTCGGCTGGAAGGAATATGAAATGGAAGTGATGCGGGATCGTGCCGACAACTGCGTCATCATCTGTTCGATCGAGAATTTTGACCCGATGGGGGTTCATACAGGCGATTCGATCACCGTGGCTCCCATCCAAACTTTGACTGACAAGGAATATCAGTTGATGCGCGACGCGTCCTTCGCAGTAATCCGCGAAATCGGCGTTGAAACCGGGGGGTCAAACATTCAGTTTGCGGTCAATCCAGACACCGGCCGGATGACCGTGATCGAAATGAATCCAAGAGTCTCGAGGTCTTCGGCATTGGCCTCCAAGGCCACTGGCTTTCCAATTGCCAAGATTGCCGCAAAACTGGCTGTGGGATACCTGTTGGATGAAATCCGGAATGACATCACGCGCGTCACACCGGCAAGTTTTGAGCCGACGATCGATTATGTCGTGACAAAAATCCCACGGTTTGCCTTCGAAAAATTTCCCCAAGCCGATCCCACTTTGAACACACAGATGAAATCGGTGGGCGAGGCCATGGCGATCGGAAGAACTTTTAAAGAATCGCTCCAGAAATGCCTGCGTTCGCTGGAAATCGGGAGAAGCGGTCTGGGTGGTGATGGAAAACCGTGGCGGGTGGGCGTGGAAATATTTGGTGACCGCGATATTTTGCCCCGGGAAGTGATCCGGCAGAAGCTCGTATCTCCCAACGCTGAACGGATTTTCTTTATTCGCCATGCCATGCGTGCCGGGTTTTCGGTCGAAGATATATTTCAACTGACAAAGATCGACCGTTGGTTCCTGACGCAGATCCAGGAAATTGTCGATTTTGAGGAAGTGCTCGCCGCCAGCGTCGATCCGGCTGGCAATTCCGGAGTCGCGTAAAGATTTCCTGCCACTGCCGTGGGGTTTTCAGCCCACGGCTCTCTGCCAAGTGTAGCGGGGCGCACCGCTCCGTGCGCCACCGGTTGTGCCACAATCCAGCCGAAGAGGCGCGCACGGAATGACGCGCTCCACCGGAAGCATGCACCGTCTCGAAAGATTCAGGTGATCTTTCCGATCAATAATTCAAGCAGGCCGGAGATGGGGACTCGTTCCTGTTTCATCGAATCCCGTTCACGCAGGGTGACGGTATCCTTCAGCTCGGGTTTTTCATTTCCCAAGGTGTCAAAATCGATGGTGATGCAGAACGGAGTTCCTGCTTCATCCTGGCGGCGATAACGGCGTCCGATGGCCCCCGATTCGTCGTAAACCAGGTTCATGTGAGGACGCAACAGCTCGCGAACCTGCAACGCTTTTGCCACCAGTTCGGGTTTGTTTTTGAGCAACGGGAATATGGCAACCTTGGTCGGGGCGATACGTGGATGAAATCGCATGACGATCCGGATTTCTTTGTTTCCCTTTTCGTCAGTGACTTCTTCCTCGGCGTAGGCTTTGCACAGCAGGGCTAGGACGAGCCGGTCCACACCGGCGCTTGGTTCGATCACGTGCGGGATGAATTTGGATTTCGTTTCCTCATCGAAATATTCCATCGATTTACCGCTGAATTTTTGATGCTGGGTCAGGTCGAAATCACCGCGTGCGGCGATGCCTTCCAGTTCCTGGGTTCCGAAAGGAAATTTATAAAGTATATCGACCGTAGCTCTGGCGTAGTGAGCCAGCTCTTCCTTCTTCTGCCAATAAAAATCAAGGTCGTTCCGGCTCAAGCCGATGCTTTCGTACCATTTGACCCGTTCTTCCACCCAGTATTTGTGCCACTCGCTCCAACCCCAGTTCGGTTGTGGCTGACCTTCAGAAATGGAAGAATCGGCGGTTTGTTTAGAGGAGACGTCATCGGGTTTGATGAAAAACTCAAGTTCCATCTGCTCGAATTCTCTGGAACGAAAGGTGAAATTACGCGGATTGATTTCGTTGCGGAATGCTTTTCCGATCTGGCAGATGCCGAACGGAACCTTTTGACGTGAAACATCGAGCACGTTTTTAAACTGAACAAAAATGGCCTGGGCGGTTTCCGGACGGAGATAGACGATGTTGTCTTCGCTCTCGACCGGACCGGCGTAGGACTTGAACATCAGGTTAAAATTCCTGGCCTCCGTGAGCAGACTTCCGTTCTCGGGATTGTAACGGATGGATTGAGAAACTTCTTCGGTTCGTTCCCCCAGGAGGGCGGGTGCGTTGACGCCTCGTTGCTGATAAAACCGGTAAGCGATCTTACGCGCGCTTTCTGAGTTTTTTCCGGCCGGAAGCAGAACCGAATAAGCTTCGGTGGATTCCTTTCCCGTAGGTCCAGCTTGGGCTCCGGTGAAATGATAAACCGTCCCCGACTGCGGTTCGATCTGGTCGGCGCGAAAGCGTTTTTTCGTCAGCAGACAATCGACCATGGGATCACTGAAAGTGCTGGTATGGCCGCTGGCCTCCCAAATTTTAGGATGCATAATGATGCTGGCGTCCAGGCCGACCACATCGTCGCGGAGCTTGGTCATCGATCTCCACCAGAAATCTTTGACGTTCCGTTTTAACTCGGCCCCGAGCGGACCGTAATCCCAGAACCCGTTGATGCCGCCGTAGATTTCAGAAGATTGGAAGATGAACCCTTTGCGTTTGCAGAGAGAGACCACCTTTTCCATTAGTTCGTTGACTTTAGGTTCCGCCATAGGAGGGCAAAGTCTTGTGAAGGAGCATGCCGGTGTCAAGCAACAGGTGTGGACCGGGTGCGACTTTTTCTATCGGTCAAAAAAAGATGGATTTAATTGACACCTTTGGGGAAGCTTCCACTAATTAAAGCAGTTCATGAAGCATGAACTGCCTATTCAAGAGACCAATAAACAACGAAACCTTGTTGATTTGTTTGAATGCGTCCCCTTGTCTCCTACAAAGTGGCCTGAATTTAGGTGTCAACCTCACCATTTACACTTTTGCTTGGAACCGCGCAGCTCTTGGATACCCGAAGCTGGACTTACGTTTCCAATCTACCGAAGAAACGGTGAATCGCTCCAGGCATTGGCTGCCCATTTTGAATATCTGGAACAACAAGAACCGCCCGTGCGGGGGACCTAGCATTACCTCGACAAACGCAAGGACAACCTGGATTACGCGGGTGCCAGGGCGGCGGGGCTTCCAATGCTCTGTGAACATCTGAGCCCAATTGTTCCTAACAAATGTCCAAACTCTAGCGCGGGTCTGTGACAGCGGCACCGAAAGGACTGACTTTGTGCTGCGGCTCACAGAGCTCACAGAGCCGCGTTCCGGGGAGGTCTCCTTACATCCCACCCACTTTTAATCACGCCCCGTCAAGTTCCCTGAGGGAATTGGTTGACGTGAAAAATAATCCTGTAGAATAGTGGTGTAGGAATTTTATGATTTTATCCGACTCCGTACGAAATGACTGGTCCTTGGAAGATGTTCGGGAGCTTTTTGCCAGACCGCTTCTGGACCTGGTATTTCAGGCTGCCACCGTCCACCGCCAGTTTCACAAGCCGAACGATGTCCAGGTTTGCCAGTTGATTTCCATCAAGACGGGTGCCTGCCCCGAGGACTGCGGTTATTGTTCCCAATCGTCGAGGTATGAAACCGACATCCAACGCACCCCGTTGATGCAGGTTCCGGATGTGGTGGAGAGGGCGCGCAGGGCCAAAGAGAATGGTGCTACGCGTGTTTGCCTGGGAGCCGCATGGCGCGAGGTGAAAGACAATGATCAATTTGACCGGGTGTTGAACATGGTCCGGGACATTTCAGGCATGGGGATGGAGGTCTGTTGCACGCTCGGAATGCTGACCGGTGACCAAGCCCGGAAACTGGAGGAAGCCGGCCTCTACGCCTACAACCACAATCTCGATACTTCGCGTGAGCATTACAGCAAAGTGATCACCACACGGACTTACGACGACCGTTTAAGGACCATCGAAAATATTCGTCAGACAAAAATCACGGTGTGTTGCGGTGGCATCCTCGGGTTGGGTGAGAGCCATGAGGACAGGATTTCCCTGCTTCACACGCTGTCCAACTTGAAACCGCACCCGGAATCGGTTCCGGTGAATGTTCTTTCCAAAGTCCCGGGAACCCCAATGGCCGATGAAAAACAGGTGCCGATCTGGGAAACGATCCGTGTGGTGGCCGTGGCCCGTATTCTCATGCCAGAAGCGGAGGTCAGGCTTTCGGCCGGACGTGCCGCAATGTCGGTCAGTGATCAAGCTTTGGCGTTCATGGCTGGTGCCAACTCGATTTTTTCCAGCGAGAATCAACGCATGTTGACCTCGGCTGTGCCGACTCAAGATTACCAGATGGATCGAGAGATGTTTGAAGCTCTGGGGCTTCAGGCAAAACCTGCTTCCAACTCCTGCGAAGCAGACTGCCATCATCATTGAGCGGGTCCTGTATTGTGGCCTTGGATGAGAGCATGGAAATCATCCCGCAACCCCTCAGACTAAATATTGGCGGTTACAGAGGAAAAGGGCTGGACCTTGGTTCCTTAGAATCAGGCATTGCCTCACTTTCCAGCCTTACCGGGTGGGAGCTTGACCGGCTTCCCTGCGAATCTCCCGTCATCCCAGCTCTGAGGCGGAAAGGAAAGGCCGGACGGATGAACTGTTATATTTCGGCCGGCATTCATGGGGACGAACCGGCCGGCCCGTTGGCGGTTGTGGAACTTATTTCGCGGAATCGCTGGCCCGAATTTGTGAATATCTGGACCTGCCCCTTCCTGAATCCCTCCGGTCTGCAAATCAATCGACGCGAAAACATCCTTGGAAAAGATCTCAACCGGGATTATCGCGATACAAAAACGGCGGAAATTCGGGCGCACAAACAGTGGTTGAATGATCAGCCTGACTTCGATCTGACCTTGTGTCTGCACGAGGATTGGGAGGCGCAAGGTTTCTACGTTTATGAATTAAACCCAGATAACCGGCGCAGCCTGGCACCACAAATCATTGATTCCGTCCGGGCCGTCTGTCCGATTGATGGCTCCTCTCAAATCGATGGATGGTCAGCACAAGCTGGAATCATCCGTCCTGACAAAGATCCTTTCGAACGCTCCGAATGGCCGGAGGCTCTTCATCTCATTTCCACCAAAACCCGCCAGAGTTACACGTTGGAAGCTCCATCGGATTTTCCGATAGAGATCCGGGTCAAGGCTCTGGTCACCGCTGTGGAATCCGCTATCAACCAGCTGAAAAACGCACCCTGAAGCAAGGTGGGGACCAGCCTCAGAGATTTCGATTTTACCAGCCGAAGTGGTTCCAGCAATATCTTTGGGAAGTTTTAGGAATCGATAAAATGAGAGCCGCTTTTCAGGGCGGCTCTCATTTGAAGCCTGGCAAGTGAACGCCTTATTTGACTGCGTTGCGGGCGGCATCAACCTTTTCTTTGTCAGCTTCAGCTTGTGCGTCGGTTTTCTTCTTTTCGGCCTCGATCTGGGCTTTGTCGATTTTTTCCTGTGCGTCTATCTGGGCCTTGGTCGCATCTTGATTGGCGTCCAGAGATTTCTTGGCGGCTTCAGCAGAACGGTCAACCGCGCGTTTTTCTTCGTTCAAGGCTTCTTTGCGGGCATCCTTGTTCTGTTCGATCATTTCCTTGGAGGAAGCGCCCGAAGGTTCAGTGACGGTGGTATCGGTTTCGCGGCTGCAACCAGCGATCGCAAGTGAGGTGACTACCAAAGCTAATATTGTTTTCATTTATGAATTCCTTTTCTTGCATTACCACTAAGCCACACCGGCCCAAGGATCAATCGTGCCGGTGTGCTGAAGGTTTTATCGGGGAACAAGAGGTGAAAAACTCAAGGTTTAACTTCGGAGGCTAGGGCAAAAACCGAATTCGGGCTCCGTGCAATGATCCATTCGATTTTGATGGATCGGGGGTTTCCGGTTGGTGTGGCGTTTTCCAAGATCCATGCCGTCCGGTTTTGAAAACACGAGGTCAGGCTGCCGGAACTATCTTGTCCTTCAGGCTTTTGAGCTGATCCTGGAGCGACAGGGAAACTTCTTCCGCAATGTAGATATAGGTTCCCAATGCGTTGACGTTCGCATCCATGTCGGAAGCCGCGCGGATGCGCTGGGTGAAGCAGCGGTTGACTATCGAAAGCTGCTGGTAATGTTGATCCAGGCCGAACAGTTCAAAGTCCCCGAGACCGTCGCTTTGAAATTGAAAATACTGCTTTAACAAGTAGATCCCCACCGTGCGGCAAAGGATCTCCTCCATGGTGGAGAAGGGGAGGTGATAATTCGCCAGGCCTTTGAGTGGTCGTAAAATCGGGCACGCACTGGTGGCCATCACCAGTCCTATCAGGGAACGAAGGCCGGTCTGGACGTCGCAATCTTTCAGAAAGGTCCGTTCAGGTGTCACGACTTCGACCCTGACTTTTTCGTAAGAAATCACCGAACTAAACTGTTCCAGAATGTGCTCCAGATCGAGGGCGGTCGGGCATCTGGCATTTTCGCTTTTTGGAAGCGGGCAGTTGGTACATTGATTGTAGGCAAGACTGGTCCAGTTCGATGGACCGTTTGCATTTGAATTCCTGACCGGTGGACCCTGCCTGTCCACGTCGATTTGAAACTGATACACCGGGCCTCTTTCAAGAGTGAAGGTGTATTGAATCATGTTCTAAAAGAGTTACCGAATAAACATATCAAACACAAGCTTGGGGCATTTGGGGGTGGGAAATCAGTTTAATTGTGGTTCATTCAACCAATTGATCGCTGCCGTCATGTCGTTGTAAAAAACCCGGTAATTGCCTTCGCCAAAGGCCAGTCGGGCCAGGTAGGCGAGACGGCTGTTGGGCACAACAATGGCTCGGCGCCATTTGATAGCACCCTCCTCATCCAATTTGCGTTGCGAGAGCGCGACATCAACGTTGGGACGGCTCGAGGCAATGAGCGCAAGGACATCTTTCGAGATGATCGCGATAGATTTCAGTTTCTGAGCCTCTTGAAAGAGATGATTTCAATGTTTGGACTGAAACTCCACTCCTATGTCATGATGGACAACCATTATCACCTGTTGGTCGAACTGGGAGAAGCGAACCTTTCACGAGCTGTTCAATGGCTCAATATCAGCTATAGCGTCTGGCATAACCGAAGACACGGGCGGACGGGGCATTTTTTTCAAGGAAGGTTCAAGGCGATTGCGATCGATCCTGGCACTTGGGCCTTGGGGATGAGTGTTTACATCCATTTAAACCCCGTGAGGGTGAAGGCCTTGGGGCTGGGCAAGCGTGACCAGAGATCGAAGCGGGCGGTTGGAACGGCTGAAGTGGATCGCGGGAGGATTAAAGAGCGGATTGCCCTCCTGAGACGCTACAAGTGGAGTTCCTTTAGGGCGTATATTGCGCTGGTCAAAGAGCCCGAGTGGTTAACGACGGGGGAAATCCTGTCGCGAGGCCCGAAACAGGCGGGGCGGAGTTGGTATCGGAAGGATGTGGAGCAACAGGTGCGTGAAGGACTTTCAGAGATTCCATGGGAACAGGTGGTTGGCCAGGCGGCGCTGGGCGGCACCGATTTCATCAAAGAGTTTCGCTCAAGCCTAAAGAAAGCAAGCAATCGGAGGGAGTTGCCAGGAAAAAGCGAATGGGGGTCGCAAAGGAAATTGGAGCGAATCATCGCTGCGGTGGAGCAGGTTAAAGGAGAGAAGTGGGAGGAGTTTCGAGATCGATATGGAGACTGGGGGCGGGACATGGTGATCCTGTTTGCGCGGAAACGGTGCGGGATGAAGTTGCGAGAGCTGGGCGAGAAGATAGGTGGGATGGATTACGCAGCGGTCTCCTATGCCGGAAAATCGATGGGAATTAAAGCAACGAAAACCCGATCGATTCGAGAAGCAAGGGAAAAGGTTGAAAAGTTGTTGGATTTTGAATCTTGAAATCTGGCCCCTCAAATCGACAGATGAGGGTTTACAAGGCGGCAGGGCAGGGCGCGCCGTCCGGAATCGTTCCGCCCAGCGAACGGGGGGGAATCGAAAGTTCATCGGCTGGAGGATGGGGTTGGGGTGGGCGGTTGCCAGCAATAAACGATGTTCTTGGCCCGGGCGTTCTCTTGGACGATCAATAGATAGGTTCCGTCCTTCCTTTGCATGGCCTGAAGTCCGTGTGTCATGTCCACCCAACCACTGTTGCCGCCCACTTCCGGGCCGGGTCGCATAAATCCCGCGCGACCACCGTCGCTCGCGCGATACACGTTGACCACGGCCGGAAGGCCCCGCGTCGGCTTGACCTGCACCGTGAAGACGTAGTCCCCCGCCACGTCGAACGACTTGGGCGGGAGTTTGTCGTCGTCCACCGGCAGGTTGATGCTCCATCGGCGTTTCGGCGCGCCGGAGGTCCAGTCATCGTGACGCTCCAGTATTGTTCCCATCAATCCCCACGATGGCGCGGGTTTGTCTTTCGTGTAGCCGGAGAGGTACATGGTATCCGTTTCCGGAACATAGATGACGCGAGCAATCTCCGTGAAGTGCTCCGGCCGGGAAAATGAGTCGGCTTTTTCGAGCCCGAAAACCGGCTTACCCTCGTCGCTCCAGTGCCGGAAGCGATGGCGTTGAATTTGCTCCGCCGGAGCGTCACCTCGCCAAATGTCTCCCCGGGCGTCCACGTAAAGCGCCCAACCGCCCTCGATCGGCCGCCCCACGTGGCGGGCGATCTGGCTGGGTGCTTTTTCGAACGCGAACAGTTCGATGCGATTGGCCTGCTGCGGAATGGTGTAAAGCAGTCGGCGTCCTTCAAGGTGTCGCAGAAACGCCGCGCCCATGCGTTCCTTCAGCCTCATATCCTCGGCGTGGGCCATGGCGTCCAACGTGATGGCCCGGGTCCGCCAGCCTTCACCCGGCGCAGCCTGCGGATCGAACTCGATGATTTCGTCCATTCCATACAGCACCGTGCCGTCACTTCCAGGGTCAAAGCCGTACACATCACCGAAGGCGTGTGATTCGACCTGCCAGCGGAGATTTCCTTGCGGGTCGAACGATCGGATCGCCGTGCCGGCACCCTGCACATTGATGCAAAGGGCGACATAGAGGTTGCCGTCCCGGTCCAGCCCGGCGCCGCGCAGACCATAAAGCTTGTCAGGTTTGACGATACCGGGCGTTCCGGCACGCAGCCCGCCTGATTGTCCAAACCGGCGAACCAGTCGCGGCGGATCCTTCATCTCATAGATCAACACCTGTTGCGAGGGACCGTCGTCGCAAACGAGCAATCGGCCGTCTGGCGCAAAGGCGAGGGCGGACGGTTGGTCAACTCCGGGCACTCGACCCGGCAACCTGGCCCCATCCAGTGTTCGTTGCACAATTTGGTTATCTTGAATCAGCCAGATGGATTTGCCGGAAGGATCGACGGCGACGCCACGGACTTTTTTCGCAGGAAACGAGCCGCGCACCCCGAGGTCCGCGATGGATCGGATCTCCACCACCGCGTCCTCGCGGGCCAACACCAAGAAATCACCGCGCGCGTCCATAGCCCGCGTCTTTCCGGCCTGGACCTGATCGACATAGGTTGCCGAGTTGATGTCGGGAGGAGACCAGCGGAACCGCAGGAGTTCGCCCTGGGTGTTCACCAGGAAAATGTGTTCGCCCGTGGCCGCCACCGCTTCGCCGGCCGAGCCCCATCCCCACGCCTGATGCCCGCCCCGACCGTTGTATTGCTGGAGCAGTTTCTCATTCGGTTGGCCTTCGCGATAGAGGCCGATGCAGCGGCCCGCCTCGTCCCACACCGAAGCGGCGATTACCGTGCCGTCCGGCGTGACGGCGGCCGATGCGATCATGTTCTGCACCCAGCGCCCCTTGCCGCTCGGACCGGCTCCTTCGAAGGTGTTGCCGACCCAGGTGGTTTGATAGGTTCCAGGCAGTTCCCCGCGGGCGACGGGGAGGGCACCGGGGGACAAGACAAGGATCAGGGCCAGCGCTTTGAGCGAAGGAAATTTCATTGGAATAACTTGGGATTGGTCATGATGCGGAAAAACTCGTCACGGCATTGGCGAAGTTCGGTGCTGGCTTTGGGGATGACGAGCACATCGCCCGCCTCACCGGGTTTGGCGGGATTGAACTCGACGGCCTTGCCTTTGAACTCGGCGCGGTGACTTTCAACACCCGTCCAACAACCGGGATTGAAAAGCCAGACCAGAGGTGCCCCGTCGCCCAGTTGATTGGCCTGGCCGAGATCGGACTTAATGAGACGGCGCATATCGTCGCAGAACGGATTCTGCGGCAACCCATCAAAGTTCTTGGCCGTGAACACGGAATTCCTGTCCCAGAAACTGCGCCCTCCCCAATCCACGTATCGCGTCTGCTTCGCGACAATGTAAGCGGCCCAGCCATCCTTCCCGTTGTAGCCGTAGTGGGAGACGAGAATGTTGAACACGACGATGCGCGGCGCGATGTCCGGCGCGAGGAGCAGCGCGTTGGCGACAGTCGTGAGCGGTCCCCCGGACACGATGAGCAGCGGCTTCTCCGGTGTGGCCTGGCGCGCTTCGACGATAATCAACTGGCTGCCGGGTGTGGGCTGCGCCACGGTGTCCTTGATGCGGCCGCTTTCAGGGCGGGTCAGCACGCGGTCGGAGCCGAGCGTGGCGTCCGGGATGTTTTTCAAGCCGGAATCGCGCGCCAGCTTGAGCGCCTTCTCCGCGTCCTCGACGCACTTTTGCATCGGGTAGAGATAACCTTTGTCCCAGTCCCACATGTCGCGGCTGACGATGTTGCCACGTAGATCGGCGTTGCCCAGACTGGCCTGCGCCCAGAGGTAATTGTTGTCGAACACGTCGAACCACCAGTCGTTGTCATAAATGATCGGGTTGTCCGGGCCGACGCCCGTGAGGTGAACCGCGCCATTCTTGACCGTGTGTTCGGGCACGACGGCTTGCGTGGTGAGCAGCAGCAGGTGCAGAGCACAACCGGCCACCGCGAGCCGGGGCAGAAAATGGGACCAGCAAGACGTGCGCAGCGTGGAGATGACCTTGGCAATCCGGTCGCCACTGAAATTGGATTTCATGTGTGGTTTGTAACCCTCGATGCCGGCCCGCGCTAGGAGGATCGCCTTAAATCCTTGGACGATTCAATCGCGCGTGGCGCGTTCGATCCTTGATGATCAACCCACCAGGCTTCGCCGCACCACCGACATTGTTTCCCGTTGGCGTTGTTCGACGAATGCGCGGGCCTTCACCACCTTCGCCTTCGACGTTTCGGTGAACGGGGAGCGGTCGCCTCGCGCGTGAAGCGGGGCATCCGCTCGGCGGTGAAATGCACCCGCGACGTCCGGCGCGACGGCCGTTTCCAGCCGCTGTGGCTCTCTGACCGGCCCTCCTGGAGGCTACGACCGCCTTTCGGGGTCTGGTGGGCCGCCGCCCACCAGACCCAAAGACCGGCCAAGCACTTGGCAAGGGACAATTCTGCCGGGTTTCGCCTTGAATGGCCACACCTGGCCAGCCACACTCCAGCCACGTCGAAAAAGCAAATGCCTATCAGTCAGTAGCCAGCAGTTCAAAGAAAGAAAATGATCATGCCAAACCAATTCCAATGTGTTCGCCAGACGGCGGCAGTCTTGATGGCTTGCGGCCTCTTCGCCAGCCTGCTGCCGGGCTTCGCCGCCGCGCAAGACCCGTCCATCCGGGAGAAACGTGCCGCCTGGATTGTTCCGCTCGATGGGCCGGTACTGGCTGGGAAGCCCGTGACGTTCAGACTCAAGGGCAATCCGCGCGACCCTCACTGGGATCTGGGGGACGGGGCGACATCTGACGGCCAGTCGGTCAGCCACACGTTCGAGAAACCGGGGGTTTACCGTGTCGGCATGGGATCAAAGGTGGGCGACACATTGAACGAGCTATCTTCCGCCATCGTACGAGTCCACACGCCGGAAACACTGCACTTGCCGCAGATACTTCTCGATACCGATGCCCGCAACGAAGTCGATGACCAGCATTACATCGGCTACGGCCTTTTCAGCAACTTGGACGTGCTGGGTATCAACAGCATCCATCATGGTCCCCACCGCATCAATCACTTTGGCGCTGCACAGGAGCCGATCAACTATGGCGAGATTCTCTACATCATCCAGATCAGCCGCAATAGCGGCCTATTGAAGCATCGTTCCGAAAATCAAATGCCTCAGGTGTTCCACGGTGCAAGACTGCCGTTGCAGGTTCCCGCCAGTGGCAACTGGACGGACACGCAGCCGGTCAAAAGCGAAGCCAGCGAAGCAATTCTTGCGGCGGCTCGTGGCGCGTCACCGGACAATCCGGTCTGGGTGCTTCCGGTTGGTCCATGTTCCAATATTGCCAGCGCGATTCTTCAGGCGCGTGAAGAAGGGTTGGACCTGAAAAGCCGCATCAAGATCGTCTGGCTGGGCGGTGGCCCGGAACAGGTCAACGTCCAGAGCTTCAACGGAAGTAACGACCCCTGGTCGGTCTATGTAACCGGTCAGAGCGGCGTCGAGTTCTGGATCATCCTGGAGAATCCCACCGGTGCCAGCATCACCATGGACAAACGCGTTGAGTCCGGCCTTTATCCCGACAACCCGTTGGGCGAATATCTTGAAGCGATCACGCCCGCTGGCAGGAAAGCGCTCTTCGACGTGACGACGATCTCAATGGTTATCGGCAATTACCTTGGGAAGCATTGGCTGACGCTGGTCGAGCCTTCGGTGGTCCTCGGTCCGGATCAGAAATATCGGTGGAAGAAGGTTAACTCGCCAGCGAACGTTCACATCATTCGCGATATCGACGAGGAAGCGATGAAAACCGATTTCTTCGCTACCTTGAACGGCAAGCCGACCCCTCTGCCGCCAAAGAAACAGTAACAATGAGGGACGGTTCCTTCCAAAGATTCGAGGCAGACCGTCCCACGAGTCGCGTTATCTTAAAGGGGGCGCGGACTTTTCCAGATGATTCTCAACGTCTTTCGGTGTGCCAGCGCTCTAAGCTGCGCCAGAAGCTTTCCCGCATCCCTGTCGCATCAATCTCCACCCAGACTGAGATCGGCCGTTTGAGATTCTCCGGCGGCGCGTTGACGGTGGCGGCGGTGGCCAGTTCCGGTCGGGCGATGGCCTCGATCAGCGCGATGTCCCACATTACCCAAGTGGCCTTGG
>Ga0163152_10005905_pt1 | contig 14130 bp, 10 predicted proteins | sample OliLakLV19MP8IB2_FD_148635 | JGI IMG/M metagenome (GOLD analysis project Ga0163152, IMG submission 148635) | Freshwater microbial mat bacterial communities from Lake Vanda, McMurdo Dry Valleys, Antarctica - Oligotrophic Lake LV.19.MP8.IB-2 | ecosystem: Environmental > Aquatic > Freshwater >... | reverse complement strand
GGCGGCATGCTCATGATCGGCACGTCATGCCTCGCCATCCCGCTGCAGATTGCGGGCTCGATCTTCGCGTTCCTCGGTGTGATCCGGTTCTGGGACACGGGTGAGCTCGGCGCCGGCTTCCGCGTCGGCGAATTGATCGCGCTCGCGAAGCGACAGTGGGTGAACTGCCTGCTCGCGTTCGTCGTCATGATGGGCGCGGGCATCGCGGCCGAGATGGTCGGCTTCATGCTGCTCTGCGTCGGTATCTTCTTCACGATGTTCTGGAGCAACCTCGCGAGCGCGCACGCGTTCGGCCAGATCATCAAACTCGACCGCATCGCTCGCGGAAACGCACTCGTCGCATAGGCCGGAGAAAACGAACATGGACAAGATCGGAATCATCGGCGGCAGCGGCCTCTACGACCTCCCGGGTCTCTCGGACACGAAGTGGGTCGGCGTGCCGACGCCGTTCGGCGAGGCCTCGGACGAACTGCTCACCGGAAAACTCGGGATGACGGAGGTCGTGTTCGTCCCGCGTCACGGCCGCGGGCACCGCATCCTTCCGCAGGAGATCAACTTCCGCGCCAACCTCTGGGCGCTGAAGAAGCTCGGCGTCACGCGCGTGCTGAGTGTGTCGGCGGTCGGCTCGATGAAAGAAGAGATCGAGCCTGGGCATCTCGTCGTGCCCGATCAGTTCATCGATCGCACGCAGGGACGCGCGAGCACGTTTTTCGGCGACGGGATCGTGGGGCACGTGAGCTTCGGAGATCCTGTGTGCACCGAGCTCGCGAGCACGATCTACGAATCGGCCAAGGCGAGTGGCGCGAAAGTGCACAAGGGCGGCACCTACATCTGCATCAACGGGCCGCAGTTCTCGACGCGCGCGGAGAGCAACTCCTACCGGCAGATCGGCGTGTCGGTCATCGGCATGACGAACATGCCGGAGGCGAAGCTCGCGCGCGAAGCGGAGCTCTGCTACGCGACGCTCGCGCTCTCGACGGACTACGACTGCTGGTACGCGGGACACGACGCGGTGACCGTCGAAGCCGTGCTCGCGGTGATGGCGAAGAACATCGACGCCGCAAAGAAGACCGTTGCTGCCGCGATTCCGAGAGCGAATCGAGGCGACGCGAAGCTGTCGTGCGGATGCGCAACGGCCCTCAAGTTCGCCGTGATGACGGATCCCAAGCGGGTGCCGCCGAAGACACGGGAACGACTCGAGCTCCTGGTCGGGAAGATCCTGCCGCCGCTTTGATTTCCCCAGTCAATCCGATAGACTAGCCGCATCTTGTTTGAGGTCGATCCCGAGCGATCGTGGGTGGATCCGGGGAGTGGATCCATTACCTCCCTGATCCAGTCCCTGAACACGCCTCTGGTGGCGGCCGGTCAGTATCCCGCCGAAAACGTCCAATCGTGGATTCTCACGCGGGGCGCGAGCGGAAGCGCCGCCGAAGTGTTCGTGTATTTCCATCTCACCGAGTCGAACCAGGCGGTGCTCTATCGCTGGGACGGCGGGCCGGTTCCGGGACCCAATCTGGAGCAGGTCGTCGAAGAGGCCATGGGTTTCTGCGAGTCCATGGGCTTCATGATGGACAACCTGAACTTCGGACAACTTCCACCCGACAAGCGCGGCGAGCTGTTGCAGAAGCTGCCGCCGTTCGTGCAGGACCTCGCGACGCTGCAGAAGGAAGCCGAAGAGATTCCGCTCTCGATGAGCAAGAAGGTCATCGATCCCGTCGAGGAGTTCGCGCGGGCGCGTGCGGCGATGCAGGGCCAGCCGACCGCGAACGATTTCGCCGATCCGAACGACGACCGCAGCGATCAGTTCGATCCGATGTCGCTGATGGAAGACGTCGGCGGCTACGAGAGCAGCCCGGCACCCGTTCGCGGAAGCCCGTCGGGCGGCGAGGATCTGCAGATCGAGATCACGGAGATCGAGGGCCTCGAGTTGATGCCGGCCGCTGAACCCGCGCCGGTTCCGAAGAGTCCGCCGGCGCGCATGCAGTCGGGTGTGCGGGAGCTCGATCTCGATTTCGACGAGCCTCCGCTGGTCGTCGGCTCGGCACCCGCACCCGCACCCGTCTCGCCCGCGCCGCCGCCGCCGCCGCCGCCGATGCGCGTTCGCGAGCGCACGCCGCCCGGAGAAATCACGCTGTTCGACGATGCCTCGTCGGTCGCGCCACCGATGGCGGCCGCAGCGGCGTCGCGGAAGGTCGAGGACGACGAGTTCAACGTCGACGACCTGCTCTCGGACGTCGACCTCTCGCGCGGCCCGACGAACGGTGCCGCGGGAAAGCCGGCGCCGATCTCTGCGGTGGCTCCCGCATCGGCGCTCGACATCGACGTGAGCAGCGCGCTCGACGACATCCTCGACGGCGTGGAGAGCTCGAAGTCCTCCGCGAAGGGGCAAACGCCCGCGCCGATCGCGCCGCCGGCGGCGCCGACGATCGTCGCGCCCCTGAAGCCACCCGTCTCGCCCGCTCCGGCTGCGGTGAAGCCGGTCCCGGCGCCCGCGCCTACGACCGAGGAGATCTCGCTCGATCTCGACTTCGAGGGCTCGCTCGAGTCGTCGATCTCGAGCCCCGACGAAGCGCTGGTGGCGCTCGAAGCGCTCGGCGTTCCCGACGATCCGCTCGCTGCGCTCGGCGCGATGCTCGACGATCCGCCGATGACCATCGCGCCTCCGGCGTCGGTGACCGCGGCGATGTCCGGTCCGCCGCCCACATCGCGTCCCGCGGTCGAAGCGGCCTGGTCCGAGGCGCCGAAGGCGAACGGCAACGGCTCGCACAATGGCGCTGCCGCGGCGCCCATGAAGCTCGACATTTCCACGGACGAGCTCGCGCGTCTGTTATCCATGCTGTAGCGATCTACGAGGTGATGCTTTTGACGACTCCACGCCGCTCCGCGATCCTCCTGCTCACCGCGCTCTCTCTCGCCATCACCGGTTGCGGCGGCGCGAAGAAGAAGCGACTCGACACCGCCTCGAAGATGTCTCAGCTCGGCATCTCGAAGCTGAAGGAAGGTGACGCCGAAGGCGCGGTCGCGGACCTCACGCAGTCGGTGAAGCTCAACCCGAAGGACGCCGAGACGCGTCACGTGTTGGGGATGGCGCTGTGGGCGAAGGGTAAAGTCATCGGCGACGAGTCCCTGATGACCGAAGCGGAGAAGCACATCCTCCAGTCCTTCGAAATGAAGGGGAAGGACGTGCCCGGGGACTGGCGAAACAACCTCGGCGCGCTCTACGTGGACCTTCGCCGGTGGCCCGAAGCCGTCGTCGAGCTGCAGAAGGCGTTGAAGGATCCCGAATACCGGACGCCGGAGCGACCGCTGAACAATCTTTCGAAGGCGAGCCTCGAGCAGCACAAGTATGCCGAGGCTCTCGAGTACGCCGAGCGCGCGCTCAAGATCCAGCCTCGCTTCTGCACGGCATTGGTGAACAAGGGCGCCGCGGCAAAGGCCCTCAAGAAAACGCAGGATGCGCTCGATGCCTATCTGAAAGTGATCGAAGTCGAGGAATGTTCCAATTGGGCTGAGCCTTATCTGAAGGTAGGTTTGATCTACCTCGAACAGAAGCGGAACAACGACGCGAAGCAAAACCTTCAGAAAGCAAAGCAGGCGGACCCGGACGGACCGATCGGCAAGCAGGCCGATCAGCTCCTTCGATCCCTCGGCAAGTAGCTCCCTCGAAAACCTTGCGTGACACCCCCCTCCCGGGACCGGGAGAGGTGTGTCCGATCACGACTGGAAATTCCTAAACTCCATGAGCACGCATACGGCTACCATGCCCCCCGAGATGTCCACCGACACCGCTCCAGGCGCCACGCTGACGCCGTTCTCCGCAACGGCGGAAAAAGAGAGCCTCGGTCGCACGCTGAAGCGCACGCGCGAAGAGAAGAACCTGTCGCTAGACGAGGCGGCCCGCGCGACGAAGATCCGGAAGGAGTTCCTTCTCGCGATCGAAGACGACAAGCTCGACCAGCTCCCCGGGCCTGTGTTCGCCCGCGGCTTCGTGCGCAGCTATGCGGAGTATCTTTCGCTCGACGCGCCCGCGCTGCTCGTCCGCGTGAGCCGCGCGCTCGAGGGCAAGGAGCCGGTCCCCTCGCTCGGCGCCACCAAAAAGGCCGCGCTCGTGTCGTGGCCGATCCTGACCGCCGGCGCCGCCGCCGCGGCCTCGCTCGCCGCGTTCCTCGCGACCCGCTGATCGTCCCGCGCGAAGCCCAAAAGGGTGGCTGCCCTCCCAAAAGGAGGTGACAGCCACGTCCTTTTTTGTGCGCGCGATCACGCTCAAAGGAGATGACAGCCACGTCCTTTCTCTTTTCACGGGGAGGGGAGGGTGTCGCTTAGGTGCCTGAAAAGTGCCTGGAATTGGCCACACGGGAAGGTTGGAACCGTTTGACGGGTATGGTTTCCGGTTAGACTCTTGACCGCCCTGAAGATGGGGCCTTTGAAGGGGTTCCTGTGGCCGAAGTCCCGCCCCGCCGATCGATTTCAGACTCGGACAGCTCCGCCATCCTTGCCAAGGTGCTGGCCGACGCTGCCGCCCGCGTCCGACTCCGCCGAGGGGTCCAGAACTGGCCCAAGGGCGCGATGATCGGTGGCGTCGCCTCGCTCGCACTGCTCGCGGCAACCAAGCTCTCGCTCGTACCGCCGTCGATTCCGCAGGCCGGCTGGATGATCGCGGCGACCGCGATGTTCCTCGTCGCCTCCGGTGCCGGATTCGCGTTCCTCCTCGGCTACGGCCGCACGATCGCGCCGATCGAGATGGCGCAGATCCTCGATCGCCGCTTCGGTCTCGCCGAGCGCATCGTCACCGGCTGGGAGATCGCGCAGCGCGGACCGAAAGACGCGATGGAAGAACGCGCTGTCGCCGCCGCGTGCGAAGCGGCGAGTCGCGCGGACCCTCGCGTCGCGATCGCGCTTCCTCCACCGAAGGGTCTCGAAGGCATCGCCAGTCTCGCGTCGCTGATGCTTCCCATCCTGCTTGCGCTGTTGCTGCCGCAGTGGGTGCCGCCGTTCGTCCAGAACGCCCGCAACGAGAAGCAGCTCGTCAAGAAGGCCGGCGAGCAGCTGAAGAAGGAAGTGGAGGCGATGCAGGCGACGCCCACGCCGACGCCGGCCGCTCTCGCGAAGGGACAAACGCCGACGCCCACGCCGGCGGTGATCCCCACGCCGAAGCCCGACAAGAACGATCCCGCCGAAAAGATGAAGGAGCTCGCCAAAAAGATGGAATCCGGCGAGATCGGCAAACGGGAGGCGATGAAGGAGCTCGCCGAGCTCGACAAGGAGATGGCGAAGAAGCAGGCGGCCGCCGCGAAGAACGAGGCGAACCGCTCGCTCTCCCGCGCCGCGAGCAAGCTCGAGGAGCAGGCGGGGACGAAGGAGCTCGGCAAGGCGCTGCAGGAAGGCGACGCCGAGAAGATCCGGAAGGAATCGGAAGAGCTCGCGAAGAAGTTCGACGAAGGCGAGTTCGAGAAGAACCAGCAGAAGTCGATGGCGGAGGATCTCGAGGCGCTCGCCGACGCGCTCGAACAGAGCGGCGACATGGCCGCGGCCAGCGAGCTGCGCGAGACCGCGAAGGCCCTTCGCAAGGGAGACATGCAGGCAGCGAAGGAGCACATCGAGAAGGCCGACCTCGCGTCCGCGCAGCAGGAAGCGCAGGAAGCGGATCCCGTCCACGACATGGCCCAGGCGCTGAAAGAAAACCCGGAGACGAACAGCGCCGGGAAAGCGATGGACCAGGGCTCGCTCGAGAAGATGAGCAAGGAGTTCGAGAAGCTCGCCGAGAAGCTCGAGAAGGGTGAGCTTGGCGAGAAGGGCGAGAAGGAGCTGCAGGAGACTCTCGAGAAGGCCGCCGAAGAAGGACAGAAGCAGGGCAAGGAAACGACCGGCGGACAAGTCGCGCAGCCCATCGAGAAGGCGGCGAAGTCGCTCGAAAAGGGGAACAAGGACGGCGCCGCCGAAGCGCTCCGCGATCTCGCACGCCAGGCGAAAGAGGCGCAGGCCGGATCGAAGAAGGCGGGCAAGGCGCGCGCGGCGCTCTCTCGCGCTCGCCAGCAGCTCAACGGCCAGAAGGGTACGCCCCAAAAGATGAAGTGGGGCGATCAGGGCGAGGGCGAAGGCGAAGGAGAAGGCGAAGGGGAGGGAGAAGGCGAAGGAGAAGGCGAAGGGGAGGGAGAAGGCGAAGGCGAAGGGAAGGGCAAGGGGAAGGGCAAAGGCAAAGGGAAGGGCAAAGGCGGCGAGAAGCAGCCCGTCGCCACCGGCTCCGAGCAAGGCGGCAACGAAGCCGGCCACGGAACCTCCAAGTATCAGGACAAGGGCTACGACGCGACGAACGGCGGCAAGGGGCTCGATCGCCAGTCCGATCGCGAGAGCGATTGGCGCAAGGAATACGAGCAGGCCTACAAGGCCGCGCGCACGGAGCAGGCGAAGTTCGGCGACACGAAGATCACCGGTCAGATGACCGGAGGCGACTCGGAGAAGATCGAGACTGAGGGCGACCCGAACAAGGACAAAGGCACCGCCGGCGAGAGCTGGGTCGACGTGCCCGCGGGGTATCGCGATGCGGCCGAAGAAGCCGTCGGCAACGACGAAATCCCTCCGGAGCATCGCGCGCGCGTGAAGGCATATTTCGAAGCGCTGTCGGGGCAGGGCAAGCAGGACGCCGCCGCGGACGGCAAGACGGACGGCAAGAAAACGGACGGCAAGAAGCCGAAGTAGGCAGCGACTTTCGAGAGGGTGGCCGTGGAATCGATCGAGAAGGACGTACAGGCGTTCCGCGGCGACTTCGTCCGCCTGCAGCAGGAGATCTCCAAAGTCATCGTCGGTCAGATGGACGTCGTCGAGCAGACGATGATCGCGCTGATCGCCGGTGGCCACGTGCTTCTCGAAGGCGTGCCCGGACTCGGCAAGACGCTGCTCGTGAAGACGATCGCGGACTGCGTGTCGCTCCAGTTCTCACGCATCCAGTTCACGCCCGACCTCATGCCCGCCGACATCATCGGCACGCGCGTCATCACCGAGAGCGATACGGGCGCGAAGCACTTCGAGTTCCGTCCCGGTCCGGTTTTCGCGAACGTCCTCCTCGCGGACGAGATCAACCGCGCCACGCCGAAGACGCAGTCGGCGCTCCTCGAAGCGATGCAGGAGCAGACCGTCACGGTGTTCGGCGAGCAACACAAGCTCCCGCACCCGTTCCTCACGCTCGCGACGCAGAACCCGCTCGAGCAGGAAGGCACGTATCCGCTTCCCGAAGCGCAGCTCGATCGCTTCTTCTTCAAGGTGCTCGTGCCGCGCCCCGCGTTCGCGGACATGGTGGAGATCTGCGATCGCACGACGGGCGTGCAGACGCCGCGTGCCTCGAAGGTGATCGACGGCCCGCGCATCCTCCAGATGCGCGAGCTCTCGCGCCGCATCGCCGTTCCCGGGCCGGTGAAGCACTACGCGGTTCGTGTGGTGATGGCGACGCAGCCCAGCGAACCGTCCGCGACGCCCGCCGTGAAGCAATACGTCCGCTACGGAGCGAGCCCGCGCGGTGCACAGGCGCTGCTCCTCGCGGCGAAGGTGCGCGCGCTCGTGAGCGGCCGCGTGAACGTGGCGTTCGAGGACATCAAGGCGCTCGCGAAGCCGGTGCTCCGGCACCGCGTGCTCGTGAACTTCGAGGCGGAAGCCGACGGACGCACGTCGGACCAGATCGTCGACGAGATCGTCGGCTCGGTGCGCGAAGTCGGCGACGAGGTCGCCAAGATCGCCGCCGAAGGCGCGCGTCGCTAGGCGTCGAGGCATGCGCGCTCTCTCGATCGGGTTGTTGGTCGTTCTCGCCGCGGGCGATGCCCTCGCCGCGAAAGACGACATCCGCATGACCGTGGAAGTCGGCATGGGCCGTGTGATCCGCGGCGGCGTGTGGACGCCGGTCGTCGTCGACCTCGAGAACCCGGGACCGAGTGTCGACGGCTCCGTGCTCGTGCGTTTCTCGGAAAACGGCCAGCAGAAGGGCGCGTCGCGCGAGCCCGTCGAGCTCGCCACCGGCGCGAAGAAACGCGTGACGGTCTACGCCCGCCCGCGCTCGGGACCCCAGAGCATCGAGGTCTCGTTCGAGGATGCGCGCGAGCGCGTGCGCGTCGGCCCCGAGCAGATCTCCATCCAGACCGCCGACAAGGACGACGTGATCGTCGGACTCGTCAGCATGGGCGGACGCGGCGATCCCGGCATGCGCCCGCTCACCTCCGCGACGACGCGCGTCGCCGTGATCGACAGCGAAGAGCTGCCGGAAGCGTGGCCGGCGTACGACGCGATCGACGCGCTGGTCCTTCGCGATCCCGACACGTCGAAGCTCGGGCCGTCGCGCGTCGCGGCGATCAAGGCGTGGGTCTCCGCCGGCGGCGTGCTCGTCGTGACTGCCGGCGAGAAGTGGCGTGCGATGGACGACCCCTCGTTCACGGAGCTCCTGCCCGTGCGTGTCGAGGGCGTGCGCACCGTCGATGCGCGGACGCTGCCCGAGCCGTTCGGCCTCTACGAAGGCGACGTCGTCATGGCGATCGCGAGCCCGCTGCGCGGTGCGTCGATCATCACCGGACCCGGCGGCGAACCTCTCCTCAGCGAAGCGCGCTACGGACTCGGACGCGTCGCGTTCCTCGCGGTCGACCCGGGCGATCTCGCGAACGTCTCGCCGGACGCGAAGGCCCGTCTCTGGCGCGGCGTTCTCCTGCTGCCGCCGGAGCCGGTCGAGGACCCGAGCAATCCCGGAGGCGGGTACTACGGCGGCTACAACACCCCGTCGCAGTTCATCCAGCAGGAGCTCTCGCGCATCCCGCCGCTGCAGCCGCCGTCGGTGCTGCTCGTGACGGCGCTCATCGGGCTCTACGTGCTCGTCGTCGGGCCGGGCGACTACTTCCTTCTGAAGCGGATGAACAAGCTTCATTGGACATGGATCACGTATCCGACCGCGATCGCCGCGTTCTCCGGGCTGATCTACCTCTACGCGACGCTCACGCGCTCGTCCGACATGATGGTGCGCACGCTCTCGCTCATCGATGCGCCCGCGGAACCGCCGGGAGCGCCGGCGCCGGTGCGCGTCTTCGGAGGTGTGTATTCGCCTCGTGCGGGACGGTACGGCGTCGACATCAAGGCCGCGATCGGCGCAATGGCCGGCGGTTTCTCCGAGGCCGATCCCTACGGCGGCGTGACGTCGAAGGGCGAATACATGGCGATCGGCGGCGCGAAGCCGCAGATCCTCCTCTCCATCCCGATCTGGTCGATGGCCGGTGTGGAATTCTCCACGACGAGCGACGTGCCGCCTCCGTTCCTCGTCGAAGCGCAGAAGGACGGCTCGGTGAAGATCACCAACACCGGCGAAGCGCCGCTCGAATACGTCGGCCTGCTCGTCGACCGGCAGGTCATCGACGGCGGGCGCCTCGAGCCGGGCAAAGACGTGAACATCAAGCGGCTCGACGCGGGGCGGCGCATCGCCGATCTCCCGAGCGAGATGTCCGGCGCGATGTACGGCCAGGACAAGACGAAGCAGGACCTCGGCCGCATCGTTCGCGTGTTCGCGTATGCGACCGATCCGCCGTCGACTGACGACGGCACCGACGTCTACTACGCGGGCAAGCAGGACCGCCGCCGTGGCTGGCTCGAGCGCCCTCGCGGCGAGCGCGGCCAGCCGATGGTGTTCGCGGTTGCGAGGTCGGCCCCGATGATCGCCGTCCATGGCGAGCGTGTGAACGGCGACGGTCTCACCATCTGGCGTCGCCCCGTCGTGCGGAGCAAGTGAAGACATGATCGAGACCGTAGGACTGACGAAGCGATATCGCGACCGCGTGGCGCTCGCCGATCTCAACCTGAAGATCGACCAGGGCGATGTGTTCGGCTTCATCGGGCCGAACGGCGCCGGCAAGTCGACGACCATCAAGATCCTCGCGACGCTGCTCCGGCCGACGTCGGGCATGGCGCGGGTTGCGGGCTTCTCCGTCGACGCCGGCGTGCGCGATATCCGGCGCTCGATGGGCTACATGCCGGACTTCTTCGGTCTGTATGACGACCTCACCGTCCGCGAATACCTGGAGTTCTTCGCGGCGGCCTACAAGATCCGCGGCAAGGCTCGCAAGAAGGTGATCGACGATGTGCTCGCGCTCGTCGACCTCGGTCACCGCGCCGACGCGCAGATCGACGCGCTTTCGCGCGGCATGCAGCAGCGGCTCTCGCTCGCGCGCGTGCTCTTGCACGACCCGAAGGTGCTCCTTCTGGACGAGCCCGCAAGCGGTCTCGATCCGCGTGCTCGCGTCGAGTTCCGCGAGATCATCAAGGAGCTCCGGAAGATGGGGAAGACGGTCCTCATCTCGTCGCACATCCTCCCCGAGCTCGCCGACATGTGCACGAAGGTCGGCATCATCGAGAAGGGGCGGCTCGTCGCCAGCGGCTCCGTGGAGGAGGTCATCCAGCGCGCGCAGGGCGAGCGTTGGGTCGTCTTCGAGGTAATGGGGCCGCGTCCGCCGTCGGGCGCGTATCCGGTTGCCATCGCTTCGACGGGGATGCCCGGAGGTCCGCCGCCGCCGGCTCCGCAGGACATGCCGCAGTCTGCCGCGATCGAGCGTGCCCGCGTGATCGCGGGCGGCGTCGCGGGCGTGCTCGCGGTCGAAGACGATCCGAACCCCGCACATCCGGGCCGGCTGCGCGCGCGGCTCGAGACGACGGCGGATCCGTCGGCGATCCCGACCGCGATCATCGCGTCGGGACTACGGCTCGTCTTCTATCAGGAAGAGCACATCGACCTGGAAGACGCGTTCATGCGCCTCACCCAGGGAATCGTGAGCTGAGGTCTTGGTCCTCGCCATCCTGCGCAAGGAGATCCTGGGTGGCGGGCGCCATGGGCGCTACTACGTCGTTCGCGGCGGGTATCTGCTCCTCCTCGCGTGCGTCACGATCCCGGCGATCCTCTACCAGATCGAGCGCCTCGAAACGGCGGCGACGTTCGCCGCGAGCCGGCTCGGCCAGGAATTCACGATCCCGTTCGGGATCCTGCAGTTCGTGCTCGTCGTGTTGCTCGCGCCCGCGCTCTCGATGAACGCGCTCGCGACGGAGCGGTCGAGCGGCGGTCTCGAGCTGCTCCACGTCGCCGGCGTCGGCCCCGTCTCGCTCATCGCGGGGAAGTTCGCGTCGCGCATGATGTGGCTGTTGCTCTTCATCATGTCCGGGTTGCCGCTCTTCATGGCGGGCACGCTGATGGGCGGCGTCGGCCTCGAGACGGCCGCGCTTCTCGTCGCGCACTCGGCCGTTGCGGCGGCGATGGGCACGGGCCTCGGCTTCTCGTTTTCCGGCGGCTTTCGGCAGACGGTTCCGGCGATGGTGCTCGCCTATCTCGTCCTCGGCTGTCTCTATGTCGGGCCGCCTCTCGCGCTCGTCTTCTACTCGGAGGCTCTGAGCGGGCCGCACGTGCCGGATTCCTGGTACGCGTGGAGCTGTCCGATCCCCGCGATCATCCTCACCTCCGACGGTTCCGTGCCGATGTGGGTGGCGTGGGCCGCGCTCCTTCCGCAAGCGATGCTGGCGTTCCTCTTCACGCTGCCTTCGCTCTTTTTCGCGCGACCGCGCGAGGGTTTTCGCTCGCTCGTCCCCAAGCGGACGAAGGACGTGGCCCACTCCCAGGCGGACGGCGGCAAGCCGATCGCGTCGGCGGTGTGGCGCCCCGTGATCCACGGCAACCCGATCGCGTGGCGCGACGCGCGCGCCGCTCGCCGCGCGCTGTCGGCGAGGATCCTCCGGATCTCCTACGTGCTCATCGGCGGGCTCGTCACGACGGGCGCGATGCTCGCGGCCGCGGCGAAGGGCCACCGCGACGCCGACTTCGGGCGCATCGCGATCTTCCTGCTCATCGGCGGCGCGGGCATCGTGTCCCTCGTCGTCGGCAGCGGCGCGATCGCGGAGGAGCGCGAGCGCCGCTCGATGCCCTTGCTGCGCCTCTCGCGCCTGTCCGCGTTCGACGTGCTCTACGGGAAGATGTGGGGGATCTTCGTCTATCTCTGGCCGCTCGCGCTCCTTCCGATCGGCACGTCGATCCTGTTTTTCTACGACACGCGGTGGGTTCCGATGGTCGTGACCATCACGACCGGCGTGATCCTCGCGAGCGCCGCGTCCGTCGGCCTCGCGTTCTCGTCGTTCTCGCGCCGTCCCGCGACAGCCGTCGGTCTCGCGATCACGTTTTCGATCGTCTACGTGGTCGTGCCGCCGATGTTGATCAAGTTCGGCCGCTTCAATCGCACGCAGGATCTCCTTTACGTCTTCGATCCGCTGCTCACCGTCGTCGGCGTCGTCGACCAGTTCGGTCGCAACTACGACGGCGCCTGGGGCCGCGAGGAGTTCTGGCTCTCGCTCGTCGGCTTGCTCTTCCTCACGCTCGTGGGCGTGTTCTCGCTGTGGGTCGCGCTCGTCGCCCTCTATCGCACCGAGGAGGACGCATGAGCGACGAGACGAAGAGCGAGCTGCTGCAGCCCGCGTTCCTCAAGCGCCTCGACAAGTTCGCGCTCGTTGCGCGGCGTGCCGTCGTCGGCAAGGCGAGCGCTGAGCGCCGCTCGAAGCGCAAGGGCACCAGCGTCGAGTTCGCGGACTACCGCAACTACGTCGCCGGCGACGATTTCCGTCACATCGACTGGAACCTCTATGGCCGCCTCGGGCAGCTGTTCCTGCGCCTCTTCGTTGCCGAGGAGGACCTCGACGTCCGCATCTACGTCGACCGCAGCAAGTCGATGCTCTTCGGGAATCCGTCCAAGCTGATGTACGCGAAGAAGATCGCGGCGGCGATCGCGTATCTGGGACTGCGCCGCCAGGATCGCGTCGCCATGAACACCTTCGGCGAGGCGATGGACCTCGGGCTCCCGCCGAACCGCGGTCACGCGCGAATCTTCCGGTTCTTTTCGTATCTCGACGCGATCGACCCGCAGGGCATCACCGACTTCCGCACGACGTTCCGCAAAGGGCTGCCCAAGGGCCGCCGCGGCGCCGCGATTGTCATCAGCGACTTTCTCACGCCCGAGGGCTATGCCGACGGATTGAAGGCGCTCGCCGGGCAATCGATGCAGGTGGCGCTCGTGCAGATCGCCGCCCCCGAGGAGATCTCGCCGGGCCGCGTGGGTGACCTCGAGCTCATCGACATGGAGACGGGCGCGAAGGTGCCGGTCACCGTCACGCCACGAATCCTCCAGTCGTACCGGCGCACCTACGAGGCGTTCTGCGAGGACCTCCGCGGTTTCGCACGGCGCTTCCAGATGAGCTATGTGCACGCGCCGACGGACGTCGCGTTCGAAAAGCTGATCTTCGACGTGTTGCAGCAGGGTGGAATCGTGGGGGGGCGCTGATGCAGTTCCTGACCCCACTCGGGCTCGCGGCCCTCGCGCTGATTCCGCCGCTCATCCTGCTCTACTTCCTGAAGCTCAAGCGCGTGCCGCTCGAGATCAGCTCGTCGCTGCTGTGGGCGAAGGCGCTCCTCGACGCGCGCGCAAACGCGCCGTTTCAGAAGCTGCGCCGCAACCTGCTGCTGCTCCTCCAGATCCTGCTCATCCTCCTCGTCGCGCTCGCGCTCGCGCGCCCCGCGATCACCCTCAAGGGCCGCGCCACGCGCGCGACGGTCATCGTGATCGACGGCTCCGCGTCGATGGCGGCGAGAGACGTGAAGCCCAGTCGCTTCGCGAAAGCGCAGGAGCTCGCCGAGGACGCGATCAGCGATCTCGGTCCCAACGACGAGGCGATGGTGGTGTGGGCGGGTCCGCGTCCGCGCGTGGCCGCGTCCTTCGGCAAGGACAAAAACGTGTTGCGCGCCGGCATCGAGGCGCTCTCGCCGGCCGATGCGCCCGCCGATCTTCGCGGCGCGCTCGCGCTGGCGCTCTCGGCATCCGAGGGACGCGGTGAGCGGGAGATCGTTTTGCTCTCCGACGGCGCCTTTGATCCGGTCGCCGATCTGAGCATGGGCGACGTGCCGGTGCGCTTCCTGAAGGTCGGCGAGAAGGGCTCGAACCTCGCGCTCGTTGCCGTCGACGTGCGGCGGCGGGCCGGCGGCGCGCGGCAGGGATTTGCGACCGTCGCGAACTTCGGCGACACCGAAGAGACGGTCGACCTCGAGATCAAGCTGCGGCCCGACGACGGGAAGGGTGGCGAGCTTCCCTG
>Ga0163152_10005904_pt1 | contig 14134 bp, 9 predicted proteins | sample OliLakLV19MP8IB2_FD_148635 | JGI IMG/M metagenome (GOLD analysis project Ga0163152, IMG submission 148635) | Freshwater microbial mat bacterial communities from Lake Vanda, McMurdo Dry Valleys, Antarctica - Oligotrophic Lake LV.19.MP8.IB-2 | ecosystem: Environmental > Aquatic > Freshwater > Lake... | reverse complement strand
ATGTCGGCCGGCGCGCTGGCGCGTGCGCCGGAAACGGCGCAGGCGGCGAAGCCCGGTTCGAACGGCAAGAAGCCGCTGACCTTCGAGGTGCTCTACTCGCTCGACAAGGCCAAGAAGGTCGACTTCAGCGGCAAGCAGGCTCCGGGCGCGACATGGATCGATGCGGGTCACTGGATCCAGCTCGAAACGAGCCCGGACGCGAAGGAGTCGCCCTGGAGCGTGGTCGACGCCGTGACGGGCGCTACGAAGCCCTACCTCGATGGGAAGAAGTTTGCGGCCGCGGTGAAGCAGATCCCGGGCGTGGACGAGGACGAGATCGAGGGCATCGCGAAGCGCTCCCTCACGGACACGTCGAGCATGGACGCCAGGCGCGAAGCAGTGCTCGTGGACGTCGCCGACGACCTGTGGATCGTGCGCTTCGACGCCGCCGCGCCCGTGCGCCTGACCGCGACGCCCGACGTCGAGGAGGAGGAGGCCACGTTCAGCCCCGACGGCACGCGCGTCGCGTTCGTCGCCAAGAACGACCTGTACGTCGCCGACGCGAAGCTGGGCAACGCGAAGCGCCTGACCACCGACGGCTCCGACATGGTGCTGAACGGCAAGCTCGACTGGCTCTACCAGGAGGAGGTCTTCGGTCGCGGCACGTTCCGCGCGTTCTGGTGGAGCCCGGACTCCGCGCGTCTCGCGTACCTGCGGCTGGACCAGTCCGGCGTGCCGAACTACACGCTGGTCGACGACGCGACGTACGAGGTCAAGGTCGAGACGTCGCCCTACCCGCGCTCGGGCGAAGGCAACCCGACCGTCGCGCTGCGCGTCGCAGACGTGGCCAGCGCGGCGTCGGCGAACGTCGACCTATCGGCCTACGCGGCGGAGGAGCCGATCGTCGTCGAGGTCGCGTGGAGCCCCGACAACCGCCTCGTCTACCAGGTGCAGGACCGCGAGCAGCGCTGGCTCGACCTGCGCATCTGCGCGCCGGACGGAACGAGCGACACGCGGCTCCTGCGCGAGACGACTCCAGCGTGGGTCGATCGCACGGATTCGCCGCGCTGGCTCGCCGACGGCACGTGGCTGTGGACCAGCGAGCGCAGCGGATGGCGCCACCTCTACCGCTACAAGGACAGCGAGTGCCTCGGCCCCGTGACCGAAGGCGAGTGGGAAGTGCGCGACGTGCACGGCGTCGACGAGAAGAACGGCCTCGTCTACTTCAGCGGGACCCAGCGCTCCCCCATCGGGTCGGACGCGTACTCGGTCCGGCTCGACGGGAAGGCGCTCGAGCGCCTGACGCAGCGCGCCGGCACGCACGCGGTCAGCTTCAACCCGGATTTCGCGCTGTTCCTCGACAAATGGAGCGACATCACGACGCCGACGCAGCGCCGCCTCCACCGCGCGAGCGACGGCTCGGAAGTGCGCCTGGTCGACGCGAACCCGGTGCCCGCGCTGGCGGAGTACCAGTTCACGCCGCCCGAGCTGCTGCAGGTCGAGACGCGCGACGGCTTCAAGATGGAAGCGATGCGCATCCTGCCGCCCGACTACGACCCGGCGCACCGCTACCCCGTCATGGTCTTCGGCTACTGGGGACCTCACGCGCAGACCGTGAAGAACGCCTGGGGCGGATCAGGCGGGATGTTCCAGCAGCTCCTGGCGCAGCGCGGCGTCGTCGTGTGGAGCTGCGACGGCCGCACGTCGAGCGGCAAGGGCGGCGTAGCGACGTGGCCCTGCTACCAGCGACTGGGCGAGAGCGAGTTGGCCGACCTCGAGGACGGCGTGAAGTGGCTCGTGGACCAGGGCATCGCCGATCCCGATCGCATCGGAATCACCGGCTGGAGCTACGGCGGGTTCATGACGAGCTACGCGCTGACGCACTCGAAGACGTTCGCGCTCGGGCTCGCCGGCGGATCGGTGACCGATTGGCGGAACTACGACACGATCTACACCGAGCGCTTCATGCGCACGCCCGCGAACAACAAGGACGGTTACGCGCGGACGTCGGTCGTGGCCGCCGCGGACAAGCTGCACGGCCACCTCGTGCTGGCGCACGGCGCGATCGACGACAACGTGCACCCCGGCAACACGATGCAGCTCGCCTACGCGCTGCAGAAGGCCGGCAAGTCGTTCGAGCTGGCGCTCTACCCCAAGCAGCGCCACGGCGTCACGAATCCGGCACAGTCGAACCACTGGAAGTCCGTGCAGTTGGCCGCGATCGAGCGCTGGCTGCTCCGCCCGACTCCCTGACATGGCACGCAACAGCAAGAAATCCGCCTCGAAACGCGTCGCACTGAAGCCGGCCGATCCGTTCGACTTGATCCGACTGCTCGCGCGCAGCCAGAGCGATCCGCGCAAGGCTGTCGCCGAGCTGGTCCAGAACTCGCTGGACGCCGGCGCGCGCCGCGTGGAGATCGCGTGGGCCAACGAGGGTGGTGCACGGACCCTGCGGATCGTGGACGACGGTCGTGGGGTCTTCCCCGATCTGCCGCGCGAGGATGCACTGCGCCGGATCGCGACGACGATCGGGCACTCGCACAAGCGTTCGCTCACGCCGGAACAACGCCAAAGGGAGATGGCGCTGGGCAAGTACGGCATCGGACTGCTCGGTTTCTGGAGCGTCGGGCGGCACATGGAGATCAGGAGCCGCGTCGCCGGATCCGAGGCGCTGGTTCTGCGGCTCGAGGAGGATCGCGCGTCGGGCGAGATCGCGCGTTCGCGCGCCCGGCGCCTCGACGAGCACGAGACCTCGACCGAGGTCCTGATCCGCGGCGTGCACGACGTCGCTGCGCGCCAGATCAAGCCCGGACGATTGCAGGCCTACCTCGCGGCCGAGCTGCGCGGTCAACTGCTGGGCCGCGAGGACGTCGAGATCCACATCCACGATCGCGTTTCGCGCGGCAGCGCGCACAAGCACTTCGTCGTGCGACCGCCGCGTTACCTGGGCCGGCACCTGCCCGAGTTCCGCACCTTGGCGATCGAGGGCTTCGAGGACGCACGGCTCGAGCTGTACCTCGTGCCGGCCGAGGACGATCGGCGCGGCGTCGTGCAGCTCACCTGCGGCGGTTCGACGGTGCTCGACGATCTCGCCGCGGTCGCGCCCGAGGAGGGTCCGCGCCCTCCGTGGGACAGCGGCCGGCTCGAGGGCTTCGTGGATTTCCCCGATCTCGAGGTATCCCCCAGCACGCGGCGCGGTTTCGTGCCCGACGCGGCGGCGGCGGCACTCCTCGGCGCGCTGCCGCGGATCGAGATCACGCTCGCCGCCGTGATCTCCGAAGACGAGGTCGCTCACGCCGCCCAGAAATCGAAGACCGTCGCGAGCGAGATCAGGCGCGCGTTCCGGCGCGTGGCGCTGCTGCCCGAGTACGAGCTGGTTCCCGTTCGCGCGGCCGCGACGAGCGCGGGCGCGGACCGCGTCGCGGAAGGCCCGGCACGCCCTGGTGCGCGCCTCGAGAGCGGGGAGGGCGAGGGATCCGACTCTGAGCCGGCGCGCGCGGGAGCCGTCCTGCCCGAGGCCGCGATGCCGCACGAGCCGACCGGCTCGATCAAGCCCGAGCGTGCATCCCCGACCACGGAAGACGACCGGCTCTTCCCGCCCGGCCCCGTGGCGCGCCTGCGCGTGACGCCCCCGCGACTGCGGGTCGCGCCGGGAGCCCAACGCACGCTGCGCGCCGTCGCGCTCGACGGCGACGGGCGCGCGGCCGATCCCGGATTCGAGTGGAGCTGGCGGCTCGAAGGCCCGGGCGAACTCGTATGGCAGGCCACGAGGCGCGCTTCTCCGCCGCCGTCGAGCCCGGCACGGCGCGGATCGTCGTGCGCGCCGAGAGCGCTCGCGATTCCGCCGAAGCGACGATCCCGGTCGAAGTGCTCACCGAACTCGCCGGGGCCGAGCGCGCCGCCGGGATCCCCGAGCCCGCCGCCGTGTACGCGCCGGCGGAAGCGTGGCGCTCACGCCTCCTCGGCCCGGCGTGGGAGTTCAACTCGGGGCACAGGGACTACCTGGCGGTCGAGAGCGTCGAGGCGCGCCGGCTGCGCTACCTCGTGCACCTCTTCGCGAAGGAGGTCGTACAGAAGAACTTCGGAGCGCCCGGCGACGCGCACCTGCTGGAGCGGATGGTCGAGGTGCTGACGCACTTGGACACGGACCGGCGCGGTACGGCGCGCTGAGAAGCCGGCTCGAATCGCTGTGATTTCAGCCACCTCGTGGACGATTTCGCTGAAATTTCAGCCACGAGCACGATCAGCAGCTCGGCAACTCCGCCCCGCCCTGCGCCCGGTCCAGGATCGACGTCGTCGACTTGCCCGGCACCATCGGCGCGAGATGCACGACGCCGCCGTGCGACTCGACCCACTCGCGGCCGACGACGCCCTTCTCGGCCCAGTCCTGGCCCTTCACGAGCACGTTCGGGGTCACGCGCTCGACGATCTTCGCGGGTGTGTCCTCGGCGAAACTCGTGACCGCGTCGACCATCTCGAGCGCGGCCAGCATCTCCATGCGATCGTCGAGAGGGTTCACGGGCCGACCCGCGCCCTTGAGTCGCTTCACGCTGGCGTCGTCGTTCACGCCGACGATCAACACGTCGCCCTTCTGTTTCGCGAAGCGCAGGTAATCGACATGCCCGACGTGCAGCACGTCGAAGCAGCCGTTCGTGAACACGAGGCAAGGTCGTGCGCGGCGCCACTGCGCGAGCAGCGCCTCGACCTCGCCGCCGCGCACGACCTTGCCGCCGTGCGGGTGGCTCTCGGCCAGGTGCGCGGCCAGCTCGGCGCGCGACACGGCGTGCGTGCCGAGACGCGCGACCGTGATCGCGGCGGCCTGGTTCGCGAGCTCGACCGCGGGACCGAGGCCGACGCCGTCGGCCATGTAGAACGCGAGCTGCGCCACGACCGTGTCGCCGGCGCCGGTCACGTCGAACACGGCGCGCGCTTGCGCCGGCACGTGGCCGGATGCGCCGCGCTTGTCGCGCCAGTAGATGCCGTCGGCGCCCAGGGTGATCACGGCCGCGTCGAGCCCGCTCTTCTGGATCAGCTCGTCGGCGCCCGAAGGCAAGTCCTCGAGCTTCGCGAGCTTGCGCCCGACCGCCTGCTCGGCCTCCTTGCGGTTCGGCGTCACGAGCGTCGCGCCGCGGTAGCGCGCGTAGTCCTCGCCCTTGGGGTCGACCAGCACGGGCACGTTGGCGCTCTTCGCGGCCTTCAGCACCGCGGCGATGACCTCGGGCACGAGCACGCCCTTGCCGTAGTCCGACAGAACGACGGCCCGCGCAGTTTTCACGCGCGCCGGCAGGCTCGCGACGAGCTGGTCGCGCGCCGCGCCCGACACCGGCCGCGCGTCCTCCCAGTCGACGCGCAGCATCTGCTGGGAACCACTCATCATGCGCGTCTTCTGCACCGTGGGGCGCGACGCGTCGACCGCGCAACCGGTCGTCTCGATGCCCAGATCCTCGAGCAATTTGCGCAGCGCGCGCCCCCAGCCGTCGTCGCCCAGCACGCCGGCGATGTCGACGACCGCTCCCATCGCCACGAGGTTCGCGGCCACGTTGCCCGCGCCGCCCAGCTTCTCCTCCGAGCGCCGCGCGGTCAGCACGGGGATCGGCGCCTCGGGCGAGATGCGCGCGACGTCGCCGGACACGTAGCGATCCAGGATCAAGTCGCCGACGATCAGCACACGCGGCCGGCCGCGCTGCGTGAGGATGGCTTCCAGCTCGCGGCCGTTCACGCGCCCCTCCCCTCGCTCGCGCCATCGCCCAGCCGGCGGTCGGGCACGAGGTAGTCGCGCACGTAGTCGCTGACGGCCGGCGCGAGCGCCGTGACGGGCGCGGCGTAGCCGGCCGCGCGCAAACGGTCGATGCGCGCCTCGGTGAAGTACTGGTACTTGCCGCGCAGCGACTCGGGCATGTCGATGTACTCGATGCTTTCCGGACGCTCGAGCGCGGCGAACACGGCACGCGCGAGCTGGTTCCAGGTCGCCGCGCGCCCGCTGCCGATGTTGAAGAGGCCGCCGGCGCGCTGCGACTCGGCCAGGTGCAGCGTCATCTCGACCGCGTCCTTGACGTACACGAAGTCGCGCTTCTGCTCGCCGTCCTGATAGTCGGGCCGGTGGCTCTTGAAGAGTCGGATGCGGCCCGTCTCGAGCACCTGGTGGTAGGCCTTGTGCACGAGGCTCTTCATGTCGCCCTTGTGGTCCTCGTTCGGCCCGAACACGTTGAAATACTTCAAGCCGACGATGCGATCGAGCAGGCCCTGGCCGCGCGCCCACTGGTCGAACATCTGCTTCGAGTAGCCGTACATGTTGAGCGGCCGCAGCGTCGCCAACTCAGCCTCGTCCGACATGCCCGCCGACCCGTCGCCGTACGTCGCGGCCGAGCTGGCGTAGACGAAGCGCGCGCCGTGCGACAAGGCCCACGTCGCCATGTCCTTCGTGTACTCGAAGTTGTTGCGCACGAGGTACGCCGCGTCGCGCTCCGTCGTCGCGCTGCACGCGCCCAGATGGAACACGGTGCGGACGTCGCGCAGTCGCCCGGAGTCGGCCTTCACGAGCGCGTGCAGGTCGTCGGCCTCGAGGTAGTCGGCGTACGCGAGCGGCACGAGGTTGCGCCACTTCTCCGACTCGCCCAGGAAGTCCGAGACGACGACGTCCCGGATCCCGCGCCGGTTCAGAGCCCAGACCAGCGCGCTGCCGATGAAGCCCGCGCCGCCCGTCACGAGCACGCGGCCCGTTGCCAAGTCGACCATCCGGGGAGGGTAGCGGCTCGCAAGGGCGCTTGTCAGAGTCCGCCCCCCGCCGCGCGCGGTTCCGCGCGGCGCCACCAGAGTCCGAGAGGCCTACGATCGGTTTCTCTAGGCCTCTCCCGCGCGCGGTTCCGCGCGGCGCCACCAGAGTCCGAGAGGCCTACGATCGGTTTCTCCAGGCCTCTCCATCGTCGCCGCGGGCGGCCTGCTCGGCGGCCTCGCGCGCCAAGGTCTCGGGATCCGCGCCGCGGTAGCGGTCGTGCAGCCAGAAGTACTGGTCAGGGACCTCGAGGATCCGCGCCTCGAACTCGCGGTTCAGGCGCGTGACGACGTCCTCGGGCGACGCGCCGGCGAGCTCGTCCGGGTGGATCACGGTCGGGATCTTGACGCGCCAGCGCCAAGGCCCCGTTCGAAAGCACGCGCCCACCAGGATCGGTGTGCGCAGCCGCCGCATCAGCACGCCGGCGCTGCGGTCGCAGCGCGCCATGCGCCCGAAGAACGGCGCCAGGACCGGCCGCAACCGCGCGCGCTGGTCGAGCACCATCGCCATGTAGCCGCCGCCGCGCAGGATCTGGCTGGCGTGCTGCATCGCTCCGCGCCGCGGCAGGACGCGCAGGCCGCGCGCTTCGCGCAGGTCCTGCAGGTGCGCCGACAAGGGCCGGTTCTTGGGCGGCTTCGCGACGACGTAGAGCGGGTCGAAACCCAGGTGCGCCAGCGCGGCGGAACCCGCTTCCCAGTCGCCCAGGTGCGCGGTGACGAAAATCGCGCCCTTCTTCTGCGCGCGCAGGCGCTCGGCGTCGGGGTGCAGCACGACCTCGTCCAGGTGCTGACCGAGACGTTCGAACGACACGCGATGCGAGAAGCCCGAACTCTCGATCGTGACGCGCAGGAAGTGGCGCCAGGCCTGCAGCACGCGCGCCTCGAGCGCGTCGCCGACGAGCGTCGGGCCGAACGCGGCGCGCAGGAACTCGCGCGCCGCATTCGAGTGCGAGCGGTCGACGCGCATCGCCAGACGCGCGAAACCGTCGATGAACGCTTCGCGCGGGCCGTCGGGCAGACGCGACAGCACGCCCATCAGCCCACGCGCCGCGGCGTACTCGAGCCACGCCAGCGCGCCGCCGCGCGCGCCCAAGACTTCTTGCGGCGGAACGGGCCAGTCCGCGCTGAGCGAAGCCGGCAGGAGGGATCCGGGCCTGCGCTTCACCGGCCGGCCACGTGATCCGGGTGCAGCAGGCCGTCGAGCAGCGCCTCGATCGGAGCCATGCCGGAAACGATGCGGAACTCGACGTCGAGGCACCAGTGCGGGATGCCGAGCGGCGCGAGCTTCACCGCGTCCTTCGCGCTGACGACGAGCGGGCGCGCGCCGCCGAGGCCTTCCAGCTCCGCGCGCTCGTAGCGATGGTGGTCGGGGAAGACGCGGTGCTCCCGCACCGTGAGCCCGAGCGCGCGCACCGTCGCCTCGAAGGCCTGCGGGTTGCCGAGTGCGCTGGCGACGTCGACCTCGCGGCCCGCGAGCTCCGCGAGCGGCCGTTCCGCGCCCGACTCGGTGCGCCACGCGCGCGGAGCGTGCACCGCCCGCGCCAGCGGGCGACCCGGCGCGAAACGCGCGAGGTCGGCCTCGAGCCGTGCGAGCACCGCGGGCGCGACCTGGTCCGAGCGCGTGACGACGATCGCGTCCGCGCGCGCCAGCGAGCTGCGCGGCTCGCGCAGCAATCCGCGCGGCAGGAGCGCGCACACGGGCTCCGCGCCATCGACCGATGGCAAGCCCCACGGCCTCGTCGCGTCGACGAGCACGAGGTCGAGATCGCGCGCGAGCTGACGGTGCTGGAACCCGTCGTCGAGCACGATCGCCTGCACGCCGCGCTCGACCAGCTTCGCCCCGCCGCGCGCTCGCCGCGGATCCTGGACGTGCGGCACGCCGGGACACAATCGCTCGAGCAGCCGTGCCTCGTCGTTCGCCTCGCCCTGCACCGCGCCATATCCGCGCGAGAGCAATCCCGGCGCGAGCCCGCGCCGCTGCAAAAGGCCGACGAGCCACGCCGCCGCCGGCGTCTTGCCCGTGCCGCCCGCGGTCAAGTTGCCGATTGAGATCACCGGCACCGACAAGCGCGTCGAAGGCGCGATCCCGAGGTCGTACGCCGCGCGCCGCGCGATCGCCGCGGCCGCGAAGAGCGCCGCCGGCGCGCGCAGGAGCTCGACCGCGCCGCCGCGACGCGCGAGGCGGTTCTCGATCGGTTCAGGCGGAGTTGTGCGCGCCGTGGGCATCGGAGGGCGGCGGGCCCCGGTCGATCGGCCGCCCGGCAGGAACGCAGGAGGATGCCCGCGTTCGCGCCGCGGATCCAGGCTGCTCGTGCGCGCCGATCACGGCCCGCAGCGGCGCGCGCGCTGAACCCGGCCCCCAGCACCGATCCTGGACCGTGAGCGCGAGCCCTGCTCAACTCTTCGCCTTCGAGCCCCTGGCGCCGACCTCCGACTCCACCCCACTCCCATGATCGACCTCCTCCGCCCCGCCGTCTCCTTCCTGGCCACCACTTTTCTCGCCGCCGGTCTCGGCGCGCAAACTCCGGCCGCTCCCAAGGTCGAGTTCCCCGCCGCGAGCCCGACCGCGACCGTGCAGCAGCGCGTCGGCCTGACCGACATCGAGGTGGTCTATGCCCGCCCCGGCGTGAAGGGCCGCAAGATCTTCGGCGATCTCGTGCCGCACGGCGAGGTGTGGCGCACGGGCGCGAACGACGCGACCAAGATCACGTTCAGCACGCCCGTGAAGATCGGCGGCGCCGACGTGCCGGCCGGCTCCTACGCGCTGTTCACGATCCCGACGCCGACCGAGTGGACGATCATCCTGAACAAGGTGACGGGCCAGTGGGGCTCGTACAGCTACGACGAGAAGAACGACCAGATGCGCGTGAAGGTGAAGCCCGTCGCGCTGGCCGAGATGGTCGAGACGTTCGAGATCGGCTGGGCCGACGTGAAGGACTCGACCGCCACGCTGCAACTGTCGTGGGACAAGACCCGCGTGCCCGTGAAGGTCGAGACGGACCTGGTGAAGGTGCTCGTCCCGCAGATCGAAGCCGCGATGGCGGCCGACGGCAAGAAGCCCTACTTCCAGGCGGCGATGTTCTATTACGGCAACAACCTCGACCTGAAGAAGGCGATCACGTGGATGGATGCGGGCCTCGCGGAGCAGCCCGAGGCGTTCTGGATGATGTACCGCAAGGGCCTGATCCTCGCGAAGATGGGCGACAAGAAGGGCGCGGCGGAAGCGGCCAACAAGTCGCTCGAGATGGCCTCGAAGGCCGAGGGCGCGATCAAGGAAGAGTACACGCGCCTGAACAAGGCGCTGCTCGCGACCCTGAAGTAGACAAGGGTGTCAGACACCTTCTCCCGCGCTGACGACCGAGGAATCGACGGTTCCCAGAGCGGCCGATCGTCGTGCGTGCGCTCGCGGAACTTCGACAGCGGTGTCCGACACGTTCTCGCCGCGAAGGCGGGCAAGGGTGTCTGACACCGCTGTCTACCGCGGGATCGGCGGGCCCCACATCGGTGGAGCGTCGACCGAGCGCTCGCGGAATTTCGGGGCGCGCAGGAAGGCGATCGTGAGCGGGATCCGGGGCTCGCCTTCCTTCGCCGTGGGCGGCTGTTCGTAGGAGATCAGGGCGGCGAGGTCCTCGCCTTCGATCAGCGCCGCGGCGTACCCGTACCGGAGCGGCCTCCGCTCCGCGTGATGGAGAAGCGTGCGCGAGGTCCACGTGAGCAGATCGGTCGATGACACCACGGCCAACGCGTTTCGTGGCGCGTTGTCCAGCAGGTGCGCATCCGTGCCCGAGTCGGTGCAGAGCGCGTGGATCCGGCCATCGATCGGGTCTCGCACGAGACACGAAGCCTGCCTTGGCGGCAAGGTCCAGCCCGGCACCTCGGCTCTCGGCGTCAGCAATCCGCCGTTCTCCGTCAGATCGGCCAGCCCGCTGAGCGTGCCGCGTCCATCGAAGCTCAGGAGGGTCGGATCGCCGGAGGGAGCCGGCACGAGGTGCATCGTCTGCCAGCCATCCGAGGCCATCTCTCCCGACCATCGCCAGCTTGCCGGGTCCTGCAAGTTCCATCCGAGCGGCGCGCTCGCGACGAAGGCTTGGCTGCGCAGGTCGAGATCATGCTCGCCCAGGCCGCGCGAGAAGGAGCGCCACACACGGCCAGCGTGCTGGACCGTATCCAAAGCCCATCCGTAGCTTTCCGCGCGTCGAACGACGCTCGTGCCACCCTGCCACCGACCGGCGGAATCGCTCAGGCACTTCACGACCACGGGTCCCGGATACGAAGGCGATTCACCCTGGATCCCCACCAGCCAGACCACGTCGTCGTGCTCGATCAGGCTGACGCTGTGGAGGTCCTCGAACATCGCGATGCGAGTCCACGTCACGCCGTGGTCGCGCGAGCGCACGAGGCTGGTGCCCAGGTTCACGGCATGTCCGGTGAGCTGGTAGGACCCGACGTAGGTCCCGTCGCTCAAGACGACGAGCTGGAGACCCTCGACACTGGTGTGCTGATCGGAGAGCGGCCAGTCGACGATGACCCAGGGTGGATCGGGCTGCTTCTGCGGCGCGGACGCGGGGGCGTCCTGCACGAGCAGTGGCACCAGGCACTCAAGAAGGACGCTGCTCAGGCTCGCCATGTTCAGCACTCCCCATCGCTCCGAAATGCCGGGTCGAGCGGCCTAGCACCTCGTCGCCGCGCAGTTTCTGCGCGAATCGACTCGGCACGGAACGAGTCAGAGTTCTCGGACACAGCGTCGGTGGCGCCCAGGTGTCGGAGACCGTGGAGAGAATGCCTGCGGAGGCATTGAGCGCGCTCTCCGCGGGAAAAGGTGTCTGACACCCTTGTCCACCGTGCACGTCGGCGTCGGACACCGGGAGAAGGTGTCTGACACCGTTGTGGGAGAAGGTGTCTGACACCGTTGTCTCACATGCTGGCCGGCGATTCCTCTTCGGGAATCAGCTCGATCAGGCCGCGCTCCATCTCCAGGAACGCGATCTTGATCGGGTTCACTTCGCGCGTCTCGATCAGAGGCGCGGAGCCACGGATCAGCTCGCGCACGCGCTTCTGCAGGAGGGCCGTCTTGTGGAACGAGCCGGAGACGGACTTCTGGAGACGCTGGGGCAGGGATGTTTCCATGGAGTACCGGTGATCCTGGGGCCGTTCGGGGAGCCCCTCAGCTTACGGCAGGTGGCCGTTCAGGGTCAAACACGGGTCGAGTAGCCTCGCGCGGTGGCAATGCGAGGCTCGTTCAGCGGTCCTGCCGCCGCGGCGCCAGCGCGATCTCCAGGCGCCAGTCGCCGGAGGTGATCAGATCGAAGCTGGCCCCCTCGATCACGCCGGCGGAGGCCGTGGTGCCCGGCAGCCAGGTTTCGTGGCGATCGACCTCGCTGGGCCAGCCGGAGCGGATCGCCTGGTTCGCCAGCAGGTCGGCGATGCGCGTCGTGGTCAGCGTCGGGTCGAGCCGGGTCTCCATCTCGGCGCGCTTGTGCAGACGTTCGTGCGGGAACCACGTCGAGGCGGTCACGCGCAGGATCGCGTCCTGCTTGGCGTCCTCGGGCGGCACGATGCGCACGGACAGCGGGCGATCCTCGGACAGGGTCACCGTCGCGCGCAGGCCCTGGCCCAGACGCAGCGAGACGCCCAGCACGTCCTCGATGAACAAGCAGGTGACCCCGCGCGCGGGCTGGCCCTGGCTCGTGTTCACGGCGCGCGCGCCGGCGGAGACGAAGCGCTTCTCGAGCAGCACGGCCAGGTCGGCGGCGCTCGTGCGCTCGGCCAGGAACATCCCGAACGCGACCGTGCGCGCCTCGTTGTTCGTATTCCCGTTCACGAACGTGACCTCGACCTCGGCGCGCGCGCCGCCGGTGCGGTCGACCTCGCCCGAGAGCGTGAGCTGCACCATCCCCTGCGCCGCCGCCGGAGCGACGCAACACGACGCGGCGAAGAGGATCGACGCCAACCTGAAGTGGATCATGAGCAGGCTCCGGAGGCAGGACGGGCCGACCCGGACGCTCGGCAGCTGCAGGAATTCCTGCGAGTCCGGCGCCGGCGCCCAGACCCGGAAGTACCGGTGAGCCGCTCCCGAGGTCGCGGCTTGTTGGTTACCCCGTCTGGACTCGAACCAGAAATAACAGGACCAAAACCTGTTGTGTTACCGATTACACCACGGGGTAACGTGGGCGGAGATCCTATCGGCCGTGTCCAGGTCGGTCAACGAGACCCGGACGGCCGATCGGGCAGCGTCGCGAGGGCTCGGCGCACGAGGTCGTAGGCCGTATTGGCCGCGAAATCGCGGATCAGGTCGCGGCCCAGGTCGAGGAACCGCCTCTCCTCCGTGGTGACGACGCCGTCGGCTGCGAGCCCGAACCAGACGAGGCCCACGGGCTTCTCCGCGCTGCCCCCGCCCGGTCCGGCGATGCCGGTGACCGAGACGGCGAGGCGCGCGCCGGAGCGTCGCGCGGCGCCCTGGACCATCGCCGCGGCGACCTCGGGCGAGACCGCGCCCTGGCGCTGGAACAGCGTCGGGTCGACGCCCAGCAAGTCCGTCTTGGCGCGGTTGGCGTAGGTCACGAAGCCGTACTCGAAGACCGCGCTGATGCCGGGCACGCGGGTGAGCCGCTCGGTGACGAGGCCGCCCGTGCACGACTCGGCGATGGCGATGCTCACGCCGCGCGCGACCAGTTGCAGCCCGACGGCGTGCGCCAGGTCGGGCTCGTCCTCGCTGAACAACCACGGCGCGAAGCGCGCGCGGATCTCGTTCGCGCGCGCGTCGGCCAGCTTGCGCGCAGCCTCGCGCGCGGGCGCCTCGGCGCGCACGGAGACGGTCAGCCGCCCGCCGCTGGCCGTGACGCCCACGAGCGGGTTCGCGTCGCGCGCCATCCACGGGCCGGCCATGTCGGCGAAGCCGCCCTCGGGCAGGCCGAACAGGTGGAACGTGCGGCGCTCGACGCACGGCAGCGACTGCGACGCGCTCTGCGCGTGCAGGCGCGCCGCGAGCCGCGGCAGCACGTCGGCCGCCAGCATCGGGCGCATCTCGCGCGGCGGGCCGGGCAACGCGAACACGACACCGTCCCGCGTCTCGAGCGCGAAGCCGGCGGCCGTGCCGTTGGGGTTCGGCAGCACGACCGCGCCGCGCGGAAACAGCGCCTGGCGCTCGTTGGCCTGCGCGAACGGGCGGCCGCGGCGCTCGAACAGCTCGCGCAGCCCGGCCAGCACCTGCTCGTCGCGATCGAGCTCGACACCCGCGGCGCGCGCGACCGCGTGGCGCGTGACGTCGTCGAGCGTCGGTCCGAGCCCGCCCGTGATCACCACCGCGGCGTGGTCGCGCAGCAGCTCCTGCACGAGCGCCGCCAGCGCGTCCTCGTCATCCCCCAGCACGCAGAAGCGGCGCTCG
>Ga0163152_10005903_pt1 | contig 14137 bp, 7 predicted proteins | sample OliLakLV19MP8IB2_FD_148635 | JGI IMG/M metagenome (GOLD analysis project Ga0163152, IMG submission 148635) | Freshwater microbial mat bacterial communities from Lake Vanda, McMurdo Dry Valleys, Antarctica - Oligotrophic Lake LV.19.MP8.IB-2 | ecosystem: Environmental > Aquatic > Freshwater > Lake... | reverse complement strand
AAAGCGCTCGCGCTGCCGGCTCCGCTGAAGAACCCGGGCAACGCTCGCGAGAAAGTGTTCGCGCGCGGCGGGAAGGCGCGTCCGACGTTCCGCTTCGCGGGGGAAGAGGGCTCCGTGCAGGTCATCGTCGCGCGTGATGAGGCACTGACGGAAGTCGTCGCGGACGCAACCGCGTCCGCGGACGCCGTGCGCGTCGAGGAGGGGATCGAACCAGGCAACTACTTCTGGTCGGCTGCGCGCGTGGACACGGTCTCGAAGCTCACCGGTCCGTTCACGGCGCCGCGTCCGATCTCCGTGGTCGGCGGAAACGCGCCGACGGCGGCCGACGAGTCGCCGATGGAAGGCGTGGTCATCGCGGGTGCGAGCACGCGTGTGTTCTTCTCGGGCGAAGCGCCACCGGCGCTCGGTCTCGACTGGATCGGAATGAGCGACGAGGACAGCGGCTACACCGTGACGATCGCCGCCGACGCGAAGCTGAAAAAGCCGCGCGTGCAACAGGTCGTCGAGGAAAGCCGGCTCTCGCTTGGCGCCTTCCCCGTCGGGACGTGGCACTGGCGCGTGCGCGGCCCCGACGGCAAAGCCCAGGCGGGCAGCTTCGTCGTGAAGCGCGCGTCAGGCGGCCCCGTGCGTGCGACGCGCACGACGCCGGTGAAGGAGGAGTTCGATCGCGCGACGGTCTTCTTCCAGCGAGAAGCGCCTGCGGTCGAGTTCCACTGGAAGGCGGACGCACGTGCGGCGAAGTACCGGCTGCTCGTGTCACGCGACAAGACGTTCCCGAACACGCTCGTCTCGCGCGATGCCGCGAAGCCGCCGCTCGCGGTCGAGCCCGGCGTGCTTCCGGAGGGCGAAGTGTGGTGGCGAGTGCAGCGCTTGAAGGCCGACGGCAGCGTCTTCTACCCGGGGAAGGTGCAGGCGCTTTCCGTGAAGTTCGATCTGGAGAACCCGAGCCTCGAGCTCGCGGCGCCGCTCGAAGGTGCGAAGGTGACGGGCGCGACGGTGGCGGTGACCGGGCTCGCGCCGCGCGACAGCGCGCTCTGGGTGAACGGAGCGCCCGTCGCGCCCGATGGTCGCGGCCGGTTCAGCGTGCAGGCGTCCGTCGATCCCGCGGCGCCCGTCGTCGTCGTGAAGACGGCACGCGGCGGCAAGGACTTCTCGTACTTTGTCCGCACGCTCGCTTCACCCTGAGCGAGCGCAGCGAGTCGAAGGGCTGAAAGGATCACAAAGCCCTTCGACTCGGCGGCAAACGGCGCCGCCTCGCTCAGGGTGAGGATCGCAGTACTACGGGTCGGCCCGCGCGGATCTCGAACTCGCGCCGGCCGGTCGCGCCGTCGATGCTGCGGTATTCGAGCACGTGTTTGCCGGGCGGGAGCGGATACGCGACGAGCGGCGTGCCTCCGGCGGGAGAGCCGTCGATTTTCACCTCGGCCCACGGATACGGATCGAAGAACACCCAGCCGTTCGGCGACGCCGGATCGAGCGTGCCTGCACGCGCCGCGACGGGAGGCAGCGTCACCGGTGCGCGATCGCGAGCGATGCGTCCCGCCGCGAAACCCGACGCGCCGAGCACGGCGATCAGGAGAATCGCGCCGGCGATGGCGAACACGCCCCCCGCGGCGCGGCGCGGCACGGCGCCGGGCATGGCGTGGGGCAAAGGCGCGGGCACTGGCGTGAGAACGGGAGATGGCCCGATCGGCATCGGGTCCGACGGCTTCAGCTGCGCGGCGCCCGCGAGCACGTCGTCGATGTTTCCGAGAACGAGAGCGAGCGAGACCGAGTTCTCGCTCACGCCGAACGACGGCGTCGAAACCGTCGGCACCTCGTCGGGCATCTCGTTCGGCGAGGGTGGGGGGGGAAGTCCGCGGTCCTTCGCCTCCTCCACCGCGATGCCGTGGAGGAACTCGGCGAAGAGGCGCGCGCCGGTCTTCACCTTGTTCGCGAGCAGGAACTCCTCGAGCGCTTCCTGGAACTCGGCCGCGGCCTGGAAGCGGCGTCGGTAGTTCGGCTCGAGTGCGCGTTGGAGTGCCTCGCGAAGGCCCGCAGGAATGCGCGGATCGGAAACCGCGACCGGATCGAGCGCGCGAAGACGGTCCATCACCTCGGTTTCGCTTTTTCCGTCGAGCGGGTTCTTCCCGAGGAGAAGCGTATAGAGAAGCGTGCCGGCCGCGTAGACGTCCGTCCATGGACCGACCGCGGCGCCGGACTCGAGCTGCTCGGGCGCGATGTAGTAGAGCTTGCCGCGCACGATGCCGGTCTGCGTGCGCTGGTTGCGAGTCGATGCGCGGGCGATGCCGAAGTCGGAAAGCTTCACCTCGCCTGCCATGCTGACGAGAACGTTCTGGGGCGTCACGTCGCGATGCACGATCGCGAGCGCGTGGCCCGATCGATCGCGAGCCTTGTGCGCGTAGTCGAGTCCCTTGAGGAGCTCGATGAGCGTGTAGACCGCGAGCGGAACGGGAAGGAAGAGCCCGCGCTTGCCGAGCAGCTTCTGCAGCCGCGAGAGCGACGGACCTTCGACATACTCCATCGCGAGGAAGTAGCGGCCGCCGATCTCGCCGAGGTCGAGGACCTGCACGATGTTCGCGTGCTGGAGGAACATCGAGATCTTCGCCTCGTCGACGAACATCTTCCGGAACTCCGGGTCGTCGCAGAGCTCCGGAAGGATCACCTTGATCGCGCACGGGCGTTCGAAGCCCTCGGCGCCGGTCATCTTCGCGGCGAAGACTTCGCCCATGCCACCGATGCCGATGCGTTGCTCGAGCTGATACCGACCGAACACGGTTCCCACGGAGTCCGATCCTACCGCCGCCAGGCGGACTCGCTGCCCGCGTACTCGTGGCCGGCGATGTGGCAGACGTAGACCTCGGAGAGGCGCATCCAGAGATCGTTCTCGAAGCCGACGTATGTGGCCGCGCAGTGCGGGCAGCGCAGGTCGGCGAGAAACCGCTTTCGTCCGCCGCATCCGCACGGAGCGAGCGCTTCCTCGAACGCGCGATACACCGTGAGGTTGTCGGTGACGACGTTCGCAGGCGTCGATGCGCGGTCGTCGACGAGGTCGAGGCGCTTCGACTCGATGCCCTTCCAGAAACCGATCGAGCGGGGATCGGTGAGCGGCACACTGCTGACCGCAGGGCACTTCTCGCAGTAGAAGAAGTCGACCCCCGCGTAGCCGGCGTGATGCACGCGCATCGCGAAGGGCTTTGCGCACGCGTCGCACGTGGTGATGATCCGCAGGTTGCCCGGCGGCGCCTGCGCCGTGGACGCGAAGCCGCGCTCGACGATCGTCGCGCCGGGCTTCGTCTCGGGGCCGACGCGGCCTGCATCGTCGCGAAGCGCGATCGCGTCGAAGCGATAGAGCTCCTTGCCGTCGAGGCCGATCTCCACGAACGCGACGCGCAGCGGACTGATCCACGCGCTGATCACGAGGTCGCGTCCAGACGCCGGCGTGCCGTCCCATGGGATCAGGGGCAGCCGGCGTTCGTGGGGAGCGCCGCTCGCTGTGCGATACGAAACCTCGAGCGACCACTCGGCCGACGAGAACGAAGTGCGGTGTTTCGCCGTACGCTCGGCGGGAAGCGGCGTCCCGGCGGCAACCTCGAGGGCGACGCCGTCAGCGGACGTCAGCCGGAGCGTTCCTGGCAGAAGAGGCGGCATGCATCGAGTGTATCGCGCGCGACGAAAAAAAGCGGCGCACCGGTTTCCCGGGTGCGCCGCCGTCGCCTCTTCGCTCGCTTGTCACGGAGCGTCGAGCAGCTCCGTGCCGCTGGCGTTGCAGCCGGTCCACGTCACTTCGAGGATCTGCGCGCTCGAGCCGTCCCCCACGATGGCGGAGATCGTTCCGGCAACGACGAGAGTCGAGCAGGACGGGTCGAGCTGCAGAGGCACCTCGGTCGCGACGACCGCTTCGACGACGAGGATCGCGCCCGCCTGGTCGAAGGTGATCTGGTAGACGCCGTCCACCGAGTAGGTGCCGGCGACGGCCGCGTCGCCGGGCATCCACGCGGAGGCGGGCTCGTAGGACTTCGACCAGACGAGTTCCTCTTCGTTCGTGAACGCGCCGTTTTTGTCGGAGCCCGTGTGGATGATGTCGGTTGCCTCGTCGATCGCGAAGAGCGCGCCGTTCTGCGAAGCGGTCTGCGTCGCGTTGAACGAGACGTGCTCACCCGAAGAGCCGATCGCGATCTCGAGCGACTGCGCGAGGCTGTAGTCGACGACGGCGACCATGGGCTGGTTGTCGGTGATGGCTTCGTTGCCGGTCACGAGGCCCTGGCCCCAGGGCGTCATCTTGCTGCATGCCTCATGTTCGACCGCGGCGAAGTCGGGGACGCCGTCGGAGTCGGAATCGCCGAGCGAGGTCACCGAGTCGCAGAGGAATGCTGCCGACGTGCCGACGTTGTAGGCGCGGGCGCCGCTCTCCGCGCTCGCGGCGAGCGACGTTCCGGCGCGCTGCGCGACCGCGGAATCGATCGGGCCGGAGCTGCCGTCGTCGTCGTCACCATCGGTGGGGCCGACTTCGCCGCACGCCGCCACACCGAAAACGACCACCGCCAGAACACCGCGAAGAAGAAGAGACCGTGCCATGTGTAACCCCCGTTGGATGTGCCGCTTGAGGGGTTCAACCGCACGTCGGATGCCAGCCCCGAAACCGCGAAATCGCGGGAGTTCCCTCGGCGGACGTGAACCAGGGGGCAAGTCGCTCCCTCGCGCGGGAGCGACTTGTGCCGACGTACTCCAGGGAGTCTCCGACTTACTCCAGGACTTACTCCAGGGAGTCTCTTCACTAAGTCCCGGAGTAAGTGAAGAGACTCCCCGGAGTAAGTCTGTCCCGGTCGGAGTAGGTGAAGAGACTCCCCGGAGTAAGTCTGGTCAGCCCTTTTTGGGGCGGGGGATGGCGTAGGTCTCGAGGCGGGCCATCAGGACTTTGCGGCTGATGCCGAGCATCTTCGCGGCGCGCGTCTGGTTGCCGGCGCACGCGTCGAGCGCTTCGAGGATGCGGCGCTTCTCCTCGGGCTCGTCGGCGCTCATCGGCGCAGAGCTGCGCGCAGCTGCCGGCGCGGCCTTGGCGGAGAGCTTGTCCACCGGAAGGTGTTCCAGCGCCACGGCGCCGCCGCCCGCGAGGAGAACCGCGCGCTCGATCACGTTGCGGAGCTCGCGGATGTTTCCCGGCCAGCGGTATCGCGCGAGCAGCGCAAGGGCGTCGGGGAGGATCTCGGGCGGCGCGGCGAGGCCGTTCTTCGTGGCGGCCTCTGCGGCAAAGCTCTTCGCGAGCGGCGCGATCTCCGAGGGACGATCGCGCAACGCCGGGATCGTCACCGAGACGCCGTTCAGGCGGTAGTAGAGGTCCTCGCGGAAGGAGCCGTCGGCGATAGCCGCTTCCAGGTCGCGATTCGTCGCGGCGACGAAGCGCACGTCGATGCTCCGCGCGTCGACGCCGCCGACGCGCCGGACCTTGCGCTCTTCCATCACGCGCAGCAGCTTCGCCTGCGTCGCGAGCGGCATCTCGCCAAGCTCGTCGAGGAAGATCGTGCCGCCCTGCGCGCTCTCGAGGAGGCCGGGCTTCGCCTTCACGGCGCCGGTGAACGCGCCGCGCTCGTGTCCGAAGAGCTCGCTTTCGAGGAGGGACTCCGCGAGCGCTCCGCAGTTCAACCGCAGCAGCGGTCCCTTCGCACGCTTCGAGCGAAGGTGCAGCTCCTCGACGAGGATCTCCTTGCCGACGCCCGTCTCGCCGAGCACGAGCACGTTGATCTCGCCGGGCGCGATCTGGTCGAGGAACCGGTACACCTCGCGCATCCCGGGATCCTCGATGACGGTGCGCCGCGAGCCGGTCGCCGCGGGCGCCTTCTCGCGCACGCCTGCGGGACGCAAGACGAGAAACCGCGTCCCGCCGGCGGAGAACACCTCGCCGTGTGCGAGCGGCGCGGGCGCATCGAGGCGGCGCCCGCGGAGGAACGTGCCGTTCGAGCTCTTCTCATCGCGAAGCGTCACCGCGGATTCGCTTGCCTCGATCGTGAAGTGCACCCGCGAAAGGAGCGGATCGTCGACCGGCACGTCGGCGCGCTCCGATCGTCCGACGGAGAGCGTGCCGCCAGGAGGGAAGGGGACGGAGCGCGTCGCGTCTATCGATACGATCACCAGACGGGCGCGGCCCGAGGTGTCCGCGGCCGACGTCTGCGGCAGAGTCGCGGCCTCGCCACTGGGAGGTTGGTTGCTCATGGGGGAGCGGCACGAGAGTAGCATTGGGATGGAGCACTGGAGGCGACCGTGCGAGCTCGACGAAGCGCAAGCGTAGGTGTGATCGCGATGACAGCGGCTCTCGTCACGTCCGGATGCAACGGAGGTGGCGCCGAGCCGATCAGCGACATGGGCCCGGAGCAAACGGCGGCCGCCGGAGAGGCGATCACCTTCTCCGGACACTCCAACGCGCGCAATTACCGGTCGGCCGCGGACGGTGGCTCGGCCTTCGCGGGAGGTTGCACCACCACACTCCCGCGAGCCCCGCGGATGCGGACGCCGACGACATCCCCGACGAGCTCACGGTCGTCACGTATACGAACTGCGTCGAGGGCGGCGTCACGTTCAGCGGCACGCAGACCCTTCAGGACGACGACCTGGGCTCCGCGGGATTCCAGTTCACATCGGCGTGGACGTTCGACGCGTCCGGCACCGTCGACGGAAACGCGGTCACATACGGCTACGACGCCGCGCTCATCGGGAATGGAACGACCGCGGGCAGCTTCTCGCTCTCGGACACCGCGAGCATCGCGATCGACGTTTCGGGTCCCGACGTGAACGGATCCATCAACGACGATCACGCGTGGTCCGTCGTGTTCACGCCGGACGACGGCGTCTGGATCCCGGCCTCGGGACTCCCCCTCGAAGCGGGCGACCTCACGCTGTCGGGCGCGCTCGACTCGCAGGTGACGATCGACGGCGACGGGACGCTCTCGCTGACCGGCGCTGTCTCGACGACCGAAACGCTGCGCACGGCGTCGTCCTGCGCGACGTCGATCGTGTCGGGCGAGGTGCAGGTGATCGTCGCGGAGCCGGAAGAGGGCCTGCTCCTCGTGACGTGGAACGGCTGCGGCGACACGAGCGCGGAGTTCACGGGCCTGCTTCCCTGACGAGACGTGGTTGAATCCCAGCCCGGGTGGTGATCGCGGGCAAGTATCGGCTGGTGCGCAAGCTCGCCAGCGGCGGGATGGGAGAGGTCTTCCTCGCGGTGCTCGCGGGTCCCCAGGGGATCGAGAAGCGCGTGGTCCTCAAGCGCGTGCTCGCGCAGCGTGACGGAGACGTGTCGTCGACGAAGATGTTCCTCGACGAGGCCCGGGTCGCCGCGGACCTCCACCATCCGAACGTCGTCGATGTCTACGAGGTCGGGGAGCACGAGGGCACGTGGTTCCTCGCGATGGAATATCTCGACGGCTGGGATCTCCGGCGCATACAGACGGAGGCGACGCTCTCGCGGCGTCCCGTGCCCCTCGGCCCTGCGCTCCACGTGATCGCGGACATTGCGCGCGGGCTCCATCACGCGCACGAGAAACGCGCACCGGACGGACGGGCGCTGCGCATCGTGCATCGTGACGTGTCGCCGCAGAACGTCCTCGTGACGCGCGACGGGGTCGCGAAGCTCCTCGATTTCGGGATCGCGAAGGCGGACATCCCGCGCGCGGAAGTCACCGATCCCGGCATGGTGAAGGGGAAAGTCGCCTACATGTCGCCGGAGCAGGCGACAGGCGGCGAGGTGGATCGTCGCTCCGACCTCTTCTCGCTCGGGATCGTGCTCTACGAGCTGACCACGATGAGCCGCGTCTATTTCGGCGAGGACCTGCGCGTGCTCTTCAACCGCGTCGCGGAAGGAAAGATCGCGGCGCCGTCGTCGATCGTGCCGGACTACCCGAAGCGGCTCGAGGAGCTCGTGCAGAAAGCGCTCGCGCCGCGCGCCTCGCTGCGTTTCGAGAGTGGCGACGCGTTCGCGACGGCGCTGGAAGATTTGCTCGACGACGGCGGCGTGCCGCACTCCGCCAACAAGGTGGCGCGCTACCTCCGCACTCTCTTCGGCGACGAAGACTCGCTCGCGTCTCTGCGCGTGAAGGGCACGGAGGCCGCGACGGTGCAAACGCCCGCGGGCGCGCCGGTTCCGGTTCCGGTTCCGGCAGCGGCACCCGCCACCGCCGAGCCGAAGAACGACGTGCGCGCAATTGCGGACGACGAAACGCCGCCGGCGGACGAGCGGGCGCTGCTCGACGCGCTCAAGCAGATGCTCGACGCCGGCGATCGCGCACGGCTCACGAACGCCGCCGAGCCGGAAGAACCGCTCTTCGGACGCGACGCGGATCTCGCCGCGGTGGAGCGGCGTTTCGCGGACGGGGCACGCCTCGTCACGCTCCACGGAGGCGGCGGCGTCGGCAAGACGCGCCTCGCGCTCCGGCTTGCGGCGCGTCTCGCGGGCGCAGCGTTCCCTGCGGGCGCGTGGTTCGTCGACCTCTCGCAAGCGAAGACGGCCGATGCGGTGTGCGGCGAGGCAGGCGCCGTTCTCGGTGTGCCCGTCACCGCAGGCGACGGCGTCGAGCAGCTCGGCCGCGCGATCGCGGGACGCGGGCGCATGCTGCTCGTCCTCGACAACTTTGATCAGCTCGTCGAGCACGCGGAAGCGACGGTCGGCCGCTGGCTTCGCGTCGCGCCGAACGCGCGGTTCCTCGTCGCGTCGCGGGAGCCGCTGCGCGTCGCCGACGAGCAGGTTCACCCCGTGGAGCCGCTCGCGCTGCCGGAACCGGGCTCGCCACCCGCCGACTCGCCGGCGATGCAGCTCTTTCTTCAGCGCGCGCGAAAAGCGAAGCCCGGATTCGCGCCGGACGCGGCGGAGTGGCCGGTTCTCGTCGAGATCGTCTCCGGTCTCGACGGTCTCCCGCTCGCGCTCGAGCTCGCGGCCGCACGGCTTTCCGTGCTCACGCCATCGAAGATGCTGGCGCTCTTCCCGAAGCGGCTAGAGCTCTTGAGCGATGCTCGAGGCACGCGCCGCCAGACGCTTCGCGGAGTCCTCGATGCGTCGTGGGATCTTCTGCGGCCGTACGAAAAGGACGCGCTCGCACAGACCGCCGTCTTCCGCGGTGGGTTCGATCTCACGGCTGCCGAAGCGGTGTTCGACCTCTCGAAGCACGCCGACGCGCCGTGGACGCTCGACGTGTTGCAGTCGCTCTGCGAGAAGTCGCTACTCAAGGCGCGCGAGATGTCGGCGCTGCCCGGCGAGACGCGATTCTCGATGTACGCCAACGTTCGCGACTACGCGAAGGCGAAGCTCGAGGAAGCGGGCGGCACGGACGCGATCGCGCGGCACACGGACTGGTATCTGCGCGCAGCCGGCGACTGGTCGGCGGGGGTGGAGACGCACGGAGGGATGGAGCGTCGCCGGCGTCTCGGCGTCGAACACGAAAACGTCGAGGCCGTTCTCGAGCGCGCGGTCGCGGCGCCGCGCTCGCCGGAAAGCGCGACGTCAGCGCTTCGGGCGGCCGTCGCTCTCGACCCGGTCCTCACCGCGCGCGGACCGCTCTCCGCGCATCTCGCGAACCTCGACGGCGCGATCGCGGCGGCGGACGGGCAGGCGGTGCCGGCCGCGAGTCTCGCGGCGGCGCTGCTCGCTCGCGGGCGGACGCGACGCCTTAGCGGCCGGGTCAAGGAGGCGCTCACGGATCTCGGACGTGCGCTCGTCGAGGCGCGGGCGTCCGCCGATCGCGGACTGGTCGCGGAAGTGCTCCTGCAAACGGGCGCCGCGGAGGTGTCGCGCGGCAATGCGGATCGTGCCCGCGCGATGAACGAGGAGGCGCTCGAGATCGCGACGAATGCGGGGGATCGGCGTCGCGAAGCACTCGCCGAGGGCGCGATCGCGGCGCTCCCCTATGGTCCCGATCCCGACGAGCAACTGCGCGCGGGAGAGCGGTTCCGCCGCGCGCTTGCGCTGCATCGCGGACTCGGCAGCCAGCGGCAGGTCGCGGTGGTGCTCGGAAACTACGGGATCTTCCTGCGGCGCCAGGGACGCTTCGACGAAGCGCTCGCCGCGGAGAGCGAAGCGCTCAGCCGGATTCGCGAGCTCGGCGACCGGCTGCTCGAGGGCAACAAGCTCGGGACGCTCGCCGGACTGCGGATGGACGCGGCCGCGTACGACGAGGCCGCCGCGCTCTACGTGCAGGCCCTCGAAGTGACGCGTGCCGTCGGCAACCGGCGTTCCGAGGCGATCTTCCGCGGCAACGCGTCGATCCTCGATCACCTGCGTGCGCGTTTCGACGACGCCCGCACCGGCTACGAAGCGGCCATCGTGCTTCTCGACGAGGTCGGCGACGGGCTCCTCGCCGCGCTCTATCGCGCGTATCTCGCCGCGCTTTTCGCGGACACGGACCACCCGGTGCCGGCGCAGCGCGCGATCGATGCCGCGCGGACCGGGATCGCCGCAGGCAAGGACCCGCTCGTTGTCGAAGCGGTCGAACTTCTCGCGCTTCATCTCGAAGTGGCGCGGGCGCGCCGCGCGAAGCCCGACGACGCGAAGGCGCTGTTCGAATCCGCGCGCCAGCGCCTCGCGGACGCCCGGCGCTCGGGGCCCAAGGGCTCGGCCTCGCTCGTCGGGCAGCACGAAGACGTTCGCCTCGCGTCGCGGCTCCTGGAGCTCGCGATTGGTAGAGCTTCCACCTCACCCTGAGCGCGAGAGGCCTCCTCACCCTGAGCGAGCGAAGCGAGTCGAAGGGCCGTGCGTGCTCACAAAGCCCTTCGACTCGGCGGCAAACTGCGCCGCCGAGTCGAAGGGTGAGGGTGGCTACTCTTCCGGCTCGGGCTCGGGCAAGGGGGCGATCGCGAAGCGCTTCGCCGTCGGGCGGATGATCTCTTCGCAGCGCTGGATCAGCGCATCGATGCCGACCTTTTCGCGCGCGGAGATCGCGACGCCGCGGAACTTCCGGGCGAGCGCGTTCGACTCCATCTGATCGAGGAGGTCGGCCTTGTTCAGCACGACGAGCCGCGGGATGTCGGCCGCGGTCTTCTTCACCGGCGAGTCCTTGCCGTCCTTGCGCCGGTAACCGGTGCCTGACGAGCGTGGATCGTCCTCGGGCGCGTCGATCTCCGAAAGGATCTTCAGGACCGCGGCCATCTTCGTGTCCAGCTGCGGATCTGCGCCGTCGATCACGTGAAGCAGCAGGTCCGCTTCGACGAGCTCTTCGAGCGTCGCGCGGAACGCGTTCACCAGATCCTCCGGCAGGTCGCGGATGAACCCGACGGTGTCGGTGATGATGACCTCGCCCTTCCGCGGGAAGCGGAGGCGGCGGCTGGTGGGATCGAGCGTCACGAAGAGCTTGTTCGCCGCCTCGATGTCGGAGTTCGTGAGGACGTTGAGCAACGTGCTCTTGCCGGCGTTCGTGTAGCCGATGATCGCGATGACCGGCAGGTTCTCCTGCTTGCGCTTGCGGCGGCGGAGATCGCGCTGCTTGGAGAGCTGGCCGATCTCGCGCTCGAGCTGGTTCACGCGGTCGCGCACGCGGCGCTTCGAGATCTCGAGCTTCGTCTCGCCGGGACCGCGGGAGCGGATGCCGCCGGTGAGGCGCGAGAGGCCCTCTTCCTTCTCACCGAGGCGGGGGATCGAGTATTTCAGCTGCGCGAGCTCGACCTGCAGCTTGCCGTCCCGGCTCTTCGCGCGCTGAGCGAAGATGTCGAGGATCAGCTGCGTGCGGTCTACGGCCTTGAGACCCGTCGCGTCTTCGAACGCGCGGCCCTGCGCGGGCTTGAGGTCGACGTCGAAGATCGCGACTTCCGCACGGCGGCGCATCGCTTCGAGCGTGATCTCGTCGAGCTTGCCCTTGCCGACGACCGTCTTCGGATGAACCTGCGGGCGGCGCTGCCGAATCTCGCCGGCGAGATAGACATTCGCGCTGGAGATGAGCTCGCGCATCTCTTCGAAGATCTCGTCGTCGGGCTGCACGCCGACGAGGAGCGCACGCTCTTTCCCGCCGGCGGCGATCGTGCGGTCGGCGCGATTGAACTCCTCTTCGAGCGCCTTGATCGTCGCGCCGAAGTCGAGCTTCAGCGAGTGCACCGCCGTCGCGGAGAAATGCGCGAACGCCTGCGTCGCGGCGGCGCCTCCGGGCCCGATGTTTTCGGCGAGCGCGGGTAGCACGTGTGCGGCGTAGATCTTCCCCGGCGCGCCCGCGTCGGTCGCCTCGATCGCCGCGATCATGTCGAGGCGCAGGAGCGAAAGGTCGTTGAGGTCGTCCTGAGTGAGCGGCTCGCCCTTGAGGTGCGTGTGGACGAGGCGGATGCCGCGGAAGCGATTCGGACCGCCGCGCAGACGGCCGGGATCGGGCACCTGAAGCTTCGTCGCGTCGCCGACGACGACGGCGTCGATCTGGCCCTCGCGCGTGAGCATCACGCCGACCTGGCGGCCAATGCGGCGGCTCACACCGGTCAGATGGCGCGCGAGCTCGGTCGACACGACCTCGTCCGGGAGGACGCGGCGTCGATAGGTGCGCTCGAGATCGTGGAGGTCTTCTGCGCCGAGACCGAGGGTGTTGCCCGTGACTTCGATGGGTTGGGTGTAGACCGCCCTCCTTGCGGTGACAAGGGGGAAGCGAGGCCTCTAAAACCAGGCGTAGCGGATGCTGAAGTTCGTGACCCACCCGTCGGGGACGATCACGCGGCCGTCCTCCCCGCGCGTCTCGCCCGGAACGAGGCCGCCGATGTCGAACGGCCGAGCGAAGTGCAGGCGCAGGTCGAAGATCGCGAGCTGCATGTTCACGCCGAGAACGGTCGCCGCGGTGGACTGGCCCTCCGCCTGGTCGTAGCGATCGAACACCGAACCTGCGTCGACACCGGCGATGCCGATCATCCCGTTGAAGAACGCGATGCGGATGATGCGGTCGAGCGGCACCGCGAGCTCGGACTGCCCGACGACGTAGGCGTCGGAGATCAAGTAGTCGTAGCGGTACCACGGCACGCCGCGCAGGTTGTCCGACGAGTACACGAAAAACGGACGGCGCCACTCGTCGCCGAACGCGCGGCCGGTCGTCGCGCGGAATCCGAGCGACGTGCTCGAGCCGATCCGGACGTACTTCTGCGCGTCGAGAGTCGCGTCGCCGTACGTCGTCCCACGCGCCGGCACGTGATAGCCGCTCACCGTCGCGACGACCGAGCTGCCGCCGAGCGGCGGCGTGCCCCACGTGCGGATGAGCGTGTCGTATCCGGCGTTCGCGGTCGCGTCGAGCTGTGCCGCCCAGCCGCCGTTTCGCGATGCCCACTCGGTGCGCTCGTCCTCCGTCGCGAAGTTGTCGAGCCACACGGGCACTTCGCGGCTCGTCGTGGAGACGCCGAGCCCGGTGCCGATCCGCAGGTAGCGGTTCAGCGGATAGTCCGCGAGCGCGAGCGCGCCGAACTTCCGCTCGATGAAGTAGATCGGGCGCGTGTCCGTCGAGAACTCGGGGTCTTGCACGAAACCCGGCGCCATGAACACGCCGAAGCCGAGCGGGACTCGTCGCGAGCGGTCGAAGTAGACGACCTGCAAGTCGGTGAGCGAGACGTCGCCGTACGCCTGGCCCTGCACGACGACCGTGCGGTCGCGGAACATGTCCTGGAAGAACAGGAAGCCGCCGCCGAAGATCCCGTTACCCGCGCCGATCGCGACAAACGCCTGTTCCATCGACCAGTTCCCCGTGTTCCAGGGCTTGTAGGCGACGGAGCCCGGGAGCTCGCGCGACGGGATCGACCACGCGGGGCGCGTGTCGGCATCGGTGGAGAGCGCGAGCGGCGTCGTCTCCATCGTCGAATCGGCGGGGAGCGAGTAGACGCGGAAGCGGCCGCCGACGAACGCGAGGCCCCAGAGCCGATCGCCTGCGAGCTGCGGATGCGTCATGCCCGTCGCGAAGTCGGTGCGTTGCACGAGAGCGGGCTCCGCGGCCGGCGCCGGATCGCTTCCGGCCGTCGGCACGCGCTCGATGTCGGATGCGTTTTCCGAGGTCACGCCGGGACCGGCGTTCGCGGGCGCCGCGACGTCCACTTCGTAGACGTCCCACTTCCCGGACTCGTCGCCGGAGTAGAGGAGCCTCGATGTGCCGGGGCGGAAGCGTGGATGGCGGTGCTCCGCGTCCGACGGGCGGACTCGCAGGCGTTCGCC
>Ga0163152_10005900_pt1 | contig 14137 bp, 9 predicted proteins | sample OliLakLV19MP8IB2_FD_148635 | JGI IMG/M metagenome (GOLD analysis project Ga0163152, IMG submission 148635) | Freshwater microbial mat bacterial communities from Lake Vanda, McMurdo Dry Valleys, Antarctica - Oligotrophic Lake LV.19.MP8.IB-2 | ecosystem: Environmental > Aquatic > Freshwater > Lake... | reverse complement strand
GAGGGTAGCGGGGCGATGGTTCTGGGGTCGGCGCCGTGGGTGGTTCCGACCGCGAGCGAGGACACGCTGTTTGACCGTCTCGTGCGCGAGACCTCGATGATCTTCTTCTACGACCGAATGAACGAGGCGCTCGCGCGGGGCGAGGTCGGCGCGGACCATGACTGGGGCTTCCGGCACGCCTGGACGCTCAATCTCAGTTTGCCGCGGGCGGAGTTTGAGCGTGCAGGTGGCTTTGACGAACGCCTCACCTTTGCGTGCTACGAGGACCTGGAGTTTGCGCGGCGGGTTCATGCGAGTGCGAACGCAGAAGGGCGCGTGCCCGTGCTGTATCGCCCCGCCTGCATCGCCCACCACGACCACCGCGTCACGCCCGAATCGTATCTGACGCGCGAGAAAATGATGGGCGTGGCCGCGCTCCAACTCGCCGCCGCCGCGCCCGACTGCGCCCGCGACATCTTCGGGCGCGACATCACCAGTTCCGAGGAACTGGATTACAGCCGCGAGTTTGTCCGGCGCGAGCAGCCGCTGGCCGACCGGCTGGCCAAGTCGTTCGCGGCCATGGCGACGATCCCCGGCACAAGCATCGACGGTCCGCAGGCACCGATGATCCTCCGCACGCTCTACGAGCACCACCTGTTGCTCAAGCGATGGGCATGGCGGCAGGGGCTGTGCGAGGCGCTTGACCGTTAGACAGATGCGGCTTGAGGGTTGTGCATCGAAGGATTCGATCTTGCGTGGAGCCGAAGTCGCCCTCGCCCCAACGGGCAACGCCGTGAACCGAGAATCGAACGGAGTGGCTGAAGCGAGGTTTGAAAGAAGCCTATCGAAACGGGCTGGGGCAAGAACAACTCTCACTTCAAGGAGCGTTGGCGGACTGTGACCACCGCTGAAGCGGTGGCCTACAAGCGAGCAAGGCCGCTGAAGCGGCCTCAAACGCAAAAGATCATCCTTCAGTTCACGGCGCTTGCCCTGCGGGGCCAAAGCGGCAGGATCGCTCGTGTCCGTCCGGAATCGCATCATTGCGGGTTGCTGCTGCGTTGCTTTGCTGCTTTGCTGGTTACTTTTTCCCAGAACCTCGCCCAGTTGTTCCACGCAAAGCCCGCCACCTCTTCGTCGCTCCATCCGCGGGCCGCGAGGGCATCGGTCAGCAAGGCAAAGTCGCGTGGCCGGTTGATCCCATCGGGCAGCGCGAGCGCGGAGAACCCGCCATCTGCATCGCTGCCCAGCCCGACGTGAATGCGCGAGCCAGCGAGGTCGCACACGCGCTCGATGTGGGCGATGGCCTCGGCGATGGTCGCGCGCCCTTCCTTGCCCGCCGGGCGCAGGAACTTGCTGAACAGGTTCAGCCCGATCACGCCTCCTCTCGCCACGACCGCCTTGATCTGCTCGTCTTTCAAGTGGCGCTGGTTTGTCCCGGTCGGGTCCACGATCGCGCGGCAGTTGGAGTGCGATGCGATGATCCGCCGGTCGGTCAGTTCGAGCAGTTCCGCAAACGCACGATCGCTCAGGTGCGAGGCGTCATGCACGATCCCGAGGCGGTCCATCTCTCGCACGAGCGCCCGCCCGAGGTCGCTAATCCCCGTATCGGTGGTGTTCCCGCCCGCGTAGCGTGAAGACTTCGCCCACGCCATCCCCACCGCGCACACACCATTCCTCTTCCACCACGCGAGGTCATCGGGCGAGCGGATCGGGTCCGCGTTCTCGACCAGCACGCCGATGTGCAGCGGCGGATTGCTTCCGCCCGTGAGCCTCGCAACCCGCTTCTCCAAGGGCGGCGGTACGACCGTGGCGACACCCATTCCGCCTCGAATCTCGCCGATCCCCGGCTCGGCGCGCAGGCAGCGCGGCAGGTCGATCGACACTCTCCCGAGATCGCACCAGGTCAGGTAGGCCTCGATCTGCGCGCGACCTACCGCCGCGGCGCGCTCAAAGTCTCCGGCTGGATACCCCACGGCATCGTCGCCATCGGGCTCGCTGAACACGGTCGCGAGCGCGAAGCGGACGTTCCCCGCAGCGAGTTCGGGCAGTGTCACGCTGGCGGGCGCAAAAGGCCCGATGTGCGCGGTATCGGCAGGGAGTGGCGCGAGCATGTCCCGCCGGTTGAGCGCCAGGCAGGCGAGGTCGAGGTGGGCGTCGAACCAGATGGGTTGGGTGGGCACGGGGTCTTTCGAAAGGTGATGAGGTGACTCGCGCTCGTTGAGCGGATCATCACCGTTCGATCCTGCTCATACCAAATCCGGCTGATTGTTGCGATTTTCGATGGAAGATGATTCACCGCACGACGCGCGGTGGACGCAGAGAACATGACTCAGAACCGGAGGCCAAGATGCGTCCGATTGATCTTTGAATGCTGGGGTTGTCCGCGCTGTTGAAACCATCTCCGGCTGTCGAGGGAGGAAGGAGCGACCTCCGCGATCTCTGCGCCTCGTGCGGCGATAGTCCTCTCCCCCAACGCGCAGAAGTCACACCGAGTCCTTATCACATCATCGCACGATCACTTCATCACAACATCATCAAGTCATTTCAATTGGCTGACGAACTCTCCAAGCCGCGCCATGCCCTTGCGGATCTGTTCCTCCGAGCACGCGAAACTGATGCGGATGTGGCGACCCCCGCACCCGCCAAAGTCCTCGCCCGGCACGCACGCGACGCGGTGTGACACCAGCAGCGATTCGCAGAAGTCCAGGGCCGAGGCGATGGCGCGCCCATCAGGACCGGACTTGCCGAAATGCGCGGAGACATCCGGGAAGAGGTAGAACGCGCCAGTCGGCCGCGCGGCCTTCAGCCCGGGGATTTTCTGCGAGAGCCCGAAGATCAGTTCCGCGCGCCGGGCAAAGGCCTGACGCATCTGCTCGACTTCCGCGCCGCACTCGCGCAGCGCGACACCGATCGCCGGATAGACAAACGACGTGATGTTCGTCGTCATCTGCCCCTGGAGCGTGGCCATCGCCTTCACGAACTTCAAGCCCCAAGCACCGCTCGTGGTGGTGTACCCGATGCGCCAGCCCGTCATCGCGAACGCCTTGGACAGGCCGTTCACGGTGATGACACGCTCGGCGATCTCGGGGATAGAGCCGATCGAGAAGTGGGGGATGCCTCCGTAGGCGATCTTCTCGTAGATTTCGTCCGACACGACCACAAGGTCGGGGGCCACCGTGCGCGCCGCTTCGGCGATGACCGCGCCGAGTCCGCGAAGTTCCGCCTCGGAGTACATCGTGCCGCAGGGGTTGGACGGCGAGTTGAGCATCACCACGCGCGTGCGGGCATTGATGGCCGCGCGAAGTTCCGCCGGGTTCATCTTGAACGAGGTATCAAGGGTCGTGGGCACCTCGACGACGCGTCCGCCCGCCAGTTCGGCCAGCGGCGCGTAGGACACCCACGCCGGCACGGGCAGCACCATTTCGCCCGGGGCAGAGCCCGCGTCGGGCTGGTCGAAAAGGCACTGATAGATGACATAGAGCGCGTGCTTGCCGCCCGCGGAAATGCCCACATGCTCCGGCGTCACCCCCGGGATGCCGTTCTCTCGCGTGACTTTCGCGGCGATGGCGGCGCGGGTCTCGGGGTCGCCCATCGTCGGCATGTATTTGGTCTGGCCGGCGAGCAGGGCGTCGATGGCCGCCTGCTTGATCGCCAGGGGCGTATCGAAGTCCGGCTCGCCCGCGGCGAAACTCAGGACATCGACGCCCTGCCGCGCGAGATCCTTCGCGCGGTTCATCACCGCGATCGTGGCCGATGGCTTGAGCGTGCTCACCCTGCGGGACAGTCTCATTGTGTGAGCATATCGGGCGAGACCGGACATTGCTTCCGCCCGGACTGCCGGAAGTTGGCGAGGTCTTGACGGTTGGCACCATCGTGTCCGCGCTCGATGCAATAGAGTTCCTGCTTGCCAGGCCGCGTGCGAGGGTTCCGGACCATGATCGACCGCCGACATTTTCTGCAGCGAGCCGTCGCGTTCGGCGTGGGCTTCGCGGGCCTGCGGGTCGGATTGGCAACCGCTGGGCCTTCGGGGCTGCGGGATCTCGCAGCCGGCGGGGTCGGCGGGTTTGGGCCGCTGGTCAGAGACCCCGCGGGGCTGCTCGACCTGCCCAAGGGGTTCTCGTACCAGGTGCTTGCGCGGTACGGCGATGAGATGGACGACGGGCTGATGGTGCCGGGCAAGCAGGACGCGATGGCCGCGTTTCCGCGTGCGGACGGCACGACCGCACTGGCGGTGAACCACGAGGTTGAGATCCCGGCGCATGGACCGCTGGGCGCGTTCGGGCCGCGGGATGAACGCCTCAACCGGTTGCCCGTCGAAGCGCACTACGACCGCGGCGTCCGCGCCCGCGCCGGGTGCAGCACGATTGTGTACGACACGAAGTCGAGGTCGGTGCGCAGGCGGTCGATGGCGCTCGCCGGCACCGTCCGCAACTGCGCGGGGGGCGCGACACCGTGGAACACCTGGCTATCGTGCGAGGAGTGCTTTGACTCGAAGGGCGAGGGATTCGAGCAGGACCATGGATATGTCTTTGAATGCAGACCGCTTGATGACACACCGCTGCTGAATCCCAGGCCGATCCGCGCCATGGGCCGCTTCAACCATGAGGCGGTCGCCGTTGATCCGGTCTCCGGCGTCGTGTACCTCACCGAGGATCGCTCCGACGGTTTACTGTACAGGTACATCCCGGCGGATCGCGCGGACCTGCACGAGGGCGGCAGACTTCAGGCCTTGGCGATCAAGGGGCGCAAAGGAATCTCAACGCGAAACTGGGAGGACAGCGCCCCTATCGCCGTGGGGGCCCGCTTGCAGGTTGAGTGGGTGGATGTTGACAACGTGGACAGCCGGGTAGATGACCTTCGTTACCGCGGGCGCGAGCGCGGGGCGGCGCTCTTCGCGCGCGGGGAGGGCATGTGGTACGGGATCGGACCCGGCGCGCGGGCCGACTCGGCGCGTTCCACTGCGCGCGTGTACTTCGCCTGCACGAACGGCGGAATGGCGCGGCTGGGCCAGTTGTGGCGGTACCTCCCAAGCCCGTACGAGGGGACCAAGGCCGAGAGCAAGGACGGGGGCCTGCTGGAACTGTTTCTGGAGTCCAATGATTCCAAGGCGATTGCAAACGCCGACAACCTTTCGGTCACGCCGTGGGGCTCGCTCGTTGTGTGCGAGGACAACGAATCGGAACATCAGCGATTGCTGGTGGTTGCGAGTGACGGCACGATGTCGTCGTTCGCACGCAACGCCCTGAACGCCTCCGAGTTTGCCGGCTCGTGCTTCTCGCCCGATGCCTCGACCATGTTTCTGAACATTCAGAACCCCGGCATCACGCTGGCTGTCCACGGCCCGTGGCGGTAGTTCCACGTGGAGCGGAGTCTGTTAGGTAACTCCCGCAGCGTACATCGGAGCGGTTTCCTTGAAGTCCGGGCCGCTGTACGCCTATCCTTGGCCTCAACGGCTCCCACCACGGCAAGAGGCAATGAGCAGCACATGAACGAGGCCCAGTTCCGCTCCGATACAGTCCAGGCGAATCGTCGGCACGACACGGATTCGGGCTCGCCCGAGGTCCAGATTTCGCTTCTGACCAACGACATCAACTTTCTTTCGCAGCACCTGCAGGCTCATCGCAAGGACAACAGTTCAAGGCGAGGCTTGACGCTCAAGGTCGCGCGCCGCAATCGGCTTCTGAAGTATCTGTCCCGCGCCGACAAGGATGGCTACACCTCCTTGATCGCCCGTCTGGGCCTCCGCAAGTGATCACGGGGCCCCCCGTGAGAGCGGGGGGCCTGTCGTTTCCGGCCCGCGAAGGGTCAGGCGTTTTCCGGGATGTGGGCCCTTCGCGCCCCGGGCGTCTGCGAAAAAAACAGTTGAAGGGCAGGGGCGGGGGGAGAGTCGGCCACGGCCTGGGTGGCAGTGGGCACACGGCAGTCGATGACTGCCCGGTGCCTTCTGCCACCGCACAGGGAGTCGGGCCGGCGGGTCAAGCCGAGGGTCCGCGACCAAAGCCTTTTTCAGGCTGCCCGCGCGCGGGCTTCAGGCGCAAGCCGAAGTCTGGAGACAGAACACATGGCAGTTGTCAGAGTTGAGCGTGAGATCGCCGGTCGCACATTGGTGCTCGAGACCGGCAAGATTGCGAAGTTGTGCGACGCCGCGGTTATGGCGTACTACGGGGGGAGCAGCGTGCTGGCGACCGTCGTGCGTGCCAAGCCGCGCGAGGGTATCGACTTCTTCCCCCTGACCGTTGACTATCGCGAGAAGGCGTCCGCTGCGGGCAAGTTCCCCGGCGGCTTCCGCAAGCGCGAGGGCGCGCCCAACGAGAAGGAAATCCTGACGATGCGGATGATCGATCGCCCGATCCGTCCGCTCTTCCCTGATGGGTTCATCGACGAGATCCAGATCCAGGTCTGGGTGATGTCGCACGACGGCGAGAACGACACGGACGTGCTCGCGGGCACCGCCGCCGCCGCGGCTCTGGCGCTGTCTGACGCGCCCTACGACGGCCCGACGGCGACCATCCGCGTCGGGCGCGTTGTGACGGACGACGGCCTGCGCTACGTCGTCAACCCGACCGTTACGCAACTGGATTACTCCGACCTTGATATGGTGCTCGCGGGCCACAAGGACGGCGTGAACATGATCGAGGTGGGCGCTGCCGAGGTCGACGAGAAGGGCGTGTACGACGCCATCGAGTTCGGCATCGAGCACGGCATCAAGCCCACCCTGGCGATGATCGACGAACTGGTGCGAAAGGCGGGCAAGCCCAAGCGTGCCGGCGAACCGACCTTGCCCGCCCCCGAGGTGACCGAGGCGGTGCGCAAGGCGGTCGAGCGCGACCTGACCGAGGCCCGCCGCATCAATGGCAAGCAGGCCAGGGCCGAGCGCGTCGACGCGCTCCGCAAGGCGATGATGGAGCAGCACTTTCAACTCAAGACCACGGGCACCTACGAGGATTTCCTCGTCTCGCAGAAGCGGCATGTGGGCGCGAAGGAAGCGTACAAGCGGCTCGAGGAGAAGATCACACGCCGATTGATCGTCGAGAGCGGCGCTCGCGCTGACGGGCGCGGCCCCAGGCAGATCCGCACGATTACCTCCGAGGTCGGGGTGTTCGCCCGGACGCACGGCTCATCGCTCTTCCAACGCGGCGAGACGCAGTCGCTCTGCTCGGTCACGCTGGGAACCGGCAAGGACGAGCAGATCATCGACGGCCTGCTGCCCGAGTACTCCAAGAAGTTCACGCTCCATTACAACTTCCCGCCCTTCTCGACAGGCGAGGCCAAGCGCATCACCGGCCCGGGTCGGCGCGAGATCGGCCACGGCGCGTTGGCGGAGCGGTCGCTGCTGGGCGTGCTGCCGTCCCCGGAGGAGTTCCCGTACACCATCCGCGTGGTCTCTGACATCACCGAGTCCAACGGCAGTTCGTCGATGGCCTCGGTCTGCGGCGGGTGCCTGGCCCTGATGGACGCGGGCGTGCCGATCAAGGGTACGGTTGCGGGTATCTCGATCGGGCGCTTCACCGACGATAACGACGCCAACGAACTCTTCGTCACCGACATCATCGGCGAGGAGGACTTCTTTGGCGATATGGACTTCAAGGTCGCCGGGACGCGCGAGGGGATCACCGGGATCCAACTCGACCTCAAGGCCCGGGGACTGACGCTCTCTCAGATCGGACCGATCTTCGAGCAGGCCCGCATCGGGCGGCTCGAAATCATTGCCCTGATGGAAAAAACGCTGCCCGCCCCGCGAGCGGAGATCAGCAAACTTGCCCCCCGACTCGTCACGCTGCACATCAACCCCGAGAAGATCGGCAAGTTGATCGGACCCGGCGGCAAGATGATCCGCGGCCTGCAGGACAAGTACGGCGTGACCATCGACGTCGAGGACGACGGCACGGTGATGATCGCCGCGCCAAACGGCGATGCGATCGACGCGGCCCGATCCGAGATCGAGGCCCTGTGTGAGGAGATCAAGGTCGGGACGATCTACACCGGCAAGGTGGTCTCGACCAAGGACTTCGGCGCGTTCGTGGAACTCGCCCCCGGCACTGACGGCATGTGCCACATCTCGGAACTGGCCGAGGGGTTCGTCAAGAACGTGAGCGATGTGGTCAAGATTGGGGACGTGATCAAGGTCAAGGTGATCCTGGTGGACGACCAGGGCCGCATCAAACTGAGCCGCAAGGCGGCGATGGCGGGCGAGCCGGTGCAGGCGGGCTAACAGCCTGGAAACAAGTATACACTTTCGCACAAGTCCATGCTTTGCATGGACTTGTGTCTTTTTTTGGATGCCGCGAGCGTTGTCGGGTTCAACCGGTGCCGGAGGCTGGCGGTCAAGTTATGCACATCTTTAGACCTCCGCCCTTTGCGGAAACATGAAGAGTTGGTAATCTGGCGGCGGTTCGTCACGACTTGATTGTGCGAGGGCGGCTTCGCTGGTTCCAACTACTGAGGTCTTCGTGTCAGTGCAAATGCGGGTGCTGGAGCGGCGGCGCCAACGTGTTGCAGACCTGCACGCGGTGGTCGTAGTCTGTAGTCGGGGCGTCTGCCCCGCCCATCCCCATCGCGCTGACGCGGCTGCCGCTTCGCCCCCTGTGGCTTGCGCGGCGAGGTCAAGCGGGTTCCCCCATGTCTGAAGACAGCGCGAAACAGATCATCGACGTCCAGGGTGCCGTCAAATGGTTTGATCCCAAAAAAGGGTTTGGCTTCATCGTCGGACCCGAGGGGCAGGACGTCTTTGTCCACTACTCCAAGATCAACGGCGAGGGTTTCCGTGTACTGGAGGACGGAGCCGCGGTCTCGTATGACGCGGAGTTGACGGATCGCGGATGGCACGCCACGCGCGTTGTCCGAATGGACCCGGAGCCGCTGGAAGTCACCATCCCTGCGAAGAAAACGTACACGCGCTCGCCGCGGCGATGAGCGGGACGGAGTTTGGCTCTGCTCATCGAAGTCCGTCAAGTTTTTTCGCCTCGATCCGAATCGGGTTCACCGCGGAGACGCGGAGGACGCAGAAAAAAGTTCAGATTTCGAGGCCCAGAGGCATCAGTTTGATCTCTGAGCACCGGGTTGTCCGGGTACATGAAGGCCATCGCCGGGGCGAAGTGGATCAAGGACTGCCTCCGCGGTCTCTGCGCCTCGTGCGGTGACAATCCGCGGGTGGGACACGCAAAGCGAGCACGGAATCCGCTTCACTTGAACCCGTGCTCGGCGCGATCTTGCCGCTGCTTGTTCCACATCAGCAGCGCGGGCGGGTGATCCTTGGCGAGTTTGACGAGTTGGCTGGCCGAGCAAGCGAGCCGGAGGCCGGCGCGGCGCGGGTCCCAGTTGCCGGCGGCGATCACATCGAGCGCCTCCGCGAGGAGCGACGGATAGTCCTCGTGCTCGGGGTTGCAGACGATGCGCTGCTTGCGCACGCGGCTTCGCCAGAGCAGGGACCCGATCTCGCCGATGGGCGCGGGCGTGCGTGTCAAGACCGCGAGGCTCAGGCGCAGGCGACGGAGCGCGACACCCTTATTCTCGCCCTGGCTCCGCCGTTCGCCCGCGTGGGCCATGAGCCCCGTGGGAATGTGCGTCAGTTCAACAAGCGTCTCGACCTTGTTGCGGTTCTGCCCTCCCGGGCCGCCGGAGCGGCCGGTGCTGATGGTGCATTGGCGCAGGAGCGCCTCATCGGCCAGGCATGCGGGGTGTGGCCAGCGCTCGATCACGGTCATGGGCAAGCGACCCCCGAAGCGACGGACGGCGAGGCAGTGAACGACAGTTCGTCGCCGATCCACTCGCGTTCCGCAAGAAGGCTGTAGCCCAGCGCCGCGATCATCGCCCCGTTGTCGAGGCAGAACTCCATGGCGGGGAGCCGCACGTCGATCCCGCGCTCGGAACCCTGCACTACGAGTGCCGCTCGAAGAGCCGAGTTTGCGCTCACGCCCCCGCCCACCAGCAGCGTGCGTCGATCGGGGTAGCGGTCCATCGCCCTGCCAAGTTTGAGGATCACCGCTTCCACGGCGGCGTGCTGGAATGTCGCGGCCACCTCTGGGGCGGTCATGGTGGGGCCGTGCGGGAGATCGCCGCGGGCCTGCCTGCGGGCGCGAGCGGTGTCGCTCTCGGGCACGCCGCGGAAGGCGTAGAGAGCGGCGGTCTTCAGACCGGAGAAGGAAAAGTCCAGCGAGTCCGGGGCGATCCGGGCGACCGGGAACCCGGGCTTGCAGGCGCGCGCGGTCTGCGCGAGCCGGTCAACCTCCGGTCCGCCGGGGAAGCCGAGGCCCAGGATCGCCGCGACTTTGTCGTACGCCTCGCCGATGGCGTCATCGATAGTCCCGCCGATGCGATGGGAATGCGCGGGGCCGTCGCAGAGATACATCGCCGAGTGCCCGCCGCTGACTACGAGTCCCATCGCGGGCCAAACGGGCGGCGGCGGGACGTGTCCGGAGCGGCCGATCCACCCGCCCGCCAGGTGCGCCTGCACATGGTCAACCCCGATGCAGGGAACTTCGAGCGCGTACGCAAGAGCCTTGGCCGCGGCAACGCCGACGAGCAGAGAGCCGATCAGCCCGGGGCGATTGCCGACCGCGACGGCGTGCAGTTGGTCTCGTTGGACACCTGCCTCGTCGAGAGCGTGCCGGATCACCGGAAGGATGCGCTCGGCGTGAGCACGGCTGGCGATCTCCGGCACCACGCCGCGGTACTCTGCGTGGAGATCGTTCTGCGAGGCGATGACGTTCGAGAGCACCTCGCGCCCGCCCCGAACGACCGCCGCAGCGGTTTCATCGCAGGAGGCCTCGATCCCAAGGACGAGGCGTTCTGGTCTTTGATCAGCCACCGGCGGGAGTCTCGCTCGGAGAAGCGGCCTGGCCGGGCTTCACGTCCGGCGACACGTCGGCTTGGAGGAGCCATCGCTCAAGATCCTCGCCGGTGATCTTCATGCTCGACACGATGTTCCCTGACGCGTCCTTGATCTCGAGTTGACCGTTGGTGATTTTGGTGTCATCGGGCCAGAGGTCCAGAAGGCGGGGCTTTTCCTTCCCGGTAGCAGCGGCAACTTCAAGGGCGTCGATCCGCTTGTCGATGCGGGCGAACTCCAGGCCGAGGCGTTCGCGGGTCCGCTCGAGGTTGCGGAGTTCGGTGACGGCGATCTGTGCGTGGGCGTCCTTTATCTCGCTCACCGGCTTCCACTCGCCCGTGTCCATCCGCCCTTGCAGGGCGCGGAGCGCTGCGCCGAGTTGCGTGTCGCGGGCCTCCGAAACGATCCAGTCCGGGTTGGCCCAGTCCTGATCGGGCACGGCCACGACGGCTTCCTTGGTGTCGGCACGCACGGCATCGAACTCGCGACGCCGCAGGAATCGGGCGAGCGTCTCGCCGTCCTCCACGGGCACATAGAAGCCCGGCGACGGATCGACGCCCCAGGTCGAGGATTCATCTTCGCGTTGGATGAGGCGACCAGAAGGAAGATAGTACTTTTGGGTGGTGAACTTCAGCCGGGCGTTCTTCTGTCGCGGCAGGCCGATCACGGTCTGCACCAGGCCCTTGCCGAAGGTGCGCGTGCCGATCACGATACCGGCCTTGTGATCCTGCAGAGCGCCGGCGACGATCTCGCTGGCGGAAGCAGAGCCGCCGTCCACGAGAACGGCCACCGGGAGGCCCGCGCCAGCACCGCCTTGGGTTGCGATGAGTACTTGCTCGGGCTTGGCGCGTCCCCGGATGGACACGATCACGCCCTCGTCGAGGAACGCATCGGAGATCTTCTGCGCCGCATCGAGCGTGCCGCCCGGGTTGCCGCGAAGATCGAGGACGAGCGCGCTGAGCGTGTAGCCACCGGCCTTCGCGACGGACCTGGCATCTGCTATCGCCTTCTGGAACTCCTCGGGCGCGGACGGGGTGAACTGGGCGAGGCGGATGTAACCGATTCCCCGCTTGGGGTCCAGGAAATAGTCCCAGTGACCGGCATCGCCGGGCAAGTGGCGCAGGCCGCGTACGGCGCGGTAGGTGATAGCCTTGCGCGTGAGTGTGAATGGCACCTCGGCGCCCTCGCGCTGGATGATGAACGTGACCTTGGTGTCGGGCGGACCGGTGAGCAGGTCCACGCACGCGTTGCTGGTGAGGCCGAAGGTGCTCTTGCCCTCGATGCTGATGATCCGGTCGCCAGAGAGAACCCCAGCGGTCAGGGCCGGCGACTCCTCCAGTGGCGTAACAACGGTGAGCCAGCCGTCGCGCATCTCGATCTGGCAGCCGATGCCGGAGAAGTTCCCGGTCATCTGCTTCTCGAAGTCATCGGCCTTGTCGGGCGGGATGTATTCGGCGTACGGGTCATCGAGGGCTTCGAGCATGCCGTCGATTGCGCCCTTCTGCAGTTTGTCGGCATCGGGCTTGTCGACATAGCCCTTGGAGATCTCGAGGAAGACATCGGCGATCGGGTCGAAAAACTCGGAACGTCCGCTGATCTGGGCGTAGGTCCGCACCACAAAGATGCCAAAGACAAAGGCGAGCGCGAGCGTCAGGAGATGGACGCGACGCGAGGATTGTCGAGAAACCGAGGATTGGCCCGAGGGGAATACAGACGGCATAAGTGTGCCTCCTTGCTGGAGCATTATTCGCAGGCGAAGGCGGCCGGGATCGTGTTTGGCCGATCCGCCGTGAATCAAGAATAAATAATCTTGGGCGAGGATGGCTGTACCCGGCAAGGAGTGTCGGGCCACCGAGTACCTGGCCACCCACGGACTACAGTGGAGCCCCGATGCCAGCACCGCTCGAACGCACGTCCATCAAGGTTCAGTCTGAACGGGCGGTCCTGGCCGCGGTGCGGCTCCCGGGCTCTGTCTATGACCCGCGCGACCCGTTCGGCGAACTGCGGGCGCTGGCCGAGCAGGCCGGGTCGATCGTGGTGGGCGAGATGGAGCAGCGGAAGGCCAAGCCGGAGGCGGCGACGTTCATCGGCTCGGGTAAGGTGCAGGAACTACGGAACCTGTGCGATGCGCTGGACGCCACGCTGGTGATCTTCGACCACGAACTGTCGCCGCGCCAGATCAGGAACATTGAGGAGATCCTGTCGCCAAAGGGGAAGACGGCGATCAAGGTTGTGGACCGGTCTGAGTTGATCCTCGACATCTTTGCGGGACGCGCGACGACGCACGAGGCGAAGTTGGCCGTGGAGTTGGCGCAGATGGAGTACACCTACCCGCGTCTGCGGGCGATGTGGGACCACCTGGAGCGCATCGTGGGCGCGGGCGGGATGGCGGGGATCGGCACGCGCGGGCCGGGCGAGCAGCAACTCGAGATCGACCGGCGGCTGGCGCAGCGCCGCAAGTTGGACCTGCAAGGCCAACTGGATGTGATCTACGAGCGGAAGCGAAGGACCGTGCGCGACCGCAAACTCTCGCACTTCACCGTCGGCATCGTCGGCTACACCAACGCGGGCAAGAGCACGCTGTTCAACACGCTCACGGTAGGCGGGGCGTACGCCGACGACCGCGTCTTCGCGACCCTGGTGACGCGCACGCGAGACTGGGATCTGGGCGGCGGCCTCGGGGTGATGCTCTCCGACACGGTCGGGTTCGTGCGCGACCTGCCGCATCATCTCATCGCGAGTTTCCGGGCCACGCTCGAGGAAGTCACGCACGCGGACCTGGTGCTCATCGTGCTGGACGTCTCCGATCCGGCCGCGGAGATGCAGTACCAGACCGTGGTGAAGACGCTCGATTCACTTGAAGCGGACATCGCGGAGCGGCAGGAACGCGATGCGCGGGCCGCGGGCCCGGCGGGCGCTCGGGGCGCGAGCGACGACGGCGAGGCGAACTGGGTGCCGCCGGATCGGATCGTGCTGCTCAACAAGGCCGACAGGCTGATGGACAACCGCGACCTGTTGGTGTGGCTCAACAAGGTCCCTGGCGCGATCCCGTTCTCGGCGATCACAGCGGGCGGGGAGGGGCACGAGACTCTGCGAGAGAAAGTGCGGGCCGAGGCGCAGATGGGCGTGCAGGAAGTGGATGTGACGGTGCCGGTGTCGGAGGGGAAGGCGATCCAGCGCCTCGAGGCGCGGGCGCAGGTGCTCTCGCGCGAGTACGAGGAGGACGGCCTGCACCTTCGGATGCGGGTGCGCATCGGCAAGCGCCAACTCGACCAGTTGCTCTCGACGACGGGGGGGCGGCTGGTGGTGGGCCGGGGCGCGGCGGCGCGG
>Ga0163152_10005899_pt1 | contig 14142 bp, 15 predicted proteins | sample OliLakLV19MP8IB2_FD_148635 | JGI IMG/M metagenome (GOLD analysis project Ga0163152, IMG submission 148635) | Freshwater microbial mat bacterial communities from Lake Vanda, McMurdo Dry Valleys, Antarctica - Oligotrophic Lake LV.19.MP8.IB-2 | ecosystem: Environmental > Aquatic > Freshwater >... | reverse complement strand
GCGGGCGCAAAGCCCTCCTACCTCCAGCGGGACGGCAGCGCGATGCAGTGGAGCGGGGGTCTGTTCTGGGAGCAGCCGCAGTACGTCAATTCGACCAGCCAGTACGTGGATGAGATCTTTATGGACTGCGATGGGGATACCCTGCTGCTGCGCTTCGGGATGTCCAGCGGCCACGGTCCTGGTGTACAGATGTGGAGCAGCCACTTCCTGCGTACGAAGGAAGTGGACTTCGGGGCGTCGCCCGATGCTCTGCTGCCCGTGACGGTGCAGGACGCTGACAACAACGATGTCCTCATGCTGGCGTACATGAACCTCGAAGCCTTCGAGCAGACGCGCAGCACTGGGACGGCCTGCTACTGGAGCAGGAGCCGCCAGGAACTCTGGCGGAAGGGCGAGAAAAGCGGCCACATGCAGAAGGTGCGTGGCATCTTCTACGACCCGGACGGCCCCTCGCTCCTGCTGAAAGTCGAGCAGGTCGGCGGTGCGTGTCACAACGGCTACCGCAGCTGCTTCTACCGCTGCATCGAGGGCGATCAGCTGTACGTCATCGCGGAGCGCGCCTTCGATCCGTCCAAGACGCACGGACAGTAACGTCTGACCGATCACACCTACCCCGGTTTCAACGCTTGTTCCCTTGTGGAGCAGGCAGCGAAACCGGGGCTTTTTGTTATTTGCGTTTCCGTTTTATCCTCCTATCGGTCTTCGCTTTCAGATCGCGCTCCTTCTTGAACGCGAGGACATCAGCTTGCAAATAGACGCGGCCAGAGGCTGTTTGCTGATAGCGGAGGCGGCCTTCCTTCACGAGCTTGTCGATGTACTGATAGGAGATACCCACCAGTTCTGCCACATCGCCCGTTGCCATTACTTTCGGGAACTTCTGCATAGAGCTTGTTTGCATTTTGTCATTATCGTTTTATCCCCGTATTATAAAAGTTGGCCGTAGCCAACCAATCTGCTACGCTTAGCCACATTCACCCACACCTATGGCTGCGCCTGTTCAATCGAAGAAGTTTCCGCACTGCGCGGAGGAAATCAGCATAGAAGCGAAGAAGTGCAAACACTGCGGGGAGTTTTTGGAGAAGTCAGTGCAGATAGCACCCGCTCATTCGATTGAAGGCACACCCGTAAGGAAAATGCCCTACTGGAAAGGATTGGTGCAGTGCATCGGTGGAGGCTTCATGATGATGCTGATAAGCATGGTGATTCTCTTCCCGCTGTTCTTCATGGGGCTTATTGCCATCGTCGCCAGCCCGATCATGGCGTTCTTCATACTGGAGGGTGATTGCCCGTATTGCGGAAATAACATCATGATCGTTCCGCCGAAAAAGGCTGTGAAGTGCCGTTCATGCAAACAGCGATCTTCGCTGAGGAACATGCGCCTAATTCCTCTGAAGACCTTTATGCCCGTCGGTAAGTGATCAGGGTATAATCCTCACATGGTTTCCGCCGCCAATATCCTCGTCAAACAGTCTGAACATCCCGCAAGAACAGAATCGCGCATCACAAGTGAAGACACTGCATTGGGGCAAGATGCCACGAGCGCGACCGTCCCCGGCTACACGTACGCAGAGTTGGAGCGGGGGGGGTGTGTGTGAATGAGTTCTGCTTCTTAGGTTTTGATATATCAAAGACGCTGGAAGCGTTATCAAAAGTCAGAAACCATTATGAAGTGGATGGCAATGGCCAGTGTCCGTCCCGACTTCAATCTGGAAGCTGAACACCCAGGCGGAGACAATGGGAGGATAACACTTCATGGGGAGTTTTGAATCCCAGGATCTTCCTCGGGCGGTTGTTGAGCTTGTTCTGCAGGGCTTTGAGCTGCTTTGGGGTGACGGTTGCCAGGTCCATGCCCTTTGGCAGATAGCGCCTCAGGAGTCCGATGACGTTCTCTATGGATCCCTTCTGCCATGACGAGTACGGATCGCAGAAGAACACCGGCAAGCCGAACGTCTTGTACTGGGCGTTCTCGGTTCCCCGATCGAGAGTGAGCGTGCGTCGCAGAGGTGCTTCCACGATCTTCAGGCGCTTTCGGATAGCCTTCGCCGTCTGTGCCGCGGATTTGTCTTGGCACTTCGTGAAGAGTACGAAGCGAGACTTTCTCTCCTGCTGCACACAGACGATGGCCCCCTTCTTCCGTCTGCCGAGCATGGAGTCTCCTTCCCAATCGCCAAAGCGTCTGCGTGAGGAGACCGCTTTCGGCCGCTCCTCAATGCGAGGCACAACGCCAAGCCCCTGCGTGCCTCTTGATGCTTTCAACCGCCAGCGCCTCCGGTGCCTACGCGGCTTGCCTCTAGGTAGATGCTCCACGAGCTTTTCCTTGTACGCCCACTGGTAGATCGTCTCGTGGGAGATGATTCTTTCTCCCCTCTCCTCTTTGAGCTTCCCCGCGATCACTTCCGGGGACCATCCTTCCAGAAGCTGCGTGCGCACGTAGGCCTGCAGCTCTTCATCCTTCATCGGATTCCTCCTGTTGGCGTCCCACTTCTTCATGCGGGAGCCCAGATGAGCACAATAGGGATCGTATCGTTCTATGGAACCATTAGGACTGCTGCGAGTGATCTCCATGCTGAGACCGCCCACAGAGCGAGAAAGCTTCTGTGCGATCTTTCGCAGGCTCAAGCCTTCTCGAAGGAAGACTGCAAGAACACAGCGCTCCTCTTGGGAGAAATGACGATAGGAATGCATAGGACACGGAGGGTAGAGGATTACCCTGGGTGTTCAGCTTCGTTATTGAACTCGGGAGTGGTGATTGCACACGAACTCGTAGAAGCTGTGAAGAGCAACGTCACCATCGACTGGACGATGAAAGAAGGCGTGCGTGCGAAGATGCGCACGATTGTGAAGCGCTTACTGCGTAAATACGGCTATCCACCTGACCTTCAGGAGAAGGCGACGCAGATCGTACTAGAACAGGCGGAGGTGATTGCGAAGGATTGGGCAGCATAAATAGGGTCTTTCTGCCAAGGAGTTTGATCAGTTCCATCAGGAACACTGGGGCATCGAGTCCTACCATCGTGCCATCAAGCAAGTCTGCTCGGTCGAGCGCAGGATGGTGGGCAATACTGGATTCGAACCAGTGACCTCCACAATGTCAATGTGGCGCTCTAACCAGCTGAGCTAATTGCCCGGGATGTGAATGATACTTTATACGTTGCGCTCTAACCAAACCCGAAGGGTCCCCTTTGGGGCTGAGCTAATTGCCCGGGATGTGAATGATACTTTATACGTTGCGCTCTAACCAAACCCGAAGGGTCCCCTTTGGGGCTGAGCTAATTGCCCGGAAAGCCGTGAAAGGCTACCAATTCTCATTCACACTCACAAGGCTATACTACGTCTATGTTCCAAACCCTTCTGGATTTTGTCTTTCCTCGCACATCTGTGGGTGGAAGTTCTGGTGTATGGATTACTGAGGACGAGCTTACGCTGATGACAGGCAGGCCTCTGTGGTTCTCAAAAGACTATCTAGCGGATAGAGGATTAACATCGTTAGATGGCTTGGCTGCAGCTGCCGCTTATAAAAGCACGCCGTATCTTCAAAAAGCTATTCACACGTTTAAATATAAACGAATCAAACAAGTAGGGGAGTCGCTCAGCCAAGTATTCATATCAGCCATCGCGCTTTTGCCACAGCATATTGATGCAACCATTGTTCCCGTTCCGCTCCATTGGAGCCGACAATTTTGGCGTGGATTTAATCAGGCAGAATTAATGGCGAAGGCGGCGCATACGTCGCTACATTTTCCCATCAATCATCTTCTAAAACGCATCCGATCTACAGGACATCAAGCACACCGCAAACGCAGTGAACGTTTTTCCTCACTCACGAATGCATTTGCCATCACAAGCGATCACGTTCCATCCATCGTTATTCTTATTGATGATGTATGCACGACAGGCGCCACACTAGATGCTTGTGCCAAAGTGTTAAAACAAGCGGGCGTATCAGAAGTGTATGCGCTGGTTCTTGCCTATGATTCGTAATACATCATCACGCTTCTTCGAGCCCGCAACATGAGATGGTGTGGAAAACTTTTTTGTTATCCACAACAGGGGTAGCATCGCAACCTTTCCACGTGTCTTTTTATTGCCATTCGGATTATGAGTATTTTGATTTCAGCCCTCGCGTTTCTTTTCCTGTTAAGCTTTCTGGTCATTCTTCACGAATTCGGCCACTTTTTTGCGGCTAGATTCTTTGGAGTAACAGTAGAAGAATTTGGATTTGGATTACCACCACGCGTGAGTACGCTTTTCCATTGGCTTGGCACGCGTTTCTCACTCAACAGTATTCCATTTGGTGGATTTGTGCGTTTGAAAGGCGAAAATGCAGAAGACGAGCAGGAACGTTTAGCCGATGGCAGCTTTGCCCGTGCCAGTATTCTTGGCCGCGTGGTTATTTTATTGGCAGGTGTCTTTATGAATTTTTTGCTGGCCATCATTATTTTCACGGTTGGTTTTTCGGCTGGTAAATGGATTCCTACGTATTTGTCATTTGATGAAATGCTGGCAGCGTCAAGCAGAGGCGATATTCACTTTGTGCCAGGCGTTGTTATTACAGATATTGCGCCAGGTAGTGCAGCAGAAACCGCTGGTGTTCCGCCAAAATCGCTGCTCCTCAAAGTAAATGGAGAAGAGGTCATTCAGCCTAAAGAAGTTGCTCTAAAACAGGCAGGACAATCACAAGTGATCTACACCGTGTTGGCAGGTCCAGATGGTACAGAAGAGAAGACAATTACCGTGCCTGTTACCGAAGGCGTGACAGGAATTACGCTTAGTTCCGTTCCACGGGAACTCTCTTCGCCAGATAGGTCTCTTCCAGAAGCATTCATGCTTTCTATGCGCGAAGCGCGGATTGTGCTGGTTCAGACCGTGCTTGGATTGGCGCATCTCGTTCAATCACTCACGCGCACGTTGAGTGTACCGGAAGGTATTACCGGTCCGGTTGGTATAGCACAGCTTACATTTGCCTCTGTTCAAGAAGGATTTTCCACGTACATGCGCTTAGTCGCACTCCTCAGTTTAAGCTTGGCTGCATTGAATGTTCTGCCGTTCCCAGCCCTGGATGGTGGCCGGCTGGTATTTGTGTTGATTGAAGCAGTGCGTCGTAGGCCTGCAAACCGCACGTTTGAACTCATGACCAACATGATTGGGTTTATCTGTCTTATCTCGCTCATTTTGGTGATTACATACTATGACATTATCCGTCTCTTCTGATGCTCTTGCGGATGCCAAAACCATCCCGCGAGCACTATCGGCATCTGCCCTTCAGGATCTTTGGTTAAAGATGCTGCATGATATTGAACCCAAGCTGCAACGCAGCCAATTCATCACATGGTTTAAAGATACAACGCTTTTGGGATTAGAAGAGGGGACACTCATCATTGGTTTGCCACTGCCCATGTTTTTAAACTGGCACATGGAACACTACCGGGGGATGACACTAGAAATTGCCCAAGAGCGCCTGCCAGATGTGCGCCAAATTGTGTATCAGGTGGATATTGCGCTCAAAGATAATCCAGAGAGATCTGTGAATCTGTTAGATCATTTCCCAGAACAGAAGCGCCGCAAGGTTCAGGGCAAACAGGAAATTAAATTGGCTGAAGGTTTGGTGAGTAAAATTTTGAATCCGCGTTACATGCTGGATAACTTTGTGATTGGTGCCAATAACCGCTTAGCGCATGCCGCATGTTTATCCGTTTCTAATCAGCCGGGTGGGAAATATAACCCGCTCTTTTTGTACGGTGGAGTGGGGCTTGGCAAAACGCATCTTCTCCAGGCAACAGGTAACGCTATTCTCAAGCAAATGCCACGGGCAACCGTTGTCTATACCACAACCGAAGACTTTACCAACCAAGTAATTGAAGCCATTCAGCATCAGAAAATGGAACAATTCCGTAAGCGCTACAGATTAGTTGATGTGCTGATTATTGATGACGTGCAGTTTTTGGCCAATAAAGAACGCACACAGGAAGAATTCTTTCACACCTTCAATGCGCTGTATGAAGAACGCAAGCAGGTGATTATTTCAGCTGATAGGCCGCCCCAAGAACTCAATTTGGAAGACCGCCTGATCTCCCGTTTTGAACGCGGCATGATTGCGGATATTTCGGCTCCAGATTATGAGACACGCATTGCTATCCTCACGGAAAAAGCCCAGGAGTACGAAATGTTTTTGGATCAACAGGTATTGCAATTTATTGCCGAGCACGCCACGCGCAATGTGCGCGAACTGGAAGGTATCCTGATGCAGGCAGTTGCTCTATATGAACTAGAACAGCGCATGCCAACCATCAAAAGCATTGCCGATATTCTGCGTAAGTTAAATAAGGATCCGTACGGCCAAGAAGAACGCATTGGGTTTGATGTCCAAGCCAAGCGCGCGCCAACGTACCAGGAAATGTTGGAATGTGTGTCGCGGTATTTTTCAGTTTCTGTCCAAGACATGCTAGGCCAAAGCCGCGTGAAGGAAATTCTTCTCCCACGCCAGATTGCCATGTTCCTTGGCAAAAAATATCTGCGGGCCACACACGTACATCAGGGTGAAATTTTCAGCAATCGCGATCACACCACCGTCATGAATGCCTGTGAAAAAATCGAAGCCAAAATGCAGACGGATCCGCAATTATTACGTGAGGTACGGGCAATTGAACAGGAGTTGGGGTTTGTGTAGTCTAGAACATTGCGATCCCCCCCGTCCCCTCCCCAATGGGGGAGGGGTGGCCGAAGGCCGGGGAGAGGGTTCTGAGGTTATAAATTGTCATGGTGAGCATGTCGAACCATGCTATCCTCTCGCCATGCCTTCTCAAAACTCCCCAGAAGTCGACGATTTGTATAAACTCCGCCATTCGCTGGCACATGTGTTGGCGCAGGCGGTGATGAAGCTCTGGCCAGAGACACAAATCGCCATTGGTCCGCCGATTGATTATGGTTGTTACTATGACTTTCAATTTGCCAATCCTATTTCTGATGAGGATTTTGGGGCGATTGAGAAAGAGATGCGCAAGATCATCAACCAAGGCCAAACGTTTGATGTGGATGTGCTGACGATTGAAGAGGCGATTGCGTTTTGGAAGGAGCGCAGCCAGAAATTCAAAGTGGAATTGATTGAGGATTTGGCGCGCGAAGGTGCTACTGAAGTAACGCATTACCGGAATATCGATGCCAAAGGCGACACAGCGTTTACGGATTTATGCCGTGGTGGACACGTAGACAATCTCAAGCATATTGCCGCTGATGGTTTTAAGTTGATGACGCTGGCCGGTGCCTACTGGCGAGGGGACGAAAAGCGCGATCAACTGACGCGTATCTATGTAGCGGCATTTCCTTCTAAAGAAGAACTCAAAGACTATTTATTCATGCTGGAAGAAGCCAAGCGCCGGGATCATCGCAAACTTGGCAAAGAATTGGATTTGTTTACGTTTAGTGAATTAGTTGGGCCCGGTTTACCACTCTGGACGCCGCGTGGCACATTGCTTCGTAATCAGCTTGATGGTTACGTGTGGGAATTGAGATCCGCTAAAGGCTATCAGCGTGTGACTATCCCACATATCACCAAGAAAGATTTGTATGAAACGTCTGGTCACTGGCAGAAGTTTTCGGAAGAACTATTCCGCATTAACACACGTGAAGGCCATGAATTCTGCATGAAGCCGATGAACTGCCCGCATCATACGCAAATTTATGCCTGTCAGCAGCGCAGTTACCGTGATCTGCCGCAGCGCTACGCAGAAACAACTACGTGTTACCGCGACGAACAAACAGGGGAGTTGCACGGCCTTTCTCGGGTGCGAGCATTCACCCAAGATGATGCGCACGTCTTCTGCCGCCAGATTCAGGTGAAAGAAGAAATCCTGAAGATTTGGGAAATTGTAGACACGTTCTATGCAACAGTGGGCTTTGGTACGTTGAAGGTGCGTTTATCACTGCATGATCCAAACGATTTTGGAAAATACTTAGGAACGCAGGACATGTGGAAGAAGGCTGAAGCAGCATTGCGCCAGATTGCAGCAGAGCGAAATGCAGATTTCTTTGAGGCATCTGGTGAAGCAGCTTTCTACGGACCAAAAGTAGACTTTATTGCCAAAGATTCTATCGGACGTGAATGGCAGGTGGCGACCATCCAATTGGATATCAACATGCCAGAGCGCTTTAACCTGTTCTGCATGAATGAAGAAGGCAAAGAAGAACGCATTGTCATGATTCATGCTGCCATCATGGGCTCATTGGAGCGTTTCCTATCTATCTTCATTGAACATCACGCCGGTCTGTTTCCTCTCTGGGCAGCACCATCACAGGTGGCTCTTGTTCCGGTGGCAGCTCCGCATGAAATGTATGCACAGGAAGTGGAAGCATTGCTTAAAGCCATCGGCATTCGTACGGAATATATGGATCCTTCTGAGTCACTCGGCAAGCGCATCCGCGAAGGCGAAAAGCAGAAGATTAATTATTTGCTGGTAATAGGGGATAAAGAGGTAGCAGATCGTGCGGTGTCTGCGCGCAATGTTCGTACCAAAAACCAGGTCACGGTTTCTTTGGATGAATTTGTAAGCGCAGTTCGTGATGATGTGGCGAATCGTCGGTTGCAGGAAACGATCGCATAACGTTTGTTCGTTTATGGTTTATCGTTTCGAAAAATAGGATGTTCATGTCCTTCTGTAGGCACGCAAAATTTTGCGTTCCTACAGAATCAATTGATAAACCATAAACGAAAAACGAACAAACGAATTCGTCTGGGTGAATTGGTTCTAGCACAGCCCGTTTCCTGCTATTCTTCCCCCGATGTTTGAGGCGATTCAGATCGGCCCGGTTCTCATTTGGACGCATTTCCTGTTTTTACTGCTTGGTTTGTGGCTTTCGACAGAGTTTTTCTTACGCATAGCGCAAAGTGCGAATTTACCCATTAACCACTTCATGGAGCATGGCGTGTGGTACACCATTTCCTTTCTTCTCTTCGGCCGCATTATTGGCATGATTGCCGATTACCGTGTGTATCTGCGTGACCCGTTTCGCATGATCATTTTTTGGGATGGTGGTTTCAATTTACTGGGTGCGGCTATTGGCATTGGGGTTGTGCTGTATTTTACCAATCTCACGCACCGCGCCACGTTCTTGCAGTGGCTGGATGCATTGGTACCGGCAACGTCACTTGCTCTGGTATTCAACTGGCTTGGCGCATTCTTTTCAGGTGAATCGTATGGTCAACCGGCAGATATTTTTTGGGCTGTATCCTACGATGCTCCAAACGTTCGCTATACCGTTCCTGTTCATCCCGTACAGCTCTATTATGCGCTGTTCTTTTTCTTTCTTACGTTCCTGCTACTGGTAGTGCGTAAACGTGCCAGACGGGTTGGGGCTGAAACGCTCGTTGGGATTCTGCTCATGGCTTTTGCCACTCTCTTTTTGGAAAACTTCCGTGGAGATTTTGGTATTCCGGTCTTCGCGTCCATGTTGGATTTCATTATGTTGATCCTCCTGTTTGTCAGTCTTGGTGTATTTGCCGCTATCGAACTTGCGTTAAGTAAACGCGCGATGTTTACGTATGAAGGGGTGTTGTTTGCACTATCAGCTGGTTACATGGCCATCCGCAGACAATTAGATTTTGAATTCTTTGAGCTACGTTTCAGTCAGCTGCTTGCCGTTATTGCTGTGCTTATTACCATTGTGTATGTCATTGTGCATCGGCGGAAATATCCACACTTATAGAAATTGAAAATTGAGAATTGAAAATGGAAAATTATATTGAATTCCTTTATAGCTAACTCATGGATTTTTTTACCACCTTTCTTGCATCCATGCGTGGAACGCTCGCAGCTATTCCAATTATTCCAGCTATTACTATCGCTCTTTCGATAATCCTCGTGTTTCTCATTCTCTACGCCACGCGCGATATTCTGCTGCGCACGCACTCGTTTGTGTATCAGTTTGTTTGTATTGTACTTGTAGCATTGCTACCGGGGCTCGGCTTTTTGCTGTATCTGCTCATCCGGCCGGCACGTACCACCTGGCAAAAAGAAATGCATCAATTACTCTATCATATGTGGGATAGTATGAATCCACAGCAGGAAATGGCTCAAGAGGAAGTTTCTGAACAGAATGAGCAATAAGGCCTTGTCATAGGCCAACCAACCTGTTTACCATGCCCCCGTGCAGTTTTTGAGTTACCTGTTTTGGCCAAATCCGGGCAATGCGGACTACAGTAATCCTAAAGTAGTTGCATTGCTGGTTTTGAGCGCATTGTTGATAATTGGTGCGTATATTGTACGAAAATGGCGATCCAAACTCGCAAACCCTATTAGCAAACGCCTGACACGCTCGTGGTCTTCCGCCATGGTTTGGTTTGGCGTGATCGGCATTATTCTTACGGTCTCACGAGTGGAAAACATTCAATTCCTGGCCATGCGGTTTTTGTGGGTGCTCTGGGCTATCTGCGCATTGCTTTTCATTTATTTTCAAGTGCGCATGTTCCGCGCCCGCCATTACGAAGTACTACCAAAAGAAGTCATTCTTGACCCCAGAGATAAATACCTCCCAAGTAAACGCCGTCGTTAAGAGGGCTTTCCCTTTTTAAGCTCTTATGCCGCCCGTCTCCCTTAACGGCTATTCCTGGCATGACTTGCCCCGACCAACAGAGGAGCAGTTGCGCACTCTTCAGGAGCAATACGGCTTTCATGATTTAGACATAGAGGATTGTCTGTCTGAACATGAGCGCCCAAAGATTGAGGAATATGACGATTACTTCTTTTTAGTCTTCCATTTGCCGTGTGAACCCGAGCAATCTGGGCGGATTATGAAAGAGGAAGTGAATATTTTCATTGGCGCTGATTTTTTAATGACGATTCATGATGGCCGCATGAATATTTTTGAAGAGCTCAAAAAACAGATCGAAACAGGCTTATCAGAAGAAGACCGCGAGTTTATGGATCAAGGCCCAAGCTTCTTGTTGTATGAAATCATGAGCCGACTCTTTAACCAAGGATTCCCCATTGTGGATAAGATTTCACGTGAACTAAGAACCATTGAAGTAAAACTATTTGAACACGAGGAAGAAACGGATGTGTTGCGTGACATTCTCACACTCAAGCGCAACATTATTGCGATGCGAGCGATTTTGCTGCCACAACGTTCGCTCATTGCACTATTGGAACATCGGAATAAGAAATTCATCTCTGAAGAACTGGTTATGTACTTTGATAACATTTTAGATGCCATTGAGCGCCAGTGGTCACTGCTTGATACAGCCAAGGAAATGAGCGAAGCCTTGCAGGAAACGCATGAGTCGTGGCTTAGTCACAAAACCAACTCCATCATTCGTGTGCTAACTGTCATTAATGTGGTTGCGCTGCCGCCACTCATTATTACCGGGTTTTACGGTATGAATGTCCCGCTCCCATGGCAGGATAGTCCAATTGCTGCATTTTCAATTTTGGGTTTCATGCTGTTGATTTGTATTGGCGGGCTTTGGTACTCGTATAAGAAGAAGTGGCTGTGAAAGGCGCAAGGCAAAGGGCGTAAGGAGCAAGGCGACTTGGTTTTCTCTAAGCCCTGCTCCCTGCTCCTTGCTCCTTACGCCCTAAAGAATCATTGACAAAAACGCATGTTAAAACCATCATCTTCCTCCTATGCCTCTCAAGCATTTCACAGAAACGGTCTTTATTATCATTCTTGGCCTTGCCATTGTCGTGACAGGATTTTTGGTCTCGCTCTTGCCGCTGCTCCCAGAAGGCATACTGCCCGCGCTTATCTTGCTTGGTGTGACACTCTTGTACCCTTTTGTTCTGTATCCGTTCTTTAGAGCCAATAGAGCTGATAACGCGTTCCGGTCATTCCACTTTGCGCCTGCTGCCATTGTGCTCTTGTGGATGTTACTCCAAGGTCTTGCGCTCTGGATGCCAAAGTTACAGTCACTTACCTCACTCTTTATCTGGGGCTTTGCTCTTGGCCCCGTACTCGTCGCCTTTTTCTTGTTGATGATTTTCTGCTTGAGTGTGATTCGGCGTTGGGTGCCGCGTCTTGCATTCTTAACGCTTATTTTAGTGCCGTTTGTTCTGCTTGGTGTAGCATCTACGCTCAATTATCACTGGGATCACCAAGTAGCAACGCGCTTGTGGCAGGGGACTTGGTGGAATATTACGTCTACGGGCAGCGCACGTTTGCCCGGTGGGTTTATTGCGTTCCAGAATACGTCATCTGTTTCCAGTGATCCAAAAGCAAATGACTGGAAAGAGAAGATTGAAGATTACGAAGACAGAAGCAGTTCCATTGCTGCAGCAGCAAAATCATCATCTAAAGCTGCTAGCTCACGTTCATCAGCGCGTTCTTCTTCAAGTAAGCGTTCCGTAAGTAGTCATTCTTCCTCATCGCGCTCGGCATTACCATCCAAAACTCCGCCAACCACGCCAAAGCCAACAACTCCTTTGCCATCATCGGGGATTGCAACAGAAGTGCTGCCATTTGCATTGCTGGCCGGGTACGGAACTTTGGTGCAGCGTCGTGCAAAGAAGCGGTCTGCATAATCATCGTCACCCTGAGTAGCTCTGCAAGATGGTCTTCGATACGGCCTCCGTTGCAACTTCGGCCTACTCAGACTGAAACGGCAGAGCGTATCGAAGGGTTTAAGTAGGAAATAGCATCATTCCATCGATTAAGGTAGGCTTTACGTTGTTCTTACGTTTTTGATTATGCCAACCATCTTATCCTTACACGCACGCCAAATTTTAGATTCCCGCGGCACGCCCACCATAGAAGTGGATTGCACGCTTGATGATGGATCTTTTGGGCGCAGCGCTGTTCCATCAGGCGCATCAACCGGCAGTCATGAAGCATTAGAATTGAGAGATGGTGATACGAAGATGTATCAAGGCAAATCAGTTCTAAAAGCAGTGACGAATGTGAATGATGTCATCAATAAAGCACTCGTAGGAAAAGTTGTCAGTGATCAGCGGGCAGTAGACAAATGGCTGTGTGAACTTGATGGAACGGACAACAAATCTAAACTTGGAGCAAATGCCATTCTGGGTGTTTCCATGGCCGTTGCTCGCGCACATGCGGCATCTCAAAAGAAATCCTTGTGGCAATCCTTGGCGGATCAATATTCAGTCGATCTTTCCGGAAATGTGAAACTGCCTGTTCCCATGATGAATGTGATCAATGGCGGCAAACATGCGGATTCGGGTTTGAGCTTTCAGGAATGCATGATTGTTCCTGTCGATTTCCCTAGCTTCTCAGAGGCACTGAGGGCTGGATCTGAAATATTCATGACGCTCAAAAATTTATTGCACACTGCAGGCCATTCCACGGCAGTAGGGGATGAAGGCGGCTTTGCCCCGCGCGTGAAAGACAGCCGTGAAGCATTTGGCTTCCTTATGAAAGCCATTGATCAGGCAGGCTATGCAGGACGTGTAAAATTAGCCATTGATGCCGCCGCGTCAGAGTTTTTTGCGGATGGCGTGTACACACTTGATGGCAAAAAGATGACTTCTGCAGAATTGACGGATGAATACGGCAAGTTGATTGAAGAGTTCCCGCTCGTCAGTATTGAAGACAGTCACAGTGAAGACGATTGGGAAGGCTTTGCTGCGATGCAAAGTCGGTTCGGCGATCAGATTCAATTAGTGGGTGATGATCTGCTGGTAACGAGTGTAAAGCGCATGGAAATGGCTTTGGAAAAGAAGGCCGCCAATGCGGTGCTGGTCAAAGTGAATCAGATTGGAACAGTTTCAGAAGCAGTGGATGCTATTCAGTTGGCTCAAAAGAATGGTTGGCATTCGATTACAAGCCACAGAAGTGGTGAGACCGAAGATACATTCATCGCACATTTAGCTGTTGGCTTGCAGACAGGGCAAATCAAAACAGGATCCTTAAGCAGAATGGATCGTGTGTGTAAATATAATGAGTTGCTCCGGATTGAGGAGGAGGTGGGGGAGCGGGCGGTGTATGTGAGCTCGTTTGATGGTTAATCGTTTATAGTTGATCGATTTTCAAAGATGAGAGCGGGCATACTGCCCGCGATGTTCATCATGAATAGCGTTCGATTCTCCTGTCCTCTATAGTCGCCGCGCTTCGGGACGTAGTTCAGTTGGCTAGAACGCATGCCTGGGGGGCATGAGGTCGCAGGTTCAAGTCCTGTCGTCCCGACCAGCCTTCTAC
>Ga0163152_10005896_pt1 | contig 14146 bp, 17 predicted proteins | sample OliLakLV19MP8IB2_FD_148635 | JGI IMG/M metagenome (GOLD analysis project Ga0163152, IMG submission 148635) | Freshwater microbial mat bacterial communities from Lake Vanda, McMurdo Dry Valleys, Antarctica - Oligotrophic Lake LV.19.MP8.IB-2 | ecosystem: Environmental > Aquatic > Freshwater >... | reverse complement strand
ATGACAGGCGCAGCCGAGAGCGTGTCAGCGGAGTCCGTTTCGGTGCGTGCGGCGGCCGAACAAGCCGTCAACGCAGCGATCGCCGCCATAGCAAGGAGAGAAAATTTTGTCATGGATGTTGCTCCCTTGGGGGCAAAGCCACGAGAAGGCGCTGAGGCGCCTTCCCGCAAACTTCGATCAGTTGTAGCCGCTTTGGACCACGACCGAGATGTTGCCTTCGCCGCGTTGACGCACTTCGACGTCCTGACCGTTGCCGATCTGGATGATGCCGGAGGTGTTGTTGACGCCGTCTTGATCGGTGACAGCGCGGCTGCCGTTGCCGATTTGCGCGACGCCAGCGACGTTGCCGCGACCGGTCTGAATGGTTTCAGCGCGGAGGTTGCGGCCCTCTTGGCCGGTGGCGGAGAAGTTATCGCTGCCCACCTGTGTGGTCGCGACATGATTGCGCGTGCCATATTGGTCCATGCGCATGAAGTTGCGATAGCCGTCTTGTACGCCGCGCGCATAATGGCGTCCGCCACGTTGATTGATGACTGCGCCGTTGCGGTTGCCGGATTGCGCCTGACCGGCGGCGTTGGCGTATCCCGATTGTGTGACGACGGTGCGGTTTTGCGCGTGTGCGGCGCCAACACTCATGCTGGCGAACAAGGCAGCGGCCGCGACCGCGGTAAGCAAACGTTTCATGGATCAAGCTCCCAGTTCAAGTGCAGCGTTCCCTCGCCGACGCTTGAACGAGTGGAAGAATGTCGCGCGCATGCTGAGCGGCGCTTGAACGAAAGACTCAGAGTGGCGCCGATCGGCGCCGATTGCAGAGCATGCAATCGCAGACAAAAGAGCGCCCCGGAGTTTCCTCCGGGGCGTTGAGCGCAATTAGGTCGAGGAAGGAGACGTTCGACTCAGTTATCGCTCAAGAGCACGCTCAAAATGACGCCGGTTGCAATCGCGACGAGGAGATAGTTGCCGCGATCGTCTTCGACATAGCGATGGCCGCGCGGCGGGGCGCGAAGCCCGCAATCGCGCCAGTCCACTTCGTCGTAGCGGTCGCGATAATGGGAGGGCAGGCGGTCACCACGCCGCCAAGCGCGATAGCCGGGATCGAAGTAAGGATCGTCATAATATGCCGCCGGCGGTGCGCCGTAATGCCATTGGCCGCGGTAGGTGTAGCCGTTGAACGCGCGCGAATTCCAATCCTCGCGCCGGATAGCGCGACGTAAGTCTCGCCGATAGCGGTCGGTCCGCCAATCGCTGTCGCGATAGTGATCTTCCCGATCATCGCGATAGCGTCGATCATCGTCGCGGTCATTGTCGCGATGGCGGTATTCGCGCTCGTGTGCGGCCGCTGCAGCGGGAACCAAGGGGGCGCCCAGAGAAGCGGCCGCTAGGACCGCCGTGATGATGCGTTTCATGAAGCACACGCTCCCGTCATGCTTCCCTCTCACGACAAGATTTGACAAAGCGGTTGAACGGCGGGTGAATCCAGACCTCAGGCGCTGCCCTTAGGCGGCGGTGCACCGTTGAACCGCACGAACGGCTACCTTCGGCGAGAAGCCTCCGGTCGCTTCGCGCTAGAGAATGTCAGCTTACGGACAACGAATTGCCCGTCGAGCCGAATTTCCGGAGTTGGGATGAATCCGACTTCCATGTACGCGGGGAGTGAAATCTCGAACGGATCGCGGAAGCGGCAAAGTCTAAGGCGCCTGACCTTGGCGGCGTGTCCCGCGCATGCCACATCCCAGCATGACCCACACAGATACTGATCGGCCAAGCTATGGCGCTGAGCATGTGGCGAGCGTGAGCATCGCTGCAAGCAAGCGCGAGCGCGCCCTTGATATCCGGCCCCTACAGCGCTTGGCGCCCTATCTCTGGCGCCATCGTCTTGATCTTATTGGCGCAGGCGTCTTTCTTCTTCTTGCCGCGGCTGCGAGCCTCGCCGTGCCGCTGGCGTTTCGCGGGGTCATCGATCATGGCTTCGTCGCTGGTGACCAGGCTGCAGTAGACCGCACATTCCTCGGCCTTGGTGTCGTCGCGTTGCTGATGGCGGTGTTTTCCGCCGGTCGCTTCTATTTCGTCAGCAAGATTGGTGAGCGCATCGTCGCGAACCTGCGCGCTGACGTCTATGACCATCTCTTGTCGCTATCGCCTGGTTATTTCACCCGCGTCAGCACAGGCGAAGTGTTGTCCCGTTTAACGGTCGATGCCGCCATGGTGGAGAACCTCGTTGGTTCGACAGCCTCTATCGCAACGCGGGCCACCATCACCTTAATCGGTGCATCGGTGATGCTGGCAATTACCAACGCCCAATTGGCCGGCATGCTGATCTTGATCATCCCAGCCATGCTTGGCCCTATTCTGCTTTTCGGGCGGCGCGTGCGCACGCTGGCCAGCGCTGCTCAGGATCGCATCGCAGATGCGTCTTCCACAGCGTCGGAGAGCATTGACGCGATTGACACCGTGCAGGCGTTTGGTCGCGAAGACGACATGCGTGCGCGCTTTCGAACGGCAGTCGAAAAAGCGTTCGAGGCCGCGCGCCGGCGCATTGGCGCCCGCGCGCAACTGACGGCGGGCGCTATCAGCGTGATGTTTCTCGGCGTCGCTTTGGTTCTATGGTTAGGCGCGCGCTCGGTGCTTGCAGGCGATATGACGCCCGGCGCGCTGGCGCAATTTGTCCTGTTCGCAATTCTAGCGGCGAGCAACGGCGCGATGCTGTCGGAGGTCTGGGGCGATGTGCTGAAAGCCTCTGGGGCAACCGAGCGTCTGACTCAGATATTGGCGGAGACGCCTGACATTGCAGCGCCGGCGTCGGCCATCGTCTTGCCCGAGCCCGGCCGTGGCTTAGTGCAGTTTGATCGAATTTCTTTCAGCTATCCTGGGGCCGGCGAGCGTTCTGCATTGCATGATTTTTCACTAGCGGTGAAACCAGGTGAAACGGTCGCGCTGGTCGGCCCCTCCGGCGCTGGCAAGAGCACGGTGTTTCGTCTTTTGCTGCGCTTTTATGATCCTCAGGCGGGGCGTCTGCTGCTTGATGGCGTCGAAGCACGCGATGCCGATCCGCGCGCTTGGCGCACTCGCTTTTCCTACGTTTCGCAAGACGCGCATCTCTTTTCCGGCACGGCAGGCGACAACATTGCACTGGGCCGCCCGGACGCAAGTGCTGCCGCACTCGAAGACGCCGCGCGCCGTGCAGAAGCATGGACGTTCTTAGAGCCGAGAGGTGGATTGGGTGCGCTCGTCGGTGATCGTGGCAAGGCGCTGTCCGGAGGAGAGCGCCAACGCCTTGCTTTGGCGCGGGCGCTGGCGCGCGATGCGCCGGTGCTGCTGCTTGACGAGGCCACCAGCGCGCTTGATGCTCAAAATGAACGATATGTCCAAGCGGCCCTAGCCGAGGCGCGCAAGGGGCGCACCACTCTCGTCATCGCTCATCGCCTTGCGACGGTCTTGGAGGCGGACCGCATCGTTGTGATGGATGCGGGACGTGTGGTGGAGGAAGGGGACCATGCAGCTCTGGTCGCCCGGGGCGGTCTTTATGCGAAGCTCGCCGCAATGCAATTCATGGAGCCAGCTCCACTCCAAGCAGGCTGAGCGAATCCAATGGGTCTGCTTGTGGCTCGCGACAGAAAGAGTGCGTCGTCCCCACAGGGGATAAGCGAGCCGTTTTTCCGGATGAGCGGGGCAGAATCGTTCAACGCACAATGGATGGCGCTGGACACGACGGCCCCCGGCATTAAGGCACGAGCGATCCACTTAGTGGATCCACGGGGCGATGCTTGATGCGAGTGCTTGTAACTTCTCTACTAACCGGCCTGGTCGCGATGGCGACGCTCGCGCTCTTGCATCTGCTCGGTCCTAACTGGGCGACGTTTGAGCCGGCGACGTGTTTGGCGACGCATTGTTTCTGTGAAGCGCCGCGCGCAGGCGCTTTGGTGCTGCAGCCGGCGAACGCCTGGTCGTCGCTAGGGTTCGTGTTTGTTGGCTTCTGGATCATTTGGGGGGCCTACGCTTCGCCTCAGGCCACGGCGTTTTCCGGGGGCCGCGCCTTGTTGTTTGGCGTCACCGCGATTGTCGTCGGCATCGGCAGTGTTCTGCTGCACGCCACTCTGACGTTATGGGGCCAATTCTACGACGTGCTCGGCATGTATCTGCTGAGCGCGTTCGTTTTGGTCTATGCGTTACAAAGCTGGCGCGGTCTGTCCAACGCGATGAGCTTCGCGCTCTATGTTGCTGCCTGCGCCGTTCTCATCGCGCTTCTGTGGCTGATGCCTGAAACGAGGCGCTGGCTGTTCGCAATTGTGCTGCTCCTCGGGATCGTCGTCGAGCTGCTCCTCGCCCGGCCGCGCCGTCTAGGTGTTCGCGTCGCACTGTTTGGCTATGGTTTGCTTGCCAACATTGTCGCTTTCGCGATTTGGGTTCTCGACAACACGCATGCGCTATGCGCACCGGACAGCCTCGCCCAAGGGCACGCGATTTGGCACTTTCTCGGGGTGGTCGCGGTCTATTTCAACTACCTCTATTATCGCAGCGAGCGACTGGCGGCCGGTAACATTGGGTAGGACGCAGCCACAGCCATTGCGTGATTACGCTGAACTGAGGAGCAAGTCGGTGACAGAGCCCTACATCACGATAAAGCGTGAGGCCGCTATCGCGACGGTCACGATTAATCGCCCCGACAAACGCAATGCGATCACCAACGACATGATGGAGCAGATGGTCTCCATCTCGAACGAGTTTGCCAAAGACGAGCAAACGCGCGCGATCATATTTCGGGGTGAGGGGAGCGATTTCTCCGTGGGCGCTGATCTCAATCAGCCGCGCTTCCAGGGGCAAGCGGCTGCTTCACTTCTGATGCGCCGGCGCGCCGCCGAACTTGGCGCCACGCTGATGCGCGCTATTCAGGAGATACACCAGCCGACCATTTGCGCGGTGCAGGGCGTCGCAACGGGCGCAGGGGCGTGCATCGCATCGGCATGCGACTTCCGGATCGGCGCGCGGGATGCGCTTATCGGCTATGGCGAGGTGAAGCTCGGCATTAATCTGATGTGGAATGCTTTGCCGTTGTGTGTCCATCTGCTTGGACCCGCGCGCGCCAAGCAAATGATCATGACCGGCAAGCTGTTCGACGCGGCCACATTGGAGCGATGGGGGTTTCTCGATGCGCTGGCGCCAGCATCGGAGCTATCGGCGGTTGCCCAAGCTTGGGCTGAGGACTATGCGGCTTTGCCGCCGCTCGCGGTGCAGATGATCAAGCGCAGCATCAATCAGGTTGCGGGCGCGCTGGATCGCGCGGTCATGCATATGGACGCGGACCAATGGTTGCTGGCGAGCCAAAGCGAAGATTTTCGCGAAGGCGTCTCGGCGTTCTTTGAGCGGAGACGGCCAGACTTCAAGGGCAATTGAAGATAGCGAGTGTAGCGCCATGCAACTTGATTTGGATTTTGTCCGCGGCCAGTTTCCAGCGTTCTCGCAAGCGGCGTTGCAGGACCAGGCGTTCTTTGAGAACGCAGGCGGATCCTACACCTGCCGCCAGGTGATCGACAGGCTGGCCCGGTTCTATCGAGAGCGGAAAGTCCAGCCCTACGCGCCCTACGCAATCTCGAAGATTGCCGGGGAGGAGATGGACGAAGCGCGCCGGCGTCTGGCGGCGATGCTGAATGTTGAAACCGATGAAGTCAGCTTCGGACCGTCAACCACGCAGAATGCCTATGTCCTCGCTCAGGCCTTCGGCCAGATGCTGAAACCGGGCGACGCCGTTGTTGTCACTAATCAGGATCACGAAGCGAACTCTGGCGCATGGCGCAGGCTTGCGGAGCGAGGCATTGAGATCCGCGAATGGAGGCTAGATCCGGAGACGGGGCATCTGCCAATCGATGAGTTGAAAACACTGCTCGACGAGAAGGTGAAGCTGGTCTGTTTCCCGCATTGCTCAAACATCGTGGCGGAGATCAATCCAGTCGCGGAAATCGCAGCACTTGCTCGTTCGGCCGGCGCCTATGTGTGCGTCGACGGTGTCAGCTATGCGCCGCACGGTTTGCCGAATGTAGGCAAACTTGGCGCCGATATTTATCTCTTCTCGTCCTACAAAACCTACGGGCCGCATCAGGGCGTCATGGTCATCCGACGCGCGCTTGGTGATGCACTGCCGAACCAGGGGCATTCTTTCAACGCAGGCACGCGGTACAAACGCTTCACGCCCGCCGGTCCCGATCATGCGCAAGTGGCGGCTTGCGCCGGCATGGCGGATTACGTCGATGCGCTCTGCCTTCATCACCGAGCGGGAGACATATCCGCTCCGGCGAAGGCGGAGTTCGTACATGATCTCATGCGCGCCCATGAGACGGCGTTGCTTCAACCATTGTTGGACTACCTGTCAGAAAAGAATTCCGTGCGGCTGCTTGGCCCCCGACGGGCGGAAGACCGTGCGCCGACGGTGGCAATGGTCTTGCGCGAACCGGGTGCGGTCGCCGCGGCAAAGCTTGCACCGAAGGGAATTATGACCAGCGGTGGTGATTTTTATGGGGGTCGTTGTCTGGAGGCGCAGGGCGTCAACCCACAACACGGCGCGCTTCGCGTCAGCTTTGTGCACTACACCTCGCAAGATGAGGTGGCGAAATTGATCAGCGCTTTGGATGAGATCCTGTGAGAGATAGGCAGGGCGACATTTGACCCGTTGGCGCGCCGCCGCCTCCTGCCAGGCGTCTCGGTTGGCACAAACGTCCATTGTTCCGCACTAGGCGTCGATGGCCGCTCTTGGATATCGTGACATCGCCCAGTGGCTCGAGTGGCGGCGCATTTGGGTCGCTCGTAAATATTTGTCGACCGTTCAGCTGTCCAAGTGGGCAGAACCGACGCGAGCTTCCGCGCCACGCGCAAGGGCGGCCTGAAGCGGCTCACGCCGCATTCTCGCCATTGCCATGGTGAGGGGCGCGGGGCGTAAAAAGCACTGCTCATTCGCCGCTAATGCGGAAAGCACGCTCCTCGAAGAGAGCCAACAAATTGCTACGCGAAGCGATCCGGGAATTGCGCCACGATGCCGGTGGTGAGCGCGTCGGCGAACATCAGCATGTGGTCGTGGCCTTCGTCGTAGGAGCGGATGTCGGCCGCCCAATCTGAGCCGAGACGGCCCACGACTTCCCCGGTCGTCAGATCGAGGTGACGCTGCAGCATGTTCTCCAGCTCGGTGCGGTCCCAGTTCGTGTTGGCGCCACTCAGGAAAGCGGCGATCTCGCGCCCGTTGGCGCTCCATGCCTGTTGCTTGGCGGCGAGCTGGGTCTGATTGCTGGCCTTCGCCGCGCCGATTACTTCGGCGGCTTGGGTGATGTGAGTGCGCAGCAATTGGCTGAGCTGGCCGCCGGCGGCTTCGCCGAAATAGGGCTTCACGGCGTTGCCGATGTCGTCCTGGTTACGCAGCAGACGCTGGGTGACGGCTTGCTGATCGGGCAATCCGGCAATAGCGCTGATGATGACGTTGCGGGTGTAGGTGATGTGGTCTTCCCACAATTTGCGCATCGCCACGCGCAGTTCGACAGCGGCGCTGCTTTGGGCATTGCCGCCGGTTGGCGTGTCGGCGGGTTCGGTGGTCGGTGCTGTCGTCGTCGCCGGCGGCGAACATGCGGCGAGCGCCGCCGCGCCCACGACGGCCGCGCCGCCGAGAAGATTGCGACGCGTTCTGGATTGAGGCGGGTTCGAGGCTTCAAGAATCGACAGCGCCATCATAATGGCCTCCGTGTGCTTGGTGCGGACATGAACGATGCCCCCGTCAGCTTGCACCAACTCGCCGCCTGGCGAGCAATATCCTGCGCATGAACGCCTCCATCATCCCAGTCTGTCAGCCAGGCGCTGTGACCGCAATCGGCGAACTCCGTGCGATTGCAATCGGCGCCATGAATGGTTGAAATGAATCGGGTAAGCTGCTCACCTCGGCAGGATCCATGAACGCCCAAGAGAAAGAGAAGGCCGCTAAGGAAGCGCGTGAGCGCTCGGAGCGATGCAGGGACTGGCTCAAGCCCCTGATGCTCCCCGGCCACCCCAAGCCGGCCACCAAGGATGAACTCTACGCCTTGGCCAAGGAGCAGTTGAGCATCAACAGATCGAACTTCGACACCGGCTGGGACTGGGCGATTTGGGATATGGGGCGCGAGGATTGGTACGAGCCGCTACCTCGGCGCAGGTCCAAGCCTCAGTGAGATAGCCGATGTCCGGAGTCGGCGAGAGTACGAAAGCGCTCCGCGCTAAGGTAGTTCTGCACCCTGTAGCGCCCGGCGTGTCTCGTTCCGTTCACCGGCTCCAGTGAATACGACGACACTTCGCCCAAGGGCAAAAAGGCGATCCGCTGGTTCGCACCGCCCGGCCACAGCGTGCTCTTCTTCGCTGGCATGAGCAGCGAATTTTACGGCGACTACGGCTCCAAGAAAGAGCCTAATGTCGGCACGCACCAACTCTTCAGCTTCCTGACCACCGAAGCCAACGAGCTTGTGCGACCCATCCACGCCAAGGCGATGCCGGTCGTACTCGAGAGCGAGGAACTGCACCAGGCTTGGCTCAATGCGCCCGCAGGCGAGATCGAAGCGTTGCAAGCCCGCGTGTTGCTAACCGGGGCGCTGGAGATCGTTCCCGAAGACGAGGCCGCTCAATACACTGGCGGCTACTTAAAATGACGTCGAGAAGCCGGCGTTCCGGCGAGGTGGTTTCACTGTCAATTCAGCCCCGTTCGGCTATATTGGAAACCATGAGCAAATCGACTCGCCCGCCCAATGCGTCTCGCACCCTCGGCGCCAAGGCCTACGCCTCCATGGCCAAAGTCGAGGGTCTGCAATTGGGCAAGCAGAGCGCCGAACGGCTGAAGCGCACCGAGGGGATGAGCGCTGAGAAGCGCAGAACCGAAGTCCTGCGCGCGTACGGCGCCGAGAAACCTAAGCGCAAATGAGCGATTCTAGCTACGAGGTCTTCGACGACCCGTATTGCTACAAGAACACATTCGTTCTGAAGAACCGCGCGAACTTGCGCGACGCCCGGCGTCTGCAAGCCTTCGAACTCGAAATCTCCAGCCTGCGCGCCGAGGAGCCGTTACCAGACGGACGCTTCGGGCCGGCACACTATAAGGCCGTCCACCGCCACTTGTTTGGCGATGTCTATGCTTGGGCTGGAAAGTACCGGACCGTGCGGACCGCAAAGGGCGGCAACGTCTTCTGCTATCCCGAACACATCGACGCGCAGATGCGTTCGCTGTTTCCGAAATTGCGCCATCGTTCATTTGCGGGCAGCGCCTCGCAACGAGACTTTCTGCGCGCGGCGGCGCTGTTCCTTGCCGAGCTCAACGCAATCCACGCCTTTCGCGAGGGCAACGGCCGCGCCCAGCTTGCCTTCATGCGGTTGCTCTCGGTGAGAGCCAACCATCCGTTCGACTTCACAAAGCTGCGGCCCAAAGCGTTCCTCGCAGCGATGATCGAGAGCTTCAACGGCGAGACCCGGCCGCTTGAAGCGGAACTCAAACGCTTGCTGTAGCGCGGCGCGACCTGAGATTCGCCAATCGCGCGATTTTCGCATCCTCGGATCACAAACCATCGCTTTGATCAATAGGTCCCGTGGGACCCATTGAGGCAAGCGCGCCCCTCGATGTTTGCTCACACGTGAACAAGGCGCGGCCTTCGCGCCGCGAACGGACCGCGGGAGCCGAGACATGCAACGGCGTTGGACGGCGATTGGCGCGGGGAGTGCGATCAGTATCGGCGCTTGCGTCTGGGCGTCGTCCTTCATCGCCGATGTGTTCGAGCACCAGGCGGGCCTTGGCGATCCCATGCTCGCCGTTGGCGGCGTGCGCCTCTACGCGCCGTGGCATGCGTTGCAATGGAGCGCGCGTTGGGCCGATGAATTCCCGCGCCCCTTTGCGATGGCGCAGCTCATCATACTTGGCGGTTTTGTCATCGGTTGCGTTGCAGCAGCATTGGTCATGCGGCGCAGCCACGAAATGAAGCCGTTCGCTGAAGGCGCCTGGGGCGGGTTCGATGATGCGCACGCGTGCGGGCTCTTTGCGCGCGCTGGCGCGATACTGGGCAAGCTCGACGGAGAAACGCTCTGCTTCGACGGCCCCGAGCACCAACTCCTTATCGGCGCGTCGCGATCGGGTAAGGGCAGGGGGCATGTCGTGCCGACGTTGCTCGCTTGGCCCGCTTCCGCGCTCGTGTTGGACATAAAGGGCGAGCTTGCCGATGGCGACGAGCGCCATGGCTTCCCGGGGACTGCGGGCTTTCGCGAAACTTTAGGTTCTGTGCTCCGTTTTGCGCCAACGCGCGCGGACTCGGCGAGCTTCAATCCGCTCTTTGAAGTGCGACGCGGCGCCAACGAAGTGCGCGACGTCCAAAACATCGTGGAGATCCTGGTCGATCCCGCCGGTGACGCACGTCATCAGGACTTTTGGGACCGTTCCGCCAAACACGTGCTTGTGGGCGTCATCCTCCACGTCCTTTACGTCGAGCCGCCGAAGCGCAAGTCGCTTGGCGTGGTGCGCGAGAAGCTGCGCGATCTCGATGCAACCGCGATCGAGATGAAGTCGGTCTATCACCGCATCTCGCCGACATCCGGCGCACCGGAAGTTCATCCTGAGGTTCTGCATGCGGCCGAGAGCTTCCTCGCCGGCGAGGAGCGCATGCAATCTGGCATCAAGGCGACGGCGGAATCGTTCTTCGGTCTTTTTGCCGACGAGATCGTCGCGGCCAAGACCGCCGCGTCCGACTTCCGCATCGGCGATCTCATGTGCGCGGATCGCCCGGTGACGCTCTTTTTGCAGCCTCCGCCATCGGACGCGCTGCGGCTGACGCCGCTGATGCGACTCATCATCAATCAATTCGCGCGCGCGCTAATGGAAGACCAGACACGCGATGCGCAAGGGCGCCCAAAGCGTCACCGCCTGCTGTTGCTGCTCGACGAATTCCCGATGCTTGGCCGCATGCCGTTCTTTGAAGTGATGATGGGCGCGATGGCGGGGTACGGCTTGAAGGCTTCGCTCATCTGCCAGTCGCTGAACCACCTCATCAAGGCGTACGGCCGCGACAATGTCATTCTAGATAATTGCCATATCGTGACGGCGTTTGCCGCCAGCGACGACGACACCAGCGAGCGCATCTCGAAGATGGCTGGCGAAGTGTGGGAGCTTCGCGAAAGCCATACCCAAAAGCGGCCGCGTCCGCTCTTTGGCTGGGGTCAGGGTTCGATAACTTTGCGTGAAGAGCGCCGGCCGCTCATTACGGCGGCGCAAGTGCGCGCGCTGCCGGGTGATGAGCAATTGGTGTTCGTGTCGGGCGCCAAACCAATCCGCGCCAAGAAGCTCAAGTTTGACCAAGAGCAAGTGTTTCGCACGCGGCTGCGCCCGTCTTCGGGATTGCGTCCGCAATTGAGCATCGCTCACGATTGGCGAGATGTGCGTGCCATCGGGTCCGTACCGAAGGCGCCGACGCCGGCGCGCGGGCAACCTGCGCTCGCCAAAGCGGGGCTCAAAGCCCAGCCCGACCTTTTCGAGCAGGCGGCGGTAAAGCCGCAGAAAATCTCCGAGATCGCGCTCGCGGGCTTTCGAGGTCCCGATGGCGAGATCTTGCCGCCGTCGCCGCGTGAGGTGAACGCGAGGCGCGCCGCCGAATACGCGGGCGCGACCGCAGACCCCTCCAGCACACCAGCGCAAGCGCATGAGCCGCCGACGCCAGACGCGCCAAGACAAACCACATCAGGGCGTCACCGCCAATCGAAGAGGATCTGAAATTCATGCCGCGCTCTGGCATCACCGTCTATCTGCCGCCTGCTCTCGAAGAGCGCATCGCGTCTTTGGCCGAGGAACGCCATTGCTCGGAATCGAGTCTGATCGCGGAAGCCGTCAAGGCGCGCTTCGACAAGCGCGTGATCGAGACCGCCACCAATAGCGAGCGTGAGCGGTTTCGCACAGATGCGCGGCTCGATAAGGCGATTGGCGAGGCGCTCATCCTCAAAGAAGTGGTGCTGCTGTTCGTGCGGGTCTGGCTCGAACATAATCCGCCCATCGATGAGAAGCTCGAAGAGAGCGCGGCCGCCAGCGCCGATGCGCGCTTTGAACGCTTCCTCGACTTTGTCGCGCAGGGGCTTTCCCCCGGCAAATCGATCGCGTCACGCGAACTGGTGACGCCCGCACTTACCCCCGACGCTGATAGCGCGCGCCCAGTTTTTGTGGAGCAGGGCGCATGAGCGCCGCTGTTCAACCGATCGGCGTGCACCGTCGACGCTCAGCTCTGGAGCGCGCTCTAGGGCGAGGCATCGCTGAAGCTCTTCTAGCCGACGACGTCGTTGAGGCGATGGTCAATGAAGACGGCGCCGTTTGGATTGATCGGGTCGGGCGCGGTCTCGAGCGCACCGGCTACACATTGTCCGCCCACGATCGCGAGGCCGCAATCCGGCTGATCGCCCATGAGGCGGGCCTCACGATTGGCGAGGACCGGCCCTACCTTGCCGCGATCCTGCCCGAGAGCGCGGCGCGCGTGCAGGCGATGCTCCCCCCACTGACGCGCGCGCCGGTCCTCGCCATCCGCAAACGGCCGCGATTCATTTATCGGCTCGATGATTATGTGCGCGACGGTATCGCCACGCGCGCCGCCGCCGATCACCTGGCCCGCGGCGTGGCGGGAAGGTTGAACATCGTTGTCGCTGGCGGCACGGGTTCGGGCAAGACGACTTTGCTCAATGCGCTTTTGGCCGAGCCAGCGTTCATGAGCGCGCGCGTTCTGATTCTGGAGGACACGGCCGAGCTTCAGTGCGCCAGCCCCAACACAGTCCAATTGCTAACCAAGGTAAGCGCGCCTGCAATCGGCATGCGCGAACTCGTGCAGATGAGCTTGCGCCTCCGCCCCGATCGCATCGTCGTCGGCGAAGTGCGCGATGGCGCAGCACTCGAAGTCTTGAAGGCCTGGAATACGGGCCATCCCGGCGGGCTCCTCACGCTGCATGCCAATTCCGCTTCTGATGCGCTGGCGCGACTTGAGGATCTTTGCATGGAGGCGCGGGCGCATCCGGCGACCCGCCTGATCCAATCCGCCGTCGACATGATTGTCTTTATCGCCCGCAACGAGCGCGGGCGCGCCATCACCGACATCATCGATCTCAAAGAGACGAAGGGGAGTGCCCGATGAGAAGAGCTGCCTGGATGTTTGCGGCGGTCGCCGCGATCGCGATCGGCGCGGCATCGCCTGCTTACGCGGCCGGGTCGGGCATGCCTTGGGAGGGACCACTTGAGCAGGTTGTGGATTCCATCACCGGGCCGGTCGCGCGCGCGGCTGGCGTGATCGCCATCGTCATTGCAGGCGTGACCATCGCGTTTTCGGAGGGCGGCGGCGGGGTCCGGAAGCTCGCTTGGGCGGGGCTTGGCATCGCCATCATGTTCGCCGCGGTGAGTTGGGGTCTCACCTTCTTTGGGTTCGCCGGTGGGGCGCTGATCTAATCAGGGAGCAACGCAATGGATGATGTGCCGGAATTCTATGTGACGCCGCTTCGCACTTCGCTCACGCGTCCGATCCTGATGGCGGGCGTGCCGCGCGGCTTTGCCATTCTGAATGGCACTCTGTGTGCGGCGATCGCCTTCGGACTGCAGCAGCCCTTCATCGGCGCGCCGCTCTGGATGGTGCTGCAGGGCGGTGCTGCGTGGGCTGCGGCGCGCGATCCCTGGTTTCTTGAAACCTGGCCGCGCCATCTCGCCAAGCCCGCTTACTTTTCAAGCTGACGGATAACGCGCCATGCTCGATCTTCGTCCCTACAAATCGTCCGCCGCCAGATTGAGCGACTACCTGTCGTGGGCGGCGCTCATCGCGCCTGGCATTGTCTTGAACAAGGACGGCGCCTTTCAGCGCACGCTCGCGTTTCGCGGTCCTGATCTAGATTCGTCCACGCCTTCCGAATTGATGGGTGCAAGCGCTCGCCTCAACAATGCGCTCTGTGTGCGCCGGTGCAAAACTACATCACTGAAGCGGCGTCGTTTTGTCGTCCGCGGGCGGAGTAAAAATACCTCGCCATTAATCCTTTCGGCCGGTTTTGCGGTTCGAGAGGCCGGGGATGTACAAGGTGTTAAGCTACGAAGCCGTGCGCCGGGCCGTATTTGTCGAGGGTCTTTCGCGGCGTGAGGCGGCCAAAAGGTTCGGCAAGGATC
>Ga0163152_10005890_pt1 | contig 14160 bp, 12 predicted proteins | sample OliLakLV19MP8IB2_FD_148635 | JGI IMG/M metagenome (GOLD analysis project Ga0163152, IMG submission 148635) | Freshwater microbial mat bacterial communities from Lake Vanda, McMurdo Dry Valleys, Antarctica - Oligotrophic Lake LV.19.MP8.IB-2 | ecosystem: Environmental > Aquatic > Freshwater >... | reverse complement strand
GGGCATGTCGGCGCCCAACGAGCCGAGGGCCTGATAGAGACCATAGCCGAGCTTCGCGTCGCGCAGCCGCTTCTGCCAACCGCGACGGCGCCACGTGCTGGGGAGCGGTAGCAGATCGGGAGCCGGCTGGCTCAACGTCGGCTCAAGCGTGCGGGCGACGCGCTCGAGTAGCCCCTCGTACTTGGGGAACGCTTCGGCATCGCGCGTGCTGAATTTTGCGATTTCACGGTGGTTCAGTGCGGCGTCGGGGCCCATCGTCAAGCTGCGGCCGTCGGGGAGCGGCGTAAACGACGACGGGGTGCGCGGGAGCACCTTCAGCCCATACTCGGCGAGCCGCAAGTCGCTGGTGATCTGTGGCAAGAACAGGCTGATGACGTAAGCCGCGGTCGAAACGCGGTAGCCGGGCCAAACCTCCTCGGTAGTGGCACAGCCGCCGAGCACCTCGCGGCGTTCGAGCACCAGCACCCGCCGGCCCGACTTCGCGAGATAGGCCGCGGTGACCAGCCCGTTGTGGCCGCCACCAATCACGATCGCGTCAAATTTGTTCGTCGAAACCATCGGAAACCTTGGTCACCAGCCGGCGAAATGGGACGTATCACTATCCATCGCCCTGGCGGGGCGCCACTCATCAGCCGATCGGCCAAGGGGCGCGCTGTAACGTCCGAGCGGAACATCCGCTCTCTAAAGATAGAGGGAAAGTCAGACGAAGCGATTTCGACCGTAACAACGGGTGACCCGAACAGACTTTTGCGAGTGGGGAGCGAGCCATGCCGGACGGAAAACGCAAACGCCGCCATAGCCCCAATCGAGCCCAACGCACTTGGTACGCGATGCACCGCTCGCAGCGGTTCAACCGACGCTTCGGATTGTGCTAAAGCCCGGCGAAGAATTCAGATTGGGCTGCACCTGCCAGGCTGCATTTTTCTGCCGCCGCGCCGCTCGGCGAACTCTTCGGCCCCCAGCGATTTGACTTCCCCGGTGCCAACGATCAGGCTACCGACGCGGGACAAAGATCGTCGACAACCAGGGGAAACGGACAGCATGTCCAACGAATACTTCTATGCGCGGGGCGAGGAGCAGTTTGGCCCTGTCTCGGGAGGCCAGCTCAAGGCGCTGGCCACGTCGGGTGATTTAGAACCGACCGATCTGGTATGGAAAGAAGGGATGCCCGAGTGGGTCGAGGCGCGGCGGATCAAGGGGTTGTTTCCCTCCGCCGCGGCAGCGCCCACCAGGCCGGCGCCAAGTCGACCGGGTGGCGCAGCGTCGCCGGCCGCAACCCCTGGGACCGCTGATCCGTTTGACTTTGGCGCCGTAGGTGGCGCGAGCTCGCCGGCGGCTGGCCGTGTGCAAGTTACCGGGGCCGCACCTCGTTCAACCGCTGGTGTGAAAGCCAATGGGAACGGCCCGGCGGTGATGATGGGGTTGAATCAGACCGGTCTGATCGTGTTCATGGTGCTGTTGGTCTGCTGCTTACCGCTCTGTTGGCTGCCGTTCGTGATTCCCTCCTGCAAGGGGGAGTGAGCCCTTGCCCCGCCGGCGCTGGCGCAATAACAAAACGCGCCGAGCGCCCTGCTGGACTGGGCCAGCAGAAGTGCTCGACGCGCTTAGAGTGCTTGTCGTCGTCTCGGCTCACTTCCAGGTGAGCGACTGGCTAATTCGCTACTTCGCCGCGCGGCGGCGCATCCGGCGACGCAACACGGGGATCGCCCCCACGATGCCGACGCCAAACAGTACGATCGAGCTCGGCTCGGGGACGCTAATCCCCGTCAGCACGAGCTCGCCGCAGATAAGGGCATTGATGCTCGCGCCCAGGAACGTATTGCCAACTTCGTGCAGCGGGACGGTCATGGTCAGCGGGATGGTCAGGGTGGCGAGCTGATTGTTCGGCGGACCAGCGCCGAGTTCCAACTTGCCAATCGAACCCGGCGGCAGGGCCACCTTGGCGAAGTTCGGCAAAAAGTTGATCGTGTCGCTACCCAAGAACGACAGGTAGCCGGTCGAGCTGTAGCTGAACGAGCCACCACTGATGTCCAACAGTAGACCGCTCAGGTCGTAGGTGCTGACACCAACAGCCGGCGCGATGGCCGCGTAGGGACCGCCGGGAATGATGTCGACGTGCGGCGCCTTGAGGTCGAGTGTGACACTGCCGCCGCCAAGAATGTTCGGACCGTTGAGCGTCTTGCTGATGTCGGTGAAGTTGAACCCGCCGCCAAAGTTCTCAAGCGTGCCAGGCGTGCCTGGGCCCGAGCCGGCGATGGCCACTTTGCCGAGGTAGCCGGTTGTGGCGGGGGGAATCGTCGCGAAGCCGGGAGCGGCGCCGCTCAACGTGGCACTCAGCGACGGGGAATTGATCGAGACGGGGCCAAGAATTGGCACCGAAGCCGCGAGCTGCAGCTTAATTGAGAACGAACTGAGACCGGAGTTAACCCCCAGATTCAGCGGGCCGGCCTGAATGGAAGTGGCCGCCAGCGACAGCGCGACGAGCGCGACTGCGGCGGTCAACATGCGGTACGATCGCGCAACGAGGGCACCCCTGAGATCGAGTCGGCGGAAGGTAGACACTGGCATCTCTCCTGTTTCAGCTTGTTTCGTGACGGCGCCGGCAAGCAACGCTGCCACAGTGACGACGACAACACCCGCGAAGGTTGCGGTCGTCCTGACCGCGAGATCGCAAGCCGCACAGGAGAGTTAGATGACGGCGAGCAGCGGAAGGCCGCGCTGGTGACTCATGGCAGACAACTCGTGCAGGCGTAGCAGCGCGGAAGTTCGGACTAATGGCGCGACGGACGATACCTACGAAAGCGAAGTACGTGTCGCGTCGAAAGCTGCTGCCTGGAGTTGCCGCACCAAAAGATAAATTCGACGCGCCTCACGCTCGATCAATTCAGACCGAGCAGAGCAAATCCATTTGGCCCGGCGGCAAAACCGCGACCGGCCCGAGGCGTCGAATTCTGGAGCGGCTTTTCAGCTCGCCGTCACTAGCGTTTCCAGGCTGCCTGCAAAAAATCGATCCCCATCAGTGGGGATCAGCACTAACGACCTACCCTACTTAGCTTGACCGTTTTTGCAAGCACAAATTAAATTTGTTGCTGGCGCAGGTAACTTAGCGGCGCTTAGTATCGACATCGCGCACCCCGTGGGGGTTCCAATTCGCCCGCGACGATTTTGGCGTAAAGTGCCGAAATACAGGGACTTTCCGCGATCTGGCCGCCGGCCGACACTTCCCCAGCGAGCAGATAAATCGGGTATCCGCGACGATCGAAACGTCGGCGAAGCTCAAACCGCCTGAGGCTGTATTTAGCGCGGATTGTCGACCAGCGCCCGCATCTTGCCCGGGGTGTTGGTGATGAGGCCGTTAACGCCCAGTTCAACGAGTGCCTGCGCGCGGCGGCGATCATCGACCGTGTAAGCCCAGACGCGGTAGCCCGCATCGTGCAGCATGTCGATGGCGGCGCGATCGAGGAACTTCTCGTGCCAGCCGACGACCTTGGCGCCGGTGCGCGCGATGGCCGCGAGCCGCTCGGGCGTGAGCTCTTTTCCCCCTAATGCGCCGAGCACGAGTTGCGGTGAGCGGCGGTGACAATCGGCCAGGTACTCCCAATCGAACGATTGCACGACGACGTGCGGCACAAGCGACTTGCGCTCGAGCAGTTCGACGCACGTTTTGGCGTCGCCCCCCTTACGTTCGACAAGCGTGACCGAGCGGCGCTGAATGAGATCGAGCGACTCGTCGAGCGTGGGGAGCCGCGTGCCGGCGAACTTGCGATCGAACCAACTGCCTGCGTCGAGCTTGAGCAGTTCGGCGAGTGGTTTACTGTCGACGGCGATATCGCGGCCGCCGAACACCGCTTCGGCGTCGGTCGTGCGATCGAGCGTGCCGTCGTGAATCACCAGCGGCACGCCGTCGGACGTATGCACATAATCCAGCTCGACCAGATCGCTGTTGGCGCCCAGCGCTTGCTGGAATGCTGGCAGCGTGTTCTCGGGGGCGTCGGCGCTGGCACCGCGATGGGCGATGACAAGCACGCGCGGCTCGACGATGAGATTCGCGGCGACGGTTGGAGCAATCGCGGCGGCGGGCGCTTCAGCGGCCGGCGCACCGACCGCGGCATCTTGTGCCAACAGTCGAAGCGGAGCCGTGGCACACCTGGTCGCAATCAACCCCGCGACCAGGAGCACGAAAAGCGAAAGTCGCCGCCCCGGAAAACTCACGGTTATTTCTCCGTGAACGCTAGTTCTCCATGACCTCAGCCTCTTTGTGGCTGGCCAGATCGGAGACCTGGTTCTCATACGACTTGGTGAGCTCTTGAATTTGCTCTTTCACCTGGTCGCGATCGTCTTCGGTGAGGATTTTGTCCTTTTGTTCTTGATCGGCCAGCTTGTTGCCGTCGCGGCGGACGTTGCGGATCGCGACTTTGGCTTCTTCGGAAAGCTCCTTGATGCGGCCGACCAGTTTGCGGCGAGTTTCGGTCGATAGCGGCGGCACATTGATGCGCACCACGCGGCCGTCGTTCAGCGGCGTGAAACCAAGGTCGCTTGCCAGGATCGCCTTTTCAATGTCCTTGAGCGTGCCGGGGTCGAACGGCCGAATCACGATCTGGTTCCCTTCGGGCGAAACACCGACCGACGCCAACTGCTTCATCGGCGTGGGCGATCCGTAGGCCGTCACGCGAACCGAATCGACCAGGCCGGGATTCGCGCGACCGGTGCGGACGCCAATCAGCGACTGCTTGAGCACGGCCGCGGCCTTCTCCATCCGCTCTTCGACGTCCATCAAGATGTCGTCCACGCTCATGACTTGGCTCCCTCAGTGAACGCCGCACTGCGCTCGCGGCTGCTGATCAGCGTGCCGACTTTGTCCCCCTGCACGGCCCGCTCGATGTTGCCGACCTTGTGGTAGTTGAAAACCAGAATCGGCATGTCGTGTTCCATGCACTGCGCGATGGCGGTGGGGTCCATGACGCGCAGGTTTTGCTGCTGCACCTGATGGTAAGTCAACTCGCTGTAGAGCACGGCGTGCGCGTTCTTCTCGGGGTCGTCGCTGTAGACGCCGTCGACGCGCGTGGCCTTCAGCAGCACATCGGCCTCGAGTTCCAGGGCGCGCTGTGCGGCGGCGGTGTCGGTCGTCACGAAGGGGCTCCCCGTGCCAGCGGCCAAGAGCACGATGCGCCCTTTCTCCAGATGGCGGCGAGCGCGGCGGCGGATGTAGGGCTCGGCGACCGCTTCCATGCGAATGGCGGTGAGCAGGCGCGTCTGGCAGCCGAGCGACTCGAGGGCATCTTGCAGGGCCAGCCCGTTCATCACCGTAGCCAGCATGCCCATGTAGTGGGCCGTGGCTTCCTCGATGCCTGAGTTGCCCGAGGTGAACTGGGCGCCACGGAGGATGTTGCCACCCCCCATGACCACGGCCATTTGCACGCCGCGGCCGGCAGCGCGCGAGGTTTGCTCGGCCAGGTGCACGACTTCGTCCATGCTGATGCCGCGCTCACCGGCCCGACAGAAGCTCTGGCCAGAAATCTTGAGCACGACGCGGCGAGGCCGTGTGGTCGACTTGTCGCGGGGATGGGCGTTCATATGTGTTCCTTAGCAACGAAGCCCAGGGGTGGTGGACCCTGGGCTTTTTGGTCGAGACCGCGCGGGCATTCGACCGCGAGTCGTTACTCTTTGCCGAGGCGCCAGTAGACGAACTGCTTGACCGCCACGCCGTTTTCCTTGGCCAGCGCGCCGACGGTCTTGGCCTCGTCCTTGATGAAAGGCTGCTCGGTAAGCACCATCTCGGCGAAGAAGTTCCGCAGGCGCCCTTCGACCATCTTGGTGATGATGTTCTCGGGCTTGCCTTCCTTGCGGGCGGCTTCGGAAAGAATCTCGCGTTCCTTGTTCACTAACTCGGGGTCGAGGTCTTCCTTGCTGACGGCCTTGGGATTCTTGGCGGCGATGTGCATGGCGATGTCTTTGGCGACCTGGGGGTCGATCGACTTGCCGGCAGTACCGGCCAGTTCAACCAGCACGCCGTACTCGCCGGTGTGATGGGCATAGGCGCCGGCCGGAGCGAGCACTCTCGTCATGCGGCCGATATTGAACACCTCGCGAATGCGGTTGCTCAATTCGTCCTTCTGATCGCCGAGCGTCTGCTTGGTGTTCGATGGCGAGGGCTGCTTGAGCAGCTCTTCGGGCGTGGCCGCGCCGGGGCCGGTCGCCAGTTGCTTGGCCAGGTCGGTTGCCAGTCGCACGAAGTCTTCGTTGCCGACGACCGGCGCGCTTTCGCAGCGCAGCTCGACCATGGCGCCGACCCCCTTGTCCAGGTCAGTGTAGATGCCCATGCGACCGAAGTCGGTGCCACGATCGGCCCGACTGGCCATAGTTTTCTTCCCCTTTTCGCGCAGGCTCTTGATGGCTGCTTCCTGGTCGCCATCCGACTCCACAAGCGCCTGCTTGCATTCCATCATGGGCAGGCCCGTCGAATCGCGTAGGGCCTTGACCGCCGCCGCCGTAATCTCAACCACGGGAAATCTCTCCGCGTAAAAGAAGCCGCGGGCCCCAGAGGCGACCCAACTAAGAGTAGGACGCCGCGGGCCACTGAATTGATTTTGATAGCGCCGCGGGACAATCGCCGCGCGCGTTGAAATCCACAAACACCAGGTCGGCCACACTGCCGGCGCGAACTAGCCTACGCCGCGCGTGCCCGCTAGTCTTTGGCCGGTTCGCCATCTTTGCCGACCGAAACGGCCGAAGCGGCCGAAGCCGTTCCTTCGAGCACGGCATCGGCCAACTGACGCATCACCAGTTCGATCGACCGCACGCTGTCGTCGTTGCCCGGGATCGGCAAGTCGATCTGGTCGGGATCGCTATCGGTGTCGATCAGCGCCAAAGTCGTGATGCCGAGCCGGCGTGCTTCCTTGACGGCATTGGCCTCTTTGCGAGGATCGACCACCACCAGGCACTCGGGCAAGCGATTGAGCAGGCGGATGCCGTTGAGGTTGCGCGACATCTTGCGATACTCGCGTTTGAGCGTCGCCTGCATCTTCTTCGAGTAGCCGTGCATGTTTTCGCTGGGAATCAGCTTATCGAGCTCTTCCAAGCGGCCAAGCCGGCTGCGAATCGTGCGGAAGTTGGTGAGCGTGCCGCCGAGCCAGCGTTCGCTGACATACGGCATGCGGCAGCGCTGCGACTCGCGCTCGATCGTTTCGGCGGCCTGCTTCTTGGTGCCGATGAACAGCACCAGGCTGCCGTGCGAAACGATATTGGTGAGGTACTTTTTGGCCCGGATCAAGCCGCGGATCGTCTCGCGCACATCGATGATGTGGATCAGGTTCCGCCGGGCATAGATATACGGACGCATCTTCGGATTCCACCGGCTGGCCCGATGTCCGAAGTGCACGCCCGCCTCGATCAGCTCCTTAACAAGCACGGTCGACAAGACTCGAAACTCCTCAAAAAGCTAGCGACCTGGCTGTGCCGGCCGCCATGACGGTGAATATGTGACGGTGGATATCCGAAAAATTTGTGTACGGGCACCGGCCAACCAAGCGCCCGTGCCGCGTGAAATCGAGAGCAAAGTCATCCGGCCGGGGTGTTCACCCTTGGCTAGGCGGACCGCTGCTACCCCCCATTGGGAAGCACGTAAATCTAACGGCACGGCCAGATAGCGTCAACCACGCGGAAGGACCGCGCTTCGGCCCTTCCGCGTACGTGCGGGCGTGCCGCGAGCTGGCCACCAGAAGTTGCTTGACTTTCGGCAGGAAACCAGAAATACTATTATAGTTTTCTAAGTATTCACGCTATCGAACTCGATTAATGACCGCGAAATCGAGCCCAACCGCCGAGAAACCCGTCGACGCCGCGGTGATCTCCCGCATCGTGGCCGCCGCCCGTCAGCACTTCTTCGCCCATGGCGTCCGCAGCGTGACGATGGACGATCTGGCCCGCGAGTTGGGCATGAGCAAGAAGACTCTTTACGCCTGCTTCCCCAGCAAAGAGGCCCTGCTCCAGGCGGTGATCGACGACAAGTTCCAGGGGATGAAAAGCGAGTTGGAGAAGATTGCCGCCGCTGATCAGGCAAGTTTTCCCGAAGCGCTCCAGCAACTTTTGGCCTGCGTGCAAAGGCAGGCGGCCGAGATCCAGCCGTCGATGATCCGCGACCTTCGGCTCGTGAATCCCGAGGTATTCAAGCGAGTCGAAACGCTGCGGGCCCAACTGATTCAACAGCACTTCGGCCGCATCTTCGCCCAGGGGCAGCAGGCGGGCATGATCCGCACCGATATCTCGGCCGCGCTCATGGTGCAAATCCTGCTCGCCGCCGTGCAGGCGATCATGAACCCCGCTGGCATCTCCGCTTTGAATTTCACACCGCAGGCAGGCATCTCGGCGATCGTTTCGGTCGTGCTTAACGGCGTCGTCGTTCAACAGAGGAGCTCGGGGCAATGATCGGCACACTTCCATCGCGATCGATCTACTTCGCCGGGGTGTTGGCGTTGCTCCCGGGTCTGACGAGTTGCCAACGGGCCGACGTCGATCGGGTGCAGGGTTACGTCGAAGGGGAATTCGTCTACGTCGCGTCGCCGATGCCCGGCGCCCTGTTGGAATTGAACGTGCGCCGCGGCGAACACGTGGAAGCGGGGGCACCCCTCTTCGCGCTCGACGATGCCGAAGAGCGCGCCGCCCGCGACGAGGCCGCCGGCCGGTTAGCGCAAGCCCGCGCGAGCCTGACCGACGCCACCAAGGGGCAGCGCCCGACCGAAATCGAGTCGCTCCAGGCGCAGATCGAACACGCAAAGGTGGCGCTCGAATTGTCGCAGAGCGAACTGGCGCGTCACGAAAAGCTGATGGCGTCGCGCGCCACGTCGATCGAAGAAATCGAACGCTTGCGGGCGAGAGTCTCGCAAGATCGCAAGCGCGTCGCACAGCTCGAGGCCGATCTCAAGACGGCCCAGCTTGGTGCCCGCAGCGATCAGATTGCCGCCGCCGAGGCGAACGTCGGCGCACTTGAAGCGGCACTAGCGCGGGCTGAGTGGGAACTTGGCCAGTCGCGGCAAGCCGCGCCGCAGGCCGGCGTCGTCTTCGACACCATTTATCGTCAGGGAGAATGGGTCGCGGCCGGCAAGCCGGTTGTCGTGTTGCTGCCGCCGCAGAACATCAAGGTGCGGGCATTTGTCTCGCAGCAGCGCGTCGGCTCGTTGCAGTTGGGGAATGCGGTTCGCGTGCTGGTCGACGGCGTCGCCGAACCCTTCGAGGGGAAGCTGAGCTTCATTTCGCCCAAAGCCGAGTACACGCCGCCGGTGATCTACAGCCAGGAGAATCGCAACAAGCTGGTATTTCTTGTCGAGATCCACTTCGCGCCCGAAGTTGCCGCCAGGCTGCACCCCGGCCAGCCAGTCGACGTGCAACTGGGAGGACGCTGATGTCCGCCGAATTGGCCATCGACGTCGCGGGTATGACCAAGCGCTTCGGCAAGCGCGTGGCCGTCGATCACATCGACTTGCAGGTGCACGCCGGCGATATCTGCGGGTTTCTCGGCCCCAACGGCAGCGGCAAAACCACGTTCCTGCGCATGCTATGCGGGTTGCTGCGCGCCGACGATGGGCACGGCACCTGTCTGGGCTACGACGTCATTCGCGAAAGTGCCGCGATCAAGCGGCACGTCGGCTACATGACGCAGAAGTTCACGTTCTGGGAAGACCTCAGCATCGCGGAGAACCTCGACTTCGCCGCGCGGATGTATGCAATTCCCGATCGCCGGGCGGCGGTGCGGGCGAGCCTCGATCGGCTCGGTCTCACGGCGCGCAAAACTCAGTTGGCCGGTGAATTGTCAGGGGGCTGGAAGCAGCGACTGGCGCTGGCCGCCTGCTTGATTCACGAGCCGCGGCTGCTGTTGCTCGACGAGCCGACCGCCGGCGTCGACCCCAAAGCGCGGCGCGAATTCTGGACTGAGATCCATCAACTGGCCGGCGAAGGGCTGACGGTGCTGGTCACCACGCACTACATGGATGAGGCCGAACGCTGCCACCGGTTGGCCTACATCCTCAATGGCCATTTACTGACGAACGGAACCGTGGCCGAGGTGATCGCTCAAGCGGGCCTGGCCACTTGGCAAATTCGCGGCCCGAACTTGATCGCCTTGAGTGAACGGCTCGCGGGCTTGCCGGGTGTCGACCAGGTGGCCGCCTTTGGCACGGCGCTACACGTCAGTGGCGACAACGCGACCGAATTAGAAAACACGCTCGCCCCGTTTCACACGCCCGACGTCGACGTGCTCCGCATCGAGCCCGGCCTGGAAGACGTGTTCATTCATCTCACCGAACGCGCGAGCCAGCAGGTTGCGACATGAGCCTGACCGAGCGATTCTCGTTCGCGCGCTTGGGCGCCATGGTCTGGAAAGAATTCATCCAAATGCGGCGCGACCGCCTGACGTTCGGCATGATGATCGGCATTCCGATGATCCAGCTCGTGCTGTTCGGGTTTGCGATTAACTCCGACCCGAAGCACCTGCCGACCGCCGTGCTGTTGGCCGATCACGGGCCGCAGGGGCGGACGCTGCTGCAGGCGATGAAAAACAGCAGCTACTTCGATTTCGCGAAGGTGGTCGAAACCGAGCAGGCCGCGCACGACGCGCTCGCCCGGGGCGAAGTGCTGTTCGTCGTCACCATCCCCGAGGATTTCAGCCGTGACCTGCTGCGCGGCGAGCGGCCGGTGCTGCTGGTGGAAGCCGACGCCACCGATCCCGCGGCGACCAGCAACGCGATCGGCTCGCTGCGCACCGTGGTCGACACAGCGCTCGCGCGCGATCTGCAAGGTCCGCTGGCGTCGTTGGCCTCGACCAGCGACCCCGTCGAGCTACGCATTCACGCCCATTACAACCCCGACGCCAACACGCAGTTCAACATCGTGCCGGGGCTGATGGGCGTGATCCTCACGATGACGATGGTCATCATTACGGGGCTGGCGATCACCCGCGAACGGGAGCGGGGCACGATGGAAAATCTGCTCTCAATGCCGACACGCCCCTTGGAAGTGATGCTCGGCAAGATCATCCCGTACATCGCGGTCGGCTACGTGCAGGTGGGGCTGATCCTGCTGGCGGCCCGGTTCTTGTTCGACGTGCCGATGTACGGCAACCTGGGCTTGCTGTTGGTGGCGGCCTTCTTGTTCATTCTGGCCAACCTGGCGGTTGGCATCACGTTCTCGACGGTCGTCAAGAACCAACTGCAGGCGATGCAGATGTCGTTCTTCTTCTTTCTGCCGTCGATTCTGCTGTCGGGCTTCATGTTCCCGTTTCGAGGCATGCCGGGCTGGGCGCAGGTGATCGGCGAGTGCTTGCCGCTGACGCACTTCTTGCGGATCGTGCGCGGCATCTTGCTGAAGGGGAACGGCCTGCCCGAGATCGCGGCCGAGCTATGGGCGATCGCGTTGTTTACGGCCGTCGTGCTCACGATCGGCGTGAAGCGCTACCGCCAGACGCTGGACTAGTCGTCGGGGGCTCCCCGTTCGCACGACGTCCTTGCAGCCTGCGGTCGATTGCCTGTGGGGCCTCCCCAATAAAGTGTTCCGGGAATTTGCGTCCGGGTGCGTCCGGGTATTTTGCTATGTAAGGCTAACTCGATTAGTCGGCACAGCTTGGGGCGATGACTCGGCTCGCGGTTTTGCGTCCGGGTGATCGTCCGGCTTGCGTCCGGGTAGGGCATTTTGCGTCCGGGTGGAGGTAGTGGTTCGTGATCAGTGGTCAGTGGCAAGTGACGTCCGAATCGTCTGTTAGCCGCAGACTTCGGCGCGCTCAGTCGAGTCGAGTTTAGTCCGCGAGCTCCGCGGCTCCGCGTGAGCCCAAGGTATTTGCACGCGGAGGCGCGGAGGGCTGCAACAAGCTCCGAGTGATCCGTGCGATCCGTGAAATCTGTGGTTAACCTGATTCTGTTCGCGACTCGCGTGACGAGTTGATCTGGCGCTTGGTGGCCTTCGTGACGTGGTATCGTTGTGGTGAATCGAAAGCCTCGCGAGACACGGCGCGCGCACCGCCTCCCCACGAGTCGGCTTGGCGATCATTCATTCTAGGCGTGTCCCGTGTGTCGAGCGGGCCGTTTCGAGCCAGTCGCGCTGGAAAAAGTTTGAAAGCAGGCAGCGGGCATCAGTCTGCGATCCCAACGGGATCGGAGCTTTCAGCCCAGGGTTGTCGCGCAGCGACTACCCTGGGTACGCGAACGCCGAACCATCGCGCCAACCCTGCAAGGGTTGCATCAGTCCCACACGGAGCGCTCGAGGAAATCGACATCGCACGTTGTGGGACCACGCGGATACAACCCTTGCAGGGTTGACGGCCCCGGCTCATGGAAACCCAGGGTAGCTCGCAAGCTCGCAACCCTGGGCTGGAAGATGCAATCCCTGCGGGATTGAGCGACGTGCCGACGGAGCGACCAGAATTCAGGCCGGCGTGACTTGGCCATTCCTGCCAGAAATTACTGCGCGCTCGCTGTGGCCAACTGCGGCAGACGGCCGCGGTGCGAGGCTTCGTCCGCGTCGCGCAGCAGGCCCCAGCGGCTCGCTTGCCAGACCTGTTTGCTGCGCACGTCAAGCGCGGTGAGCCAGCCGTACCGCCAGCAGGCCGTGTCGATGCAAACGGCGAAGCCGAGATCGAGCACCTCGGAATTGGGCTGCTCCCAGTGCCCCACGATCACCGGCTTGCTGGAGATATGCGGCCGGGCTTCGGCCGGGTCCAACAGTGCCCAGCGCAGTTGATAGTCAGGCTGCTCACGCATCGGCACTTCGGGAAGGTAACTGGCGTGCGTGAAGATGAAGTCGTCGGTCTCCCAAAACGGCTGGGCGCCGGCCAGCAGTTCCCAGTGCGCGACAGGGATGTCTTTGAGCGCGCCGCAGAAGCGATAGGAGCTCAGCGTCGCAATGCCGCCGCAGTTCTCCCAATAGCGCAGGGCCTTCTCGCTGTCGCGGGCCGCGAAGAGCATTTCCTCGTGATTCCCCTGGATCAGCACGACGTGGCAGCGTCGCTGCAGCTCGACGATCCGCTCGAGCACGGTGCGGCTGTCACGTCCGTTGTCGATCAGGTCGCCCAAGAAGACGAGCGTGTCGTCGGCCACAGGAGCGATTGCCTCGAGCAGCGCGTCGAGCGCATGCCCACAACCATGAACGTCGCCGATGGCGATGAGGCGACCGGGCTCTGCCATCAATAGTCATCTCCTCGACGAGCGAGAACGAGCGATTGGTACGACTATATGCATGAACATCGTTTCACCATCATGCGCGTGTAACAGGGTCGTAACATCTGAGATTTTCCACTTTTTTCTTGATCCCGCTGACGGGGGGCCGGTATTCTCCTGGCTGGTTCGTGCCACGCGCTCTGCGCGCCGCGGGCCAAGCGGGCACGCTCGGGTCTCGGCCAGTACCTCGGCCTCAGGGTGAGCAAACCGATCGATTCTGTCAGGGGGATGTCACGATGCGTCGTCCTTGCGTTGGCGTCGGGTTGGCTTTCATTCTCTCGCTACTGGTCGCGGGCCAGCGAATCGTGCTGGCTGGCGTCGTCACCGCCACGGTTGCCGGCCAGTCGGTGCCGCTGGGCAACCTGAACTATTCGCTCAACCCCTCGGGTGGAAATTTCGTCAACGAGGCGTCGTTTCAGCTCAACGACGCTTTCAAGTCGCTGATGAACGACTGCGGGCAGTTTCGCTGGTTTCAGATCGTGACGACCGACACCGACCCGATCAATTACCAGGGCAAATTGCTCAAGGCCGTGTACGTCGATCCGCCGAATGGCGGCTGGGACTATCAACGCAACCCGGCCGGTGACTTCACCAAGGGGACGCCCGGCGCTGATACGTCGCCGTTCTACGAAAACGACATTGGCTTCGCCGGCAACAAAAACTCGTATCCCAATTACGACGGCAAGCTCAATGTCTTCGGTGGCAAGGCGGGGCCGTTCCCGATCGCGGATACCAACCTGGGGATCGTTCGCACGCAGGACGTGCCGGGGCTCGGCGGCAACAACAACAAGCTGATCTTCGAGACGTTCCTGACCTACATCAGCGATTGCATGCCGGCCAATAGCTTTCAGGTGCTGGCCGGCTACACGTGGGGCATTCAGACCGACGGTACCGGCAAGCTGTCGAAGATCGCCCCCACGGACATCAATTTTGCGCCCGACCTCGTGCCGAACACCAACGT
>Ga0163152_10005881_pt1 | contig 14175 bp, 7 predicted proteins | sample OliLakLV19MP8IB2_FD_148635 | JGI IMG/M metagenome (GOLD analysis project Ga0163152, IMG submission 148635) | Freshwater microbial mat bacterial communities from Lake Vanda, McMurdo Dry Valleys, Antarctica - Oligotrophic Lake LV.19.MP8.IB-2 | ecosystem: Environmental > Aquatic > Freshwater > Lake... | reverse complement strand
CTTCACCAGGCCGCGCTGGCGCAGATGGAACAGCACCAGTTCATCCCACGGCAGGCTGGTGGTAACGGGCACAAAGTGGATGCGGCGCTTGAGGCAGTAGCCCTCAATCTCGTCGCGCCAGGCGGTCACGCGCCGGCGGTAAAGCGCGCGCAGGCTGCCGTCGAGAGTCACGTCTTGCGGCGTGCCAGTCTCGGCGTCAATCAGGCGCAAGTCGCCGGCCAGCGGCGGGTCGAGTTCGTCGGGGGCAAGCAGGTGCATCACCGCCACCTCGTAGCCGCGCCCCTGCAACTGGCCCAGCCCCGTGCGGTAACCGGCGGGCGAGAACAAGTCCGAGATCAGGAACAGCAGGCCGGCCCGGTGGCTGCCCAGCGCGTAGGTGCGCAGAGCGGCGTCCAGGTTGGTGAAGCCGCCGGATGCGAGGCCTTCGAGAAATTGCAGCAGGCGCAGCGTGTGCGCGCGGCTGCGGGCCGGGCCGAACTGGGCCACGGGCGCGCTGTCGCGCAGGGCGGTGACGGTCAGCCGGTCGCCGACGGCCAGCGCGATGTAGCCCAGCGCCGCCGTCAGCCGCCGGGCATAGCCGAATTTGTTAAGGTCAGCCGCGCTGCCTTCTGCCGACTCAGCACCCATCGCTGACCCGTAGTCCATCGAGCGCGAGGTGTCCACCAGCAGGTGGACGGCCAGGTCTTCTTCTTCTTCGAGCAGCTTGATGTAGGGGCGTTCGAGGCGGGCGTAGACGTTCCAATCCACCCGGCGCAGATCGTCGCCGCGCGTGTAGTCGCGGTAGTCGGCAAACTCGATCGAGGTGCCGCGCTTGGTGGAGCGGCGCTCGCCCTTGATCTGCCCGGCGCGCACTTGCGCGGCGACCAGCGCCAGCCGGTCCAGCTTGCGCAGGGTCTTCTCGTCGAAGAGCGCCACGCCTACTGGCTTTCTGCGGGTACTTTTTCGAGGAGTTCGGCAATCACCGCGTCGGTGGTCACGCCCTCGGCCTGGCCCTCAAAGTTGAGCAGCAGGCGATGGCGCAGCGCGGCCGGCGCGACGGCGGCCACATCGGCAAAGGCCACGTTCAGGCGGCCGGCGAAGAGCGCGGTGATCTTGGCGCCCAGCACCAGCGCCTGTGCCCCGCGCGGCGAGGCGCCGTAGCGCAGATACTGCTTGACCAGCGGCGGCGCGGCCGGGTGGGTGGGGTGCGAGGCCACGATCAGCCGTGCAACAAAGTCCGAGACGTGCGAAGCGATGGGGATCTGGCGCGCCAGCCGGCCCATCTCGACGATCTGCGCGCCGCGCGCCGCCTTGCCGGCCGCCGCCACCAGCCGCCCGGTGGTGCGGGCCAAAATCTCGACCAGTTCGCTCGACGAGGGGAAGGTGACGTTGACCTTGAACAGGAAGCGGTCTAGCTGCGCTTCGGGCAGCGGGTAGGTGCCTTCCATCTCGATGGGGTTCTGGGTGGCGAGCACGAAGAACGGCTCCTCGAGCTTGTAGGTGCGCTTGGCGACCGTCACCGAGTGCTCCTGCATGGCTTCGAGCAGCGCCGATTGGGTCTTGGGCGTGGCGCGGTTGATCTCATCGGCCAACACCAGATTAGAGAAAATCGGGCCGGGCTGAAAGCGGAATTGGCGGCGGCCGTCGGGCAACTCTTCCAGGATGTCGGTGCCGACGATGTCGGCCGGCATCAGGTCGGGCGTGAACTGGATGCGCGAGAATTGCAGCTCCAGCGCCTCGGACAGAGTCTTGATGAGCATGGTCTTGCCCAGCCCCGGCACGCCCTCCAGCAGGGCGTGGCCGCCGGCCACCAGGCAGATGAGCACATGCCGCACCACGTCGGCCTGGCCCACGATGACCTTGCCCACTTCGGCTTCGATGTTGGCGGCGATCTGGCGAAACTCGGCGACGGTTAGCTCGCCGGCCATTGGCACGGCGGGGGAGCCGCTGAGTACAGCGGAGGCGACTGCGGGACTGTCCATGCGCTCCATCCCTCTTCGTCGGGCCTAGGGCGCCAACGAGGTGAAATATTGACGAATGACGCTCTCCAAATCGAGCGGATAACTGCCGTTATCAATGGCTTCGTAGGCCGTGTCGGTATAGCCGTCGTACACCTGGTCGTAGGGCACGGTGACGGTGCCGTCGTCGTTCGGGCCGGTGGGGCCTTCGCCGACCACATCGCCGCTCGGGTCGCCGTTGCCGTCCAGGGTCACATCGGTGCCGTCGGTGCCGTCGAGGTGCGTGGGCGAGTAGATTTCTTCGTAGGTGCTCTCGCCGCCGTCGCCCGCGCCGTTGCCCTGGCCGATGGGGTCGGTGCCGGCCGTGCCGCCTTGGCCGTCGCCCTGGCCCGAGCCGTTGCCAGAGCCGCTGCCTTGACCGTTGCCGTCGCCTTGGCCTTGCCCCTGGCCGTCGCCCTGGCCTTGCCCCTGACCGTCGCCCTGCCCCTGACCCTGGCCGTCGCCCTGCCCCTGACCTTGGCCGTCGCCCTGCCCCTGACCCTGGCCTTGCCCATCGCCGGCTTGGGCCACGGCGTCTTGCGCCTCCGCCACCTGCGCGGCGGCCTCGCCAGCGGCATCAGAAGCCTGAGCGGCATCACCGGCCTGGGCCACGGCGGCGGCGGCGGCCTCTAGCGCGGCCTCGGCGGCGGCCGTGTCGCCGGCCTGAATGGCGTCGGCGGCGGCCTGCAACTGCGCGGCGATGGCCGGGTTGGTATCGGCCAACTGGCCGGCGGCCGTTTCGAGCTGAGTCGCCAACGCCTGCAATTCCTCGGGGCTAAGCTGCGACAGGTCAATGTCGCTCAACGCTTGCGCGGCCTGGTCGAGATCGCCGGCGGCCAGCGCGTCACCGGCGGCCTGGGTGGTGGGGTTCTGGCTGAGGGCCGTCGCGGCGTCGGCCAGCGCATCGGCCGCGGCCTGCGCGTCGGGGTCGGTCTGCTGCTGCAACTGCTGCTGGGCCTCGGTGAGGATCTGCACGGCCTGCTCTTGCGTCAGGCCGCCGTCCTGCAACTGCGCGATGGCGTCATCCAGCGGCTGGGTCAGCGTGTCCTTCTGCTCGTCGGTCAGGTCGGGGTTGGTCTGAATCTCAGCGCGGATCGCCTCCAGCGCTTCCACCTGTTCAGCGATGGCCTGATCCACGGCGATCTGCTGGGCCAGGATGGCCTGTTGGGGGTTCGGAATGGCGATGGCGGCCACCAGCGCGGCGCTGACGGCCAGCGACGCCAGCCCCTCGCGCAGGTTGAGCCGGAAGCGCAAATGCGGCCGGGGGTCGGCGCGGCGCGAGGCAGCGGCGGCATCGGCCCATTGGTCGCGCCGCAGCCAATCGGGGGCCAGGCCGGCCGGGGAGGCGGCCAGTTCTAAGGCGGTGGAGGTACGCTCGGCCAGCCCAAACAGCCGGTCGAAGCGGCGGGCGGTGAGCAGCCGGGGGCGCGGCCAAAAGTAGGCCAGGGCCAGCGCCAGGCCGAAGCCCGCCAGCCCAAAGCCCGCCGCCAGGCCGATCAGCATGGATTCGGTCAGGAAGGGGCGCAGGCGGGCAATGACCGCCAGCACCAGCCCGGCGGCCAACCCGGCCCCCAGACCGCGCAACGACCACACGAAGGCATCGCGCAGCCGCAGCCGCAGCGTCCAGGCGTCTAGATGTTGTTCAACTTCGCGGAAGGCCGGGTCAGTCATGGTGTTTTACCGTTAGGTTAGAGAGTATCACCAATTTAACGCTGCCCAGCATGAGAGTGTTCCGAGAGTCCGGACTACCGAAAACCCGGACTACCAACAACTAGCGTTCGGCGCGGCGCACCGCCAGAATGCTGGCGAGCGTCATCAGCGACCCGAGGATGAAACAGAACAGCATGAACGGCAGCCAGGGCGAGACCAGCGGCAGGGCAAAGCCGTTGCTGAGGGGGACCGTGAAGTAGAAGCCCGACTGGTTGGAGACCAGGATGATCTCAGTCGCGACGGCCGTGGCAATTGGGTTGATGCAGATGAGCACGCCCACGCCATAGATGAGCACCGCCTCTGCCAGCGGGCCGACCGACGCGTTGTAGAAAAAGACGTTCGCCAGCGGCAGGATCGCCACCAGGACGAGCGGCAGGCCCAGCGTCGCCAGCAGCGCAAAGGCGTAGGTGAGCACGGTGGAGCCGAGCGTGCGGCGCATGAGCGATGAGAAGAAGACGCCCGAGGCCCCGAACAGGAAAGCGGTGGCGACCAGCAGCCCGCTGGCAATCAGCACTTCCTCCGGCGCGACGCCGCCCAGCAGGAAGGCCAGGCTTTGCAGCGGGAAGGCCGCGATCAGCAGCAGGAAGATGTACGACAGGGCTGAGGCCAGCTTGCCCAGCACCAGCGCGTGGGCCGACAGCAGCGTGGTTTGCAGCAGGTCGTAAGTCTGCCGTTCGCGCTCGCCGCTGATGGCCCCGGCGGTGAAGGCCGGCGCAATAAAGCACACCAGCAGCAGCTCGATGCCGACCACTGCGCCAAACACAAACTTGCCGACCACCTGGCTGCCGGCCCCGTTGTAGACGTTGTTGATCGAAACGACGTAGACCGTGTAGAGCAGGGTTACGAAGGCGCTCATCAGCAGCAGATAGACCGTGAGCACCGCAAAGGCGCGCGGCCCGCGCATGCGCCCGCGCAGTTCCTTGAGCACCACCGGGTTGGAGGTGAGGAACTGGCGCAGGGTGCGGCGCGCGCGCGGCACTGCCGGCGGCAGGGTGGCAACAGCGTCGGTCGTGGTCATCAGTTGCTTTCTATGAAACGATCCCTTTGGTGGCCTGCATGAACACGTCTTCCAGGTCGTAGACGCTCTCGGTGAAGCGCAGCACCGGCAGCCCGCGCCCCACCAACTCACGCAGCAGCGCGCTAACGGCCTCATCGTTGCCGGCGAAGTCCACTTCCACCAATTGCAGCGCGGGCGCGGCGGCGGCGGCCGGTTCGGCGGCCAGGCGCACTTCAACCACGCCCTCCCGGCCCACCAGGGCCGCTTGCGCCTCTTCGGCGCGGCCGAGCAGCGTGATGGTCAGCCGGCGGTGGGGGCGCAAGCGGCGCTGCATCTCTTCCAGGCTGCCCTGAGCCACCAGCCGCCCGGCCTCCACGATGCCCACCTGGGTGCAAATCTCGGCCACATCGGCCAGGATGTGGGTCGAGAAGAAGATGGTCTTGCCCATGCGGCTCAGCTCCAGCAGCAACTCGCGAATTTCGATCCGGGCGCGCGGGTCGAGGCCGGAGGCGGGCTCATCGAGGATGAGGATTTGCGGGTCGTGCGCCAGCGTGCGCGCCAGGCACAGCCGCTGCTTCATGCCGCGCGAAAGTGTATCCACCATGTCGTCGCGGCGATGGCTCAGGTCTACCAGGGCCAGCAGGTCGTTGATCAGCACGGTGCGCGTGGCCTCGGGGATCTCGTAGCAGGCCGCGAAGAAGTCGAGATACTCCCAAACCTTCATGTCGTCATACACGCCGAAGAAGTCGGGCATGTAGCCGATGGCCCGGCGCACGCCGCGCGGGTCGCGGGTGGCCGAGCAGCCCGCCACCCAAGCCTCGCCGGAGGTCGGCTGGAGCAGCGTGGTCATCATGCGCATGGAGGTGGTCTTGCCGGCGCCGTTCGGCCCGACAAAGCCGTAAATCGCGCCCTGCTCCACGCTCAACGACAGGTCGTTGACGGCGATCAGGCTGCCGTAGCGTTTGGTGAGGTGCTGGGTTTCGATGATGGCCGGCATAGGGTTCGTTTCGGTCTAGCGCGCTATTGGAGGCCGGTCAGGGTGAAGTCGAGCCGCTCGACGCTCACCTGAAGCTGGCCGCTGTTGCTCACCCGCGTTTGGATTTCGCCGCTCGGCCCCACGAAGCGGGCCGGCTGCGGCAGCTTAGTGTCGCCCCAGCGCGGCGCGGTCAGTTCCACCCACACGTTCTCGGTGAAGTCCCACATCTCCACCGCCACGGCGGCCGAGCCGGTCAGGCCGTAGCTGGTCAGGTGCATCACCAGCGAGTCAACCTGGCGGAAGGGCACCAACTGCGTCGGGACAAAGCGCAGCTCGTACACGTTGCCCTGGTATAAGTACATGTCGTAGGGCGTGGGCGTAACGGCGGGCGTGGGGTTGAGAGCCATCCACTGCATCAGCCCGGGCGGGATGACGACCGTGCCGCTGCTGACTACCAGCCGGGGCGTGAGCGCCACCAGGTACAGGCTGCGGTCGAGGGTGTCGAAGGTGCGCCCGACCACCTCAATCGGCAGCGGCGACTCGGAGGTCCAGCCGGCCAGGTACACGCCGCTGCCGCGCACGCTGCCGCCATACGAGTCAATCAGGGAGACCAGCAGCGAGTAGCGGCGGAACTGCTCACGGTCGTTGTAGTAATTGCTGTTGCCCAAGATATCGTCAATGGTCGTGTCGTAGTTGCTGGGCGGATAGTAGATGCCCGCCGCCAGCGGCGCTTGCGAGCCAAGCGCGGGCAGCACGTCGTTAGCGGGCGCGACCGAGGCGCGGTTGTCAATCAGCGCCAGGGTGACGTTGATCGAAGCGCCCGGCGCGAGTTCGCCCAGCCGCTGCACGCCGCCCGGCCCCAGGATGACGGCATCGGTCAGGGTCAGGTTGCTGTTGTTGGTCACGGTGCCGCGCAGCGTGGGCGTGGTGGTGCTGACGTTCAACACCAGGCTCGATGTAAAGCTGGGCGCGGGCACCTGGCCCTGCACCACAAACGGCTCGACCGCGCCGACCTCCAGGCGAATGTCACGGATGAAGGTGTGGTCGGCCTGTTCCACGGTGTAGCTCCTGGCCGCGCCGTTGAAGGCATCTACCGGCATCGGCCGCGCCAGAAAGCCGGGCCCAAAGCTCAGGTCATACTCGGCGCGGCGCGGCGAGAACAGACCCACCACGCCTTCCACGCGGGCGTACGGCGAGTCGGGCCAGACCTGGATGACGGACAGCCGGTGCAGGCTGGCTTGCCCGCCGCGCAGTTGGTAGCCGGCCAGGTAGGCCCCGACGCTAAACAGCATCACCAGCGCGGGAATGGTGATCCAGGCTAGCTCGCGGCGCTTGAGGCGCTTGAGCACCAGGTAGTTCACCGGCCCGACGGCGATGAGGTAGAAGCCCAAGAAGCCGCAGATTTGGAAGACCGAGGGGAAATCAAGCCCCGGCAGCGCGTTGATGGCGTCGCGGGCGGAATACCAGTTGCGCAGCCCGCCGGCCCAACTGGGGCGCTGGGCGGTGCCGGTCAGCAGGTTGCGGTACAGGCCCTCGCTGCCCGCCCAACTGCGCAGCGGGTCGAAGGCTGGGTCTACCGCCAGGAAGGCCACCTGCCCAAAGCCGGAGCGCCGGATGGCGACCAGCGGCAAGTCGCCCTCGCTGACCAGCGTGATGGCATCAGGGGACAGATTGCCAGTAGCGACGACTGCCGGGCCGCTGGGGGGTGCGTCAGCCGAAGTGAAGGTCGCCAGCGTGGGCAGGGCCGCCAGGGTGGTGGCGCCATTGGGTATGAGCGGCAGCAGGTCGCCCAGCCCGGCGGCGGTCTTTTGCCAGGTGGGGCCGCCGGCCACAATCAGACGCCCGCCGGCCGCGACCCAGCCGGCCAGGGCCGCGCGCTGCTCGGGCGTGAGCGCGCCGGTGTCAACATCTGAAAACACCAGCACGTCGAGCGCGTGCCAGGCGTAGGTGACGGGCGGCAGGTCGGCCAGTTCCAGGCGGGCGACGTAGGCTTGCCCATTCACCGGGTCTACCTCGGCCAAGACCGTCTCATAGGCCGAGGGCGAACCGGCGATGACGCCGAAGAGCAGGTCGTTGCCGTTGGTTTGCGCCAGGCGCACGGTGGCGGAGGCGATCTCTTTGTTCTGGTCGCTGAACAGGCTGATCTTGAGCGTGCTCAGGTAACCTTCGGTGGGGACGTACAGGTAAATCTCGCGGCGCGACTGGGTGGGCAGCTCGACGGCGCGGGTGATCAGCAGGTCGGCGCTGTTGTAGCGCGGGGCCACGACGCGCAGCGTGCCGCCGGCATCTGGCCCGTCGTTGGCGACGGTGATGCGGATGGGCAGCCAGCGCTGATCTTTGTAGAAGCCGTCGAAACCGGCGCGGGCTGAGAGGGTGATGGGGGCAGCCTGGACGGGCGGCGCGGCGTGCGTGACCAGCGGCCCGGCCAGCAGGCTGAAGCCGAGCAGCAGCAGTGCTAATCGCGCGCCGCGCCGCTGCGCCCGACCGGGTCGGGTGTAGGCCCGAACGAGGGCGGTATATACGCCGTTTACCAACGTGGCAAGCGCGTTCAACATTAGGCTACCTGCTTCTAGTCCTGCCCGGTGGCAGAGGGGACGATGTGGGAGATTCTAACGCCTTCGCCCGGCCAGCGCCAGGCCGCCCGCCCACGCTTGGCCGTTGGCAGGCCGTAGGCCCACCGGCGGCGGCGACTTCCGGCCGGTATGAGTGCTGACGCCGAACCGGCTCTGGGTGTTCCCCTTGGCCCGTTTGTACCATGCCGCCCACCAGACGTCAATCTGGGTTGGAGGACGGTAGGAACCAGATACTCGTTTCGCTAGCGGCCCGCGATGCGAAGCGTCACCCGGATCGAGCCTGCGGCAACGCCAGCGACCTGAGAAACTTCCGCCTTGGTAGGCCGGCGGTGGGATTCCTCACCCGCTTGCAGGCAATGCAAGTTCCAACGACCTGAGGCGGGTTCGGAATGACAAGGTCATAGGGGTTTTTCGGGGAAACCCCCAGACGTCAATTACTCCCACAGTACGGCCAGGCTAGCCCGCCGGTTCACGGTGAAGCGCAGACTGTAGACGCCCTGCCCCAGGTCGGCGGCGGCGAGGGGCTGGTCGTCGAGCAGGACGGAGGTGGGCGCGGCGGGTAGCGCCAGCCGCCATTCGCCCTCGGCCACGCGCCCAAGATCAAGCGTGGCCTCTAACCGGCCGGGGTAAACCACCCAACTTGTTACCTCGCCCCCCTGCGAGAAGTGGAAGGACGAGGCCACCAGGTCGGGCACGCCGGGGCGCACCGGCCGCAGCGCCACCAGGTGCGCGCCATGCGGCGGCAGCCCAGTGAAGCGCAGCGCCGCGCCGGCCGCCAACCGGCGGTGCTCGCCGTCCCAAAACTCAGACACCCAATAGTCGGCGGCCGGGTCGAGGCCGAGGGCGCGCAAGGTCGTTTCGCGGTCGCGGGCCTCGGCCGACCAGTTGAACAGCCCGGCCACGGTCCACGGCCCCAGGTCACCCACACCGGGGCGGGGCAACACAAACAGGTCGGGCATGTCGCTGTCGAGCCAGCCGGGGGCGGCGGCGCCGGCCCCCAGCACCGGCAGCAGGGCGGCCACATACCTCTGGCGCTCGGGGGCGAGACGGCGCATGTCGTCCGACACCAGAAACATGCCGCCCGACAGCCCAATGACGGTCGCCAGGCTGCGCACCTCCGGCTCCGTCAGGCGCGTGTCGTGGTCGCGCACCAGCAGGCAGTCCGGGTCGTTGAGCCACCAGCGCCGGTGCAGCGGGGCGCGGTTGATGGTGTTGCGCAGGGCGTTGCGCACGCCAACGAAGTCCATCTCGCGGTAGAGCAGCGGGCCGAGGCGGGGCGTGAACAACTGCGGGTTCCAGTCGGGGGCCACGTCGGTGCTCACGCGCATACCGTCTACCACGCCCACGGCCGAGCCGAGCGGGCAGCCGCAGCCCAGCAGGAACGTGTCTGGCCCAGCCGCCTCGCGGATATCGGTCAGGGCCTGGCGCATGGCCTGGGCGCGGGTGAGCGTCGGGTCGTAGCGGGCGGCGGGCAGCGCGGCGGCGTACAGAAAGTCGAGCTTGAGATAGGGGAAGCCCCACTCCTGCACGGCGGTGGTAATTAGCTTGCGCACATGCGCGCGCACTTCCGGATGAGTGGGGTCAAGCCCATAGCACCAGCGGAACCAGTTGAAGCCGGCGTTGGCGCGGCGGCCGTTGGGGTGGCGCAAGAACCAGTCGGGGTGCTCACGCAGCAGGCGCGCATCCGAGCGCACCATGTAGGGGGCCAGCCACAGGCCGGGGGCGTGGCCCTGCCCGCGAATCTCGGCCGCCAGCCAGCGCAGCCCGCGACCGAAGGTGGGCTTGGTCTCGAACCAATCGCCCACCTGGGCCTGAAAGCCGTCGTCTATCTGCACGAAGTCGAGCGGCAGGCGGTCGCGAACCTGCACGATGGCTTGCAGGTTCGCGATCACGTCCGCCTCGGTGACGCGGTCAAAGTAGTGATACCACGAGCACCAGCCGACGGGCGTGGCGGCCGGCACGCGCGCCTCGTTCTCGCGCGCCGCCGCGTCGGCATACTCGGCCAGCGTGTCGCTGCCGGCCAGGTCGCAGAATTGCAGGTAAGCCCAATCGGTGGGCCGCGCTGCGCCGGGGGCCAGTGCCACCTGGTCACACTGGGCCGTCAGCCGCAACGACGGGGCTTCCGGGTCGAGCAGCACCTCCACCGCCGAGAACTGCTCGCGCTGGCTGGTGAAGCCCGCCACCAGGCCGCGCCCGCGTGTGCGGTCGGCCAGCACGCCGAACATGTCGCTGCTGAAGCGCCCGTTGCGGCGGAACGCGGGCGTGACCAGGTTGAGGGCCTTAGGCTCGCCCAACGGCCCAAAGATCGAGCCGGGCTGGTGGTCGCCGGCTTGCAGCGCCCCGGCGAAGCTCCAGCTTTGATAGCCGTTGCTAAAGAAGGCCAACTCGGTCTGCGCAGCTGCCCCCGGTGGCACGAGGCGCAGCGCCCCAGCCGGGCCGCGCGGGTGCGGGTCTTCCAGCGTCTCGCGCCGGAAGAGGGCGCGGGCGCGATACCACAGGTCACCCCGGCCGGTGCGCGCCTGAAAGCGCGGCCCAATCCGCAACAGGTCAATCACGTCTAAGTGAATTGGTTGCGCGCCGGCGTTGTGCGCCACCACCTGCCACAGCAAGAACGGCCGCGCCTCCGGCAGCAGGAAGGTCAGCGTGACCGTTAGCGGGGCTTCGTCCGGCGGGCCAGTGTGGGCGCGCACCCGCAGCCCAGCGGCCGGGCCGTGGGCGGTGGGCACGTTGCTAAGAGTCTCCACCTCCGCCCCCACCAACTCGCCGTCCCAGTACACCCAGCGCGGCTTATCGTCGGTCGTCAGGGTGTAGATCGCGCCCAGCCGGGCCTCCTCCAGGCTCGGCCATTCGCCGACGACCGGCGCGACGTGCCAATAGCCGGTCTGCGGGTCGAGGCGAAAGCTGAGGTGCACGTTGGTGAGGGTGAACATGCCCGCTACTTGGTCCAGTACACCGTGTTCTGGGCGGTGCTGCATGTGCAGGCCTCCACCCAGGCCCCCAGGCGCATCATGCGGCCCTGGTAGGCGGTGCCGGTGCTCTGCGCCACCCAGCCGCCCAGGTTGAAGGGCACAATCCCCGGCAAGATGCCATCGGCCGGGAGCCACTCGCCGTTGTACTTGCGGGCCATGTGTACGTGGCTGCCGGTGGCCTGCCCGCCCTCGCACGAGGGATGGCCGATCGGGTCGCCGATCTGCACCACTGTGCCCACGGCCGGCAGGCCGTCGTTCCGCAAGTGAAAGTGAAAGATCGTCCAGCCGGTCTGCTCGTGGCCGTCGCCGTCCAGGTCGAGCACCACGGTGTTGTCGTCGGCGCGCACGATCACGCCGGAGGCCACGGCCTTGACCCAGCGCTCGGTGCTCGAGCAGCCCACGACGCCGGCCGGCGCAAAGTCGAGCGCGCCCCAGGGCGTGCTGTCGCCCCACACCGGGTGCGGCCCGCCGGTGAACGCCCATATCTGCCCCTGGTCGAACGGCAGCGCGAAGTCGGGCTGCACCAGGTCGCCCGTAATCACATCACTAGCCGGGCGGTCAAAGGGGTTGCCCCACAACGCGATGTAGGTCGAGGCAAAGCCGCTCGGCCCGGTGGCGGCGTTGAACTCGTCCAGCCCCATCCACTGGGCAAACAGATATTGCAGGGCCACGCTGCCCGCGCTCTGGTAGTAGTCCGGCCGGGAGGTGGTGGAGTCTGGCAGCAGCAGCGCGGTCAGGCGGCCGGTGCGCCAGCCGTAGTAGCCTTCGCTTAGACGCTCGGCCACCCAGGTCATTTGCGTCACGAAACCCCGGACGCGCGGCAGCGGGCCGAACGGGCTGCCGCGCACGTCAGCCGGCACGTCCGGCTGCGTCAGCGCGCCGGTGCGCCATTCCATTAGCGCCAGCAGCAAGCGCGGGTTAATGGAGTATTGGCGGGCGACGTACAGCACCGCCTGGCCCGCCGTGCGGTCGCGCGCCCCCACGAAGGCCGAGAGGGTCTTGAGGTAGCCCGGCTGCGCGGCCACGTAGGCGTCAACATCTAGGCCCACGCTGGTCGGCCCATACACCAACTCGCTGTCGGGGATCATCTTGTAGGCCGTGCCGCCCAGCGGGAACCAATAGGCTGGGATGCGCAGGTCGAGCCCGGAAGCGAGCGTGCTGGTCAGCGCCAGGCTGGGGTTGAGGGCCAAGATTTCGGCGGCGGTGGTGTTGAAGTGCGCGGCGATTGCCAGCACCGTGTCGCCGGTCTGCGAGACGTAGGGCAGCACATTGCCCACCGCAAACGGCTCGCGCGCCGGCAGCGGCGTGGCGTCAAAGTCGGGCGTGGGCGCGACAGTCGCCGCCGCCGGCTCGGTGGAGGTGGCGAGCGGCGGCGGCACCTGGGCGGGCGGCAGCGCGCAGCCGGCGAGGGCCACGGCCGCCAGTAAGATCATCCGGAGGGAAACACGTCGGGACCACATACCAATACCATCTCAGCTTCTACCAAGTTAACGATCATTGATCACGGCCGTCCAGGCGGCGGTGCAGGTGCAGGCTTCGACCACCACCCCATCGCGCGTCAGCGTGCCGTAGTATTCGCCCTTGCCCGGCCCGGCCACCCAGCCGCTCAGGTTAAGCGGCACCGGGCCATCGGCCGGAATCCACTCGCCGTTGTACTTGCGGGCGAGGTGCAGGTGGGTGCCGGTGGCGCGCCCGCCCTCACACGAGGGGTGGCCGATGTGGCCGCCGCGCTCGACCAGCGTGCCGACTTGCACCCGGTCGCGCGTGGCGATGTGCAGATACAAGATCACCCAGCCGGTGGCCTCGGCCCCGTCGCCGTCCAGGTCTACCACCACCGCGCCGTTGGCCGAGCGCAGCACCAGCCCGGCGGCCACGCCTGTCACCCAGGCGTTGCTTTCGGCGCAGCCGCCGACAACAGCGCCGGGGGCAAAGTCGAGCGCGGCCTGCGCGCCCCCCAACTCCCACGCGCCGTGCGGGCCGCCCGAAAAGTACCAGGTCTGCCCGATGGGAAACGGCAGCGACATGGACACTTGCGTCAGGTCGGCCGGCAGCAGCGGGCTGAGCTCGCGCGCATACGGGTCGCCAAACAACTGCCGATAGGTGTTCAGAAAGCCGCCGGCGCTCACGGCGTGGTCCCATTCGGCCCGGTCGAGCACTTGCGCGTAGAAGTATTGCAGCGCGGCCGTGCCGGCGTTTAGCTGCGGGTTGAGGCGCAGCGTGGAGCCGTCCTTGAAGGTCAGCTCGGTCAGCGTGCCCGCCCGCCAGCCGTAGTAGCCGATGGCAATTTGGCTAGTAGCCCAGGTCAGTTGGGCGTTGAGGTTGACCAGGTAGTCGTGAACGTAGTGATAGGGATATTTGAGTTGGTCGCCCTGCGGCGAGGGGTTGGTCACCCAGCCGCTCAGGTCTTCCAGCAGCGCCACCAGCAGGCGCGGGTTGATGGAGTGATCGCGGGCCGCCACCAGCAGCACGTCGCCGCCGGGCTGGGTGGCCTGGTCGGCATAGCCCAGGTAGTTTGCCAGGTAGCCGCCCTGCTCCTCGGCGAAGGCTTGCGGGTCAAAGCCGGCCGCCGCGCCGCTAAAGACCACCTCCGAGTCGGGCACCAGCTTGTCGCCCGGACTCACCGCGCCCAGCACGTTGGGGATGACAAGCAGTTGCCCATCGGCCAGGGTAGTGGCGCCTTTCAACCCCTCCGGCGCGAGGATGTCGGCCGGGTTGACGCCGAAGCGCGCCGTCAGGGCCGCCAGCGTGTCGCCCGACTGGGTGACGTAAAAGATGGTGGTGGCGGGCGTCTGGAGGGCCGTGGGTGAGGGCGACGGCGCGGGTAATAATGTGCTGGTGGGCAGCGGGATGTCGGTGGGCGGCGCAAGGGTCACGGTCGGTTCGAGCACGGCCGTTGGTTCCAGCGTGCCCGTGGCCGGCGCGGGCGTGAGGGTGACCACCACGGCGGCGGTGGGCGCGATGGTCGGCACCCCCT
>Ga0163152_10005876_pt1 | contig 14181 bp, 9 predicted proteins | sample OliLakLV19MP8IB2_FD_148635 | JGI IMG/M metagenome (GOLD analysis project Ga0163152, IMG submission 148635) | Freshwater microbial mat bacterial communities from Lake Vanda, McMurdo Dry Valleys, Antarctica - Oligotrophic Lake LV.19.MP8.IB-2 | ecosystem: Environmental > Aquatic > Freshwater > Lake... | reverse complement strand
GCGCAAAACTCCTCTTACAGCAGTGTTGATGGAGTCTTGTTCGACAAGGGCCAGACCACGCTCATTCAATATCCGCCGGCTAAAGCCGGGACTTACACCATCCCCAACAGCGTCACCAGAATCGAAGGCTTTGCCTTCTCTGGCTGCACCAGCCTGACCAGCATCACCATCCCCAACAGCGTCACCAACATCGGGGACTTTGCCTTCTCTGGCTGCATCAGCCTGACCAGCGTCACAATCCCCAACAGCGTCACCAGCATCGGGAAAAGAGCGTTCAAAAACTGCACCAGCCTCAGAACGATTGCAGTGGACGCGCTTAACTCCTCTTACAGCAGTGTTGATGGAGTCTTATTCAACAAGAGCCAGACCACGCTCATCCAATATCCGTCGGCCAAAGCCGGGACTTACACCATCCCCAACAGCCACCAGCATCGAAGACTTTGCGTTCGAGGGCTGCACCAGCCCGACCAGTGTCGACATCCCCAACAGCGTCACCAGAATCGGATTCTCGGCGTTCTATGGCTCCACTAGCCTGACCAACGTCACGATTGGCAATAGCGTCACCTACATCGGAAGCGATACGTTCTATGGCTGCACCAGCCTGACCAAAGTCACGATCGGCAATAGCGTCACCGACATCGGAGATGGTGCATTCTTTGGCTGCATCAGCCTGACCAGCGTTATCATCCCCAACAGCGTCACCAGGATCGGATTCTATACGTTCGGTAACTGCACTAGCCTGGCTAGCATTATCATCCCCAGCAGCGTCACCTACATCACAGACTTTGCGTTCTCTCGCTGCACGAGCCTGGCGAGAGTCTATTTTTTGGGTAATCCGCCTGAAGCAAGTTCCTTTGTATTCGTGAATAAAAGTAGGCCAACGATCTATTACTTGCCGGACTACAGCGGCTGGGGTCCAACCTTTGCCGGTCGTCCGACCGCGTCGTGGAGTCCTATGGTGCAATCTAGCGATTCCACCTTTGGTGTGCGGACCAATCAGTTCGGGTTCAGTATTAACTGGGTCAGCGACAGAGTTGTCGTGGTGGAAGTCTGTACCGACCTGACCAATCCCACATGGTCTGCGGTGGGAACTAACACTCTCATCGGCGGCTCCTCTCATTTCAGCGATCCGCAGTGGACGAATTTTCCCACCCGCTTCTACCGCCTTCGCGTGCCGTGAGTGTGAGCTGGGTGCCGTCTATCTGTCCGAGTCTGTCAGGCTAAGGGTTCGTTCAAAATCTTTGACTGGCGAGCTACGAAGCTTATGGCCCGGCTTTTTGGCGTGAAAAGGCAGTTCGGGCGCTTGGGCGAAAAAAGGAACCTGAAGTCTTTGGGCGCGGGGTGCTTTGACTAGCAAGGAGAAAAGAAAATCTAAGCTGGAGTGAAGAAGTCCTGCTGGTCAGGGATCACCTTCTTCTTTGCAGCGACGGGATTGGGGGCGGAGCATCGTCCGTTTTCAGTTTAGCTGAAGGCTTAGGTTTTATAGATGGCTTGATAGGCTCCGTCGGGCGGTTCTCCGCGCTTTTTAGTGTTTTGATCACGGTCTGCTCGCTCGGGTAGTCGATCTCCGGTATTTCCATTTCCGGTGAACATGTGTCCAGTATGACCGCATCAGCATTGCCTTCGCTTGGTTTTTTGCCCGGACACAAAACCAGCCGCTGAACTCCATTTGCGAAGGTCACCTCAAACCCAAGCCAACCGGGTGCTTCAACAATGCCTTCAATGAGTGACTTGGGAACGCCATCGCAGTAAACATTTATACGGCTTATCTTCCGGCGCAACTCTTCACGCAACCGTAGGCGGGATGCAGGGTCGCCTTTTGCAATCAACTCCTTGATCTGATCGACAGAATCATTCATGGCGTTCCTGCGGGCGGCTGCCTCGTCGGCCACGCTTTGCACTGTTTTGAGCTCGGATTCGATATCAAACATCCTGCCCTCAATGGACACCATTTCCTCGATCAGCCTTTTTGGAGGGTTGCTTGTCGTTGCGGCCAGCGTCACAAGTCGTTCGAGGGACTGAATCAGTTCATCGCGCCGGTGAGTCAGGGCCGCAATCTTGGACGACGCATCCGATTCCGCTCTCGGCACCTGCTGACGGGCGACTGTCCCCCAGTCCAACCCCGAAATGAAATTCAAGAACCAAGCCTGAAACCACTCATACCGCCAACTCCGGGCTTTGGCTCCTTCGCTGAGACGGGCGAAATCGCTGGTCAGATAATGCCATCGGCCTTCCCGACGGCCGGAACCCTGACGGTGGAAATTCATCGAATGGGAAGCCCTCTCCAGGACGCAGCAATCGCCCAGCTCTGCAAATTCCTGACAGACACGGAAACCATCTTCCCAACCACCAGTCTTCGCCTCATCTACTCTCAGGTGGGCTCAGGTTGATTCCAACCGGGGTCAGGATGTCTGAGACAACTCCGAATACGACCATCTTCCGATCCAACTGGAACTGAATTCTTGCGGGAATGGAAACCTACCTTTCATCATCAAACGGCCTGGCCGCACCACCGGGGATTGTTTGAACACGATAAAAACGCCGCACTATGTTTGATTCGATTGGCAGATTTAATTCAAGAGGCTCCGTCAGAATCGAGTTCGTGTTAAAAACCATCCAATGAATCAGGTCGCTCGATGTCTCGGTGACCAAAAGATCTCCTGACACTCCCTGGACCCGCAACCTCAGCATGCCGGGCGCGGCCCGGGTTCCCTGCAAAAATGGTGCAACCTGTGGCGGCGCCCCGGCAACGGCGATAGTGAATGAAACGGAACCTTTGTCCTCGCCACCGTTCATGGTTCCGCCATCGTCTTGCGCGACAACTCTTACGGTGATGGTGCCGGTGGAGTTTGACGCCACGGTGAAAGCGAGAGCGCCGGAATTGCTGATCACCGGCTGGACGCTGAAGAACTCCATATTGGTGTGGAACAAGGTGTATCCCACAAGGTCTTGAGAACTCTCGTTTCTCGGCCCAGGTTCAAAAAAGGCGAAGTTGGTCCATAGAAACGAGCCCCTCATCGCGACCACCAGGTTCGTGGCCAGGGTGACTACCGGGGGATCGTTGACCGCCGCCACGGTGATAACGAAGGTTTTCGGTGCAGAATAATCGACGCCACCGTTGGCCGAACCTCCGTCGTCCTGAACCACCACGGTTACATTGGCGCTGCCATTGGCGTTGCGAGCAGCTGAAAAAGCAAGCGTCCCGGAGCTGTCAATGACGGGCTCGGTTCTAAACAAAGCGGGATTGTCGCTGATCACGATGAAATCGATCGGTTTTTGACCGGCTTCGTCAGTGGGTCCCGGTATGAATAGGGCAAATCCAGGCTGTGTCGTGTCAGAGTCTTCCAACGCCAAAACATTCCCTCCTAAAACCAGATCTGGAGCATCATTAACCGCCTGCAATGTCACGGTAAAAACATCCTCCACCCAGCAACCGCCTCCATCGGTCGCCCGCACGGTGATCGTCGCCGAACCATTTTGATTTGTGGGATAACTTAAAATCAGCCTGTTGGCTGGATCCACGGCGGCTGCGGCCAGCACGGGATTGCTGTTGGCCTGCACACTATAGAGCAGTTTGTCGTCAGCTGTTTCCGCATCTTTAAAAACGAACCGGAGATCTACGACCGAATTCGTTGCATCTTCGAAAAGTAAAAAGTCGGGGATGACACTCTCCACCACAGGGCAGGAGTTGGGAGCGGTCGCGACCACCGTGATCATGAAAATCCTTGTGCATTTGTCCATGCCGCCATTCGGCACACCTCCATTGTCCTGGGCTACAACCGTCACCCTCGCGGAACCTTTCAGGGTGGTGGAAGGAGTAAACGTCAGAGTTCCGTCGTTTCTAATCCTCGGTTGAGCGCTGAACAGGGAGTTTTTGTCATTGGTCACCGTGTAACCCACCAGGGTCTGGCTCGCTTCGTTCACCGCACCGGGGACAAAACCGGCGAACCTAGCGATGGACTGCGGCCCGCTGTTCACAACCACCACCACGGGATCTCTCGAAAAGGTGCCGCAAGGCGGGTCGTTCACCGGTCGCACGGTAACCACGAAAGTGTCGTCCCGGACAAATCCGCACTCATTCATCGCGCGCACGGTGATGGTCGCTGAGCCGGTTTGATCGGGCTGGTAATCGAGGAAAAGGACGTCGGCACCGTTGTCCGCCCGCGCCTGCACCAGACCGAGATTGCTGTTGGCCACGATCGAAAACAAGAGATCGGCATCCGGGGTTCGAAAATCCTGAAAGGTGTTGCGCAAATTGATCCCGGTGTCGGTCGAGTCCTCGTTCACCGAAAAATCCGCGATCGGATTCGGCAGTCGCAACGGCACCTGAACGACCGCCACATTGTTTCCTTCGTTGGTTTCGGGCAACAGGGCGTCCGGATCGACCACCAGGACAAGGTGCGTCGCACCCGCAGGGCGTCCGTTGAAAAAGGGGCAGGAAAAAGATTCCTCCAGACGATTCACGCCGGTGCCGCCCGGACCGATGGAAAAATTCCGGTCAAAAATAGGGCTTCCCATCACGTCCGCTTTTGTAGCCCCACTCGCCCAGAACAGTCTGGCCCGGGCCATGTCCTGGCATCGCAAATCGCCTGTCGCAGTCACCAGAAGTTTTAAATTGCCACTCGAATCCCAGGTGAGCGGATTCGCCACCAGATCAATGGCGGCCAGCCTCGGCCCGGTGAAGGATGCAATGGCGTAAGCCTCGGAAAAATCAGGAGTCGGCATGTCGGCCTCGGCGATGAGGTCATAAGACCTGCCTACTTCGAGACACAGCACTTCGAGGAACAACACCACGTTCATCCCCAGCGAGATAAACGGACCCCCACCCTCAATGGCGACTCCTCCAGACCGGATTTCCACGGAAGATTCTCCCTGAAGTTCAACCAGCAGATCGGCCAGCACACGCGATCCCGGCGCCAGTGTGGAGGTCACCTTGAACTCCCTTCGAATGTACACCGTGCTCCCATCGGGCGGAGCTCCAACAGCATTCACATCCACACCATTGTCTATGGTTTCCGCAAAAGAAAAACCACCTCCTCCCTCGATCTGGCGCACCGTACCGCCCCACACAAATTTCTCGTTGGCGGCCTGACCGCAGACCGGGGCAAGGAGCAGCAAACACCAGGCCAGCACTCTCGACGGGAATACCCTGATCATCCAACGGGAGTTCGGGATGGTTTTATTGTGCGAGGGATTTCCAAATGGGAGCCGGACTGATCCAGAAAGTTTCTTCATGATATTTATTTATAGAGGCCGGAGATAGTTCATCGCCCGCCGCAGTTTCCCGGCTTGCTATCGATTGAACTGGCGACTGAGGAAACGAACAGCACCGGGTGCATGGCAAATGGAGAATAGGCAGACAGGCCCGGACGTCAATTCCGTTGCACTTCAGCTGAAACTTTTAAACTTTTTGGCGAGATTAAAAACTGGTGAGGCCGCAGACCGCAGCTGTATCGTCTTTGATCAGCCGCAGCCGGTGACAACTGTCGGGGTTGTGGGAGGTTCCTTGCCTTCAGGTTTTGCGCACTGCTGCGGTTCACAGAACCGCGGTCCGTCAGAGCACTCAGTCGCTTTTAATCACGCCTGAAACGTTTTCGCGAATGCTGTTCCCGCTTCACAAGAATGAACCTGACGCTCCGGGCATTTCTGACTTTGGGAGCTGACCGGATAATTTGCACCTCCGATTGACGCATCTGCAAACAGATCTGGACTAATCACGAAAATGCGAAGCCCAGTGTTGAAGGAAAAACCGCTTGGTATCCGGAAGAAAACTGTCCGCCTTTCCAAGCAGCGGCCGCAATGACGTGGTCATCTGCAGCACCACCAGGACAAAAACGAAACTCCAGAGCCGCAACACGGGATTCCTGTCGCCGTTGAGCCGGTTCAATCCAAGCTCCAGGAACCGGAATCCGAAATAAAAAGCAATCGCACCAAACACCAGATGCAGCGCGCCCATGGCCACTATACTTTCCGTTGATTGAGAAAAAAGCCAGGCGACAGGAGCAAACGCCAGCAAAAGCAACCCTACGATGGCGAACATTCCAACCAGCAGAGTCGCAAGCTCCCGGATTTTTGCGCGTGCTCCGGAAAGACAGGCGAATACGTACAGACTCGGAAAACAAATGACCGCCGAAAACACCAGACAAATCACGCTTTTGACCGGAGATGCCCACCATTGAGTTCCGCCCGAAAACGATCCGAGGACCAATCCATAGACCAAGGCCAGGATCGAGCTCAGACCAAACAACGCCCCCAACAGCCAGTTGCACTTTCCTTTCCGGACTTCATCGATCAATCGGGCCGGTTCACGAAGCAGCGCTTCAGCGGCTTGAAAGCCATTTGCGACGGGTGGTGACTGTGCTGAATGGTCGCTCGCGGGAGGGGGTTGGGATCCCGTTCCAGGGATCGGCGGAATATTGGGTTCAATCATATGTTTAACTCGAAAACTGCAACAGGATTTCGATACTTTGCCCTACTTCACGGAAAAAAAACTTGTCCGAACGATTCCCAGGCTGATTCGAAAAAATTACTTTGAAAGGCGTTCGACCGGAAAAAAGAGACGGGCAGATGAGGAGATCCCACAAAAGGCCTGCAGATCCAGGTGAGTTGTGTACCCAAGAGCAGATTACCGGCGATCCAGGCCCAGAACACCTTTAAAGCCGCTCCCCGATTTTTTAACCGCCACGCCAGACAGGACAAAAGCCTCCAGCAAGCGATCAACCCGGCTGCTGCAATCACCACAACTTGTATCAGCTTCATGATGGAATAAACTAACTGGGTTTCCTGAGAGTCGCTCATGGGCGGCAGATTCCAGACCAGAAACAGATTGATCGGTGCCATCGAAGCCAGAATCATTGCCGCCACTTCGAAGGAAAGTAGAACCAGCATAAGCGATTCCCTAAACTTGAGCCGGGCTCCAAGCAAGGCGGCGAGCAAACCGTTTAACAAGGCATTTCCAAACGCCGTCGCCAGGATGATCAAGGGAAACTTGACCGCGTTGATCGCCGCCATCCAGGGTGACCTCCACCATCCCATGGAAGCACCGAAAAGACCCGCACCCAATGCCGAAATCCAGAGCGTGCGAGCGAGGTGCCTGGCGGTGAGGCCGTCAGGCCGTTCGTGCAGCGACTCCCAATCCCCTGCTAAAAGAGCAGATTCCCTGGCAACTGTTTCCATGAAGCTTGACCCTGTGACCTCTACGGCCCGGACATCGTTCAAAGTGAGTATCCGTGAACCGAAACTCTTCGCCAAACATGAAAGTTCAGAACCTTCCGCAGCTCCGGTAGTTCTTGATGGTTGCGTTGCTGCATCAAATGATTCGATTTCAAAACAAACCGCTGACATGTTTTCCAGGTGACCCCACCCGTTTTCAAGAAACATTCTGAGGTAGTTTGAAAAAAATCGTTGCTCTCATCATCACCATCGGAGCATTGGCCCTGGTTTTCACCAGGGTCCCGCTGGCCGCCTTGCTCCGTGCATTTCGGGAAATTCACTTCCAATGGTTCATCGCGGCCGGAGCAGTGTTTGGCCTTTCGCTCCTCCTCGCAGCGGTGCGCTGGCACCTGCTTCTGCGTCTCAACCTGGCAGGAGTCTCCTTCAGCACCACTTTCCGAACCTTGCTGGTTGCCCACCTCGGGAACATCGCCTTCCTGGGTTCCGCAGGCGGCGATGTGACCCGGACGGTTTTATACAAAAAGTGGTTCGGCATCCCGATCGCGCGCGTCATCAATTCGACCCTTCATGATCGATTGTTCATTATCGCCGGGTTTTTCAGTTTCCTGGTCCTGACCATTTTTTTTGGCGCGCCTCCTCCTGCGCCTGATTTTTTCCAGGTTTCATTCCCTGGATTAAAAAAGTCTTGGCCTCTCCTTCTCGCCGGTTTCCTGGTTATTTCCGGCTTTGCTCTCTGGAAATGGACACTGTTCCGGGCCGCGTTGATTCCAATCCTGGTCGGACTGAAAAACATTCTGATCCAGCCGCGCCAGGCCGTGGGAATTTTTCTCCTCAGCCTGTTCATCCAGGGGCTGTATTCCGCCTCATTCGCATTGACCCTGCGTAGTTTCACCGGCGATTTTCTCTGGCTCGATTTTTTCTGGTTTTTCCCCCTGATCCTTTTTGTCGCTGCACTGCCGATCAGCATCGGAGGGCTGGGTGTGCGTGAGGGAACGTCGGTTTTTTTGCTCAACATGGGGGGAATCAGCGAACCGACCGCCCTGGCCGCCAGCCTATCCTTTTTCGCGCTGGCCTGCCTCTGGTCTGTATGGGGTGCCGCCTATTTCTATCAATACCAAAAAACCGCGCCCGGAGATCGTCCGCAAAAGATTTCTTGCGTCATCCCGGTTTTAAACGAGGAACAACGGATAGAAAATCTGCTGGTCCAGTTGCGGAACATCCCCGAAATCGATCAGGTGGTGGTTGTGGATGGCGGGAGCAGCGACGCCACAGTTGCCAGGTCGAATGCGTTCAGAGTTGAGGTGGTCGTTGCGGCAAGTCCGGGGCGGGGTGCACAGATGAATCTTGGGTTCGCTCGCGCACGAAATCCCATCGTCTGGTTTTTACATGCGGACAGCCGGGTATCGCCGGAGGCCGGTTCGGCGATTGTTTCCGCATTGTTTGATCCGACGGTTGCCGGGGGAGGATTGTGGAAAACATTTCAGGAGAAAAACCTGCTTCTGCGCGGTTCCCGATTCCGTTGCTGGCTTCGCATGGTTCTCTGGAGAAGGGTGATGGCGGACCAGGGAATTTTCGTGCGCCGCAAAGTCCTGGAGGAGACCGGAGGTGTGCCGGAGATGCGGTTGATGGAGGAATTTGAACTTTGCAGAAAGATCAGGAGCAAAGGGAGGCTGGTGCTGGCCGATGCGGTGATCACGACTTCCGCACGGAAATTTTTGCAGCACGGAGTTTTGCGGACCTACCTACTCATGGGAAGGGTGACCGTCTTATACTATTGTGGCGTTCACCCCGATCGGCTGGCGGAAATTTACCAGGATCATCGGTGAGGAGCTGGTTCACCTTTACTGAATGGCTTGTTTTGCCATGTGAGCGAATTCGCCGGGATAGACTTTAAAAGCGACGCATATCCTTTCATCATCCACATGTGTCGTTGCGCCAGGCATGGCGCATCACCCCGCCATTCTGGGAATCATGATATTTCAGGTCCGATTTAATTTCCGCCTCCAAGGCACCGAAAAAATTGCCGCCCGAAAACTGTTCCGGCGCTATTGATGGGATGAGGCGCAGAAAACGGTCGCAGTCATCAATCGCTCCACTGCCACGCAGTTGCCGAGGATCGCTTCAGCAATGGCCAGCGCCGCCAGAACTGGGGGATAATAAATGCCGCGATCCACAAGAACCCGGGCGTTTTCGCGTAAAGTTTTAGCCGCCTCAACACCTCCTGTCGCCGGCCAGTTCGCCGGTGTCGGCTGCATCATCCTCGCTGTAGCCTGAAGGCCCGCTGAAAAACACGGGCAAACTCATCGAACTCGTGCCTTGCCGCCAGGACGTAGGCCAACTGGTGTTGGGTGTGATTAAAAACGGGTGAGGCTGCGGACCGCGGCTCTGTAACTCTGTGAGCCGCAGCAGGCGGCAACTGTCGGGGTTGTGGGAGGTTCCAGACGTTCAGGTTTTGCGATGTGCTGCGGGTCACAGTCCCGCGGTCCGTCAGGGAACTCAGTCGCGTTTAATCACACCCATCATCCGGCCGGGGAGTCGCTAGATTTCAAATCTTCTCCCAAATTAAGATGATGGGATGCCCAGGACCCGTTGGAAAATAACTTTGGTCTAAACCGGATTTTATTTCGAAGAAAACCCTGAATTCTTTGTCCGTATTGTTCAATCCAAGGACGTCTTCTTAAAAGATGCATGTGGAAATGTATGATAACTTGCTGAAGAATCGATGTTACCACCTTTGAGACAACTTAATCGTTTTGTGCCTAGGCATGGCGGATTGGGAGTTTTTCCGATCCTTTCAGTCGTGATCTGCCTCGGTCTCGGTTTTGCCTCCTCCACCGCTCAGTCTCCCCCGGACTTCAAAAAAGATATTCAGCCGGTTCTGGTCAAATATTGTTACGATTGTCACGGGGACGGCATGAGCAAGGGCAAGGTGACTTTCGATGATTTTAAGACCGAGGAGGAATTGTTTCAAAAACACGATCTCTGGCTGGCAGTGTTAAAGAATGTCAGGGCTGGAGTGATGCCGCCGGACGACAAAGCCCGGCCAACAATAGATGAAATCCATCTGCTCGAGAAATGGATCAAAAAGGCCTCTTTCAAGATCGATTCCGCCAATCCTGATCCAGGCCGCGTCACCGTCCGGCGTTTGAATCGGGCCGAATACCGCAACACCGTCAAGGAATTGCTCGGGGTGGATTTTGACACGGAAGGAGAATTTCCTCCGGACGACACCGGGCACGGATTTGACAATATCGGCGATGTTCTGACGCTTTCTCCGATGTTGCTGGAAAAATACCTGGATGCATCCAAAAAGGTGGTGCTCAAGGTGGTTCCGCTGGTTTCTGCGGTTCCTGCGGAGAAAATGGTCCATGGTTCCCGCTTCAGCGGTGAGGACACTGACAGACAGAACAAACCGGGTTCCCTTTCGCTTTCCTACTACAAGCAGGCTTCCATCTCCAACACTTTCAAGGTCGATCTGGCGGGGGACTATGTCGCAGTCCTTGATTTCGTGGCGGCCGAGAAATTTGTGGACGACGTGTTTGATTACAATAAATGCCGCTTGGTTTTTAAGATTGATGGTGAGGAAGTCTTGAACAAAGAGTATGTGCGTGAGGGGAATAAATCGTTCCAACTGGTATTTCCAAGAAGCTGGGAACCGGGAGAACATCACTTTGAAGTCCAAATCGAACCGCTGACTCCTGATGAAAAGCAGGTCCGGTCGCTGGCAATCAAGCTGAACGGCGTGAATGTGCGCGGTCCGATGGAGAAGTCCCGGTGGGTTCCACCTGCGAATTATCACACATTTTTTCCAAGAAAGGTTCCTGCGGATGTCCGGCAAAAAAGAGCGTATGCACACGGGCTTTTGTCTGCATTCGCGACCAAGGCTTTTCGTCGTCCGGTGGACCGCGAATCCGCCGAGCGGCTTTCGCTTCTGGCCGAACAAACCTACTCCCAGCCGGGCAAAACTTTTGAATCAGGGGTGGCCCAGGGGATGATCGCCATCCTGGCTTCGCCACGTTTTCTGTTCCGTGAAGAATCGGCTGAAAAACCGGGTGACGGCTCCACTTACGCGTTTTTGGACCAGTATTCCCTGGCCTCACGTCTTTCTTATTTTCTCTGGTCTTCAATGCCGGACGAACGTTTGTTTCAGCTGGCCGCCTCGGGGAAGCTGCGCGAAAATCAGGCCGACGAGGTCCAGCGCATGCTGAAAGATCCGAAGTCACAGGCCTTCATCAGAAATTTCAGCGGTCAATGGCTGCAATCCCGCGATGTGGACAGTGTTCAGATTGATTCCAGCGCAGTGCTCGCCCGTGAAACCGCGCGCTCCGCAGCGGCGAATCCCCGGGAGAATCGCGGCACGAACAGCAACCGGCCGGTTGGATTTGGACGCAATCGTGTCCAGCTTGATGATGAGCTGCGCCGCGCCATGAAGTCCGAGACGGAAAGCTACTTTGGATACATTGTCCAAAGCAACCGGAACGTCCTGGAATTGATCGACAGCGACTATACTTTCTTGAACGAACGTCTGGCGCGTCACTACGCGTTGACGAACCTCGGGGTGACAGGATCTGATTTCCGCAAGGTGACCCTCCCGGAGGGAAATCCTCGCGGTGGAATCCTCACTCACGGAAGCGTCCTGACCGTCACTTCCAATCCAACCCGCACTTCCCCGGTCAAACGCGGCCTGTTTATTCTTGAAAACATTCTTGGAACTCCGCCCCCGCCCCCGCCGCCGGATATTCCGGCCTTGGAGGAAGCAAGCAAGGGAACGGCAGACCGTATTCCCAGCTTGCGCGAAACCCTTGAGCTGCACCGGTCCAAACCGGTTTGCAGTTCCTGCCACAACCGCATGGACCCGCTGGGTCTGGCTCTGGAAAACTTCAACGCGCTTGGAATGTGGCGCGAGAAGGAGCAGGAGCAGCCGATTGATGCTTCTGGAAAATTGATGACCGGGGAAACATTCACCGACATCCGGGATGTGAAAAAGATTCTTACCCGCGAACACAGCCGTGAAATCTATCACACGCTGTCGGAAAAACTTCTGACCTATGCCCTTGGCAGGGGCCTTGAATATTACGATGTCGATGTCGTCGATGATTTGGTCCGGCGTCTTGAGAAGGAAAACGGAGCTTTTTCAGCCGCATTAATGGGAGTCATTGAATCGACTCCATTTCAAAAAACACGGCTTGAAACCAACGAGAGTAAAAAAACGTCCGTTAAGACAGCCAGCAATCAGTTGAATAATTAAAGGCAGATTCATGAAATCGTCATCCAAGCACGAAACCAATACCAATTTCCTCTCCGGCAAGGGATTTAACCGCCGCAATTTTCTTCGTGGCATCGGTGCGTGCATCGCACTGCCGGCCCTGGAATCGTTAAAACCATTTCAATCGCTGGCTGCGGTCACTTCTGCTTCTGGCCTAGCCACCACGGCTACCGGCGCTCCTTTGCGCACAGCTTTCGTGGTATTCCCAAACGGCTCCATTCCTTCGGCCTGGTGGCCCAAAAGTGAAGGAATTGATTTCGAGATGAGCCCGACACTTCAACCCCTGGCCGAAAGCAGGCGGCATTTCCAACTGATGGGCGGCTTGGATCACATGGAAGCTGTCGGGGGCATGGATGGCGGTGGCGATCACGCGCGTGGCAATTCTGTTTTCCTCACCGGTGTTCGTCTGAAAAAAAGTGCGACCGACATCCGTGCAGGTGTTTCCATCGATCAATTGATCGCCAGCAAGGTAGGCCAGACCACGCGCCTTCCTTCCCTGGAATTGACCTGTGACAGCGTGCGTAAATCTGGCGGCTGCGATTCCGGCTATTCCTGCGCCTATCAATACAATATTTCCTGGAGTTCTGCCAAAACTCCAGTCACCCCGGAATCCAATCCGAGGCTGGTATTTGAACGGCTTTTTGGAGCGGGTACACCTTTGGAACGGGGCAGAAACCTGGAATTGCGCCAGAAAGAACAGAGGTCGCTCCTTGATTTTGTCATGGATGACGCGCGTCGGATGAAAAACCGGCTCGGAGTGGGGGACAAGGACAAGCTGGACCAGTATCTGACGGCGGTGCGTGAGATTGAGCAGCGGATCCAGCAGAGTGAGCGGTTCGGGAAGGTCAAGGATCCCGGAGTTGAAACACCGGCTGGCATTCCCAACAGTCATGCCGAACACATCCAGCTGATGTACGACATCCTGGTGACCACGTTTCAGACCGATTCGACACGTGTTGCCTCGCTCCTGCTGGCGCATGATGGAAGCAACCGCTCCTTCAGTGATATTGGAATTTCAGAAGGTCACCATGATCTTTCGCATCATCAAAACAAGGAAGACAGGATTAAGAAGGTGGCCCAAATCGACCTTTGGTATGCCACTCAGTTCGCAAAGTTTTTGGAAAAAATGGAAGCGGTAAAAGACATCGATGGAAAATCGCTACTCCACAATTCAATGATTGTTTACGGAGGAGGAAATGCGGACGGGAACCGTCACACGCACAACAATCTGCCGATCATCCTGGCTGGTGCAGGGGGCGGCACGTTGAGCACTGGACGTTACGTCAGTTTCGGCGGAAAACCGACCACGAACCTGTTCCTGACCATGGCTGATCGCATGGGGGTGACCGGTGTGGAGCGGTTCGGGGATTCCACGGGAAGACTCGGGGCGGTTTAAGTTGTTCAAAACCCCTGGCTCCGGAATTGTAAGGAGCGAAATGCTTGTTTTGACAAGCGGCACCGAAAGGACTGACTTGTGCTGCGGCTCACAGAGCTGCGCTCCGGGGAGTACTCTGAAGGACCGCGGTTCTGTGAACCGCAGCAGTGCGCAAAACCTGAACACAAGGAACCTCCCACAACCCTGACAGTTGTCACCGGCTGCGCTGATCGAGGACGATACAGCCGCGGTCCGCGGAGCGCGGCTCTGTGAGCCGCAGCACATGGCAAAACCTGAACGTACGGAATCTCCCATAACCCCGACAATTGCCACCCGCTGCGAGCCTGGAGTCATACTTCTGCGGTAG
>Ga0163152_10005875_pt1 | contig 14181 bp, 13 predicted proteins | sample OliLakLV19MP8IB2_FD_148635 | JGI IMG/M metagenome (GOLD analysis project Ga0163152, IMG submission 148635) | Freshwater microbial mat bacterial communities from Lake Vanda, McMurdo Dry Valleys, Antarctica - Oligotrophic Lake LV.19.MP8.IB-2 | ecosystem: Environmental > Aquatic > Freshwater >... | reverse complement strand
GACGCGGAGGTTGCCTCGCTCAATCTCAAGCTGGACAAATTTCATGGTGATTGGAACTACACGGTCCCGCCAGCACGAAAGAATACTTAGTCATGTTATTTATGCGCGAGGCCTAACCTTGCACTCCGACGGACGCCAGCCCCTCATGGCCTGTCGAGCGGTGCGCGGCATGGAAGTCACGGTTTTATGAGCACGGTGCGGCGGCGAGCCGCATCGGGACCGACGTGCAGCGCTGGGCGCGGTGGGTTCGGGCGGGGTTGGCAGGCGCGGAGGTGGAGGTGGAAGTTGGGTTGTGGAGCACGACCGGGCATGCGGAATGGGATGACCGGAATCGTCCTTCCGCCCTTGTACGTTGTGCCGCCCGTTTTCGCGCGGCCTGCGGTTGGCCGTGCAAGACGAATAAGTCCATACTCTGGCCTGACTCCAAACACAGTCAGATCACGGATGCAAGGTCACGTAGCGCCCGCAGTGCTTTCCCGGAGATGGTCTATCTGGTACGCGGGTCTGTCTGGTCGCACTCGTGCGTCGAACCAAATAAACCGGATAGACGAGATGGACCAGCTCCCGCCACGCACCGCGAAATGATTTTCTTCTTTCTCTCGTGGCCCGAATAAGTCAATAGTCATTCCTGCCCCAGAAATGTTTGACAGGTCAGGCGACGACTCCATCTCTTTCTCACATAAATAAGTCAAAACTCACGCCTGACCCCCATTCCAGGGCTGTAATACACGTGAAGGGTTAGGCGTAAGGGGTTGGCGGTGTGCGGTGAGGCGCAAGATCCAGATCAGGGCGAAGTATGGAATTAGGACAGGGTTTCGGCCCCTTCGTTTGTCCCCATGCGTGAGGAAATGAAAACTCTACGCGTGGCCCTATATTATCGAGGAGCCAGTTCGCGCGCGTGTGAGATCTCGCGTTGTCCAACAGGACGGACATGTGATGCTTCGAGCGTGATGACCGCTGCGGTTTTGCCTTCCAGCGTGGTGAACTCGACCTCGAACGCCTGGCCGTCGCGATAGATATGCACGACAGTTCCCACATCGCCTGCAACAAGGCCTTCAGCTGGAACAGCGGACCCTAACACGATGAGGTCATGTTCTTTAATCATGATCGTGGCTCCAGGTCCATTGGATAGGCTGTGACCACCCGCGGCCTATCGGCTCCCGTATCGACAACCCATACCGTGCGGATGAGCGGCGTCTGGCCAATTGGCGTGACCAGCGTACCGTCTACAATATACTGCTGTCCATGGCGAGATGTCATGCTTATTGTCAATGGGAAACGACAGACCATCTGGCGCAACGCTGCGGCCAATACCTCCCAGTCCTGCTGTTGGAAACCCATTACGGTGAAGAAAGCGGCCTTACTCTTTCCTGCCGGATGAGAGAGGTTCAGCAGATAGTCCCGCAGCTTTTCCAGTTCGACGATGCAATTGGCAGCGTTGGGAATAGTCATTGAGGTCGCAGAGTGAATGGTTTGGGTTTTCAGCTCGATTCATCACGTGGCGGTGAAGCCGTAGTCGGTGATGACAGGAACGAGCTTTGAGCCATTCTGCACAGATTGGAAGGGGGAGGAAATATAGGGCATTCGGCAGGCAGATAAACGACGCTTCATGAATGTCGCGATACGAGAGACACAGCTAGGAGCCTGTCCAGTAATCAAAGATGGAAATTTCAACGCATACAATATTTGAGCCGATCATCTCTCGAAGCTGAACGAACGCTCGCATGATGGCAATATTGACTTGGATGGCGCGCTCGCTATGCAGCACGCTTGAGAGCATTGCGACCCCTTGTTCGGTAAAGGCATAGGGGCGATATTTGCTGTGTTCATCACCACCTGTCTTTAAGGTCGCAAATTGCGACCTTAAACGTTCGACTTCTTTAGGCATCAACTGGAACATGAAATCTGAAGGAAATCTCTTCTTGTTGCACTGAACTAAGTCAATACTCATTCCTGACCCTAAAATGCCAGTTAGGGGCGTCATGCCTCGGTGGGGCCACGCCCCTCCGACAACGGGTGCCGACCCGCTCCCCCCTCGCGCCAGAAGGAACTGCTCACGACAGGGTCACGGGATTGTTCAGTGTAGGCAGCTTAGGGGTAGGATTGGTTGGCTACCTGCACAGACCTTGCTCGTTTAGGCTGCTATAGGGTTTGTCAGGTGCAAGTTCAGGCAACCACTCCATCTCTTTCTCAGATAAATAAGTCAAAACTCACGCTTGACCCACATTCGTATGTTGAGTAGTTGGGATGAGCGGCAAGGGAGGACGGCTCGGTATCAGCCTACTTCTTCGTTTCGTGCTTTGGTCTTGTATCCGGATAAGGGCAAGGAAACGCTCACCGTTGAAATGGATCATGTGATCAGGATCTTCGGCAATCCACACCTCGGACTCCCAGGCAATATGCGACAGAAAGGATTGCATGGCGCGGCGGGTCTCAAAGGCGGTCACGAAAACCAGCCCTGCCTTGCAGTCCGCGAACAGCTCCTTGAGTTCCTTGCGTCGCTTGCCATCAACCGGCCCTGCGCTGGTCACCGCCTCGATGAGCAGCAACCAATTCTTTGCTGTGTAGTGGACGATCACGTCAGGAATCTTCGCTGCGGAATCCAATGTCACTCCCAGCGAGGCCAAATTCTCCGCCTCAAGATGGACGAACTTGTTCTCCGTGTCACCGATGTAGAGCACTAGTCCGCCTGGAGTGAAGATCGGGCAGAACTGCTCGATGATCGCTTTGATGAGTGGATTCTGCCCTCCAGGAGAAAGCGCAACCTGTGAGCTGTCGGGAAGTGTGACGGGTACGCGTGCCAAATGTCTCGTTCTGGCTATCTCGTCCGTAAGACCTTCGCGGCTTGCGAGGTATGCTGTTAAGGCTGCTGGCCAATCACGGGTTCCAACCTTGCGTAGTAAGGCCAGCGCCGAGGGTTCTATCTGATACACCGTTCTCCCGCTGTTCGTGGGACGGTTGGGATCGTCTGGATTACGGAGCAGCAAGCCCGCCGCCACAAAGAACTTCACGGCATCATCGCGAATTGTTTCTCGGGTGTTGGGTGCATAGCGCACGCCGTATGTCTTGGCGATGAAGTCAATGATAGGGGTGATGCCACGGAGCGGAGCTTCAGCGGTAGCCCAGGGATCATTGGGTTGTAGATCCAACAGTGCGAGCAGCGTATAGGCCGCAGTTTCATTTCTTTGCTTTGGGCCAAACTGCAAGGCTGTCAGCGCTGCAATTGCCTCAGTGAGTCGCTGCTTTTTGGCAGTGATCTTGCGGCTTGGTTTATTTTTAGGCATGGAGATGGTTGGTCACGAGTTCGTCGATTCCTTCTTGGGGAAGATCCAGTGATTTCATTTCAATTCCCATCGCGTACAAGGTAGCACGGTTGGGATAGACCAACTTCCGAAGGTCGCTCGCGTTCACCTGAGTGTGTCCGCTGAAACGGCGGAAATACTGATCGACCACTGTGGAGTTCAGGAACGCAAAGAGGCCGACTGCTAGATTGCGGTCGAGTCCACGTCCATTGGCATGGAAGTAGTTCAGGTGGTTCTCAAAGCCCAGCCATTTCGCTTTCACAATGTCTGGGTCGAACAGGCACGCGACGAGGCGGCGGCGTTCTTCTTTAGAGGTGAAACGCTTCGTGAGCAAATAGACCCCAGTCGGCACAAGCCAGGGGCGTGTTTCGTCATTGTCGAGAATGGCATTCGGCTTGCGGGATTGCGGCTTCGGCCAATGAACCGTGCCGGCGTCAAAATGGCAGGGGTACACTAATGGCACTGCCCCCTTCTGTGGCTCCTGTCGAAGAGAGTCTTTGAGACGGAAGTCCACAACACGCCCTGTCGATACGGTGACACCCAAAGAAGCAAGGCTTGAGTGGAGGCCTGTCATGATTTCCTTAGCCGCCGTGTGCGAAGGGGTCGAGGGGATGTGAATGAATTGTTCTGTGTCATGTGGATGGACTATGTCGCCGAATGCGAGCACCGATTCAGTGACGATGTCGCCATGCTCTCCGCTGCTGCTGGAGATCACCAGTTCAGGGGGTTGGTTCCGCCCTTTCACTGCATGAAAGATAATGTTCTCTTGCAACACGCTGTCACTACGAAATGCCGCATTGCGCGATTCGAAAACATGGAGCCTGCGGAGTTCAAGATTACTCAGGAAGTCCTCGCGGAAGGGGCGGAAGTACGGGCCATTGCAAAAGCTTCGAGGCGTGATGCCGACGAGCTGGCCTGCGGGAGCCAACAGCTTCTGAATGAGGGCGATGAAGCCGGTGTAGAGGTTGCTCGTTTCGATTCCGACGGAACGCAGGGCACGTCTTTCGACTGAGTCGGTGCCGATCTTTTTGTAGGGCGGATTTGTGATGGCTGCATCAAAAGCGGGTGGTATCGTGGCGAATAAGCCTCCGGTAAGCAGCGCCGACATGTCATGAATAAAGTCGGTCGCATGGATGGTGAAGGTGAGTCCAATGCCTGCTTCAGCGCAAACATGCCGGCAGTGCTGCATGGTCTTTAAAAGGGCGTCTTGAATAAAAGGGTCGCGCTCAAAGAGCGTGGCTTCGATGATGCGAACTCCATCCTCCTTTTGGCACAAGCGGGACACAAAGGCTGCGGTGAGTGCCCCCGCCCCCGCCCCCGCATCCAGCAAACGCACGGTATCGGGAAGCGGCCCAAACATAGAAGCCATAAAGTCAGCCATAGGGGCAGGCGTGAAGAACTGTCCAAGTTCTCCCTGCCGCTTTCGAGCGTCTGATAGGGTGGCGTTCGGCATAGTATTAAGGTGTCAGGCTTTGCATCGTGGCGTCACTGAAAAAATTGGCATGCCGCCGTTGCAAGATGCGTCGACGAGTCAACGAGGGCCATTCTACTTTTTTGGAGCGGCCTAGTCTATCGCTGTGTGAGGAGAGAAGGGGGTAGGGCAGAATGGTTAATGTTGAATGATGAATGTTCAATGGGTCGAATGAGTGGGGAGGGTGAGTAAGGACAGAATGCTCAATGTTGAATGATTCAGGCGAGTGACGGTTTATGATGACGAAGAAGGCCGAGTTGCCACGGGCCGCGAAATGATTCCGGGCATTCTGTTCCTCCTCCAACGTTGTCTCTAGCTACCTTCTTCCGTGCTCCGGCCATAGAGGGACGCCTTTTCTCAACTTTTCATTAATTCGAATGATGAGAACGTCTCGTGTCATAGAGCTGATAAGCTGTTCCAAAGCGAGGGAGTTATCCAAGAGTTCTGGTTTATTTTTCACCAGTAGAACGTCTGGAATCGAAAGGCCTTTTTTCTTGGAATACTTGATCCCTTCGAGGATCGTGCCTCGTGCAGCAATGAGTGAATTTTTCTATTTGCCGCCATCTTGATCATCGGCGGGTCGAAGGAGAGATCGGCGCTTTGGATATCATCCTGAGACAACAGCATGGCTTACTCAAGGTGGTAGAAGCTGTTTTGCTTTATTGACGTGGGGCTCTTTGCAAAATAAGCGGAACGTGCATTCCAGTTCAGGGAGGAAATGTGCTACCCCGGAATGGTCCAGCAGTTCCTCCACCTGATACCATCCTTCGGTGGGATGTTTTCTTATGACCTTTAAGTGATAGTTGGGCGTATTGATCTTTGGGCCTTTGTTCTCAAAGATATCTTCAGCAGTCCAAATCTCATCCCGCTCTAATCGCTTCTTATGTTCTGACCACCGTGCTTTCGCCGTTTCGGCACGTGCCCTATCTAATCCGCCAGCTCGTTCCTCAAATACCCTTTTCACGATTTTGCGTTCTACAAATAATTTGGAGGCTATTTCACTAATCTTTCCGACTCCATTGTCTAGGGCAGGATTTAGCAGTTCATTCACGAAGGCGCGGTCATCGAGATCGGCGAAGGTTTTTAGTAGGTGCTCAATAGTGGCGCAGTTCCTATACCAACTCCATCCAACATCAAGAAGTCGCTCTCGAATGCGTTCCAGCATTGCATTGCATGCGCGGTTGGTCTTGTGGCCATAAATCTGCGCATGCATTTGATACCGTGATATCAGGAGGTCTTCTAATGCTCCAAGGTCGCTGTAGCGGACGCAGATCCTGAGTTCTGCTGTATCTGTTCGAGCATACGCACACATGCTTTTGAGAATTCTGTCGGGATCATATAAGCCATAATTAACCCCGCACATGTGAGAGTCACGGAGCAAATAATCCATTCGATCTATGTCGAGATCGCTGGATAGAATGTCGTGAAATAGCTTTTGGGCGCTGTATGGGCCTGAGTGCATTAAGCTGCTGGGGTTAATTCGGTCATCAATGATAGAGCAAACGTCCCTGGCAACACTTGATGCGTTCAATCCAATGCGGTCGAACTCGTCCTTACAGTCTAGAATAATGCGCGTAGCAGCAATGCAAGAAATAACCTCATGTCGCACTGGCTTGTCTGTATCTTCAGGCTTATTGGCGACTAGGGTTGGAGATACGAAATCATATTCAGTGTTTCTCGTAAGTGCGGTGATCTCATTAACAGTTGGGAAAAACTTGTCGAATAGATGGCTCAACGGGCCGTGTCCAATATCGTGGAACAATGCGGCCATTCGGAGGAGGAGCATGAAGTACTGGTCAGATCCGAGAACTCTAAAAGTGTCATTGATTCCTTGGTCATCAACCCTGTAAGGGTCTTGAAAGGTTTGACGGGAGGATCCTGCCTGACAGATCTTCTTTTGATTGTTCAGGACTGCATCCAGAAATCTTCCTGCAAGATACATCACTCCGATACTATGATCGAACCGCGTGTGGTTGGCTGAGGGAAAGATGAGGTAGAGAAGAGAGTTTTGACGTAGACCGTGGAGGCGTTGGAATAAGCGGTGATCGATCAGCGCTTTCTCGATTCGCCCGAATGTGATTCCGCCGTGGATTGGATCTTGAATTGTATGCCGAGTAAATTCGTAATCGGATAGCATTGCAGCCTCTATTTTATATTTTCGCTTACCTGTTTATTCGTTCAAACTCCTACGCCGAACCGGCTGAGAAATCAATTCCCTAGAGGGGGAGTAGTTGAGCACTGGAACCAGCAATTAAAGTGGGGCAGATGTTTTTCCAGGTTCGCCAATTGTCACATCCAGTCAGGGCACCCATGTTGGTCTACGTGCGGCCGTCGAACGAGGCGGGACGTAACTCTTCGATCCTCGATTGCGCGCGTCCAACGAGGACCTTCTCAGGCCGCGCGTTGCGCGAGCACAGAAGATCATCAGGCTCCATCTCTTCCTTTGTTCTGCTCTATCTATTCCAGCTGCTCTCGTCTATCCCTTGAAGGGTGGGCTGGTCGATCCTCTAGTGCGCGCGTCGAACGAGCACATTCTGATCGTGCGCGTTCCGCGAGCAGGAGGACGACCAGCCTACCCTTCTCCTCTTATTATTGAATCGCCGAGAGCCGCCACTTCCCTTCTTGGATTCGCATGAAGGTCCAGGCTTCGCCGGATTCCGTCGGGATCTCTTCGCTGCCTTCGACGAGATAGCCTGGTTCTCCTCGCTGCTTCGTGAGAGACAGGTTGTAGTCACGGGCACTCCAGCGAAGCCCCGCCGTCACGTATTGCCTCGCCTGTTCGGTCCAGACTTCCAGGATCTCAGCACGGAGGAGCACCACGTCCTCGACATGGTTCCGGATGTCCTGGCTGGTATTGTCGGCGAGGGCGGCGCTGAAGTAATTCAGCATCTCTGGCGTGACGAGCTGCCGTAACTCGGTCAGATCCTGGTTGCTCCAGGCCTTTTGAACATCGATCAGCAGTTGTTGAAAGGCCGCTTTGTCAGCCGAGGTGATGCTATCGACCGATAGTTTCTGTTTGGCTGTGGCTGAGCGTGTTGACGGCAGATTATCGTTGGACGGATCGCGGCCAGTAACCCCGGAAAAGTCGGGGAGGGAAGGTCGTTGTATTTTCAGGAAATAAAACACCGTCGCGGCTGCCACGAGCAGGAGGATCAGAAGGATTCCGGCGGAGCTCAAACCCTCGGTCGGCGTGTTGGTTTCGGCAGGGGGCGCATCGGCCTCGGTGGTCTGCGCGCTGCTGTTCGTCGCCCCGATGAGCAGATCGCCTATCGATGATCCGGCGACTCCGGCTGCGAACCAAGCCGACAGGGGAACACGTGGCAGAATGACGGTCGTTGTGTTCAAGGCAAGCTCCTTGTTATCGATTTCGTTGGCGTACCATGTGCCCAGTCCATATCCTAGCAGGAATAGCCCGTTGGAAATATAAATGGATTACGGGACCGTTGCTTGATCTTGCATTGATGCCGCTGACCCGGCAGCTGCAGCGCATCCTTGAAAAGTTCTTGAGTGACGGGAGTCCTGAGGCTATGTAATCTCGCCTGAGGAACAGATGGAAGGTTGAATCTATATCAAAGTTAAGAGCGAATTGCAGTGTCAGAATGAGAAGCCAGGATGATTCCCCACCGTACCCACTGGGTAGGGTGGGGAATCTGGATGAGTGGTGAATTACTTGAGAGCGACTGCGACCCCGTAGACTTGCGTGCAAGCGCGCGCGATGAGGATAAAGTGCTGAGTATAGGTGTCGGATGACACCTTCACGAGCGCGGTTGCTCCAGGGGCTTTCGTCAATGCGTCAGCGACAGCGTCCTTGGTTTCATTTCCGTCGCTTAGAGGAATGAGGCCCAGAAGATAATAGACGCAATCTTGTCCCGTGACCTGCCCAAGTTCCCGATACGAGCCAGGCGCCAAAGGCTCCGTCGAAGGAGCGACGCCACCTGTGATGTGTCCGCAACTACTAACAAGAAGACAGAGCAGTGGCAGCACAAAAAAATAGGTCTTTCGCATGACATTCCTCCGTTGGTTCATGAAGGCCATTGAGCCAATTCTCCTTCTTGTCTTTGGAGTAGTGGATAGGCCTGATACGACAACCTATCGGTATTGTGGCCGAAGTCAAATGCTTTCCAAGAATCCGTTTCTGCTGGCGCCATGACTCGAAAGGACAAGTTCGAGTGTGCGCTTCGATCAGCGTGAGGAACCCATATTGCTCATTACATGAAACGCTGCGCGCAGAAACCTGTGGGACACTCCAGCCCGCACTATTCATGACGGTTCGTCGCGAAATCGCGTAGTCGCGTCGCGAGACGGGCCCGCGGAGCCGTGAGAGCCCGAGGCATACTTGAACAGTATGTCGAGGGAGCGAACGGCGAGCCCGCCGACCGAAGGCTTGTCGTAGCAGCGGATCGGCGATTGCAGCAGAGGTGTTTATGCCTAATGCGGGCTCGGTCTAGCAGGATGCGGAAAAAGTCCGCCAGCGGCGTTCTCGCATCGCTCAGAGGCTCAACGAGGGTCTTCGGAAGCCGGAATCACTGGAGGGGATTTTCCGTTCGCCAAGATCGATTGCACGGGCGAACGGCCCCACGAAGCGCGGTCCGTACCTCCTCGCCTCTTCGCTCGCTGCGGCCTTGCCCGCGGAACGGCGCGTCTTGGCGCGCCGGGGTTGGGCGGGTGAGAAGTCTGGCCATTTTGCGCATCCTGCTGGCTATTTTGACACGAGATGGCCCGAGTGCGAAGCGCGACGTAGAACGCAATAATTGAGTTTTTCCGCAGCCTGCTAGCGGGTAGGACGCATCCCGCTCTCGTCAATGGATTGTCCAAGACTATGGAAGTTCAGCGAGGGTCATGATCGTCTTGGTAGAGTTGGTCTACTTCAAGCTCTTGGAGGTTCGGTGAGGGAGGGAGCGATTACAGATCGAGGAGGCTACGGGCATGCATTGTGGACATGCGTGAAATTCAATGGTCTGCACGCCATGGATGCTACGAGTGCACTCCAGCAGGATCCTTAATATGGCGATTTATCGATCGGTGAGACTTGAAACGATCCGGAGGAAGAGTGCGAGAATGTCCGAGGTTTCACCTTTTGCCTCTGACCTTTTCAGCATCCTGCTACGGCTTATTGGCAGCTTGGATCGCAAGTTCTTCAGGAATGAGATAGCGTCTTGGTCCGAGGATTGCCGTCCCGATACGCACGGTGGTTGCGCCTTCGGCGATGGCGATGTCCATATCCTCCGACATGCCCATGGAGAGCGTGTCGAGTTCGTAGCCATCACGCTTGAGCCGGTCATACAGTTCCCAGAGCATGTGAAATTGGCTGCGTTGCAGAGCCGTGGCAGTCGTGAGTTCAGGGACGGCCATCAATCCGCGCAATTTTAGCCGGGGCAGGCGCACCACATGGGCTGCCAGTTGGGCCAGATCATTTGGTTCGACGCCGCTTTTACTCGCTTCTCCGCTCACGTTCACTTGCAGGCAGATTTGTAACGGCGGCAGCGATGCGGGCCGGTCTTTCGCCAATCGGTCGGCAATTTTTATCCGATCCACACTGTGAACCCAGACGAAATTCTCCGTGATGCGTTTGGTCTTATTGCTTTGGATCGGGCCGATGAAATGCCATTCGATCGGCAAGTCGGCCAAATCCGGCATTTTGGCCAGCGCTTCCTGCAGATAGTTCTCGCCGAAAATCTTCTGCCCTGCCTGCCAGGCTTCCCGCACTCGCTCGGGTGGCTGGGTCTTACTCGCGACCAGCAGCGTGATCTCGTCAGGCGATCGGCCGGCTGATTGGGCCGCTTTGACAATGCGGTCTTTGATTGCTTGCAGGCGTGAGGCGACTGTTGTGGTCGGTTCCATCAGCGGTACAGGTGCTCTCGCGTGAGGGGCATCGCGTTGTTCAATCCATTCGTGAAGAGGACATGATAGAGCCTCATGTCCCCATAGCGAAAGTTGGCGATACACCCGCTGAGAAACATCCGCCACATACGCACGAAGGAGGCATCGTACAGCGCCTCGATCTTTTTGGCGTGGACTTCGTACCGCGCGCTCCACTCCTCAAGCGTTCGTGCGTAGTGCAGGCGAAGGTTTTCGATATCCGTCGGCATGAGTTTGGCTTCGCACATGGTCCGTACGATTTCGTCGAGCGTGGGAATGTATCCACCGGGGAAGATGTATTTCAGCGTCCAAGGATCGCCGGGTATTGGGAGCTCTTGCCCGATGGTGTGGAGCAGCCCGATGCCGCCGGGCTTCAAGATCGATTGGACCTTTTCCATAAAAGTCGGAATGAACTGCTTCCCCACATGTTCAAACATGCCGATGGAAACGAATTTGTCGAACGTGCCCTCAATCCTCCGATAGTCGTCCAGTACGATCGAAATATTTTTCGATAGACCCTCTCGCTTCAGAAGATCGGTTGCATACTCGGTTTGCTGTTTGGACAAGGTGTAGCCGATGCCGCGCACGCCATAATGTTTCGCGGCGTAGACCAGCATGCCGCCCCAACCGCAGCCGATCTCGACCAGTGTTTCTCCTGCCTTCAACTGAAGTTTCCGGCAAATGTGTTCATACTTCTGTTGCTGTGCCTGTTCGAGCGTATCGTTCTCGTCACGGAAGTAGGCACAGGAATAGGCCATGCTGTCGTCAAGCCACAGCTTATAGAAGTCATTCCCGCGATCGTAGTGGTGGGCGACGTGCTTCTTCGAACGCGAGAGCGTGTTGAACGAGGTCTTGCGCAGATGCGTAATGGCGAGCTTCGCTTTTAACCCGAGAGGCAGACTGAGAATTGTGGCGTCCGCCCCGAAGCGAAGCAGTTGTGTGAAATCCCCCTCGACCTGAATATCTCCGGCCATATACTCTTCGCCGAATCCAAGGGATCCACTTTCAAGTGCATGTTCTGCCGCGCGCTGCGTCACAAAGGTGAGAATGAACTGTGGCTCACCGTCGCCGTACGATTTTTTGACCCCATCCCAAAACTGCACCTGAAACGAAACATCCCGTGCATGATCACTCAGCGCTTCGAAGAGTTGCTCGAGTGTGTTGCGCATGATCCTCCTCTTCCAGATGATAGAGCTGTGCGGTTGGAGGGCGGCTTGAACCGCCTCAAGAGGCCCTTCCAGGTGCCTGTGATAAGCTCTTTCTCCGGTTCTTGTCAAGGTGCTTCATTAGAGGGAAAGCCGACGAAGAGGCCAGGACCGCATGACGATAGAGGCTGTGGCTCCTGGCGGAAGGAATGACGTGAGCCTGGTATTGAAAAACTGCCTCTGGCTCGCCTTCTCTGTGGTGTGGCGACGCACGATCACGAAGTGTGGGACCGCGGTCGTTGTGAAAGATGTGAGAGAAACCATACTGATCGTTCCTATCGCGTGGGGGTGTCATCCCAACATGATAATGTCCGCTTTCACCAAAGTAGACATGTCCTCTTCGTTGCGAGACTGTCGGCCCTCACAAGGAGGGTCAGATGGTCAGAGAGGACAGGGTCATCATGAGTGTGAAGGAACTCAGGCGAGTGCATGTCATTCGGCAGACGATGGAGAAAAAGCTGACGCAGGTGAAGGCGGGTGCCCTCCTGGGACTGACGCCGCGCCACATCCGTCGCCTCATCGCGCGGGTGGCGCAGGCAGGCGACCACGGGCTCGCGCATCGGGGACGGGGGAAGCCGTCGAACCGGCAGATCCCGGAGAAGGTCCAGACCAAGGCGATGACGCTCTATGCGCAACGCTATGGCGATTTTGGGCCGACGTTGGCCGCGGAGAAGCTGGCCGAGCGCCACGGGATCCCGGGCAGTGCAGAAACCGTGCGGGGCTGGCTCCTGGCGAAAGGCGTGACGCACGTCCAGCGGCGGACGCGCCCGCATCGGGCGTGGCGGGAACGGAAAGCCCATGTGGGGGCACTCGTCCAACTGGATGGCTCGCACCATGACTGGTTCGAGGGGCGTGGGCCCCGGTGTGTGCTGATGGCCGACATCGATGATGCGTCCAGTCGGGTGTATGCCCGATTCTATACGTACGAAGGGACGATCCCGGCGATGGACAGCTTCATGCGCTATGTGCAGCAGTATGGGGTTCCGCTGGCCATCTACGCGGACAAGCATTCGACCGATCAATCGCTGGTTCCGCCCACCGTGGAGGAGCAACTCGCAGACGTGAAGCCCACGAGTCAGTTCGGGCGCGCGCTGGGTGAGCTGGGGGTCGAGCTGATCCCGGCCCATTCGCCACAGGCGAAGGGGCGGGTGGAGCGGCTCTTTCAGACCGTTCAAGATCGGGTGATCAAGGAGATGCGGCTCGCGGAGGTCTCCACGCTGGAGGTGGCGAATCGGTTTCTGGCGCGCTATCTGCCGATCTACAATCAGCGCTTCACTGTTCAGCCAGCCCAGGCCGCCGACCTGCATCGCCCCCGTCCGGCGCGCCGCGATTTGGACAGGAGCCTGTGCATCAAGACCCTACGGGGTCTGCGTCGTGACTGGACGGTGGCGCACCACGGGCACCTCTACCAGGTGCGGACCAATGTCCGGGCGACCCGAGTGCTGGTGGAAGAGTGCGTCGATGGGACCTTGCGGATCACCCACCAGGGTCGGCCGCTCGACTTTCACACGATCACGTCGCGGCCCGTGAAGGCGGCTGAGGCCAAGACGGTTCACCCACCCCGTCGCTCGGTCCCGCCGAGGCCGGATCATCCGTGGCGCCGCCCCCTGCAGTCGGAGCGACGCACACAGGCGACGGTGGCGAGAACCTAAACCGGACATGTCTACTTTGGGAGGAAGAGGACATTTCTATTTGGGCTTGACAATGCGGAGACGTTAGCTTGACTTGCCGTTCAGCGCTTTGTTAGCATCTGCCCGCGGGGTGGAGCAGCCCGGTAGCTCGTTGGGCTCATAACCCAAAGGTCGAAGGTTCAAATCCTTCCCCCGCAACCACAAGTTTCAACGACTTAAAATCCCCTCCTCTGAATATCCCTCGTAATTGCCTCAATTGTACGTGAATTTGTCCGTGTCTTTTTGCTGAAAACGAAAGCGCTGTCGTATACTTCTCCATTGTATGAGGACCATCCGTCTCACATGCCACAACAAAAAAACCGACGCTCTGCTCACCCACCTTACGGGTAAGGTGTTTCACCTCACCACGTTCTCGGCCTTCACGGCTATTCGCAAAAGCAGGATGATCCTACATAACAAGGATTGCCGCTTTAAACTAAACACGACCTCGGACACTAGCTTTGGAAGATTATCGGGATATGTATGCTTATTTGACCTACGGAACCACAGCGCCGAGGTGTCGGAGCACATCATCCATAACTATAATGGTTCAGCGCAGATTGGAATGGATAAATGAGCGTGCCTGAAGTCCCCCAACTCCGCAGCCAGTCTGTGTGTGGTCCATGGCGGCGAGACCTCGAATCTTGTCCGAGATCTGTGGCACACTCCTAGCG
>Ga0163152_10005874_pt1 | contig 14181 bp, 15 predicted proteins | sample OliLakLV19MP8IB2_FD_148635 | JGI IMG/M metagenome (GOLD analysis project Ga0163152, IMG submission 148635) | Freshwater microbial mat bacterial communities from Lake Vanda, McMurdo Dry Valleys, Antarctica - Oligotrophic Lake LV.19.MP8.IB-2 | ecosystem: Environmental > Aquatic > Freshwater >... | reverse complement strand
CCCCCGGCAGTGTGATATCTTTCTTCATGGCGTTGCTCTCCTGAGTGGAATCGACACCCCGAGCCTAACGGCTCAAGGCGGGCAACGCCGCCCCCTTCAGAATTTCAACATCGAACGGGACATCCCCCGCCCAGAGCGCATGCAGAGTTTTGAGGGACATCATGAAAATAGCCGCCAAATACGCCATTGCCAGCGCGCTCGGCGCGGCATTGGCGCTGTCCTCGGGGCCCAGCATGGCATCGAGCCATCGCGAGGCGCCTGCGATCACTGAATCGCCCAAGATCGACGGGACCGACTTCTACATGTTCCGCAGCTACGAACCGGGACGCGAGGGATTTGTCACCTTCATCGCCAACTATATTCCGCTTCAAGCGCCCTATGGCGGCCCGAACTATTTCACCATGGATCCCGACGCGATCTACGAGATCCACGTCGACAACAATGGTGACGCGATTGAGAACCTGACATTCCAGTTCAAGTTCGACAATTCGCTGCGCGGCGATACCGGCGTCACCCTGAACATAGCGGGCAAAGTACTGCCAATCCCGTTGCGCACCATCGGCCCGGTGAGCAATGCCGCCGACACCGACCTTGGCGAGACGGAAAACTTCAGCGTCACACTTGTCACCGGCGATCGTCGCACCGGGACCCGCGCAGCCATCACCAACGCGACCGGAGGCTCGGCGACCTTCGCCAAGCCTCTCGACAATATCGGCAATAAAACAATCCCCAACTACGCTACCTATGTCGCGCCCTTCACTTACGGGATCACGATCCCCGGGTGTACCGGGCCTGGCAGGGTGTTTGTCGGACAGCGCGCCGAAGCCTTCGCCGTCAATCTCGGACCGGTGTTCGACCTTGTGAACTTCGTTCCGATCGAAGGCGCCAGCGCTCCCGGCGCCAACGACAATGGCGGCTTCCCCGGCGGCATCAAGCAGAGCCGCGCGAACGACGACCTCGTAGGCGAATCCAATGTCACTTCGCTGGCTCTCGAAGTGCCGATCTCATGCCTGACGGGCGCGGGAAATGGCACCATTGGCGCCTGGACCACGGCCAGCCTGCCGCAGGCGCATATTGGCGATCCCTCTCCCAACTATGAAAACCCCCAGGTGCATGGCGGGGCCTATGTCCAGCGCTCGCGTCTGTCGATGCCGCTGGTCAACGAGGTCGTCATCGGATTGCCGTTCAAGGATCTCTTCAACGCGGTCGAACCGACGGCGGACGGAGCGGTCGCCGATTTCGTCACCAACCCGACCTTCCCGGCCATTCTCGACGCGTTGTTCCGCGCCGCCGTCAACTCGACGCTTGGTACGACGTTCACCAATCTTGCGCCCAACAACTTCCCGCGCAACGATCTCGTCGCAACCTTCCTCACCGGCATCACCGGCCTCAACAGACAGGCGATCGTAACGGGATCGGAGATGCAGCGCCTGAACATGACAATCGCGCCAACCCCGCGCGCCACCCAGAGCACGTTTGGCGTTGTCGGCAATGATCTTGCCGGCTTCCCGAACGGCCGTCGCCCTGGCGATGACGTGGTGGACATCGTGCTGCGGGTCGCCATGGGCAGGCTCTGCCATCCCGTGCCGCTCGCTGGCGTCCAGACCAATCTTGGTCTTTGCACCCCCGCCAACGCGCCGACCGGGCTGGTAAACTACACGGACGGAGCGCCGATCAGCGCAGGCGAACTGCAGAACGCCTTCCCTTATCTCAACAACCCCCTGCCCGGCTCGCCGTGATCCGCAGCAGCCAGAAAGGAAGTTCGAGATGAACCACAGACTCAAACTCGCTGCCGGCGCCATTGCATCGTCGCTCCTTCTCGGCGCTTGCGATGGCGGGGGCAACAGCTTCACCCCGCCGCCGCCGCCTCCGGGAGGATCGGGTCCACAGGCCCTTGAGGATCGCTTTGGCGCAGGTTTCGGCATCCTGTTCCGGGCATTGCCATTTTCCGACCCCCCCGGCGAGCCCATGGCGTCTACCGTAGTTTCGGTTGACGTTACGGCCGACGCGATCCCGGTCCCATAGGGCTGGTTCCAATTTCCAGGATCTGGCTCAAGGGCCAGGTCAGCTTCAATCCAGGCGCGGCGGTCCGGGCAATCCGACCGCCGCGTTTCTTTTGCGTGACCACACGGCGATGGAAGGCTGCCCGTCGCTGATCGAACGATGGATACGGCTTTCGAGCACCTGTCTCGCCGTTCCATGGGTCACCGTCGTCGTCGCCACAAAGTAATCGCTGCGAAAACCGGTCCGGGGCGGCAGGATGATCCGCGCCAGTGCAATGTCCGAGGCCGACAGATAGCCCTGACGTTCGCGACGGCTGACCAAGAGCCGGGCTGACACTCGATTGCCAAGCACAGCCGACAGCAGCGCCTCGCCGGCTGTGTTGATGTTGATGTCGGTCGGCTCGGGCAGGACACATGCTATTTCCGAGAGTCTGGGGATCAGCAGCGGGTCAACCCCTGCGGCGCGCAGATCGTCGAGAGCGTCGATACCGGCTTGCGCCACGACAAGAGCGGCAATCGCACGCGCCGTCTCGGGCGGCGCTTTCAGCGACGCGAGCAGGACGCGCAGCGTTTCCTCGGCGGCGAGCCCGTCAACGGCGAGATTATTGAGGTTGAACAGCGCCTGTTCGTCCGCGATGACGAGCTTGAAGCTCCCGCCTTCGATCAGGGCGCCCGCTTCCTCGGCGGCGGTCCAGGCCTCTGCGTAATGATCCGCATCCGGAGCGTCCCGCATGTCGCGACGAAGCGCCACGATCGCCGACGTCTCGCCTCCAAGGGCGTAGGACACGGCGGTTGCAGCATCCATGTAGCGCATCGATCGCTCGATCGAGATGTCCTGGAGGGTCAGGATCGCGACCATGACGGCGCTCGACAAGGCCAGCACCGAAAGGACGTTGACGAGAATGACGCCGGTCTCCTGGTCAGGGCGTGCTCGCGTTCTCATGGCGCGGACGAAAGTTCGACAGACCGCCGGACGACGCCGCCGAGCCCCTTGGCGTCCTCTCCCAGATCGAACTCGACCGCGAGGGCGAGAGGCGACGCCGCATCAGCCGGATCGGTCTCTCCGGGCTGCGGCCAGGCGTCGACCCAGCCGCCCCGGCCGAGGAAAACCTGCCATCGCGCTCCATCGACGCCCCGGACCAGAAGCTGCCGGCTTTCGCCTGCTCCGATGGAGGTCAACCGGCGGATGAACTCTCCATCCTCAACCTGGTAGCGAACATTTCCTCCATCCCGGAGCTGCAGGGAAGCGCCGGCTGAGTCCAGCGACACAGAGGATCCACGAGCCTGCGAAACATCGGCGCTGAGGAGATGCAAGGCTCTCTGGACAGCGCCCAGACGCTCCAGCCGGCCCTCGGTCCTGTCACGGACGTCGAGAATCGAACTGACCAATGAAAAACCCGCGAGGGAAATGAGGCTGAACAATCCGATCGCGACGATGATTTCAACGAGGCTGAAACCGCCATCGCCCATCGGCGACAACACTGGCATGCTTTCGATCGACCTGGCTTCCCGGGACGTAGAACATGCCGGGGCGGATGACGGAGCGCGCGATGAACGAGCTACACAGGCCAGGCCGCGACGCGTCTTCCACCGGTGCAGCGTCATCGGGCTATGCTCCCGCCGCGACCAGGCTGGCCGCCATCGGACTGGCTGTGTTCGCGCTCCTCGCCTTCGCGGCGACGTTGCTTGCAATCGCGCCCGCGCAGTTCGTGATCGGGCTGGCGTCGACTGGCGCCAAACCTGCGGTTGCCGGAAGTTTATGGCGCGGATCGGCGACGCTGGCCAACGGAGACCAGCTTGTCTGGAAAGCCAATCCGCTGGGATCGCTCCTCGCGCTGGGATTCAGCGCGGACATTTCGGTTGAAGGACCCGAAACGACACTGACAGGCCGGTTTTTCACGCGGGGAGGAGGCGCAACAGTCTCCGGGATCAGCGGTCGCGCGCCCTGGAGCCTTCTGCGCTCCACACTGCCCGATTTGAGCCTGTCCTGTTCGCTCAACATTCGCCTCGACGATGTGAAGCTTGGACTGGGGCGCCAAGTCATGATCTCGGGCGCCGCCGCGAGCAACGCCGGCACATGCACCCGGAGCGCCGGCGGGGCGAGGTTCGACGTCCCGGCCGCGCGCGCCGTCGCCGAGACCAGCGGGGGCGCTTCCACAACGCGCGTCGTGTCGGCGGCCGATCCGGCGGTGATTCTCGCGGAAGCGCTGCTCGAAGCGGATGGAGGCGTGAAGGTGACCGTCATGCCGGCGGCGCTGAAGCTCGTTCCGGGCATGCCCGCATCGGGTCCGGCCGTGTATGAGATGCAGGCGCCCTGACCCATCACATGCCCGCCAGATTGTTGAGATTCACAATCGGCAGAAGAATGGCGAGCACCAGCAAAAGCACCACGCCGCCCATCAGCAACAGGACACCAGGTTCGACCAGCGCCACCAGCGTCGCCACCATGGCGGAAAGATCGCGCTCCTGGTCGGCGCTGGCGCGCTCCAGCGACGCTCCGAGTTTTCCGCTGGCCTCGCCGCTGGCCACCATCGCGAGCAGCATGGGCGGGAAGCAGCCGGCCTCCTCGATGGCCTGTCGCAGACTTGCGCCCTCATTGATCCGGGCGGTCGCCTGTTCCACCCGCCCGCGAATATGACGATTGGGCGTAGACGCCGCCGCCGCCCTCATCGCGTCCAGCAGGGGCACACCGCTTTGCACCAAGGTCGCAAGCGTGCCGGCGAAACGCGCCGAATTGAGCTTGCGGCTGAACGGTCCCGCCAGCGGGGCCGTCGCGATCCATCGGTCGAACCTCAACGTGTTGGCTGGCGCCTTCAGCCATCTGCGAACCAGCCACACTGCGGCGGCGGCCGCACCCAGCATGACGAGACCCCACTGGCTGACAAAACCGCTGGTCCAGATCAGGGCTTGCGTGAGGAAAGGCAATTCCACCCCGCGCGACACGAACACCCGGACAATGTCGGGGACGACATAGACCAGCAGCAGCGTCACCATGATCAGCGACACGGTCGCGAGGAGCGCCGGATAGAGCATAGCGAGCTGGATTTTCTGCTGCGTCGCATGTTTCGTCTCGACGAATTCGGCCAGATGGCCGAGCACCTGGCCCAGCTTGCCCGACTGTTCGCCCGCCGCCACCGAAGCCCGATAGAATTCCGGAAAGCTTTCGCCCTGCTCCGTCAGGGCGGCGGACAGGGACTTGCCCTCGATCACGCAGGTGCGCAGATTCCACAGAAGCGCGGCCGCGTCAGCCGATGAGGCCTGCTGGGCGACGGTCCGCAACGCCTCTTCGGTTCGCACATCATTGCCGATCAGCGTCGCCAGCTGGCGTGTCGCCAGCGCGAGAGATTTTGCGCCGAGGCGTGCGCCCCTGGATCGCCCGCGCGACTGGCCGCCCTCCTGCGCTCGCCCCTTCTCAGACGACAGGGTCACGGAAACCGGCAGCATCTTGCGTTCGCGCAAGACGCGCCGGGCGCCGGCAGCGTTGCTGGCCTCGACGACGCCGCGTTGCGGCCGGCCCGCCGGATCGACAGCATGGTAGACAAAGGCCGGCATCAGGTGTCCCGATTCTGAAGTCCGCAACGGTTCCGCAGCATCCACTCAAGCGAACTTCAGACTCGAAAGGACACCAGAATCATTGACCCTGCTAGGGTGGCCTGGGTTCAGAAGTCCGCAAACGTGCAGCGGCGACAGCATGCGAACTTCTGAACCGCCGCACTAGCCGCACTCCGTGGCGATCAGGTCATTCATCGAGCGCCACGCGCGCGACTTCCTCGACGGACGTCAGCCCGGCGCGGATCTTGGCGGCGCCGTCCTCGATCAGGCTGGGCGCGGTCGACCGCGCGGCCCTGACGAGATCGGCTTCGGCCGCGCCTTCATGGATCATCGCCTCGAGAGCCGAATCGATTTCGACAATTTCGTAGATGGCGATCCGGCCGCGATAGCCTTCGCCCCGGCATGCCGGACAGCCGACCGGCCGATGCAGGGTTTCGCCAACGTCGAGCGCGCCGCCAAGTAGATGCCGGTCCGCCTCGGTCGCCGGACGGGGCGCCGCGCATTCGGTGCAAAGGCGGCGGACCAGACGCTGGGCGACGAGCCCCGACAGCATGGGAGCGAGCAGAAATCGTTCGACGCCCATGTCGATGAGACGCGTCACGCTGCCGATCGCGCTGTTGGTGTGCAGCGTCGACATCACGAAATGTCCGGTCATGCTTGCCTGCACGGCGATCTGGGCGGTTTCGGCATCGCGGATTTCGCCGACCATGATGACGTCGGGATCCTGACGGAGAATGGCTCGAAGACCCCGCGCGAAGGTCAGCTCGGTGCGGGGGTTGACCTGGATCTGCCCCACCCCCTCCACGGCGTATTCGATCGGGTCCTCCACCGTCATGATATTGCGCGTCCGGTCGTTGAGCTTGCTGAGGGCGGCGTAGAGCGTCGTCGTTTTGCCCGAGCCGGTCGGTCCCGTGACCAGCAGTATTCCGTTCGGCCGTCGCAGCATGCGTTCAAATGTCGCCAGATCCCGGTCGGTCATCCCGAGCGTCGTCAAATCGTGCTGGGCGACGCCCCTGTCGAGCAAGCGCATCACCACTCGCTCGCAATGTTGCGAAGGTACGGTCGAGACGCGCACATCGATCTCGCGCCCGCCGACGCTCAGGGTCACGCGGCCATCGTGCGGCAGACGTTTTTCAGCGATGTCGAGCCGGGCCATCACCTTGATCCGGCTCACCAGCAGAGGCCCGAGGGAGCGTCGCGGCTCCAGCACGTCGCGGAGGACGCCATCGACCCGGAAGCGGACCATGACCCGCTTCTCCTGCGTCTCCACGTGAATGTCCGAGGCGCCCTCTTTCACCGCTTCGAGAAGGAGGGCGTTGATGAGCCGGACGACAGGCGAGTTATCGCTTTCATCCAGCAGGTCATCGACCCCGGCGGCGGTATCGGCAAGCAACGTCAGGTCCGTGTCCGCCTGCGCCGCAGCTTCAGCCGCTTCGCTTGCACGATCGCGGTAGACCCGCTGGAGCACCTGCTGAAACTCATCGTCGCCGGCCGGGCTCATGACGAGCGCGCCGCCCGCGACGCGCTGCAGCTCCAGCAGCGTTTCGAGGGAAGGCTGGCCGCGATAGACGCACGAGACGGCTCCCTCCGGAGCGCGTTGCAGGATCACGCCCATGCGCCGGGCAAAACCGTAGGGCAGCGAGATCGGCGGCGAAGGCTGCGACTCCATGGCTAGTCCACCACGCTGATCTGGGCATTGACCACGCCGGGCGCCGGCCTGCGCTCAAGCTGAACCGAGGAGAGTTTCGCGACGCCTGAAGCCTCCATGTCGACGATCCATCCGATCAGGGCGGCAAAGTCGGCATCCTCAAAAGCGATCCGGGTTGTCTCGCCCTCGGGTTCGATGCGGCGGATCAGCAAGCCATGCGAGGCGGCGCTGTCGGCGAGCGAGGGCGTCGGTCCCTGCGGGGCGGCGGCGGTCAGGGCTTCCGGCGACTGTCGGGTCCGGGCCAACAGCGCGTCATAGCGGCCGATTTCCAAAACAGCTTCCGCGCGAGCGCTGGCGAGCGGCCCCCACACCCCAAACATCAGGATGGAAAGGCAGGCCAGCACGGCGAGACCGCCCAGCAGGAGACGCTCGCGTTCAGAGCGCCGTTCCAACCACACTCGGCCCGTGCCGATCCAGTCGGATGCCCGCATTTCCCTGATGTTCATGGTGCGGCCGCCGTATCACGAACGGTGATCATGGACTCGGCACGTCCTTCCGCCATCGCAGCGCCGCCGCTCTGCGTCGACAGTCCCGACTGCTGAAACGCCCTGTCGATCCGCTCGATCGAGGGCAGATCGGACGCCTCGACGCGCAACTGCAAGGCGCCGTCGGCTTCATCGTACGCCAGACTCTGGAGCGTGACGCCGCCGGACACGAGCTCGATGGCCGCTGAAGCCCGCGCCAGCAGGGCGACGAAACCGCTGCCCGACCCGCCATCACCTGCTCGCGGCAGCATCCGGGTGAGCACCGCAGCGGGATCGGGTGCAAGAGCGAGGTCCGGCGCAACTGTGGCGAGGACAGCTCTCGCCTCGCTTGTTCTCTGTGTGACGGCGCGAGACGCGATGACGGTGTCTGTCGCGAGCAGCGCGGTATGCGCAAGGATTGCCGCCACGAGAATTCCGGCGGCTATCTTCAGCGGCGCGTCGAAGCGACCGCGCGGGCCGCGAAAGGCGCCCTGAAGCAGGTCCACCGCCGGCCCGGACGGTGATGCGATCACAAAATCGAGGCGTTTTGACTCGGGTTGCGGCATGAGGTCCGGCCAGTTCGCGCCCAACTGGTGCAAGGGCGGTCTGCCCGCCGCATTCCAGAGGGCGTCAAACAAGGCGAGCGCCGTCGCGAACGCCTCGCCTTCAAGGGTGCGGATGAGCACGCGCTCATTTTCGACCAGCACCGACCACGCCGCGCCCGTCTCCGGCGCGGGCAGAACGGATGCGTCCGGCAGAATGCGTCCAGGAACGACGCCGGCTTCGGCGAGCTGCGCGAGCCACGCGGACATCCGCTCCTTTGCAACGACAGCCGCAAGATAGCGACGCTGTCCCACTTCAGGACCAAGAGCGATGTGCAGGTCCTCTATGGGCTGGGAAACGCGATCCTCGAACGCGAAGGGCAGCGCCTCAAGCCGCATCCTATGCTGCGACAAAGGCAGATCCACGGCGAACACAGGCACGTATTCAGCAGGCGCCAACACGTCGGGCAGGCCTCTTTGCGCTGTTTCGACCCAGACGATCGTGGCTACATCGAGCCTAACCAGACCTCGCCGATCAGTTCCTGCTGGATGACTCCTGACCGGCATCAAGTTACCTAGTAGTAAAAGGGCAGAGCGCGCCGCGTCTTGGCTTGGCACAGTTTCAATACGCGCGGGTGAGCATGTGAGATTAGCAAGCCGCGATTTTAGATCGACCGTCGATGGACATCAAATGATACCTGACGAAACCCAGAAGCCGGACAGCGGCATCACGCTGGTCGAAATGATCGTCGTTCTCGCGATCATCGCGATCGTCGCCGGACTGATCATACCCAATGTGATCGGGCGTCCCGATCAGGCGCGCGTGACCGTGGCTTCGGCGGACATGCAGAGCATTTCCTCCGCCCTCAAAATGTACCGCCTCGACAACAAGACCTATCCATCGACGTCGCAGGGCCTGTCCGCTCTCGTGGAAAAGCCCGCCATGTCGCCTGCCCCCGCCAACTGGCATCCGGAGGGGTATCTTGGACAGCTTCCGGTCGATCCGTGGGGCAATCCCTATGTTTATCGCGCGCCGGGCGAAACGGGCGCCTTCGACCTGGTGTCGCTTGGCGCCGACGGCAAACTGGGCGGAGACGGCCTCGACGCTGACCTCGCCCACCAGGAGCGCTGATGCGCGATCTCCGATCATTAGAGCGCATGGACGGGCAAGCCGGTCTGACGCTCGTCGAAGTCATCGTGGCGCTTGCGATCGTCGCGTTGATGACCGGCGTCGCCGCGATATCGGTTGGCGGATCCGATCGGGGAGGGAGCGCTGAAGCCGAGGCCCTGCGCCTGTCAGCCCGGCTTGGCCTCGCCGTCGATGTCGCCCTGATCGAGGGCCAGGATGTTGTTCTGCGGTGGGACGAGCGAGGCTACGAGTTCATCACGCAGGCTGGGGACGCGAGTTCTCTGGTCGATGGGCGGCCCCTGGGCGGGCGGCGCGAACTCGTCGAGGGCCTGGATCTTGCGGGATCGACCCCGGAAGGCGCCGTCACCATCCAGGGAGACGGTTCGCATGCGCAGGCCTCTTTCGTCGTACGCGGCCGGGGCGCCGGCTGGCGCGTGACATTCGACGGGCTCAACGCAGTCGCGGAACGGATGTCTCCAGCATGACCCGCATGAGAACTCCCGAGGCTGGATTCTCGCTGCTCGAGGCCTTGATCGCGCTGAGCATTCTCGCCGTTGCGGCCGCCGCGCTGATCGGCGCGGCCGAAGCCCATATCGACCGCGTCCGGGGGCTGGAACACAGGGCTGTCGCTTCCTGGGTCGCCGAAGACGAGCTGACCGAATTGAGGCTGGCTTCGGGTCAACCCACGGCCTCGACACACGACCGGGAGATGGCGGGCGAAACCTGGCGAATTGAAATCCGTCCCAGCCCGACTTCAGATCCGGAACTCGCGCGAGTCGATATCAGCGTCAGCGGAGCGTCGGACCGGGCGCCGGCCGCGAGTTTGTCCGGCTTCGTGGACGCGGGCGCGGGATCGTGAGGGAGCGCGCCACAGTAACAGGTCTTGCGGCGGTCGCCGGCCTGGCGGTTCTGTCGGTTGCGATTGTGGCGGCCCAGGTCACCTGGCACGCCCTTGGCTATTTCTCACGGTCAGAAACCAGCATCGCCATCGCAGCGCCGCCGGCGCCGCCGCCCGACATCGCCCCGATACTCGCTCTGGCGCCTTTCGGAAATCCGGTTGGGGTCGAGCGCGGTCCGATCGAGGCCACCACCAGCAATCTGACGCTCCGCGGTGTGGTGCTCGCCGTTCCGGCGAGCCGGTCCTCGGCCCTCATCTCGCAGGCCGGCGGCGAGATTCAGGCGTTTTCGATCGGCGAGACGATTTCCGGAGGCGCCATTCTGGAAAGCGTCGCGCCGGATCATGCGATCCTGCTGGTCGCCGGACGGCAGGAAAAACTGGCGTTTCCGGAGACTTCGACGTCTTCTGGAGTTGCGGCCATTCGCGCTACCTTGGGCGCGGACGCGCTGGCGCCGGGATCGCCCGCAGCCCAGACGCCTCAAGACGTTGTGGACGCCTACCGCCAGAGAATCGCCGACAACCCGAAGACTGTGATCGACGAGTTCGGCGTCAGCGCCACGCCGGAGGGGTACAGGGTCGGCGCGAACCTTGCTTCAAGCGTCAAGCGGGCAGGTCTCCAACCTGGAGATCTGGTAATCAGGGTTAACGGAGTTGCCGTTGGCGACGTCGAGAAGGATCGCTTGCTCTTCGAGGACGTCGCCGCATCCGGCCGCGCCCGCGTGGAGGTGATGCGCGACGACCGGCTGCTGATCCTCTCTTTCCCCCTCCGTTGAGAGTTGTGTGATGCGTTTGATCCAACTGCTTCGCGCGGCCTCCCTCGGCGCGCTTGCGCTCGGCCCGCCCGCAATGGCGCAGACCCCGCCTCCCGGCGCCGGCCAGAACGCGCAGTCGGGCTCCTATGTGATGAATTTTCGCGACACCGCCATCCGCGACGTCGCCGAGCAGGTATCGTCCATAACCGGCCGGACCCTCGTTCTCGACCCCGCCGTCACGGGGTCGGTGACGGTGATCGCGGCCGAGCCGCTGGGCATTGACGGGGTATGGGAGCTGTTTCAGTCCGCTCTGCGCGTCAACGGATTCGCCGCTGTCAAGTCAGGCGACGTCTGGCGGATCGTACCCCAGGCGACCGCGGTTCAGGGCGCCGCGATCGCTCGGAGCTTTTCGCGGTCGCAGGATCTCGTGACGCGGCTTATCCCGTTGCGCAACCTGCCTGCCGAATCCGCACAGCGTGTCCTTCGCCCTCTCGTCAACGCCTCCGGGAGCGTCGAGGCGCTTTCCAGCCCCAATTCGATCATTGTCACGGACTACGCCGACAATGTCGCGCGCATCGTTGAACTGACCCGCCAGATCGACGCCGGCCAGGGCTCGGAGATCGCGCTGATCACGCTCAAGGACGCATCGGCCAAAGACGTGGCGCCGGTTCTGGAAAGGCTGACAGGGTCCGGAGACGCCGCAACAGCGGGCGTCGCTCCCCGTCTTGCCGTCGATGAGCGCAGCAACACCATTCTGGTGCGAGGCGCACCCGAGGCGATCAACGAGATTCGCCGCCTCGCCTCCGCGCTCGACATTCCTGGCGGCGTCGCGCCCGTGACAAAGGTCCTGCGGCTCGCCAACAGCGACGCCGAGTTCGTGTCCGAAATACTGCGGGGACTGACAGGGGCGCCGAGTTCGCCCAGCAACCCTGTCGCCCGAAGCCTCGCGCCACCCCCGTCCGCTGGATCGGGCCTCGCGTCATCGCTTGGCATCGAGGGGCGGCCGCAAGTGCAGAACTCCTCCAACGATGCCCAGAGCGGGTCGAGCGCCTCGGCGGGTTATGTTTCCGGCGACGTAGCAATCCAGCCCGCCGTGGAGATCAACGCGATCGTCGTCCGGGCGCCTCCGGCGGCGCTTGCGGAAATCGAGGCGTTGGTTAAGGAGCTGGACGTAAGGCGGCCGCAGGTGCTGATCGAGGCGGCTATCGTCGAGATCCAGGGCGATGTGGCCGAAGCGCTCGGTGTCCAACTCGGCCTGGGTGACGGACCGCCCGAGGGCGCGGTCGCCTCTTCCTCGTTCTCCCTGGCGGGACCTTCGCTGCGAGCCATACTCTCCGCGCTTGGCGAACCTGTCGCCGTCGGCCTCGCCCCGGAGGGCCTGACGATTGGCGCGAGCGACGGCGATGGATTCAACATTCTCGTTCAGGCGCTGGCCCAATCGACCAAGGCCAACCTGCTGTCGACGCCCAGCCTGACGACGCTGGACAACCAGTCGGCCGAGATCGTCGTGGGCCAGAACGTCCCGTTTCGCACCGGGAGCTTCGCGACATCGGGCAATTCCCGTGACCCGTTCACCACGATCGAGCGGCAGGATGTAGGCATCACGCTCCAGGTGACACCCCGCCTCTATGAAGGCGATGTCGTGCGCCTTGAAGTCGCACAGGAAGTCTCGTCGCTGGTGAACTCGAATATCGCCGGCGCGGCGGACCTGATCACGAACCGGCGCAGCATTCAGACGACCGTCCTGGCGGACGATGGCGAAACCATCGTGTTGGGCGGTCTTATCACCGATGACCGGACCTCCGTCGATGGGCGTGTTCCCATCCTTGGCGACATTCCTTTCCTGGGCGCCTTGTTCGGCGCAGAGCGGCAAAGCCAGACCCGCCGCACATTGTTTGTGTTTCTTCGCCCGACGATCCTGCGCACGCCGGAGGACGCGGCCGCCGCCGCCAGGCGCAATTACGAGAGGCTTCGTGAACACGAAGCAAGCGTCGCGCCCCAAGGGATATTTCTGGCGCCGCCGCCCCCGAGACTGACGCCCGATCTCGACGGCGTTTATTGAGATAGAGCACCTTCCCTGCGGTCAGACGATTCAATCTGAACGCATTTGCCGTCTCAAGTTCCCGAGGCGCCCTTGATCTTGCCTGGCGAAGAGAGTTCGCCGTACCCGGGCGACGAATACGCGGGCGTCCCCGGTGACACCCACACATTCCGGCATCGTCCCGGGGCCGCAGACCGCCTCCGCCCTGGGACCGCCGATCGACTCACGCTTCGATTGCGTCGGCAAGCCTGCCGGCGGCTTCGCGCATGTAGATTGAATCTGATTTCGGCGCCCCAACAAAAATAGACAATACTTCTCACTGCAACACCCGGGGCTTATCCCGGCGACACCCAGCGATCTCCGGAAATTTCTGGATCGACCCCCCCGGGTTGAGCCAGACCGAGAAACCGCTCGGGCGGGAAGAATCCGGCAACCGACAGGGCAAATCGGTGGTGATCGCGAAGTCCTTTTACCTGTGAGCCGTGGTACGCCTGTTGACCGGTCCGGGCGCTAGGCGAATCCCAAACCTATCATGATATGCACTTGCGGGTGGTCGGCTCCCGCGTTTGACCTTGAACTCGCTCACCGTCTTCCCCACACTATCGGGATGACGTTTTCTAGGCGCCCCCGTCTTCGAAGATTAGCTGGCTGAGCCTTCGCTCGCCGCTTCTTCGGAGGCCTTGATGGATAGCGTGGGCTGCTGCCGGTTTCACGGACACCGAGTTTAGGTGTTTTAGTGTGATCGGAGGTGGACCATGGGACAGAGACGGACGTTCGGCCGCGAGTTCAAGCTTGAGGCTGTGAAGCTGGTTCGGGATCGGGGCGTGAGTGTCGCTCAGGCGTCCCGGGATCTGGGCGTGCATGCCAATGTGCTGCGCAAGTGGATCCGGGATTTCGAAGACGACCCGGCGCAGGCCTTCCCCGGCCAGGGCGTGATGAAGCCGGAGCAGCAGGAGATCGAGCGCCTGCGGCGCGAGGTCATCAAGCTCAAGGCCGAGCGGGACATTCTAAAAAAGGCCGCGGCCTACTTCGCGAAGGACCATGCGTGATGTTCGCATTTGTCGCGAAGCACCGGGGCATATGGCCCGTGGC
>Ga0163152_10005872_pt1 | contig 14184 bp, 10 predicted proteins | sample OliLakLV19MP8IB2_FD_148635 | JGI IMG/M metagenome (GOLD analysis project Ga0163152, IMG submission 148635) | Freshwater microbial mat bacterial communities from Lake Vanda, McMurdo Dry Valleys, Antarctica - Oligotrophic Lake LV.19.MP8.IB-2 | ecosystem: Environmental > Aquatic > Freshwater >... | reverse complement strand
GTCTTAAATTCCACGCCGACGAAACCTTTTCGACAGCCGACACTCTCAGACCTTTTCCATTCGCCTGGGACAGCCATGTGGAGGGATTCGATGTGGCAGGGCGATCCGCACTTGAAGCGGCGCTTTTCCGTGCGATGAGCCCTCCTGGCGGCCCGCTCGCGGAGGGCAGTCTATTCCGTTACCTCTTGGCTTTGCGTATCGTGCTCGGGCTTTGGTCGCTCGGCTGCGCGGCCATCTGTGGATACTTTCTCACGAAACTTCGCACCGAAGAAACACCCGCCGGTTACCACGCCGCCTTCCTTCTGTTCGCTTTGCTTCCAGCGGTTCCACACTTCGCCACACATGTGTCGAACTACGGGTTCCTTATAGGCTCGGTCGTGCTGCTCCTAGGCGTGTCTGCCGTGAGGCCCCGAACAGAGCGAGAAGGGATTCTGAAGTTCGCTGCTTTCGGCGTATCACTTGCATTCTGCTGCCTGTCGGGGCGCGTCGGGCTCACGGCACTCGTGCTTCTGCCACTTGCTTCCTTGTGGAAGCCTGCGGTCCGGGCGGTGTCAGTGTGGAAGCTGTGGGCGGTCGCGTTCGGTTCATTCGCCTTGCCCGTCCTCTTCGCGCGCCCTCAGAGTTTCGCCATGCTCGGCAATGGATTCGCAACCATCGCCGCCTACGCGCCCGGCATTCCGCCAAATGTACTTTTTCTCATCCCGGTTTTTATCGCGTGTGTCGCGATGACCGCGCTTGATACGTCACTGAGCGCTCGCACGAAAGAGGATCCCAGACTCCTGTCGGGGAGCGATCCTCACGAGCTACGACCCAACAACGCAGAAAAGAAGGTCATTGTGACCATTTCAGCGTGCCTTAGCGTTCTCCTTATTGCGCCGCACTTCATCTCTCTGTCGCCCATGCCCGAGAATGAAACGGTGTTCGCCATTAAAGGTCTTTCCTATGTGTATGAGGTCCTGCCGCGATTCGTACACGGATTGGGTATTTCAGACTCGGGATTTTTCCTGTCGTCCTCATTCTGGTCAGGATTTGGCTGGCTCGACACACTCTTTTCGCGGCGTTTCGTGCGCGTCTTGAAGTGCATTCCCATTGCGCTTGCGTTCATCGCCCTTGCCAGCTGGTTTTTCCGAACTGACGGCCGCAGACCGATGGCGTTCCTCGTAGCCACATGGCTCCTGTCATTTGTCGTTGTGTGCCTGCAGGCTTTTGCGATTTCCTTCGAACGAATCAATCTACACGGCCGCTACTTGACCATCCCATACATGGTCCTTACGGCCGGATCCTTACTGCCGCTTTCCATGGGGCGAGCAAACCGGACATTGCTCTGGATGCCAACGATGGTGCTCGTGACCCTGGCTGTCTGCTTGCAATTCCATTCGTTGGGCTTTGTGCTCGAACGTTTCTTCGAGTGACGGGGAAGAGACTTGAATCTCAGCTGCGCGGAAGTAGTCTGGGCTGCCGAACGTGTGGCCTCGTTAGGCGACTTGCGTGATCGGCGTTTCCTGCACGTCGTCGACGACCTGAGTGATAAGAAGATCGCGCTGTCGCTTGCGATGTGTTCGTGAGCAGTTTTCGGATCTCCAGTCGATCAAGGTTTTATGCGAACATCTTTCGATCGCTGCCTGGATTGTTTCCTGGCTCGGACGTCCGCAGAAAAGTGGTGTCGCCAATGTCAGCGTCGTGAACTCGGGCGTTGGCATGCGTTCGCTGACCTGCCTGATTCTTCCCATGACCGTTTCGATAACGGAGTGGTACAGCTTGAGTGGACAGACAAATCGGGGTAGCGAAGCCCCAAAGGAGTTTGTCAGTCATGGCGCAGAGAAAACGGTATACGGATGAGTTCAAGGTCGAAGCGGTGAAGCTGACGGAGACGTCAACTGCCACCATCGCGACAATCGCCAAGGAGCTGGGCGTAAGCCTGCCAACGCTGAATGAATGGCGCGCTCGGGCCAAGCGCGGCAAGTTGCGCGGGCCTGGCGGCAAGGTCGTCTCGTTCAACGACACGAGCGAGATGCAACGCCTCAAACGCGAGAACAGTCATCTCCAAAAAGAAAACCAGATCCTAAAATTGGCGCCCGTCGGATCGCCGCACTGCTACTTTGCGAAAGAGAACCTGGCTAGGCGCCCCCGTTCGGTTCGTTTTAATCACGCAGATCAAGGCGGCCTTCCCGGTGGAACTTCTTTGCGATGTCATGCGCGTCTCCCGTGCTGGATACGACAAGTGGCTCAAAGGCAAAGTCGGTAAACGCTTCTTAAGCGACGAGTCCGTCCTGGAGCGCGTTCGCGAAGTCTTCGCAAACTCGCGTGGAACGTACGGACGGCGCCGTGTGAAGCGCAATTTGCGAAAGAAGGGAATCGTCGTGAGTGAAGGGAGAGTAGGACGACTCATGCGTGAAGCAGGCCTCCGCGCCGCTGGCGCCTTGAATTTCCGCGCCACGACAAATTCGAAGCACTCGCGGCCCGTAGCGCCAAATCTGCTCGAGCGCGCGTTCCAAGTAAAGGATTTGAACACAGCATGGACGAGCGACATTACTTCCGTGGCCACGAACGAGGGTTGGCTTTATCTGTGCGTTGTCATCGACCTCGCGTCGCGCCGTGTCGTGGGCTGGACGATGCGAAACACGATGCACGCAGAGATGGTCACAACTGCGTTGCGTGACGCACTCAAGGCTCGGAAACCCGCGCCTGGCCTCATCTTCCACAGTGATCGAGGGGTTCAGTATGCCTGCGCCGAAGTGGTTCGAGTTCTGCAATCGAGTAAGGCACGTCAGAGCATGAGCAGGAAGGGCGACTGCTGGGATAACGCGGTGACCGAGACGTTCTTCGCGTCGCTCAAGAAGGAGCTGGTGTACCGCTGCAGGTTTGCGGACGGAGAAAAGGCGCGAAGCGCGATCTTTGAGTACGTGGAGACGTTCTATAACCGAAGCAGAGAGCATTCAGGATTGAGTTACCTTACGCCCGAAGAGTTCGAGCGAAAGTTGCGTAAACTCTGTCCACCAACCCTTGCCCACTTCAGTCGCAGGGTGGGATCTGCAGCGTTCGAAGTGCTGTCGCTGGTGGGATCAAGGGGCCTTAGCCCGCTGTCGGTAGGTGGGATTTGCCTACCTCAAACCGCTGTCGCTTGGGTGGGACGGAACACGTGAAAGGCGCTGCAACCATCCTAACCGCGAATGCCACTCTCATTCTCGCCTCTGATCCGGACGCTCTTCCGCGCATCTTCTCGTTGATCTACAAGCAAATAGTCGAGGTGCCGGTCGGCAAGAGGCCGGCAGGGAAGCGCCCCGAGCCGTCAAAAGACGACCCAAGCCTCTTGCGCTCCTCAACGAGTCGAGAAAGTCATGGCACGAGCGGAGAAATCACTAACCGAACGACCTTGGGAAGTGTCTCTTTCTGGCCGTCCGCCGATAATAGGCACGGTCGCTGGGAGACACGAGAAACTAAAATCATCAGGCTCAATGCGGAAGAAACGGAGAGGCAGATTCCCTCCGCAAGCTTTTTTTCCGTAAGGACTCATTTGCGTAGAAGTCACTCGAACCCGCATCAATCAAAAAACCTTCGAGTCCTCCTACGAAGAGGCGTATTTCCTGGCAATCGAAAAAAAAATCGGGTTCTCACGACCCAAGTTTCGGACGCTCTCATTCGTAGGTATTGGAGCATCGAAAACAATTTACACGGTCACCGTGATGTCCAACTGGGAGAAATTGATCTTTCGTCCATGTCGCCGCACTCATCGAGAATCATTGGATCAATTTTCGACGTCATGCAGTCACGTTCTCAATTCAGGCGATAAAAACTGCCAACTCATGCGACAGTTCGAGTGTGAAACACCCTGACCATGCAGCTAGTCCTGCCGCTTCCTTCATGAGTCCTGCCCCCGGCGACGCACTGCTCCATAAAAAAGATACGCTCTTCGTCTTCCAATGCGAAAGCATCCTCGATATGGTGCTCTGATCGGTCCTTACGAGTCGAATTTTCAGACCGAGCCCAATGTCAGCCCTGGATAGAACCATGCGCATCCTACTTCTTGCCGATGCCCATTCGCCTCATACGCAAAAATGGGTGCGTGGATTGCTCGACGCTACTCTCGAAGTTGGGCTTTTTTCCCTCTCGCGCAAGGGTGACGTCGCTCACTCGACCGATGTGCGTTGCCATCTTTTCTTGCACGAAGCGCCAGTTGTTCGTTCCGGAAGTATCGTAGCGCAGTTGGCAAAATTGCGTTATCTAGACGCCGTGTCAGCCATTCGTTCCGCCATAGATTCCTTTCAACCCGATGTCGTCCATGCGCACTATGCATCGAGTTACGGCTTTCTGGGCTCGCTTGCATGTCCAAGCCACCTGCCTTACCTAGTCTCAGTATGGGGAAGTGACGTTTACGATTTTCCGCAAGGCTCTTTTGTGCATCGGTCGCTTATCCGATTTGTCCTATCTCGCGCACGCACGGTGATGTCGACAAGCTCCGACATGGCGAAAGTCACTTCTGCATACACAGACAAAAAAATCGAAGTCGTTCCATTCGGTGTCGATTTGTCGGTTTTCACACCTCAGTCTCGAGCAAAGGGACAGCAGGTGTTGACATTTGGGTGCGCGAAGCTCCTTGAAAAGAATTACGGCCAAGCGCTTCTTCTGCGTGCACTCGGGCGCATCAAACGTGAAGGACGTTTTGCCTTTCGTCTCTTGCTCGTTGGAGACGGCTCGCAACGCGAGCTGCTCACGTGCCAATCCGAAGCGCTTGGCCTCGGTGACGACGTCGTGTTTATGGGTGCTATTAACCATGCACGCATGGCCGAAGTTTTAAAGGACTTCGACATCGCTGTGTACCCTTCGGAAGCCGAGAGCTTTGGTGTCAGCGCCGTAGAGGCTGGAGCGTGCGGGTTACCCGTGATCGCAACGCGTGTTGGAGGTTTGCGAGAGGTCATCGATGATGGCGTCACAGGATTGCTTGTAACGCCAAAAAGCGAAGAGGACCTGGTTGACAAGCTCTCGCATCTCGCGACAGATCCAAATTTGCAGAAGCGCCTTGGAAACGCGGCGCGTGCGCGTGTTGAGCGGCTCTACGACTGGCGGGAAAATGTTGCGCGCATGGTAGAAATCTATGGGGAAGCGGTTTCTTTTGCCGAATAATTGCCCATTAGTGAAAGTACCGAGAAAGCACGAATGAAAGATTCGAGAACTGCAGCACGACACCACTCGCAAACAAGAGTCCAGGAATCCGTGCAAAACGAGCCCTACTCAGTAGGACATCGCATAGAGGGACAAGCGTGCTTGAGAGCACGATGACGTACGGCAGTATAAGGTAACGTCCATGCACGTTGAGACCTTCGTGCGCTGCGAAGAATGCTTGCACCGTGACGAGGACGACACTCGACAAAAGGCCTGAGACGAGAAACGCTGTGGCCGCCGCACGGGGAGGCTGACGAGCCACGAGAATCGCAAAGCAGAGTGTGGAAACAAAAGGCAGAAATTTCACAACGCGAAGAAAACGACGCGGCAAGGAAACGTCGAGCCATCCGAATCCAGACCAAAAGGATTGGCTCAACAGCGGGTCGGGATCGCAAAAGCCAAAATTCAAAATGAAACGCGGAACCACTCTCATAATGTAAGCAAGCGGGTCTGTTCCGCGCGCGAGTTCTATATCACCCAGCGGCACGAGCCGGATCGCCGTGGAAGCGATGGTCAGAATGACGAGCCCGGACAGAATCAGGATTGAGGTCCAGGTGAATTCCTGCTTTCTGAACCGCACTCGCTCTGAAAATCGCGAACGCACGCGTCCCCAATGCGATCGGATCCACTGGAAAAAAAACTCCGCTCCGACACCTGAAAGTGCGAACGCCGCAAACATCGTGAACAATAAGTACTTTCCGAAAATCGGATTCTGCAAAGCACCGCTTTTTTCAAGGCGCGACAGTGATCCGATGTAACCAAAATCATCCGCGGGAAAAAGCAACACAACGATTAGCATAGGAACAAGAAATGCGGACCAAAAGTAACATGCAGACTTCCTCGCTGGATTCAGAAACGCACGAGAACTGGCGTCCATTTCCCCAACAAAAGCACGTGCGACACCGAGCGCCGGAACGCAAAACAGGGCGAGCATTCCGATTCGGCCACTAAGCGCGCACGCCGCCATCCCAAGTCCGGCGACAAGACCCACAGTGGTAGCCTTTCGCGTGTCGAGGAAAGCAGAGAGAAAAACAAGGATGCCCGCTATCATGAAAACGTAATTTGACATCTGCGCGCCGAAAAAAAGCACGGGTGACGCAAGCAGGAAAGGCACGAACGGTGAAACACCACGTTTCGACACAAGGACGAACGCGAGCAAGAGAACCGCGAAGTTAAATAATCGAAAACGCATGAGCCATTCGAAAGGTCCGGCTCCTGGAAACGTCCGAAGCGCCCGAAAGGCTTCCGTCCACAGAGGCGATCGAAGGTTCACCGGATAGGCAAGTACGTGCTTTGCCCAGGCAGTTGGAAATGGCCCCGCTGAGTAAGCATTATTATAAACCTGATTCTCGTAGAATTTGATTCGTTCGAAATGCACACGTTTCGCCTGTTGCGCAAGCTCTTCTGGCAGTTGGCTCTTTTCGACGCCGTCGAAGGACTGGAAGAACGAGAGAAGGTGGTCCGGCTCATCGGGGGCATGCAATGGCGGTGCGACGTAAACCCAGAGGAGTAGGAGCGATGAGCAGGCAACGACAATCGGCAGCTTTAGCCTCTTCGAGGCGTGCGTGCAATCGATGAAGAATGCCGCGAGGATGACTAGGATAACCACTCCCACGATCCACCAAGGACCCACGGCATCCGCATTGCCCCACCACTGTAGGGCAAGGAGCTCATAGCGTGTAAGGGCAGGCGCGAGACTGGAAAAGACCCACTCGCCACGTAGAAATGCCTGTGAGTGGGTCAAGTCGAGAGTATGGTTCGTTGATGTCGAATTCCACTCTTCGACCACAGCAATACGTTTTCCAGACTTCATTTTCGGGACGGGTGTCCGGTACCCCCACACGGAGGTTTCAACGCTGGTTCCGTCCGCGACCATCAACTTCCACGGCTGCCTCGTCCATGTGCACTTCCTAAAAGACGCATCAAAAGAAATACGGACACGTCCCTTTCCTTCAAACCCATTGACAGGTTCGGAAGTGAAGCGACACTTTGGTTCGTCGATGCGCTGGAACACAATACGCGGAGGAGCTTGTGGAGATTTTTTGAAAAACAAAGGAAGGACGAGGAAATTTTCTTTTCCGGATGCAAGATGGAGCCCCACCAGCAGAGCTTCGGAACTTGACTCCGGTTTCAATGCGAAGGGCGTTTCCACTGCCTGGTAATCACCGTCGAGCCCGTTCCGGAACTCAGAAGTGACGCGGGCAAACAGGTAGAACAAAAAAATGCACGCGCCCACGAAAACGACAATGGCTTGTGCGATCCGGACTCTCATGGCTGCCGCATCCCCGCGGTTGACATCCAACATTGCAAATCTCACGCTCATCGGGTTCCAACCTTACCCAGAAAGGTCCCTATGACCAAGTCGCGCATGAAATCTGTGTTGTTCATAATTGGCCTCATGATCAGTTACGTCTTGTCGCTGAACGCTTTAAAAACAGGCACTTTTCTCGTTCTGACCGCACTGTTCTTTTTTGGCCTATCCGCTCTAATTCCCGACGGGCGCAGGAAAAAGGAAAAGCTTCGTGAGTATCTCCCACTCTCCGTCTGCGCACTCGTCTTCTGTCTGGTTGGTGCCGTTGGCTTATCAACAGACGCAGGCATCAATTCAACTGGCTTGCCCAGCTGGATGGCTCTCGTGCCACTCGTTCCGATCTATTACTTCCTCATCATTCCTGCTCTCGAACAGGAAGAAATCCAAACCCTCACCCGCCGTGTGGTAATAGGGCTCCTCAGCTTAGAAGCCGCTTTAGCCATTCTCTTCTTCTTCGCGAAGATCCACTTGCCACATCAGTTCAATTTGAACAGCGAAGAGATCGGCCTCTACAAGTGGCGCATGATGGGTCCAAACAGGAACAGCTCCGACATCGCGTTGAAGATGTTTCTGCTGTGCGGCGTCCTTAGCGTCGGCAAGAGGACGGGATGGGCCTACGCGGCGTTCGCTGTGGCCCTTTTCATCACAGCGCTGGCATTCAATAGAACGACGATGCTGACGCTATCCTTTCTCATGGCAGTTTACGCGGTCGCAGGCTTTCTTAAGCGATACAATTACCCGTTACGCAGAATTTTTATTTGGTCTGCGTCGCTCACGGGATTCGCGCTAGTAGCTGGCGTCACATTCTTCGTACGCTCCGCCCAGATCGCGAGAATGCCGTCGCTGCACGCCCGCCACTACCTCATGAGGGAGGCCTGGAACCAGTTCCTCAGTCATCCAATCCTCGGAAACGCCAATTTCCGATATTACATCAAGACCGGCGAGGGGGGCTCGGTCCTCAACCACCCACACAATTTCCATCTGTTTGCCCTCTCCAGCTATGGCATTTTCTACTACTTGGCTTTCATGGCTGTGCTTTTGGCACTCTTGATGCGCGGTGCCAATGCCGATCCCAGAACGGCTATCGAAAAAATTGGCTTTTTTCTCATTTACGTTTTCGTTCAGAATTCCATGCAGCTGCAAATGCACTATCCGGCAGGCTTCGCGGATCTCGTGCTCGTCTTGATCCTCGTGAGCAGCGTGCGCAAATCCACTGGCGAACGAATGCCGAATCCTAGCAAGTCAACATCATACGGTACCCAGTCCGTCACACTCGGAACATAAAGCAGTGCGCAAGGAACTTTTTCTTCCAACGACTCTAAGAGGGCAGTCGAAAAAATCGTAAAGAGCACGCTCACTCCATTCTCTGAGACCGAATGTGCAATCGATGCCTTCGCATACGGATCGAGCCGTGCACCGCGTTCCAGGAGCGAATGCCACCACACCCCTTTGTCCCGTGGATGGGGCCTAAGGTAAACAACAAGTTCCAGCGCGCCCGCAGCGTCGACGACTGCACCGTAGGTCTTGGATAACGTTTCCTCCGACAGGCGAATGTGCGCGTACTCCATCGCCAGCAGCACGCTTCCATGCGTAACGTCCGCATGTGCCACGGAAAGATCTCGCTCCGGCAGCTCGAAACGGCTGATTGCGTTCATGACGGGTTCATCAAGGAGTCTCTCCACATGCGCTCTGTCGAGACGTGTGAGAAATGACCAGGCATCAAATCTGTCGGGAACGAACCAGAATCCAAAAAACCCATGCTGAATGAAGAGAGTAGTTATACCGGAGCGATGCTGCGCCGCCGAGCGGCATGCCGCCGACGGATACCCTCCTTCAAGGACGCAAAGTGTTCTGGCCTCGGGGCAACTTTCAAGAGCAAGCTGAAATCCTTGTCGCACGAGCACTGATAGGAAAGCGTTCCGAACGAAAACCACTAAAATGCGCGCCATTTCACGGACGGAATAACGGAACGAGAAGACGAGGAGCGCAAGCGGCTTTGCATCGACGCAGAGAATCCTGAGGAAGGATGCCGCGCCTTTGGTTTTCTGGCAGAGAGACAGTTCGATTTCAAGGGGCTTTGTCTCTGCGTTGCCAAGAGCATCTTCAGTCATCTTGCGATGCACTAGCGTCCGCGCCAGTACGATTACGTTTCCTTTTAAAATGAAAGGAAACGTTGACGAGAATGAAGAGCGGCGAGCGTACTTGAACAGACCCCATATACAAATGGGGATTGAGAGAGCCGCAGCTGAAGCAAAGCAGAGAAACAAATACACTGTCTGCGCGAAACGCCCTGAGTTCGCGCCACGCGGCGCTGCAGTGAGGATGATCGGCATGACTTCGTACGATGCCAGTACACTCAAAAAGTTTTCGTACGATGCGAAAGTCTTCAGGAGCAATCGCACGCGCTCCGGTTCGGCGGAATGTGAACGGTTCACTGTGTTCTTCCTCGAGGCAAGTAGGACAGGACCTTTTTCATGCCCACTGCGACCGCTGTTTTCAGACCGGCTCTCCAGGGTAGGGGTTCGATGCTCTGGGAAATTCGCCAGGTGACAACCATGAAGATAAAATACGTAAAGGCGAAAGCGAAGGAAGCGCCCATCGCTCCACCCCATTTGATGAGTGCGTAACTGAATGCAAGATGCAAGACAGAACAGAACACTGTCGCCATCGAGAGGATTTTTGTTTTTTCCTTCATGAAGACTGGAACAGTCACGAGTTGGTAGATGGCTTGAAAAGCGGATCCAACGGCGAGCGGAACAAGATAATAACGCGCGTTCGAGTATTCTTGTCCAAGAAAGTGAGGCAACGCAATCTGCGCGACGGCGCAGAGCACGGCCGCGAAACCAAGAATGACGAGCGAGCCGCCGGCGATTCCATGCACGACGCGAAGCCGCGATTCTTCTTTTTCAACGGTGAGTAGCTTCATGAGACGAGGTGACAAGGCGAGAGTGAACGAAGTGCCGATGACCGATACGACACTCGAGATCTGTGATGCGACCGTGAAAACTCCGACTTGTGCGACGTCGACAAATACGCCGATCATCCACCTCGACGACATGGGAATCAGCATTGACAATAGCGCATGGGGAACAAGAGGCCCGCCGAAACGAACCAGATAGCCGAACTGCGCTCGCGTGGTCGCGGGTGCGATTTCTTTTTTTGACAAGAGCGCGGCCATTGCCAGAAATCCCACCAGGCACACTGAAATGAGTTGCGCGAGGACCTGCCCCTTCCAGCCTAAAGAAAACACGCTGCTAAAAACTATCATGAGCAACACCATGATCGTCACTTGAGTCACACGGACAATCACGTACCCGACAGGCTTCTGCCGTGCCTGAAAAAACGTCGCTGCGAGTTGTACCCAAACTTGTCCGAGCGCCGTGAGTGCCGCAAGAATGATCCACGAGCCTTCCACGCCTAAAGCCTTTTCAAGAGGGGCAGCGAAGGCGAAGGCGACCAATGAGGAAACAGCAGCTGCGGCAAGAGAAAAGTAGACGGCCGCCGCCAGGAACTTCTGCCCGTCCTCACCCCTCTCACTCTTGGTAAGGCGCACGAGCAAAGCACCGTGTGAGGAAAATCCGACAACAGCCACAAGCCCATTCGAGATGATCCCGAAGATCGCGTAAACCCCATAGTCGGTCGGCGAAAGGGAGCGCGTCAGAAATGGCAGCGCGAGAAACGGGATACCAGCTGAAAGCATATTGCCCGCAGTGTAGCCGGCGGCACTGCGGGCAATCCCAGAGGCCCAGATCCGACGGAGCGCATTCATGGTTCCCGGCCCCCGTGAAATGACAGCCTCATGAGAAAAATCGGCGAGCGAGGACTTCGATCGTATGGTGAGCAAGAACGTAACTTTTCCCTCTCTCACCCATTTCCGCTCGCTGTGCGGGCGAGAGGCGCGAGAGTTTGCGAACATTCTTAGCAAAGCCCTCGGGGTCGTTTGGCGCTGAACTCAAACCACAGCCGGCTTCGAGAACGTCATCATTTGCTGCACGGATCGCTTGAACGATGGGCTTGCCGCTCATCATATAGTCGTAAATCTTGTTGAACGAAATGCCGTGCTCATAAAGCGGGCTGTCGTGCAGAGCGAGACAGAGCGCGTCGAACTCTTTCAGCAGAGCCGGGACCTGCCGCTTCGAAACCGCTCCCAGGAAAATAACGTTCGTGAGACCGTTCGAACGCGCTCGCTCCTCGAGCGCGGCTTTTTCAGGACCCTTGCCTACGAACACGAAGACAACCGGATCGCCTTTCAAGTGGCCCGCGGCTTCGAGGAGCAGATCGAGAGCATTGGAAAGTCCATGACCACCAACGTACCCAAGAACAAAGCGTCCCTCGTTTCGGATCGCATTTATTGAACCGAGGATATCGTGTGAGAGCGGCTCGACTTCCAGCCAATCCTCAACCGCGACACCGTTGGGCACGTGCAGGAACTTGCGCTCATCGAGCCCGCGCGTGCGCAGGTGAGGCAGCGTCGCAGGCAAGATCGAAACCACGGAGTCCGCATGACGGCAGGCAAAATCCTCCGCCAACTGAAGCAGGCGGATATAAGGATGTTTGGCCGAGTAACCGCCAAGCTTCATGGGAGTAAGGGGCCAAAGGTCGTGGACTTCATGCACAAGACGTGCGCCCGCCATCCGGGCGATGAGCCAACAGGGAAATATATCAAGCGGGTACGTGGACGAAGCCACGACGACGGCAGGTTTTTTATTCCACGCCAGCCAAGGCGCGAGCAACAAAAGCCAACAGAGGAAAATGAAAATGCTCAGTATGCGCCCAATTCCATTGCCCTCATAAGAATTCGAGGGCAGCCAAAGAAACTCGACACCATCGACATGTTCGCCTGCCGGAAAGAGTGACGTCTTTGGTTGCATCGTTCTCAGGTGAGAAAACGAGGCAGCCACGACGAATGTCTTGTCACCACTGCGACTCCAGTGCCGTGCAAAGTAAAAGGGCCGGAACTCCATGCCGTGCCGAAGACTGCCCGCATAGTGGTTCACGTAGAGTATGTTCATCGAACCGCCATGGAAGAATTCGTTGCAGGACACAGGTCAAAGTTTGGAGATTGTCGAATGCGAAAGCTGCTCGGCAGGAGAAGTGTCACGCCTGTCATACGCGTTGCGCAGGTCAACGATGCACTTGGCATGCTTTGCGACAAGCGCGTAGTCAACCGAAGTGTGCCGCGTCGTGACGACCACACAATCAGCGCCTTTGACAGTGGCCTCAGTGAGTGGAACCGACTCCATCGTTTTGCCATGGCCGTGATCGGTTCGGAATGAAGGGACGTGTGGGTCGTGGTAGATCACCTTCGCACCCTTGGCTTCAACCTCATCCATGATGCGGAGCGCCGGCGACTCGCGCATGTCATCGATGTTTGCTTTGTACGCGACGCCAAGGAAAAGCACAGTCGATCCATTGATCGCTTTTTTCTCTCGATTGAGCGCGGAGGAAATCTTTATCACCATTCGGTGCGGCATGAGATTGTCGATGTGACCAGCGGTATTGATCATCGTGAGATCGAAGTTATAATTCTTGGCAATATGTTCGAGGTAAAAAGGATCGAGCGGAATGCAGTGCCCGCCGATGCCTGGCCCAGGATAAAATGCCTGGAACCCGTAGGGTTTCGTCTTGGCTGCGTCAATGACCTCCCAGATGTCGATGTCCATTTTCCCGCACAGCAGAGCGAGTTCATTGATCATCGAAATATTCACGAGTCGGTAGGTGTTTTCAAGAATTTTCGTCATCTCTGCCACCTTCGGTGAACTCACCGGGTGGAGATGCGAAATCGCCTTGGAATAGAGTGCCATCGCGATGCGCTGCGCATCGGCCCCCATGCCGCCGACGACCTTGGGCGTATTGTGTGTCTTGTAATCCTTATTGCCTGGATCCACGCGCTCCGCTGAAAAGCACAACCAGAATTCCCTGCCTGCCTTGAGCCGGCTCTCCCGCTCGATGATGGGTAGGATATAGTCCTCGGTGGTCGTCGGGTACGTCGTACTTTCGAGCGCGATGAAGGTTCCCGGTTTGAGATTCCTTCCAATGTCGGTGCTCGCGGCTTCGATGTAGGCCATGTCAGGTTTCTTGAATTTGTCGAGCGGAGTGGGCACACAGATAATGATGGCGTCGCACTCGCGCAGCCGCGTAAAATCTGTGGTGGCTTCCATGACACGTCTGCTGATGACGTCACGCAGGTCGGCATCTTCAACGTCGCCGATATAGTTCTCGCCCTTACCAACTCGAGCAGCGCGCGAAGCATCTTTCTCGAAGCCCAGGGTGGGAACTCCGGCCTTGGCAAATTGCACGGCAAGCGGCAAGCCGACATAGCCGAGCCCCAGGACGCCCACCTTCGCTTCACCACGTTCAATTTTTTGCAGGAGCGCGTCACAGAGTGTTGCAGTCACGATTTGTCTTCCTCGAAGGAGGCCGCGCAAAGGTGCGGCCAATCGGTTGGGTCGCATTCGGCGCTTAGCGGTAGAACGTCCGCACCGCGTCGCAGACATAAGCGATCTCCGCATCGCCCATACCGACGTAAACCGGCAGCGCGAGGGTTTCATTACAGAGACGCTCGGAGACAGGAAAATCGCCGCGAACGTGACCCAAATCCGCAAAGCATTCCTGCAGATGCAGGGGTTTCGGCCAGTACACGGATGTGCCAACGCCTTTGGCCTGCAATACAGTAGCAAGTTCGTCGCGGCGCTCGAAGGCGGGTGCAAAGA
>Ga0163152_10005862_pt1 | contig 14201 bp, 11 predicted proteins | sample OliLakLV19MP8IB2_FD_148635 | JGI IMG/M metagenome (GOLD analysis project Ga0163152, IMG submission 148635) | Freshwater microbial mat bacterial communities from Lake Vanda, McMurdo Dry Valleys, Antarctica - Oligotrophic Lake LV.19.MP8.IB-2 | ecosystem: Environmental > Aquatic > Freshwater >... | reverse complement strand
GCCTAAAAGCCCCCAATGGGGGGGGGCGCGTGCGAAGGGCCGCGAACTTATTCAAGCAAATGCTCGCGCACTGGCCCGGAAACCACATGCCATTGGTGAGACAGCACACGGTCAGCATGCGGCCGGTGGCCACGTACTCGAGGCCGAAACTCTCCGCGAGTGCCAGACCTTGAGAGCCACGGCCGGAACCCGGGTAGCCGAAGAGCGCGACGTTGAAGAGATTCTTGTCGAGTGCTTGCTGGAGGATTCGAACGATGTCCCTGCGGACTGCGTGCCCTTGCCGGCGCCGGGCGGGCCGGAGAGTGCGATGTTGAGCATGGGATGGCAAACTGCCTGGTTCAGGTGAGAGAAAATAGCAGCTCGTAATCCACAAGACCGAGCACGGGAGCTCCCCGTCGCATGAGCGGGCTTCGCGCCATTCTCTGTTGGCGGAGGATCAGGTGGCGCGGCTTGTGGTCGAGCACCACCCAGCCCAATTGACGGAGAACGGCGGCAACCCGCAGCGTCCAGTCAACCATCCAAGGTTCGAAAATGAGTCCCGCCCCATATGCCTGCTCGGCGTCGACTCCATCCATCCAGCGGTAGAGAAGGATGTAGATTCTTTCCCAATCATACTCCACGGTCTCGTATTCCTCGGAGGGTCCCTGGCTTGCCAGAAGCCGATGGGCATAGGTGGATTGGAGATGCCTTTTACGGCCAAGCTGCCAGGCGAGGTAGCGCGTGGGTGGCGAGTAAATGGCAAGTGGAGCCTGGGTCACGAAATGTCCCCGGCACTGGGCGCGAAGGCGCATCAGATTGCCGAATTCTTCAAACGGGGGAAGAAACTCGGCATGAGCGACGCGCGACATGAAATCCGCATCTGCATGGAGTTCCCTGCCGACCACGGTGAGCCCGACATCCTGCCCGAAGCGACTGAATTTCACGACGATCGCGAACTTGCTTCGGACAGGATGCGCGACGGGCACGCGATAAACGGCCCCGGTGGCTCCGGCGAGGGCTCGGCCTGGTTTGCTGAACTGGGCCCCGGTGAACCACCGCTCGGGCAGGATGCAGGATGCAACCGGCCAGCCGGTGCGGGTGATGTAGAGGTCGCCGCTTTGGCGCCCCTTGAGATGAAGGTAATCCCCTCCGGCGATTCGCCTCCGGAAGCGGAATGGGGCGTCATCGAAGAGCGGTTTTATCCCCTTCCCGAGTGAGAGATCGAATCCTTCCATGGTGGTGTTTGGCAGTCGGCTTTCAATCGGTAGAGAGAGTCGGTATGTCGAGCAGACTCTCGTATTCGGAGAGGGTGCAGCCGGAGAGGCAGCACTCGATGATCTTGCGGCCGGTGGGCAGCAGGTCCTTGACGAGGAACTGCGACAATTCCTTATGGAAGAACTGCTCGAGCATTTCCGCGCCGCGGTCGTAGGCGGCGGTGCCGACCTCCGGTTGCTGGTCCACCTCGAAGAACCACACGCCAAGCGTGCGTCCTTCCACCACAATCGTGCCGGGAGTGTAACCTAACAAGGGGCAGCGGGACGGCTTCATCTGTTTGTCGGTGAAACGCGCGCCTCCGCGCCGGGCGAGGAATTCGCGGGTGATCCATTGCGGCATGAATCCGACCTCCCAGGCACCGATGTGCTGATTGGGAGTGAGAATGTAGCGGACTTTGGGGGTTTCGATGATCTGGTTAAGCAGCAGATTTGCCTGATCCACGCGGCGACCGGTGGCGAAGGGCCAGTAAGAGCCGACGCCTTCTGAGGACATGCCTTCAGTGGCGACAATGCTCGGATTGGCATGGCCCCGCGGGGCGACGAGCCGCCACAGCCACGCCAACGCCGGGGGCAGCTTGTGAAACATGCCGATGATGCCGTAGCTTGGGAGGTCCGCAGTGCATGGCGGTGTGCGCACTCCCATGCTGCGGATGTCCACATCCACAGCACCCTTCACCACATTCGGGACGATTCTGCGGGGAATGATCACGCGGGGATTGGGGCAAGCCACGCCGGGTTCGTCCTCGGTGTGTTCCCAGATCAGCGAGGTGGCGCCGGGCTGACCTTGGACGTTGAGGAACAACAGCGGCTCGGGCGGATGGATGGTGAGTTTCTCCAGATGGGGGTCGATGCCATAGTGGTTAATGTGGTTGATGCGGACGAACCAGGCCTCTTCAGCGTCCGTTAGACTGAGCTTGCCCCAGCCTTTTTCCAGTGACGGATGGCATAATGCCATATCGTCGGTGACCGGACGCAGGTCGCAGGCGCGCGGCAGGGTGAGCAGGCGCTTTTCGCCGGTGACGATGTTACGGCCTAACAAAAGCGATCCGTCGGCCTGACGGTGGGCGTGTTCGAGCATCTCGCTCTTGCCACCGCCGCTGGCACCCTCGTGGCAGATGACGATCTTGTTGTCGTAGGGGGTGATGACCTGCACGGTGGAGCAGTGCATGGTGACCCAGTGTTCGGCCTCGCCGATGTTGAGCAACACGCCGTAGATGCCTTTTTTCGCGCTGGGTCCGGGATAGAGGTTGTAGCTGAACAACTCGTGCGCGGATTCAAGGCGGTTGTGGACGACCACCTGCTGGCCACCGAAGTGGGTGTGGCGGAAGGGCGGAGCGACATAGATCAGCGCATGCGGCGCGAAACCTTCGGGAATCTCATCGGGTGAGAGTATGCCTTGCAGCATCGATAGCCCGAGGGCGAAGAATCCGGCGTTGGCGGGAGCGATGACCAGTGCATCCGTGCCTTTTCCCTCCATGCCCGCGTGGAACGGGAATACCGCGAGATCCTGGCCTTTCAGCCACTCGAAGGTTTCCTCGCGAACGCTGGCGAAATCCTTGCCGAAGCGATCGTGATAGGTCGGCTTATCGGTAAGGAGGTGGTCGCCGATGACCATACAGTCCGGATCGCGGCGGCGCATGTAAGCTTCCGGATAATTGGCGTTGATGCCATTGCGGACGCGACAGACACGGGCTTCGACGACGCTGCCCTTGCCGGGAACATCGTAGGCCACCTCATGCCAGCCATTGACTGCGTCGCGGACGGACAGTTCCACGAGTTCGCTGGTGGTGGTGGCCACGGTGACGGAGAGGGCGGCGTCCAACAACGCGGCGGCTTCGGGTGGAACCGGGAATGGCAGGACTTTGCAGATGACGTGTGTGTTGTTTATCATACGGTGTTGCTTTGGTTGTTATGATTTATCGGATCTGGTGGGAATAAATGTTTTTCAGCAAGGCACTGATCCGCCATGGGTCTCCAATCGGTGCCGCCGGCGTCATCCGGATGATTCTAACATTCGGCATGACTGCGGCGACAGTGGCACAAATGACATGCCACGGGATGGTCAGTTGTGCCGCTTCGCACTGTTGCTCAAGCTTGGCGATGCGGGCTTCGAGCGCCGACATGCGGTCTTCGGCGCTGGTGGGTGGTGGATGGGCGTTCATGACAATGTTTCCACAGTGGCGTCTCGGGTGATGCCTCCGACAGTGACTGTCAGATGTCGGACACTGCGGACCGATGCGACGGGCGAAATGAGGGGAGCGGTCTCGTTTGAGAGTGGCGTGTCGGGTACTGCCCGGGGTGCTGGCCTTTCGCCACGGAACCAGGCTGTCGTTTGCCGGGGAAACATGGCGAAGAGCACGCAGCTTTCATCAGTGACCGGGAGTCCTGCTTCAGCGACTTTTTCACGCAGTGACGGCATTCCGGGTGGCAGCAAACTGCTGGTATTGGCTGTGACGGGCTCTTGATTGGAGAGTTTGGAAGCGAGTCTGAGAACCTCGGCGTCCACGGGGCCCGGATTGCGGCCGAATTTTCCCAGGGCGATGGCCATGGCCGCAGGGGCGAAGTTTTTCCAGCGTCCGAATTTGACGTTCATCATGGCCTGCGTGCCCACGATTTGGGATGTCGGTGTAACGAGCGGAATCCAGCCAAGCGCTTCCCGGACATAGTGGATTTCCTTCATGACATCGCCGACGCGGTCGGACATGTTGAGGTCCTTGAGTTGGTTGCGGAAGTTGCTGAGCATACCACCGGGGACCTGATAGACTAGGATGTCGGCGTCCGTTCGCTCGTTGGCCGGGCTGGTGAACTCGCTGAGCTCGGCATACACACCTTCGAGGTATTCGCGGATTTCCATCAGCAGTTCCGAATCGAAATGATTCGGGCGGCGCGGGTGGTCGGCGAGCAGTGCCAGCATGCGGGCGGTATCCGGCTGGGCGGTCCCATTGGCGAAGGGAGCAATGGAGGTTTCCACCGCCTCCGCGCCGGCGTCGATGGCGGCCAGGTAGGTGGCTGCCGCCAAACCCGCCGTGTCGTGGCTGTGGACCGTGACGCCAAGGCCAGTCGCCTTTTTCAATCCACGCACAAGTTTTGCGGCCACCACGGGCGGAAGAACACCGGACATGTCTTTGATGGCAACGGAATGACAACCCATTTCCGCGAGTTCGCGACCGAAGGCGATAAACTTCTCCGGCGTGTGGACCGGGCTCTGCGTGTAGCAGATTTCCCCCCGTGCGTGGCGTCCGCTGGCAATGACGCAGCGAACGGCGGTGCGGAGATTTTCCGGATCGTTCAGAGCATCGAAAATCCGGAAGATGTCGCAGCCGGCGTCAGAGGTGCAATTGATGAAAGCCTCGACGACGTCATCGGGAAATGCAGTGTATTGCACGATGTTCTGACCGCGAAGCAACATGAGTTGCGGGGTGCTCGGGGCGGCATTCTTGAGGGCGCGGAGGCGGTCGAACGGGTTCTCGCCGAGGAAGCGGAGGCAGGAGTCGATGGTGGCTCCGCCCCAGGTTTCGAGTCCGGCGAAACCCGCACGGTCGAGCAGCGGGGCCACTGGGAGCATCTGGGCCGTGGTCATTCGCGTCGCGGCGAGCGATTGGTGGCCATCCCTCAAAGCGGTGTTATTGAAGCGGATTGGGGCTGTGGTGGAGTTCACGAGGGAAGAATTAGCTGTATTTTCGACTCCCGCGTCGCGGTTTCCATGGTATGATGCGCGTTATATGATGTCATTGGATGCGCGTCTGGGTTGAACGGCAGTGACATTCTCGCCAGATCAAACAACGATGCGTTCCGCTGGGGCAGTGTCAGTAGTCAATCGTTGCGGAGAAGTCGTATGACATTTGCGTTAAGCATGATGAAGCAGAATCGAGTTCGCCGCGAAGTGGTCCGATAGGATGTCCGAGACAATCACAATCGGGGTGCCGTTACGGATGAGTTCTTGCTTGAGCAGTTCCTCGGTGACAAGCTGGATCGTTTCCTCAATACCCGAGGAAAACGCCAGTTTGATGGCGCGCACACCGCGGGTGAGTGCCAATTTTCGGCAGACACTTTCCTCCGGCGTGACCGCGTAGAAACCGGAAGTAAAAGGACGGAGCATGGCCACTTGGTTGGCAAGCACCCCGCGGCGGGTGAGCACGACAAGCAAGGCGTCCGGCAGGGAATCCACGAGGTTTACGGCGGCCCTGGCGATTTTCTGGCGTTCTTCACGCAGCAGAACTCCTTGACCGAACCCTTGGCCGCCGGAGCGCTCAATGCGAGCGGAAATCCGGACCAGTGCCTCGACGCAGCGTTCGGGGTAGCGACCGATGGAGGTTTCACCGGAAAGCATGAGAGCGTCCGCTTCCTCGTAGGCGGCGTTCATGGCGTCCGTCACCTCGGCCCGTGTGGGCGTGGGGTTGAGAATCATCGATTCGAGGAGTTGGGTGGCGACGATCACGCGGGTGGCGAGTTCGTGGCAGCGTTTGACGATCCGGCGTTGGAGAAGCGGGAGTTCCTCAAACTCGACTTCGGTGCCAAGATCTCCGCGTGCGATCATGATGACATCCGCCTCGCCGATGATGGCATCAAGGTTTCGGATCGCCTCCTGATCTTCGATTTTCGCGATGACCTGGGCGTCGCCATTCAGCGCCTTCATCGCATCCCGGAGTTCTCTTACGTGCGCCGCATCCCTGACAAACGAGCCGGCGATGTAGTCCGCCTCACACTCGACGGCAAGGGCAAGATCCATGTGGTCTTTTGTGGTTAGCGCGGGGAGATTCAGCCGCACTCCGGGAAGATTGATGTGGCGGCGGGATCCCATCGTGCCGGGCGTCCTCACATTGCAGAGGATGTGGTCGGCTTCCACCGTGTCGATACGCATGAGGAGCGCGCCGTTGTCCACCACCAGGGTATTGCCCACTGTCACGTCACCCATCAGGCCGTCATAGTTGACGGTGGTGGATTTTTCTACGGAGGCGTCAGTGCCCTTTTTGCGGAATTCGACCACGTCGCCTTCTGCCAAAGAGAATGGCTCCGGCAGGTCTCCGGTGCGGATGGATGGTCCGGCAAGGTCGAAGAGAACGGCAATGTAGGCGTTCCGTTGTTGGGCTTGGCGACGGACTTTTTTCACCAATTCAGCGGCCCATGTGTGTTTGGCATGGCTCATGTTGATGCGGAACACGTCGGTTCCGGCATCCATGAGCTTGCCGATCATTTCCTCGGATTCCGTGGCCGGGCCGAGCGTGCAGATGAGCTTGGTTTTGCGGGACAGGATCCGGCTGGAAGTGCCAGGAAGTCGCCCATGGGGGTGAACGCCGTTGAACGAGCCGATGGACGAATGTGCGGGCGGGAGAAGGGGGGCCTCATTCGCGGCGAACGATTGGTGGCCGTCGCTCGGAGCGGTGTGATTAAAGCGGATTGGGGCGGTCGTTGGGTCCACAAAGCAAAAAATAGGGTGGATATTCGGCTTCTGCGTCGCAGTTGCCATGGTCTTTGACGCGTTTTCTGATGTCAGCGAATACGATGCGTGGTAGGATCTCCGCAGATCGATGCCACGGATCATTCGCAGAGCGCTTTATCAGAAGTTCAGGGAGCTCCCTGAATTGCTGGAATTTCAGCGCGATTTCGAACTCTTGAGCGGAATGAAGCTGGCATTTGTGGATGAATTGGGCCTCGGCGACGACCTGCTGCGGGACCCATTGCCGCTGTGTGCCGCGATGAACGCGTCCGAGGCGGGACAGGCGATGTGTGCCCGCTGCCGGCACGCGCTGCTTGGCCATGCGAGTGATCATTCGTCCTGCACACTCTGCGATGCGGGCCTCAGCGAGGTGGCGATTCCTCTGAACATCAGCGGAATCAAGGCGGGCTTTTTCATGTTTGGCGGGACCGTTCCGATGCCTCCCAACCAGCAGACGATTCAAAAGGCACGGCACCTATTGAAGAAAAATGGGATCGAGATCGACGATCAGGACATGGAAACTCGGCTGTCCCAAACGCCCGTCGTGCCTGCGGAAGCCTTGGGAGCCCTCAAAAGAATCGTCCAGCTCGCCGCCAAGCAAATCGCATTGAAGATCACCGACCAACTGGTGAATCCCGAGGCGGCGATGCCGCCCTCTGTCATCAAGGCCTGTGGCTATATCCGTGCCCATGCCTTGGTGGACGATATCAACCTTGTCGATGTGGCGAGTCATTGCAGCGTCAGCGAAGGGCATCTATCCAGGCTGTTTCATCACGCCACCGGTCTGACTTTCCGCGAGTATTTAACCCAAGTCCGCATCGAGCGTGCCAGGTCGCTGCTGATCCACTCGGGCAAGTGCGTCTCCGAAATCGCCTACGAATCCGGCTTTCAGTCGCTCTCGCAGTTCCACCGGGTGTTTCGGAAGGTGTATGGGGCTTCTCCCGGGGAGATGCGATCCAAGGTGTAACATCCAAAAGCAACAGTCCCATAGTCCTTGGTCCGTCACGGATCGGATTCCTTGCCCTGGTGGGGTGGCCCATCGAGAGACGCTCCGCCGGGCCAGGCCGGGGCCGCGTCCGCTGATCCGAGCAAACGGGATTCCGCACCAGGCGTGCAAAGCGGTGGAGGAACCCCCGCAGTCCCAGGGCCTTCGGCAAAGCGGGGCTCCGGAGGAGCGGGGACTTCAGTCGCCGAAGGCTGCGCGATGAGACTCCATAGGCGCCGGCTCTGCCCGATCTGAGCAAACGGCACGCCCGTCCATGCCGGGGCGATGCGTTCCCGGTTGACAAGGCGGGCGGGTTGAAGTCGCGTTCCCCCGTGTCTTCGGACTGCGCATTTTTAATTCTCGGTCCCTGGATGCTGAGGCTGGTGCTGTGCGGTGCCTGGGTCGGGCTTGCCGGATGCGGCAAGCCGGCGCCCAAGGCACCCGGGGCGCCGCCGCCGGCCCCGGTGGAGGTGGCGACGGTCGAGCGGCGCGCCGTTCCGCTGGAGCTTTCGGCGATCGGCACCGCGGAATCGGTCGCCAGCGTGCGGATCCGGCCGAAGGTCGGGGGCGAGATTTTGGAGGTGTTGTTTCAGGATGGGGCGGATGTCCGGGCGGGGCAGGAGCTTTTTCGACTCGATCCGCGCCCTTACGACGCGGCGCTGAAGCGAGCGGAGGCCAATCTCGCGATTGCACGGGCGCAGGCGGCGAACGCGGACGACCAGGCCCGCCGGTATACCGAGTTGAAAACAAAAGGGGCGGCTTCCGGCGAGCAGTTCGACCAGATCATTTCCGCGGCCGAGTCGCAGCAGGCGCAGCGGGCCGCACGCGAGGCGGATGTCGAGGAGACCCGTTTGGCGCGCGAATGGAGCACGGTGGTGTCGCCCATCGATGGCCGGGCGGGCGCGGCCCTGGTCAAACGCGGCAACATTGTCCAGGCGAACGGCGACGTGCTCGTGGTGATCAACCAGATGCGGCCGATCGAGGTGGCGTTCGCGTTGCCGGAGGGGACTCTCCCGGATCTGCGCAAGCGGACGTCGGAGGGTCCGCTCTCGGTGGAAGTCTCCGATCCGGTGGCGGATCGTCCCATCGCGACCGGCAATGTCGTGTTCGTGGACAACGCGATCGACCGTCAATCCGGCAGGGTTCTGCTCAAGGCCCGGTTCGAGAATGCCGACGGATCGCTTTGGCCCGGCCAGTTTCTCGACGTGCTCTTGAGGCTTTCGGAGGGGGAAGGCGAGCTGACCGTCCCCGCCACGGCGGTGATCGAAGGACAGGCCGGCCCGAAAGTGTTCGTCGTCCGCGATGGCGTTGCGCAAATGCGGCCCATCAAAGTGGAACGGGTCCGGGGCGATTCTGCCGTGATCGCCGAGGGCCTCGAAGCGGGCGATCAGGTCGTCACTTCCGGCCAGTTGCGCGTGACTCCCGGCGGCAGGGTGATGGTCAAGCAATGAGCATCACCGATCCGTTTGTGCGGCGCCCGGTCATGACCACGCTGGTCATGGTGGCGCTGTTGGTTTTCGGGTCAATGGCTTACCGGCAATTGCCGGTGAACGATCTGCCGAACGTCGATTTCCCCACGATCACGGTGTCCGCCGGCCTGCCGGGCGCGGGTCCGGAGACGATGGCCTCCGCGGTGGCGACCCCGCTCGAGAAGCAGTTCTCCACGATTGCCGGCGTGGAATCGATGACCTCGTCGAGCCTGACCGGGTCCACGAGCGTGACGTTGCAGTTCGCCTTGTCGCGCAACATCGATGCGGCGGCGCAGGATGTGCAGGCGGCGATCTCCCAGGCCCAGCGAAATCTGCCGTCCGACATGCCGTCGCCCCCCTCGTTCCGGAAGGTCAACCCGGCCGATCAACCGGTGTTGATTTTGGCGGCCCACTCGGAATCGCTGCCGCTGACCAAGGTCAACGAACTGGCCGAAACGCTGATCGGTCAGCGGCTGTCGAGCCTGCCCGGCGTTGCCCAGGTGGAGATCTACGGGTCGCAGAAGTTCGCGGTCCGGGTGAAGGTGGATCCCCGTGAACTGGCGGCGCGCGGGATCGGGGTCGACGAGATTGAGGGGGCGGTACGGGGTGCGAACTCGAACGAACCGACCGGCGAATTGGATACAGGGGCCAAGTCGCGCACGGTGGAGGCGACCGGGCAGCTTTTCCGTGCGGCGGATTTCGGCCGCGTAATCGTGGCGTATCGAAACGGGGCCCCGGTCCGGCTGGGGGATGTGGCGACCGTGATCGATGGCGTGGAGAACGACCGGAGTCTCGGATGGTACAACGACCGGCGCGGCGTGGTGCTTGCGGTGCAGCGGCAGCCCGGGGCCAACACGGTGGAGGTGACCGACCGCGTGCGTGCGTTGCTCCCGACGTTTCAGGCCCAGCTTCCGGGCGGGCTGAAGCTCGACATTCTCTACGACCGATCCCAATCGATCCGCGAATCGATCCACGACGTCCAGTTCACGCTCGTGCTCGCCGTCGCCCTCGTCGTGCTGGTCATTTTCATCTTCCTGCGCAATGTGCGCGCCACGCTGATCCCCAGCGCGGCCATCCCGCTTTCGATCATCGGCACGTTCGGGGTGATGTATTTGCTCGGGTTCAGCGTGAACAATTTCTCGCTGTTGGCCATGATCCTGGCGGTTGGTTTTGTGGTCGATGACGCCATCGTGGTGCTGGAGAACATCGTGCGCCATTTGGAGAAGGGGGAGTCTCCGATGCAGGCGGCGCTGAAGGGCGGGCGGGAGATCGGGTTCACCGTGCTCTCGATGACGCTGTCGCTTGCCGCGGTGTTCATTCCGGTGGTGTTCATGGGCGGGATTCTCGGGCGATTGCTCAACGAGTTTGCGGTGAGCATTGCCGTGGCGATCCTGGTCTCCGGGGTGGTGTCACTCTCGCTCACCCCGATGCTCTGCAGTCGGTTTTTGAAGGCGAATGCGGGGCATGGGGCGGGCGGCGCACCGCACGGGCGGCTGTTCAATGCCATCGAACGCGTGTTCCAGGGAACCCTCCACGCCTACGAACGCACCCTCCGGCTCGGCATCAAGCATCACCTCGTCGTGTCGCTCGGGGCGCTGGCGATGGCGGGGCTCACGATCTGGATGTTCGGGCGGGCGTCCAAGGGGTTCCTTCCGAATGAGGACACCGGAAGGGTGATTATCGCGACCGAAGCGGAGCAGGGGGTGGCGTTCGACCGGATGGTCGTGCTCCAGCAGCAGGCGGCGGCCGTGGTGGCAAAGAACCCTGCGGTGGATCGATTCATGTCCCGGATCGGGAGCGGCGGCTCCTTTCAGGCAGGCGCGAACACCGGCCGCCTGTTCCTCAGCCTCAAGGCGCGCGGACAACGACCCCACGTGGATCAGGTGGTCGCTTCGTTGCGCAGGGATCTCTCCGGGATCGCGGGCCTGAAGGTCTTTGTGCAGAATCCGCCCTCGATCCGAATCGGCGGCACGCTGACCAAGAGCCTGTATCAATTCACGTTGTTTGGTCCGGAGTTGGACCGGCTCTATGCCGTCGCGGCCGAGTTCGAGGGGAAGCTGCGCGGGGTGTCGGGAATCATTGATGTGACGACCGACATGCAGATCTCCAACCCCCAGGTGTTGGTGGACATCCGGCGCGACCAGGCCGCGGCGCTGGGGGTCAGCGCGACCTCGATTGAGCGGGCGCTCGGGGCGGTCTATGGACAGCGGCAGATCTCGACGATCTACACGCCGACCGACCAGTATCGCGTGATCATCGAGGCGGCGGACGCGTTCAAGCGGGAACCCTCCGATCTCGCCCGCCTGCACATCCGGGCGGACGATGGCCGGCTCGTGCCGCTCAGCGCGCTTGCGGATTTCCGTTCTTCGGTCGGACCGCTCACCGTGCAGCATCTGGGTCAATTGCCTGCGGTCACGTTGTCGTTCGATCTCGCGAAAGGAGTCTCGCTCGGTGACGTGGTGCCGGTCATCGAGCGCCTCGCGCGGGAGGAGTTGCCGGGCGACCTCAGCACCCAGTTCCAGGGCACCGCGCAGGCCTTTCAAAGCTCGTTGCGCGGGCTGGGCCTGCTCCTGTTGATGGCGATCGTGGTCATCTACATCGTGCTCGGCATTCTCTACGAAAGTTTCATTCATCCGATCACCATTCTGTCCGGGCTCCCCTCCGCTGCGTTCGGCGCCCTGCTCACGCTGGCGATCTTCGGCAAGGAACTGAACGTGTACGGGTTCGTCGGCTTGCTGCTCCTGATCGGCATCGTGAAGAAGAACGCCATCATGATGATCGACTTCGCACTCGATGCACAGCGCGTCCGCGGTCTCCCGCCGGGTGAGGCGATCCTCGAAGCCTGTCTGGTGCGGTTTCGCCCAATCATGATGACCACGTTCGCCGCGCTGATGGGCACGCTGCCGATTGCGCTCGGGTATGGCGCCGGCGGGGATGTCCGGCAACCACTCGGGCTCGCCGTCGTGGGCGGGCTGGTGATTTCGCAATTGGTGACGCTCTATCTCACCCCGGTGCTTTACCTGTATCTTGAGCGGTTGGGCGGGGAGAGGCGGGCCGGCGCCCCGGCAACGCCCGAGCCCGTCCCGGTCTGAAGTGGGTGAAGGATCGGCTCGCCGGTGGGCTTGTGCCAACGGGAGCAACGTTCTCCCGGGCTGCATGGCAGGCACTGGAGGCCCTCCGACTGCTCCTTCCAACGAGTGATTCCCGGAGACTGAAGCCGCCGCTCCTGGGCCGCCTCGTTGCCGCTCGCCTTCTTGACATCGGAGCGATATCTGACAAATAATCAGACATGCGCACCAACGTCAGCACCCTCCTGCGTGACTTCCCGAAGGTCCGCCGTGCAGCGCTCGCCGGCGAGGTGGTGATCGTGGAAACGCGCGAGGGGAACCTCACCATCACCGCCCAGCGCCCTTCCGGGTCCGCGTTGCTCGGCTCGCTGAAGGGCCGCGTGCTGCACCTCGACACCAGGATCGTCGGGCCGACATCCCCGGGTTCCGATTGGAAGCCTTCGCTGTGACGGCGCTGCTCGACACGCATGCCATCCTTTGGTGCGTGGCCGCCCCCGCGTCCCTCGGCAAAAAGGCGCGCGCATTCATTTCGCGGGCGGGTGAGGGGGATCTGGCGATCTCCGACATCTCCCTGCTGGAGATCGCCATGCTCTTGAAGAAGGGCCGGGTCCGCATCGCCGGTTCCGCCGAAGGGTTTTTGAGGGAGCTCAGTTCCAAGTTCCGGGTGCTTCCGGTGGATGCGGAAATTGCGGGCGATGCGGTGGAGCTCGCTTTGACCCAAGGCGACCCGTTTGACCGCGTGATCGTGGCATGTGCCAGGGCGCATCGGTTGGCCCTGCTCACCAAGGACGCAGCGATTGCGCGGTCGGGCCTCGTTCCGGTGATCTGGTGACCCCGGGTCGCCGGGTCAGCGTTGGCCGCCCTCGGCGGCCTGCAACCGCAGCGTCTCCTCAATCACGGCCACCTGACAGGCCACACGGTCGCGCAGGGCGGCTTCCGACGGGGTCTCGATGGTGAAGGTACGATCGGCACGTTCGAGGTGGAGCCAGACCGCCTCGGGCAATCCCATGCCGCGGAACTGGGCCCGCGCGACGCGGCGGGCGATGAGGCCGGGCCGGGAGACTTTGCGTCCCTCGATCCAGGCGCGGGGGTCGACCGGGAGGTGCCGGGTTCCTGCGTCGAGCAGGTGCGGCCCCCAAAGCCGCGATCCGCGGCGGGGTTCGTACACGTAGAGGCCTTCGGCGTCGTAATCCTCATGCAGGCAGAGCGCGATGGAGAATCGGCGGCGGGCGGTCAGGTGGCGGACCGCGCGGATGGTGGGGTGGCATCCGCGGTGCCAGTCGCGGTTGAGGTCGCGTCCGGCGGCGTCGGACCGGCGATTGTGACCCAGTCCCCACGGGTTCAGGCAGGGCAGCAGCAGGAGGGGAAGGGCGGCCAGTCCGTCGGCGTGCTTCTCCGCCCACGCCAGCAAGGCCTGGGGTGCGGCCGGTTCGTCACCGTGGATCCCCGCAGACAGGTAGATACCCCCCGTGCGGCCCAGGGCCGGTGAGACAAGCGCGGTCACGGGGTGGCTGTCGGTCTCGGCAATCGACCGCAGCGCCAGCCCGGACCGGCGCGCGACCCTGCCCCACCGTGCCGCGAGATGGTTGTAGTCGTGCGACCGATCCATCGTCACGCGCGGGCACGGAGGGATTCGAGCAACCGGTTGTGGATGTTGTCGAACCCGCCGTTGCTAAAAATCACCACCGTATCACCCGGGGTTGCCAGTCCGCCGATCCGGCCGAGAATGGCCTCGGTGTCGGCCTCGTAGAAGGCGGGTTTTCCGGAGACGCGGATCGCCTCGACGACCACCTCCGGCTTGAGGCGTTCGCCCTCGGGGATTTGCTCAAGCCGCGCGACGCGGGAAAGAATCACGCCGTCGGCGGCGGCGAATGCGTCGGGCAGCGTATGTTGGAACACCGCGCGGCGCGTGGTGTTCGAGCGCGGTTCGAACACGGCCCAGAGTTTGCCGTCCGGGTATTTGTGGCGGAGGCCGACGAGGGTGTGGGC
>Ga0163152_10005859_pt1 | contig 14206 bp, 20 predicted proteins | sample OliLakLV19MP8IB2_FD_148635 | JGI IMG/M metagenome (GOLD analysis project Ga0163152, IMG submission 148635) | Freshwater microbial mat bacterial communities from Lake Vanda, McMurdo Dry Valleys, Antarctica - Oligotrophic Lake LV.19.MP8.IB-2 | ecosystem: Environmental > Aquatic > Freshwater >... | reverse complement strand
GACCCTGATCGGGTTCGTCCGTCCGGAGTCGAAGTAGTGTCGTCATACCGAGTTTCGGCCCGTTGCGTCTATTCCTGGGACATTGAGGCTGAAAACAAAGAGGTGGCCTTGGCGTCTGCAATGCGGAATTCGCCGCAGATTGCGATTGATTTGACCGAAGACCATAAGGATGGCGCCTTGTACACAGATTATTCACACCGCGAGGATGGCGACGATGAAGTATTCACAGCGATCAAGTACGTCGGAGAGCTGAGGAAACTATGAACAAAATGAAAACTCTCAAACTAACCATAAAGGACTTCGGAGCTGACCGCTACTACAACGGGCATGTCGACGTTACCGACTTCCACGGCAACATCGAGATAGATGCTGGCACAAGTTGGTGCGGGTTCAAAAGCTCGCTCAAGGCGACGGGCTACATCAACTCGGTAGGCTCTGTCTACGCGATTGGCTACATCGCCTCGGTCGGCTACATCAAATCAGGTGGCAACATCAACTCGGGTGGCAATATCGTTTCGGGTGACTACATCGAATCAGGTGGCGACATCGTTTCAGGTGGCTACATCTACTCAGGTGGCTACATCAACTCGCGTGGCTACATCAACTCGCGTGGCTTCATCAAATCTGCCGGATTGGTAACTTGCAAGAAGCTAACGAGCGGGGAAGTCGCGTCCGGGGAGTTGGTCGAGACGAGAGTTCTGGATCAGGCTTGCTAGACGATTGACGACACCTTGACCGCATCACGCGGTCTCTCGGAGCCCTGGAGGTTCCGAGAGGCCAAGAGCCTCAAGAACAGGAAACACAAAATGAAAACAGAACAAACGAGCGTACACGGATCGGGGACCACCCTCCATGTCGGAGAGAAACTATGAACATAATAAAGACACTACTTTCGGTCATATTGGTCGCGACGCTGCTAGGACTAGGAATCCGCTCCTGCGGAACCGGGCAGAACGGTCAAAGCCCTGGAGCCCAGGAGTCGAGGCGATGAGGTTCGGATGCTACAACGAGGCTCAAGAAGCGTTCAGGAGCGCATTGACGGCTGGAAAGGAGATCGGTCAGGACATGGTCCAGGCCGCGTTCACCAATGGCGGTTCGCTTCCAAAGGAGTTGATCATGATGCACTGGTCGCAACTTGCACCTGACCAGGACATCATTGCGCACATGGATCCGCTCCCAGCCAACGCCGACGGCAGCACTTATGGGACGGACTCGATTCGGATTGGAGGGTCTGCGGAGTTCGTTGACGCTGTGCTGTCCCGGCTGAAGGACTTGATCCACCTAGAGAACGGCAGGACGAGACTCGCCGTTTCGAGGTCAAAGGTCAAACCAAAGGACATTGGCGGAAAGGTCAAGGGGTTTGCGAACGCCTCACATTCTGCGGAGTGCGTGTACATCCACGCCAGGGAGCGCGGGCCAGGGGCTCATGCGGCTTATGCTTTTTGCGGGATTGTTGGACTGGAAGACCGACCGAAGCTGGAGACTTGCGCCCACACCGCGCCACTTTTTGAATAGGAAGAAGGACAAAATGACAAAAGACACATTAAGAGACATCGTTCAAACGATATGCGACAAATGGCAGGCGATCAACGGGGACGCGAGTCCCTTCGACACCTATGGTTCAGGAGCGGAAGCATCGACTCGAGCATGGGTTCAAGGCCAGATACCTGGCATCCGGCTGAAATCCAGCGAGGTATGGGCCATCGGCAAGGCGATCAAAGCCCAGTCCGACGAGCTCAAACGAGCAGGCAGGGGGGGAGGCTAATCGGCCGTTGCTTCTTTGGCCACGAGTTTGGCCAGTTCGCCGCTCGTGAACAGGTGGAGATTGTCGTATATCGTGGAGGCATGGACCCCGTAGACTTTAGCCGCCGTTGTCTTGGCCATCCCGTTGGAAATGTCAAGGTACATCGCGTACACTTTGAGCGCGCCGAGCCTGTCGATCATCGACCGGCCGGTCCGCCTGCAAGGAAGCCCTTGGGCCAGTGCCCAATCCCGAGCCCGGTAGATCGTGGAGACGTGGACGCCCTTGGTGTGTTTACCGGTAGAGTGGCTTCTGCTGACTTTCTTGGCGGATCGCTTGGCAGTTCGTTTGCAGGGAAGGGTCCCCGCATTTCCGGGAGCCCAATATGCCAGATACGCTTGCATGAGCGTTGCGTACCCTGCCGCTTTCTTTCTCGTCATCTGGTTGCATTGTACCAAAGTGACCCAAAGGGACTACCTTTTGGCCTATCCTGAAACTCTCGGTAGTGTATTATGTACTAGGCAACCATGAACAAAAGTCAAATTTTACGACCAGGACGGATCCTGGAGATTCTAGCAGCCGCTACGCTCGCTGTCATTGTCGGCTCTGTCTTCGTGCCGGTCACGGTGACGGCACGATGAGCGGGCCCTACCTAGATCGGAAGAGCTATCTCGGAGGTTCCGACATCTCCGCGATCATCGGGTGCGACCCTTGGGCATCGCCGATGACGGTCTACAACCGCAAGATCGGACTCTCCGAGAAGCAGGAGGTTTCTTTCGCAATGCGACGGGGAACCCACTTCGAGCCTGGCATCATGTCGCTCTATGCCGAGATCAACGATTGCTGGCTCGGTCCCGCCGGAGTCACTCCGCCGCATCCGATGTTCAGCTTTCTCAAGGGCAACTACGACAGGGTGCGGCTCAGTGGCAAGAACGGGCATGCGATCACTTTGATCGAAGCTAAGACCGCGAACATGAGGCAGGCCGCGAAATGGGGAGAGCCCGAAGCCGACGAGAAGAAGGTTCCGGTCAACTACTACGTCCAGGCCAATTACTATTGTGGGCTACTGTCACTGCCAAAGTTCGAGATCGTCGCCTACCTTACTTGGAAGGACGACCTCCACGTCTACGAGTTCGACTTCAACGAGCAGGTGTTCGACGACTGTTGCGAAGCCGCCGCCGCCTTTTGGTACGGCCATGTCCTACCTAGAGTGCCGCCGCCGCCAGAGTCCGGGAAATCGACGTTCGAGGACATGGTGAAGCTATGGCCAGAGTCTACCGGCGAGATCATCGCCGCATCGGCACAGATCGAGCAGCTGTGGGGCGAGGCGTTCGAGGCGTACAAGCAGAAGCGGTCGGCCGACGAAGTGTTGAACCGCTTCAAAGCCGCAGTGCAGTTCGAGGCCAAGGAAGCCAGTGCGGTCCAGTTCGTCGACGGAGTGGTCAAGATCGTAGACAAGCGCGGAAACCCTGCTTACAAGGACATAGCCGCCCACTTTGCCTCTCTTGCCGGAGTCGAGATCGGAAGCGACGGATGGAACGAAACCGTCGCGAAGTTCACAGGCAAGGCTACTCGGTACATCAAAATCCCCTGGAGCGGGGACTTCGACTGACCCACGACGACTAATCAAGGAAAACAATATGTCAGACCACAACACAGAAACAACAGAACTCGCAGTAACCGACAAACTCCCTGGCTTGACCAGGAGCATGACGCAACAAGCCAACTTAGGCGCACTCATTCCACGCAACATCGAAGAAGCCGTGACCTACGCCAAGACACTTTACATGTCAAAACTGTTCCCTGACCTGCAAAGCGCAGAACAAGCCGTCGTGAAAATCATGGCTGGGGCAGAGCTAGGCATTCCGCCTATCGCTAGTCAAAACGCTTTCCACATCGTTAAAGGGAAAATCATGATGCACTATTCGGCCATTGCCGGAGCGGTGAAGCGTGTCGGATGCAAGTACAAGGTAGACCAACACGACGATGAGACGTGCACCCTGACGTTTTACGACAGTGAGGGCGCAAAGCTTGGACAGTCCGAGTTCACACAGTCCGACGCTAAAAAAGCCGGGACGCAGAACATGGAAAAAATCCCGAAAGTGATGCTGTTCGCTCGTGCGATGAGCCAAGGTGCGCGGATGCTGGTGCCCGAGGCGTTCAACGGCATGGTCGTATACGAGTCGTCAGAACGAGACCTCATCGAAAGCGAAGAGGATAGCCCAATCGTGTCCACTGCTTTGAAAGCGATGGAAGTGGCCAGTGCCAGAGTCAACAAGGACAAGCCGGCGGAAGAGCCAGCCAGTGTCATCGAGGCTGCGTTCACCCAGACTCCAGACGATGAGCCGGTCGTCCCCCCAGCATCTGCCCCGGAGGATGTTGCCCCTGCAACCCCTACCATTGAGGAAGAGGCTCCGACTTTCAGCAACGGGGGCAAGCCCGATCCGTTCGTTAAGTCGGAGTCAGCAGAGAAGGAATGGGTCGAGGAAGGCACCAACGTCGCGCTGAACAAGTTCGTGAAAGAAGGCACAGACGAGGTCTGGTTCGAGATCGTGGTCAAGGTGACGGGCTCGGCGATACCTAACTTTGCAGGCAAGAACGCTCTGGCAATGAGCGATGCGCTCGCTAAGGTAGACAAGGCGTTCGCGCTATCGGACGCCCAACTCAACAAGCAGGCGAAGGGCGATGGAGTCGAAGCGAAGATCGCCACCGGAATCCTGTCGATCAGGCCGAAGTCGACTACGACAGCGGAACTTCCGACAGTAAAGGACATGAAGAAAACGGAAGATTCCGACCATGTAGCTCGGACTCAGCGACTGATAGACGAGATCGGCGAGGAGTCGTTTGCAGGGATTGCAGCTTTCTCGGCCCGCAAGGGCGACACAGTCCTACGAGACTTCCTTGAAACCAAGATGGGCGATGTCAGGACTGACGAGTACCTTGAACTGTCAGCCGACAACAAATCCCAGAAGGTCAGCGCGGCACTGATGTCTTGGGTCAAGACTTTGGTGAAGCCGGAGGGCTCCTAGGGACTGAATTGCGCGGACGGCCAGGAGTTCAGTTCATGGTTCCACTTGGCCCCGCGCACTTTGGAGACAGACCGACAATGAGTGATATAAAATGAACGAATATGAAATCGCACGACAGGTGGCAATGAAATTCCATTTTGACCAATATAGTTTCAACGCTGCGGTTGCAGACAAATTTTACAGCGCTACACAAGAATTTAACAACGCTGCACAAGAATTCTACATGGCTGCAATTAGTCATTCCCGGCCTCACGTTTTAATGCGTCCACAAGTGACTCTTGACGGCGATATGTGGTGCGCATTGTACGGTGAAAACCTACAGGGAGGAGTTGTAGGATATGGCAAAACACCAGAGGATGCTTGTTCCAATTTTGATAAAGCATGGTCTGGGAGTGCACAATCATGACCGCCGCAATCGCTGAGGTCGTTACGGCCCTCGGCACGGGTCGTTTACGAGGCCGGCTGTGTTGAGCGCGGGACGGCCAGGAGTTCAGTTCATGGTTCCACTTGGCCCCGCGCACTTTGGAGACAGACCGACAATGCACAGTGACCCACTTTTCGACGAACCGGTCAAGCCTACCAAGGTGGACACTTTGGCCATCGACGCGGCGACGATGTCGGGCTGGGCGTTCCGCATGAACGGACTTGTCCACAGTGGCACGTACAATTGCCAGCACGATGTAAAGCGAGAATCACCGGGCATGAGGTTCCTTCGCTTCACAACGTGGCTCACCACGACGATCAAGGACCTTACTCCGGTGCGGGTCGTCTACGAGCAGTCCCACCAGCGCGGAGGAGCCGCGACGACGGTGTCGGTCGGATTGACGACCCACATTATGAGCACTTGCGCGGCCCTTGGGGTCGAGCACGAGTCGGTTCATTCAAGGGAACTCAAGAAGTGGCTCACCGGTAAGGGCAACGCGAGCAAGGAAGAGATGATAGCAAAGGTGAACGAGTCCACAGGGCTTCAGATCACTGACGACAACGAGGCAGACGCCATCGCGCTTCTGCTGTACTCGGAACGATAGGATTAGAACTATGAGAACAGTGAAAGAATTTTCCAAAGATAGAGCTTTTGAAGAATTCGCCGTGGGTTTGGCGATAGTGGGGCTTGTGGCGACAATTCTGATATTGTCATGCGGGCAACGTGTCGCCGCCACGACCGATGAGGCCCGAGCCCAGGGAGCCCTCAAGTTCTACTCCGACAAGTCGGCTGAGCTTGAAGGGTACATCCGGGGCGCAAGGGCGACCGGCGCGCTTCCGTCGCCGATGGCAGGTGACGCAAAGTGAGACTCCTGCTCCTGCTGATACTCATGCTTGCCGTTGGTTGCGGAGACTATCCCGACTCCACCTCCTATCCCGACGAAGGCGCGCCCATGACGGAGGTCGGGCAATGAACATTTTCACCTACACGGTGAAGGCCGAGCACTCGCTGTCCCCGGTGGCGACCCGCTCAAAAGAAGGACAAAACAAATGAAAGAATTTTCTAAGGCCTTAGTCGCTTTGCTTTCCAAGGCCTTAGTCGCTTTGCTTTGGATAGCGGCGTGGCTTGCTGCGGACGTGGCGACATCGTATGTTTGCGGAGACTATCCCGACTCCACCTCCTATCCGGACGAAGACGCACCCATGACGGAGGTCTGGCGATGAACATTTTCACCTACACGGTGAAGGCCGAGCACTCGCTGAACGTGCACGGCACCAAAGACGCTCTTCATAGCAGACTTGCGTCTACTTTAGGCCGGGGTAGACTGAACCTCTCCGCTGCCCCGCGCCTTCTTTTGACAGTTTCCGCCCTTGTTTCATTTGGGCGGGAGGGTGTAGCCCCGGCTCTAGTGGTCGGGGTAGCCCGAAACTTGTTTGCAGAGAACCGAGACCACCACCGCCGACATCCGCAAAGGGTGGAGGTGGGTGAAGCTGTGGGAGAACTGCCAACGGCGAGGAGGGACGAATGACCGTAGCCCTCCTCGCCGCTGCTTTTGTGACCCGGACGATATCGGTGTACGGCTACCCGGGCGACAACTCGAAGCGAACATCGGGGATGATATGCGCAGTGCCCTACAAGAGGGTCAATGGGCGAGTCGTCATGGAGTTCTCGAGGGGATCGACTCTTCGACTGACCAACGGGACTCGACGTGTCCTCGTGCGTGTTGCCGACGTGTGCAACGGCAGATACTGGGGCAAGCGGATAGATTTGCCCGCCGAGGCGTACAGAGCGTTAGGCGGGCCGAAGCCCTGGGGACTGATCAAGAACGTGAGGGTGGAGGTGGTGAAGTGACGAAGTGCCAATGAACGCGGGAGCGTCTTCTCCCTCAGGCAATCGGTATATCGACAGAGCGAGGGTGGCAAAGCAGGACGAGTTCTACACCCAGTACGCAGACATCGCCAACGAGCTCAAGCACTACGTGGACCACTTCCGAGGAAAGGTCGTCTACTGCAACTGCGACGACCCCTTCGAGAGCAACTTCTTCAAGTACTTCGCCGCCAACTTCAACAAGCTCGGACTCAAAAAGCTCGTCGCCACCAGCTACGACGGCTCCACCATTGCCGGCCAGGACAGCTTGTTCCCGGAGTACCACAAGGGAAACGGCAAGCGCAAAAAGCCGAAGGCTCTCGCCATCGAGATCGAGGAAGTCAAGGATGAAACCGGAGACGGCGAGATCGGGATCGAGGACGTGAAGCTGTTCCTGGATCAGAACCCCCATACCCGTACACCCCTCGCAGGAGGCGGCGATTTCCGTAGCCCCGAGTGCATCGCGCTCCTGAAAGAGGCGGACATCGTGGCCACCAACCCGCCATTCTCCCTCTTCCGCGAGTACGTCGCGCAACTCGTGGAGCACGGAAAGAAGTTCCTAATCATCGGCCACTTAAACGCCATCACCTACAAGGGGATATTCCCGCTCATTAAGGACAACAAGCTACGGCTCGGCGTCACCTTCCACAGCGACAACCTCGAGTTCCGCGTTCCAGACCACTATCCCTTACAAGCGGCTGGTTGGCGCATCGACGAAAATGGCGTCAAGTACGTCCGCGTTAAGGGCATCCGCTGGTACACCAATCTGGAACATGGTTGCCGCCCGCAGGTCTTGCCCCTCATGACGATGGCGGATAATCTAAAGTACAGCAAGCACGAGAGGATCAAGGGCAAAGATGCCTACGACAGGTATGACAACTACGACGCCATCGAAGTGCCCTTCACCGACGCGATCCCGAGTGACTACGGCGGCGTCATGGGTGTTCCGATCACCTTCCTCGACAAATACAACCCGACCCAGTTCGAGATTCTGGGAGCAAATCAAGGTGTTGACCAAGACCCAAATAAGATTTATGGTAGAGGGTCTTATTTAAATGGTAGATCAACTTTCAAAAGAATTTTTATCAGACATAGGAAGCCCGTATGAAGACAACATTGAGAACCGACATCACCGCCGCCGACATCCGCAAAGGATGGAGGTGGTGCAGTGACGAAGTGCCAATGAACGCGTGTGCGTCTTCTCCCTCAGGCACTCGGAATCTCAACAGAGCGAAGGCGGCAAAGCAGGACGAGTTCTACACCCAGTACGCCGACATCCAAAAGGAGCTCAAGCACTACGTGGACCACTTCCGAGGAAAGGTCGTCTACTGCAACTGCGACGACCCCTTCGAGAGCAACTTCTTCAAGTACTTCGCCGCTAACTTCAACAAGCTCGGACTCAAAAAGCTCGTCGCCACCAGCTACGACGGCTCCACCATTGCCGGCCAGGACAGCTTGTTCCCGGAGTACCACAAGGGAAACGGCAAGCGCAAAAAGCCGAAGGCTCTCGCCATCGAGATCGAGGAAGTGAAGGATGAAACCGGAGACGGCGAGATCGGGATCGAGGACGTGAAGCTGTTCCTGGATCAGAACCCCCATACCCGTACACCCCTCGCAGGAGGCGGCGATTTCCGTAGCCCCGAGTGCGTCGAATTCCTGAAAGAGGCGGACATCGTGGTCACCAACCCGCCCTTCTCCCTCTTCCGCGAGTACGTCGCGCAACTCGTGGCGCACGGGAAGCAATTCCTGATCATCGGGAGCTTAAACGCCATCACCTGCAAGGAGATATTCCCGCTCATTAAGGACAACAAGCTATGGCTCGGCGCGGGATTCGCGAACGGGAACGCGTTCTTTAGCATTCCCTCGGGAGCCGAACGCGAGTTTGCCGACGGCGTTTATGACCCGAGCACAGGGCTCGTCAAGTTTAGAAATGTTGTCTGGTACACCAATCTGGAACATGGTTGCCGCCCGCAGGTCTTGCCCCTCATGACGATGGCGGATAATCTAAAGTACAGCAAGCACGAGAGGATCAAGGGCAAAGGTGCCTACGACCGGTACGACAACTACGACGCCATCGAAGTGCCCTTCATCGACGCGATCCCGAGTGACTACGGCGGCGTCATGGGTGTTCCGATCACCTTCCTCGACAAATACAACCCGACCCAGTTTGAGATATTGGGAATCACTCAAGGTGTTGACCAAGACCCAAATAAGATTTATGGTAGAGGGTCTTATTTAAATGGTAGAGCAACTTTTAGAAGAATTTTTATCAGACATAGGAAGCCCGTATGAAGACAACATTGAGAACCGACATCACCGCCGCCGACATCCGCAAAGGGTGGAGGTGGTGAAGTGACGAAGTGCAAAAGATGCACTTATCTCTGGTTGCCTGCCGGTTCCAGAGAATTGCCGAAGGACGGATGCTTGTACATACTAGACCTGGGGCTGTGCGTCAAATGCCGTGGCTACAAAAGTCGCGTCACCAAAGCCACTCCAGGCGATCAATTGAACGCCCAACTTTGGGGAGCGCAGTTTGAAGTTGTGCGCAAGAGCGAATCTTGAGCATCTCCACCGCCGAAGTCACGAAGGATCGAACTCTCCAGCATTGATCTCCGCCAGTACTTCCTTTTCCCAGGCTGACGCCTGTTCGTCCGTCATCGTCCAGTCCTCGTTCAACTGCCTGACCCCAAGAGCGGGAGCATACCGGCTACGCCGCCTGGTACTAGTTCTGCAAAGGCCACGACCTCGACGACCCATCGCGTCACACCTGTACCCACAGTGAGGTCGCTGTAAGTCGTGGCACCCGCCGAAGTTTTTATGAGCGACTGGACGATAAGCCGCAAACTCGCCGTCGGATGTTGGAACGGAGTGTAGTTGGCCCAAGCATCGGCAAAAGTATCAGCGGTGCCGCCCGAAGGCACGATCAGTCCGGTCGTGGCATAAATTATCGTACTTGTCGCGACAGTGGTGATGTCTACTGTGACTGGCCCTGAGTTTCCGGCGGTCGCACTGGCCTCCGAATCCTTCGCCGTGCCGTGTCCTCCAGATTTGAGGACTTGGCACATAGAATTGACCGCACCGCTGAACGTCACCGTGACCGTTCCGCCAGAAGCCAGCGCGATAGCACCGCTACTGACCCAATGGTCGGTGACCACCGTAGTAGCCGAAGTCCTTTTGGCTAGAGAATACGAGTTGCCCGCCGAATCCGCGACGCCGCTCACTGATACAACCGCCGTGCTAGAGACGACGTGGACGCTGATCGGATCTCCAGCGTTGTGGGCGACGCTGGTCGTGACGACGTTCGTGGCCGAACTCGTTCCGCTGTTCTCACCGATCTTGGTAGGAGAAGTGATCGCCATGGTTAAGCAGACCAGTAGACGTTGACTAAGACTTGGCTGGCCGTGACGGCGGTGTTGTTGTTGTCAGCGATGCCTGTCACGACCCGGATTCCAAGACCGGCAGTGAGCGCGATGTAGTTCGGGTTCCCCTGGTTGGTGCCCGCGCCAAGTGTCGAAGTCGAATTGGCGGGAACCCCTGTCCTCTTGACCGGGGTGTCGGTAGACGCTGGCGCCGTCGCTTTGTCGTACAGTTTTGCGTAGACCGGAGCGGCGGAGATACTGAAGACTTCAATACCGTAAAGTTTCCTGGCAGACGCGGATATCAGGAGTTCGTCCGTTGCGTCGCAAAGGAACGAATAGCACTGGACCACGTTTCCAGAACTTGATAAGAACGGAGGTATCCCGACCCCTGATTCTGCTTGCCATGTGCCGGTACCCGCACTGACGTTGAGCGCGAGCGTTTCGACGCCTGAAGTGTAAACATAGTAAACGTCGCCAGTAGCAGGGGTGATCGCCGTGTCTGGGACGATACCGACGCCTGATCCGGTGGCATTGACCGCATAGAGCTTGCTCCATGTCGGAGAAGCGGCTCCTTGGTCGATGGTCCCCTCGAACTTGAACGCAAGCGAAGATGTAGTCAGGACGACGACGCGAGTCCACTCCGATCCTGCGACGACGACTTTGTCGGCTGTCCTTCCGGTAGCCGAGATTGCGGTCAGCGCAGGATACTTCCGGTTGATCGGTGGCATATCGCTGATTGTACACCCTGCTGGTATCATGCCATCCATGCCTACGGAAGCAGAGTTCACGAAAGAAGTGCCAAGGCCCAGCCCGGAATCGGTCAACACCGGCCTTTCGAGTTGTAGGAACTCTACGCTCCTTGCGAAGTTCGGAGCACCACGGGCCAGGGTCACCAGCGAGATTAAACCGGTCACGAACCTAGCCCTCAAGGCGAGGCTCAAGCGCGGAAGGTGGTTCGGTCAGGCAATAACAGGCCTGGACGCGGCGGTGTCAAGCCTAGGGCGCATCGAGGCGAAGATCAGGGCCAACCATCCATCTTTAGTCCCTCACATGGGGCACGCAGGAATGCTGGCCTGTAGATTGGTCAGAGGCTCCAAGACTTCTATATCGAACCACGCCTGGGGCACGGCCATAGATTTAACCTTCGACGGTCAGGTGGACGACCGAGGCGACGGCAATTGTCAATCGTGGCTTCTCTTGGTCTACCCGTACTTTTACGAGGAAGAATGGTTCTGGGGCACCGAGTTCCCGACCGAGGACAGTATGCACTTTGAGATGTCAGACGAGAGTGTGATGTCGTCATGATGGCCGCTCCGCCACCCCCAAAGCCAGCTTGGATCGAGAACTTCTACAAGAATTGGCCTGTGATACTTGCTTGCGGTGGATTGGTGTGGGCGGCGATCACCCGCGACATAGCGCACGAGATGGGTCTTGTGACCATTCAAAAATACGGCAGCGACTACGTTCGCGGCGTCGAGAAGGATCAGGCTCGCGTCAACATACTGCAAGCAGACAACACGACTAAGATCGTTGCGCTGATGGAAGCGATGGAACGGCGGATAACCCGGCTAGAGGACAAAACAAAATGAGGAACATTGTAGCAATGGTCACTGGGGCACTTATGGCGGCGCAAGCGTCGCTCACCGCGAAATGGCCTGAGACCCCGAAAGACCTGACCCTGTGCATCCTGTCGGTGGCGATAGGCGCGTGTGGCGGATATCTGGGCAAGTCGATCAATAGCAGAATTCGCAAAATAGAAAGGACAAAACCAACATGAAACCAAGGATCAGGATCAGGCTCGGGCTAAGGCTAAGGTTTCCGTTCGGAATGTTTCCAAACGCGGGCGTCTTCGTCGTGCACGGAGACTATGCGAATATCAAAGAAAAAGTCCAGGACTTGCAGGACGTTCTATACGCCACCAGCGATCCCAAGGCTACTCAGTTCGCCGACATGCTTTTCTGTGAACTGGTGCAGCGGGGCTAAGGCCTACCTCAGCTTCGGTCTCCCCCTGGCTAGAGTAGACGACTCCGCCCGATTTAATGTAGTCTCCTGATTTGATGCTTCCAATCGCTTTGATGTCGCCGCCTGAGTCGATGTCGCCACCAGAGTCGATGTAGCCAGCCGATTTAACGATGCCGCCAGATTTGATGTATCCGCCTGAGTCGATGTAGTCACCCGAGTCGATGAAGTCGCCCGAGTGGATGTATCCGCCTGAGTCGATGAATCCGCCCGATTTGATGTATCCGACCGAGTAGACGCCTCCGCCCGATTTGATGTAGCCACCCGAGTGGACGATGCCACTAGATGCGATGTAGCGGCCCGAGTGGATGTATCCGCCCGAGACGATGTAGTCGCCTGATGCGATGTCGCCACCCGAGTAGACGTAGCCGACCGATTTGATGTAGCCACCCGAGTAGACGTAGCCGCCCGATTTGATGTAGCCGGCTGAGTCGATGTAGCCGTCTGAGACGATATTGTCAGATGACTGGATGAAGTCGCCCGAGACGATGTCGCCAGCCGAGTAGACGGAGCCGTCAGATTCGATGTGCCCCGCCGCCTTGACCGAGGTTTTGAACCTGTACCAACCTGTGCCAGCATCTATCTCGATGTTGCCGTCGTAGTCGGTAACGTCGACAGGTCCGTTGTAGTAGCCGTCAGCGTCGATGTCAGCTATCGTTATTTTGAGAGTTGTCATTTTGTTTGTCCTGCCCCAGTCTCGACCAACTCCCCGGACGCGACTTCCCCGCTCCGCAGCTTTTTGCAAGTCACTAATCCGGCAGATTTGATGTATCCGCGCGATTTGATGTAGCCGTCTGAGTCGATGTCGCCACCTGATTCGATGCCTCCGCCCGAGAAGATGTAGCCGACCGAGAAGATGTAGCCGACCGATTCGATATCGCCGCCCGAGTTGATGTCGCCACCCGAGTCGATGTATCCGCCCGATTTGAGGAAGCCACCTGATGCGATATCGCTGCCCGAGTTGATGAAGCCGACCGAGTCGATGTCGCCGCCAGATTTGATGTAGCCGCGCGAGAAGATGTAGCCACCTGATTTGATGTAGCCGACCGAGTCGATGTAGTCACCCGAGTCGATGAAGTCTCCCGAGTCGATGTAGCCGCCCGATTTGATGTAGCCGCCCGAGATGATGTGGTCACCTGAGTCGATGAAGTCTCCCGAGTGGATGCCTCCGACCGAGACGATGTCGCCACCCGATGCGATGAAGTCGCCTGAGTTGATGTCGCCAGCCGCGTAGATGGAGCCGACCGATTCGATGTAGCCCGCCGCCTTGACCGAGCTTCTGAACCGGCACCAACCTGCACCAGCATCTATCTCGATGTTGCCGTCAAAATTGGCAAGGTCGACAGGCCCGTTGTACCAGCCGTCAGCGCCGATGTCAGCTATCGTTATTTTGAGAGTTGTCATTTTGTTTGTCCTGTCAACGCTTTTCTTCGCTGTCGCAGGTATGATACGCCAGAAATCTGGATAAAAAGAGGGCTATGGGTATTCCGCTAGAAGATCAAGTAGAAATACCAGGGACACCTAGGCAGGCGGGCAGGGTATATACGATTGAAATGAGAACATCTATTTCGATCATCGTTGCAATTGCTTCGTGCATAGCTTTTGGGCTAGAGTCACGAGCAGACAACCTTTACCACGTTGCTGACGCACCTGGTCAAGGTTTTGACGAGAAGTTCGCCGCTTGCGTGGCGGCGTCTGTGGCGAAGACTCCCGATTTGGTCAAGGTGCACATCGACTGGACCGGTGTGCCTTGGGTGATGACACGGCC
>Ga0163152_10005855_pt1 | contig 14209 bp, 13 predicted proteins | sample OliLakLV19MP8IB2_FD_148635 | JGI IMG/M metagenome (GOLD analysis project Ga0163152, IMG submission 148635) | Freshwater microbial mat bacterial communities from Lake Vanda, McMurdo Dry Valleys, Antarctica - Oligotrophic Lake LV.19.MP8.IB-2 | ecosystem: Environmental > Aquatic > Freshwater >... | reverse complement strand
GACTCGGGGCGGGCGGCGGGCGTGCTGGCGGGGCTTGTCACCGAATCCAACCGGTGAAACGGCACGACAGCCGACGGCTGGCGTGAGTGGCCGGGAGCGGGTAGTCTGTCGCCATGCCCAACACGCCCGCGCTGCTGCCACGATTATCGGTGATGATGTTCCTCCAGTTCTTTGTCTGGGGGTCGTGGTACGTCTCGATGACGGGGTGGATGAACGAGGTGGGCCTGGGGGAGTTGACGTACTGGGCGTATGTGGTGGGGCCGATCGCCGCGGTGGTGTCACCGTTCTTCGTGGGGATGATCGCGGACCGGTTTTTTCCGACGCAGGTGGTGATGGGCGTGCTGCACCTGCTGGGCGGAGCGATCATGCTGCTGGTACCGGGCGTGGTGGCGGCGACAGGGCCGGAGGTTCCCAAGACATTTTTCCACCCGTATGTGCTGATGCTGCTGGCGCACATGCTGTGCTACATGCCCACGCTGGCGCTGACGAACTCGCTGTCGTTCACGCATCTGGCGAACGCGCAGAAGCAGTTCCCGCTGGTGCGGGTGTTCGGGACGATCGGGTGGATCGCGGGGAACATCGCGGTGGCGGGGAGTCTGGCGACATGGGGGCTCTCGGGACTGACGTGGATCGAGGGTGGAGACAAGTCGCCGGTGCAGTTCTACGTCACGGGGTCCGCGGGCCTGCTGCTGGGCCTGTACAGTTTCACGCTGCCGCACACGCCTCCCCCGGCGCGCGGGAGGGCGGTGTCGGCCCGGGAGGTTGCGGGCCTGGACTCTCTGCGGCTGCTGGCACGTCCCGGATACGCGGTCTTCATTGTGTGCTCACTGCTGCTGTGCATCCCGCTCGCTGGGTACTACCAGCAGGCACGCAACTTTGTCGCGTATCTCGGTGATCAGACGCCCACGCTGACAATGTCGTACGGGCAGATGGCGGAGATCCTGTTCATGCTCCTGCTGCCCGCGATGTACATGCGGCTGGGAGTCAAATGGGTGCTGGCGATGGGGATGCTCGCGTGGGTCGCGCGGTACGCGCTGTTCGCTGGCGCTGCGGCGGAATCCGTCCGGTGGATGGCCGTGCTGGGCGTCCTACTGCACGGACTTTGCTACGACCTGTTCTTTGTGGCGGGGTTCATCTATGTGGACAAGAAGGCGTCGCCGGCGATCCGAGCGCAGGCGCAGGGGTTCCTGGTGCTGGTCACGCAGGGCTTGGGCCTGGGGATCGGTGCGTACCTGTTTGGCAATCTGGTCGGAGGTTTCACCACCGTCGAGGAGGGCACCGAGCCGTTCACGGACTGGCGCGCGGTGTGGTACATCGCGGCGGGGTTTGCAGCGCTGGTGCTGGTCGGGTTCGCACTGCTGTTCCGGGACCGTGGCGCCGAGCCGCCGGCCAAAGCGCCCAGCGCGGAGGAAACGGCGTGAGCAAAGCGGAAGCGAACGTAGGCGAACTGCATGTGAGGCCAGCGCGGCCGGACGATGCCACGCTGATCCACGGCCTGATCCTCGAGATCGCGGACTACGAGAAGTTACGGCACGAGGTGGTCGCGAGGGTGGAGGACATCCGTGAGGCGCTCTTTCCCCAACACGGCCTGGCGATCGCGCACGCGTTGATCGGCGAGATCGATGGCACTGCACAGGGGTATGCGCTGTACTTCTTCAACTTCTCGACCTTCGTGGGGCGCGCGGGGCTGTACCTCGAGGATGTGTTCGTGCGTCCGGCGTTCCGCGGGCGAGGGCTGGGCAAGGCGCTGCTGGTCGCGCTCGCGGATGTCGCGCGCATGCGAAACTGTGGCCGGATGGAGTGGTCGGTGCTCGACTGGAACACACCCGCGATCGAGTTTTACAGGACGCTCGGATCGCGTTCGATGGACGGGTGGACAGTGCATCGGCTTGATGAAGCCGCGCTGAACCGCCTTGCGGATCAGGTCCGCAGGTAGTCGCGATAGTCGCGCTTCTTGGCGATGGTCTTGACGGCGGCGTTGCCGGAGGAGGCAACATCAGTGCTGCCGATAAGATTGGCCACACTTGGGGCGACCCCGCCGCCAGAGCCGACGATCTGCTTGAGCGTGCGCTGACGGATGGCGACTTTGACGGGGCCGCTGGTCTGGGTGTTGCTGGATGGACGGGCCATGGAAAACTCCTTGGGAGGGCCTAGGTTCAAGTCCGGAGCCCTGACCCCTACAATGCGCAAACGGGGCGCTGCGCGCCACCCGGAACTGTAGGTTGCCGTGTGCCGCTGCGGTCGGTCACTTGGAGTGAGTGGCGGTCGGCTCATAGCGGATCAACTTCTCGACGGCGTTGCCCGGGGACATGAGCAGCACCTTGGGGCGGTGGGTCGCATACTCGTCATCATTCATGGTGGCGTAGTGCATGATGATCACGCGATCGCCGACCTCGAAGAGGTGGGCGGCCGCGCCATTGAGTTCGATCTTGCCCGAGCCGCGTTCGCCCTCGAAGACGTAGGTCTCGAGGCGGTCACCGGTGCGGCAGTTGGCGATGTGGACGTGGTCGTTGACGCGCATGCCGCACTGATCGAGGAGGTCGCGATCAATCGTGATCGATCCGATGTAGTCGGGGTAAGCCCCGGTGACACGGGCCATGTGGATCTTGCTGTGGAGGACCTGCCTGAGCATCGGAAGATCGTAGGTAGGCGCGTGCTGAGGGGTGCAGGTGAAGCCCGGCACGAGTGCCGGTCTACCTTCACCTCGAGGCCCGTTCGGCGGCCTCGACCACGTTGAGCAGGAGCATCGCCACGGTCATGGGACCGACGCCGCCGGGTACGGGGCTAATCCAGCCCGCGGATCCGGAAGACTTCGCACCTCCTGCGCTAAAGCCGCCGACAGAATCAAACACCACATCGCCAACGGTCTTCATTTTGCCGTCGGCGCCCGCGATTCGGTTCACGCCGACATCGATCACGATCGCGCCGGGCTTGACCATCTTGCGCGTGATGAGGTCCGGTACGCCCGCCGCGGCGATGAGGACATCGGCCCCGCGGCAATGCTCGGACAGGTCCGGGGTCCACTTGTTGCAGGAGAGCACGGTGGCATCCATGCGCATAAGCAGGACGGCGATGGGCTTGCCAACGTGGTTTGAGGCTCCGACGACGAGCGCGACCTTGCCGCGGAGCGATCCCGCCGTGAGGCCGGTGTGCTCGATCATCTTGATGACCGCGAGCGCGGTGCAGGGCGCGAGCGAGGAACGCCCGTAGACGACGTTGCCGATGTTGGCGGGGTTGACGCCCTCGACATCCTTCTCGGGCGCGATGAGCCGCTGCACCGAATAGGCGTCCACCGATTCGGGCAGGGGCAGGTGGACCATGATCGCGGAGACTTCGTCCTTGGTGTTGAGCAGCAGGACGCGTCCGGCGATGTCGTCGTAACCCGAGCCGGCGGGCAGCGCGTGCAGGACGTAGTCGATGCCGAGTTCGGCGCAGGTGCGGGCCTGGCTCTGGGCGTACTGGTGCGCGGCATCGTCATCCGAGCCGATGAGCAGGGCATCAAGGCGGACGGGGCGGCCCGCCGCACGCAACGTTGCGGCACGGCGCGCAATCTCCTCGCGGTACTGCTTCGCAAGGGCCTTGCCGTCGATGACCTGTGCCGCCATAGGCCGGGATGGTAACCGGGCGGGGGTGATCTGTTTGGGGGTTGCCACCCGGTGGGTGGGGTTTCACACGACGTGCATGTGCAGACCGACGCGGGTTCGTGCCGATCTTGCGGCTTTGGATCTGTTCCACCCCGCCTCCGCGGAGAATCAGTCGCCGCGGAGCGGCGGGGCACCCAAAGGGAGTCCGCTATGTCCGCCACCGCCTCGACGATGTTGCCGCTGGGCACGAACATGCCCGGGTTCATGCTCCCCGACACCGTGTCGGGCAAACTCGTCCGCTCCTCCGACCTCGCCAAGGGGAAGCGGGCGATGGTGGTGATGTTCATCTGCAACCACTGCCCGTATGTGAAGCATGTGCGGGACGAACTGGCTCGATTGGCGCGGGACTATGCGCCCAAGGGGATCGGCTTCGCGGCCATCAGTTCCAACGACGTGTCCGAGTACCCCGATGACGGGCCGGAGTTGATGAAGCGCGAGGCGGCTGAGGCGGGGTACACGTTCCCGTATCTGTACGATGAGGATCAGGGCGCGGCGAAGTCGTACCGCGCGGCGTGTACGCCGGACTTCTATGTCTTCGACAGCGAGGGCAAGTTGTTCTATCGCGGGCAACTCGATGAGACCCGGCCGCGGAGCGGAGCGCCGGCCAACGGCAAGGACCTCCGGCACGCGCTGGAGATGGTGCGGCGGACCGGGGCATCGCCGCCCGAGCGGCAGATGCCGAGCATCGGCTGCAACATCAAGTGGAAGGCTGGGAGGGACCCGGATTACGCGAAGTGATCTATCTCTCTTTGAGTGAAGAATTCGGAAGGAACTCAGAGAGAGCAGAGCAAGCAGAGGGCAGCAGAGAGAGACCGGGATGAGGGGATGGGTAAGACCGTCTTCCCTGCCAAGACCGAAGCGTGGTTTGCCGTGTCGTGGCCACGCGCCGTGGAGCGAGGCAGCTGCCGCAACCCGCGGGCACCACCCGGCGTAGCGTTGTCCGGATGCCCACTGCCCCGCACGCCGCGAACGATCCGCTGACCGCGCAAAGCGTCGCATCGGCTGTGCCGTCCGAGCCAAGGCGGACGCGGGCGAGCCGAAAGCCGCTCGCGAAGGTGCGGCGTCGGTACCGCCTGCGGTTCCCGGCGTACATCTACATGCTGGTGACGGTGTTCATAGCCATCGGCGCGTTCAACAGCCAGAACAATCTGCTCTTCTGGGCATTCGGCCTTGCGCTCGCGGCGATGGTCGTCTCGGGCGTCCTGTCGGGCACGATGCTGATGGGCGTGGAGATCGAACGGCGCGCGCTGGCCGATGCCCGCGCGGGCGAGAAACTGTCGCTCGCGTACACCGTCCGCAACCGCAACCGCTGGGTGCCGGCGTTCGCGATGCGCTTCGAGGAGATCCCGCCCTCGCGAGCGTGGTGGTCGCGCAAGGCCTCGCACATCGAGGCGTGGACGTCCTACATAGATCGGCCGGTGGTGTTTGTGCCGCATGTGGGGCCGCGGGAAGCGGTGACAGCGCGGGTCGAAGTGGCCGCCCGCCGGCGCGGCCGGGTGCGTCTCCTGGGTGTGCGGCTGACATCCACGTTCCCCTTCGGCCTGATCCGCAAGACCATCGAGTATCAGTTGCCTGATGAGATGGTGGTGACGCCCGCTTCGATCCCGCCGCCCGCCGGCGCGGCGGACATTCTCGGGAGAATCGGCGACGCGGCGATCGCGTCGCGCCGTCAGGGGCCGGGGGATGAGTTCTTTGCTCTGAGGGAGTACATCCCGGGCGACAGCCCGGGGAGCATCGCGTGGCGGGCATCGGCACGGCGCCTGCACATCGTGCCGCCGGGGCCGGGGATGGGCCTGCTGGTGAAGCAGAACGCTTCGCCCGCGCCGGCGCGACTGTGGATCGTGCTGCGGCTGGCTCCCAACAAGGCCAGCGCGCATGAGAACGAACTGGCGATCTCGCTGTCGGTAGGCTTGGCGGCTAGGAGCCTTGAGCGCGGGCTGAGCGTGGGCATCGCGGTGCCACGGGCGGGCGTGACGCTGCGGCCGATGCCGGGATCGGGCCACCTGCACGCGATCGCCCGGGAACTGGGGTTGCTGGAACTTGCGGGGCTGAACACGCACACGGAGGCGGGAAGGTTTCCGGCAGCCGCGGCCGCTCCCGGGTCGATCATCATCGCGGTCCATGCCGGCGCGGTGGACCGAACATTCGGGCCTGGCAATGACCGGGCGTTCCACTTGTCAACGGCAGGGCTTGCGTCCGATGCGCTTGCGCAGGTGCGGGCATGAGCGTCACCGCGCGCCTGAACCTGGTGATCTGCCTGACGGTGGCGGTGGGGATATTCGCGTTCACGATCGCGGATGAATCGTGGGGCCTGCTGCTGCTGGGAATGGCCGGAGCGTTTGTCGGGTACATAGCCGGGCGGCCGAACCCGCTGGCTCCGGAGAAAAGACCGTGGGCTCTGCCGCGGGTGGCGGTAAACCTGCTGGTGTTTCTGGCGATCGTGAACGCGGCGCTGCAGGCATCGGTGTTCCGGGACGGTCAGAGGCCCCTGGTCTCGACGCTCGGCGCGTTTCTCGTGCATGTGCAGTTGATCAAACTGGTGGACCGGCGGACGGCTCGCGATGAGGCGCAACTTCTCGGGCTGAGTCTGTTCGGCGTCATCGCGTCGATCCTGACGAGCAACTCGCTGCCATTGGGCGTTGCGCTCACGGCCTATATGCCGCTCATCGTGGCATCGGCGATGCTGACGGAGATCAACAGCGCAAGCACGACGGGGGTGGCGCACGCGCCGATAAGCCCAAGGTCGCTGTTCTCGCAGTTGCGGCGGGTGGTGGGGGCGAGCGTGCTGGTGGCGTGCGCGCTGGCGGCGGGGGTGTTCGTGCTCACGCCGCGCGGGATCGGCAACGATCTGCTCGGAGCGCTGGGCAAGCCGCTGGCTCCGGAGGTGGGCTTCTCGGACAACGCGCGCTTGGGCAACAGCGGCTTTCTGTCCGTGTCGCAGACGCCGGTGATGGACCTGTCGCTCTTCGATAGCGACGGGCGAAACGCGGGTGATGGCACTCGAGCCGTGTATCTGCGTGGGGCGGTGCGGGACCTGTATCTCCGCCGGGGTCAATGGATGAGCAGCGCGGAGGCATCACCGGTCGAGTTCCGCATTCAGGCGGGGCAGCGGGAAGAGGTCGGGCCGTTGATGCCCGAGGCGGGGCTGTTGTTTCAGCGGATCACGCCGCGAGCCACAGGGCGGGACGGGGATGACTATCTGTTCTGCGCGTGGCGACCAGTGTGGGTGGAGCCTTCGGTGCCGATGGCGCTGCGGGTTTCCGAAGCGGACCTGACACTTAGGCGGTCGCGGAACGCGGGCCGGACTTCCGGGCGCGGGACGTACACGGTGGCCTCATCACCTGCGGATCTGACTCCGCCGCCTGAGCGCGGTGGATCGGAGCCGGTCGTTTCCAACACGTTTAACGGCACGCGGGTCGCGGAGTTGGCCCGGACGATTCTGGCTGGGTCGGAAAGTGGAGCGGGCGGGGGCGCGGGCGGCGCCGGGGGAGGAGCGACCGAGAGGGAGGCCCTGGCGGAGTCGGCTGCGCGCCGGCGGGACGCGATGCGGATCCGAGATTATCTGCAGTCGGAGTGCGCGTACACGCTGGAGATGATCGCGCCGGCGGAGGGGCAGGACCCCATCGAGATGTTCCTCTTTGACACCAAGCGCGGTCACTGCGAGTACTTCGCATCGGCGATGGTCGCGCTCTGCCAGAGCGCTGGTATTCCGGCGCGGCTGGTGCTCGGATATGTAGCGACGGACTACAGCCCGTTCACGGAGCAGTACACGGTGCGGGAGTCCAATGCGCACGCGTGGGTGGAGGTGTGCATTGGACAGGGGCGATGGATCACGCTGGACCCTTCGCCGCCCGCGGACATCGAGCGAATTCACCGGCCGCCGGGGGGCCTGTTGAGTCGGCTGCGATCGATCTATGACCTGATCGAGTTCAACTGGAACGAGTCGATTGTGGGGTTTGACAGCGGGCGGCAGCGCCGGATGCTGGGCTCTACCCGCGGCGACCTCGGGTGGCTTGGGAATGCTTCGGCGCAAGCGCAAGAGGTCTGGCTGAAGGTGTGGCGGAAACTGGGCGTGCCGGATGACATGAGTCTGGGTGCGGATTTCTTTCGCGTCATCACATGGTGGGTCGCGCTCGCGGTCCTGATCCTGCTGTTCGTGTGGCTGGCCTGGCGGAAGCGGCGGACGGTGCTGTTCCGCCGACTTGCCCATGGCGACCTGGACCCGGAGTTGCGGTCGCTGCTGGCTCAGTCGGGCTTTTATCGCGGGGCACTGAGGGGCCTGCGGAGAGCCGGGCTTGAAAAGCCTCGATCGCGGGGAGCCGGCGCGCACGCCGATGCCGTTGCAGCCGCGCGGCCGGAAGTCGGCGAGGCGTTCGGGCGAATCGCCCGTCATTACTACACGTTGCGATTCGCGCGGCGGCGGCTATCGGACGCGGAGGTGGCCGATGCGTGGGAGGCCATGCGCCGCATCCGTGCGGCGAACTCCCGCGTTGCCGCGCCACACCCCCCGGGCGGCGGGCGACCTGCAGACCACGCTTAAGAAGTTGCGGCGCGGGGCCGATGCCTGAGCGGAACATCCTGCCCTTTGACGGGGGGATGAGTCGTGGGGTGTATCAAGACCAGCCGCGCGGAGCGGCGAAGTACCCCCCCGGGCATTCGATCAGAGAGGACCATCAGTGCCGGCCTCACGATCTCGAACCGAGCAGTGGAAGGACCAACTTCACAAACTCCACGAGCGCGGGGGCGCGCTGGAGGTATCCATCCGTCATTCGCCCGGCGAAGGCGTGGGTGAAGGCATTGAGGAACTGGGCGGGGATGTGGTCTGGCGTGTCAAGATCGTTGGGCTGAGCGATGACGCGATCGTGATCGAGCCGCCAGCCGCGTTCGGCGACACCGTGCCGCTGCGGCCGGGGATCGAACTCGTCGCCGCGATGACGATCGGGCAGAACCGGTGGATGTTCCTGAGCCGGACGATCGCCGCGAAACCGGCGATGGGGAACGCGCCGGGACGGTTCGTGTTGGCGATGCCCGAGACCGTCGAGCGATGCACGCGCCGGAGTTTCTACCGAGTGTCGACCGCCGAGCAGAGGCTGCCGGCGGTGCAGGCATGGCCTCTGTTTGACCCGCTGAGCGTGGTCGCGGCGGAGACGGCCAACCGGGTGCGGATCGTGGACACGCTGGAGGGGGCGCCGCCCCCGAGTGCGAGCCAGGTCGCCTCTGATTCGTTCCTGTTGCCCGATGTCGGCTCGCCGTTTAGTGGTCGGCTCCTGAACATCTCGGGCGGCGGGCTGGGGGTTCTGGTGAATCACGAGGATATTCAGACTGCCACCAGCCGGTCGTTCCTTTGGCTCCGGATGGACCTGCGGCCCATCATCCCCGAGCCGGTGGCGGTGACGGGTCGGATCGCCCATACTCACATGGACTCGACCCAGGCCTTGTACCTCGGGGTCGCCTTCGACTTTGCGGCGAACCCGGCACATCGGCAGTTCGTGGCGGAGTTGTTCGCCCAGTACATGGACGAACTGCAGCGGAGGCAGGGGCGGATGGGCATCCGGGCGGCGGCTTGACGAATTGGTGAGATTCCTGTTAAACTGAGACGACCCCGGGGATAACCTTGGGGTGGTTCACTGTCGGTGGCTCCGGGCAAGGCTCGGGGACCCTCCGGCTGTTCAGCGCGGCCCAAGCGCGTCCTCCCGCTGTGTTCGTGATGCGAGCGAGCGGGCGATGCGCGGCAGGCGGCGCCCGGGCTTGGCGACCCGCGATCGGGCGCTGAGCGCGGCATAGATCGAGAGTGCTCAGCGTGACAGAGTTTTGCAGCATTGCCGGCAACCTGAGGATCAAAGAGACGCACCCACAGCTGACCGCTTTGAGTCCATCCGGGCTCGGGCGTTCGGCACCACCGGTCAACGCTTTGATCGTCCACGCGGACTGAGCATCCCGATCTGCCTCTGAGCAGCCACAGCGAGCGGCCTCTCCAAGCCCGCTCGCCCGAGGTTCTCCATTCCCGGCGTTTCCTGGCAGCACGCTGCACTTTCGCAGCGCGACTACACAAGGGGATCCCGCATGGACGGTTCAACTTTCTATACGCTCGCCGAACTCTCGACGGGGGTCGCCGCGGGGATCGGCGCTGGCGCGCTGGTGCTTGGTGTGATCATCGGTGCCTTGGTGCTGGGCGCACTGCGGGGGCGGACGCTCGCCACGGCCAAGGAGTCGGCACGGCAAACCGAGGACCGGGCCAAGGACGAGGCACGCGCGATCCTGGAACGCTCGCGGATTGAGGCGGAGAAACTGACGCTCGACAAGCGGGCGGCCCTGGACACCGAACTGGAGGAGGGGCGGCGGGAACTCCGGGAAGGGGAGAAGCGGCTGACCAAGCGCGAGGACCTCCTCGACAAGAAACTCGACACGCTGACCACCAAGGAGGAGCACCTCACACGCCAGCAGGAACAGGTTCGGGAGAAGGAGACGCTGCTGGTCGCGAGGAACGTCGAGGTGGATGTGCTTCTGCAGCAGCAGAAGGACAAGTTGCTCCAGGTCGCAGGGCTGACGGTCGAGCAGGCCCGCCAGCAACTCCTTGTCCGCGTGGAAGAAGACTCCCGGATGGAGATGGCCAAGATCGTGAACAGGATCGTGGAGGAGGCGCACCTGGAGGCCAAGACCAAGGCGCAGGAGATCACGCTCATGGCCGTGCAGCGGTACGCCACGGAGCACACCGCCGAGTCCACCGTCCGGGCTGTTCCCATCCCGTCGGACGACATGAAGGGGCGGATCATCGGGCGCGAGGGGCGGAACATCCGGGCCATCGAGAAGGCGACGGGTGTGGACATCATCGTGGACGACACGCCGGGCGTGATCGTGGTGTCGTGCTTCGACAAGATCCGGCAGGCGATCGCGGTCGAGTCGCTCAACCGGCTGATTGCGGACGGCCGGATGCACCCCTCCCGGATCGAGGAGGTTGTCGAGAAGGTCAAGAGCGAGATGAACGAGAAGGTGCTGAAGGCGGGCAAGGACGCGGTGCTGGAGGTGAACCTGCGGGGCATCAACCCGAAGATCGTCGAGGCGATGGGCAAACTGAGTTTCCGAACGTCCTACGGCCAGAACGTGCTGCGCCATTCCATCGAGGTCGCGTACCTGTCGCAGATCATCGCGGAGCAGTTGGGCCTCGACGGCACGCTGGCGCGCCGGGCGGGGTTCCTGCACGACATCGGCAAGGCGATGGACCACGAGATGGAGGGCGGTCACCCCAAGATCGGCATGGACTTTGCCAAGCAGTACGGGGAGAAGGAGCCGATCCTGAACGTCATCGGCGGGCACCACGCGGACATCCCCTCGACGACGTTCTATACGCCGATCATCATGGCCGCGGACGCGGTGTCGTCGGCACGTCCCGGCGCGCGCCGCGAGAGCATGGAGAAGTACATCCAGCGCCTCAACGAACTGCAGGACATCGCGCTCAAGCAGCCGGGGGTGACGGAGGCGTTCGCGATCCAGGCCGGGCGCGAGGTTCGCGTGATGGTCGATGCCAAGCGGGTGACGGATGATGAGGCGCAACTGATCGCGTTCAACATCGCCAAGCGGGTGAGCGAGGAGATGACGTTCCCCGGCGAGATCAGGGTGACGGTGCTGCGGGAGACGCGGGCGATTGAGTTTGCGAGGTAGCAGACTGGGTTTTGATTAGGGGTCTGACGGACGGATCGATTCCGCGGGTACCACGCCGCGCCGCGGCGTGTGATTGGGAGGATCAACGTGTTTGCATTTATCGTTTCGAGCGTACTTGCGGTCAGCCCCCCAGTCGATGTCCGACCGTTGGATTATGATGGGTGCAAGGGAAGCTTTCGTCCGAAGTTGGTTATTCGCGAGGGTCCGGAGTCTGCGGTGCCGCTCGCGCCCGTAGACGAAGCACTCGTCAGCAGTCTCACACCGACCCTTTCCTGGGAGGTTGGTCCGCTGGCGCAGCATGTCTATGTATCCATCTTCAGGCGTTCCGCAGGCATCAACCATGAAATGGTGTTTCATGTGATGGACCCTACCGGCACCGCGCTCGTCGTGCCCGTGGATACGCTCGTTTCGGCAACTGAGTACAGTTGGAACGTCGTGACGGAGAATGTTTTGGGATTCGCTTACTCGCAGCCGAGGGTTTTCTTCACCGAGACTTCGTGCCCGGCGGACTTTGACGAGAACGGCGTAGTCGCGGTCATCGATTTCTTTGCCTTTCTCTCGGCTTGGTTTGCCGACGATCCTCGGGCGGACTTCAACGGCAATGGCACCAGAGAAGTAGCCGATATCTTCGCATTCCTCGCGGCGTGGTTTGCTGCCAACTGTTGAGCCGATGCGCGGGTGTTCCGCGGGCGCACGCCATTACTCGCTGCTCAGTTCCCGGAGCGGCCGTAGATCCAACCTCCACCCCTGAAGCGCGGCGCTCTCGAACACCTCGCCCACCACGGGCGTGTCGAGCAGCACCGCTCCGCTTCGGCGATAGCAGCGCATTTTGCCGTCGGCGGGGTCGTACGCGAGATACTCGCCGACTCCGAACTTCTCGTAGTCGTCGCGTTTGGTGGTGAGGTCGAATGCCTTGGTGCCGGGGGAGAGAACCTCCATGATCAGGTCCGGCGGCGTGTCGAGAACCCGCGGGAGGCGCGGGAGGCGACCGGCGCGATAGCACACGAGGTCCGGGGCGTACACCTTCCTGTCGGCCAGGACAAGGTCAACATCGGCAAAGTACTCGAACCCCTCGTTCGCATCCAGGTAAGGCTCGAGTTGCCGTTGAATGAGGCGGACAATTTTCTGGTGCCAAGGCGTAGGGCTTGGTGACATGACGACAACCCCATCCACGAGTTCGTAGCGCTCCAGTGTTTCTTCCGTCGAGAGAAAATCGTCCGCGGTCATTCTCAGGCCGGTCAACCCGAAGTCCGAGATGTTTGGCACTACCGACATACCGTAAGTATAACGTCCAAACGACACTGGGACCGGCGTTCTGCATACCAACTTGCTTCCCACAGTTCCTACACTGCCGCCATGACCACTGCCCCCAGCCACGCCGCGCCGTCTTCGGCCCAGACACGCACCGAAAAAGATACCATGGGGCCGATGGAGGTTCCCGCGGCCGCGCTGTATGGGGCCTCGACCCAGCGGGCCGTAATGAACTTCCCGATGTCCGGCCGGCCCGTGCCTGAGGGCGTTATCAAGGCGTACGCGCTGCTGAAGGCGGCGTGCGCGACGGTGAACCACAGGCTCGGTCGGCTCGACGAGCGGCGAACCAGCGCGATCATCGAGGCCTGCCGCGAGATCCAGGACGGGATGCCGGCGCTGGGTGGCCTGGCCAAGCACTTCCCGGTGGACATCTTCCAGACCGGCTCGGGCACCTCGACGAACATGAACGTCAACGAGGTGATCGCCAACCTCGTGTGCGTGCGTGCGCACCAGCCAATCGGCCGGTCGAAGGACGCGGAGTGGATCAAACAGGGCGGCGTTCATCCGAACGATCATGTCAACATGGGGCAGTCGAGCAACGACACATTCCCTACGGCGATGCACCTGTCCGCGGCGGTCAGCATCCATGACGATCTGCTGCCCGCGGTGAAGAAGATCGCCGAATCGCTGGAGCGCAAGAGCGCGGCGTGGGACAAGGTCGTCAAGATCGGGCGCACGCACCTTGCGGACGCGACGCCGATCCGGCTGGGCCAGGAGTTCTCCGGCTACGCCTCGCAGATGCGGCACTCCGAGGAACGGCTGCACCGCGCGCTGCATGTGCTGTCGGAACTGGCGATCGGCGGCACGGCGGTCGGGACGGGGATCAACGCGCACGAGCAGTTCGGCGCGATGGTCGCGGCGGAACTCACGCAGCGCACAGGTGTCCATTTCCGCGAGGCGGTGAATCACTTCGAGGCGCAGCACGCCAAGGACGCCTTCGTCGAGGCCTCCGGGCACCTGCGCACGATCGCGGTGAGTCTGACGAAGATCGCCAACGACATCCGGTGGATGGGGTCGGGGCCGCGCTGCGGGATCGGGGAGTTGAATCTCCCGGCGGTGCAGCCCGGCTCCTCGATCATGCCCGGCAAGGTCAACCCCGTCATCTGCGAGGCCGTCATCATGGCCGCGTGCCAGGTCATCGGCAACGACACGGCGGTGATGCTCGGCGGGATGGGCGGCATCGGCTCGCTTCTCGACCTCAACGTCGCGATGCCCATGATGGCGGCAAACGTGCTGGACTCGGCGCACCTGCTGGCGCGGTCGTGCCATGTGTTCACGGACAACCTGCTCGATGGGCCTGAGGGCAGTGGGGGGCTGACTCCTGATATTGAGCGGTGCAAGAGCCTGATCGAGGGCTCGCTGGCGATGTGTACGAGTCTGGTGCCCGTCATCGGCTACGACAAATCCGCGGCCCTCGCCAAGGACGCTTTCAAGGCCGGCAAGACCGTCCGCCAGCTTGCCTACGAAACCGTCGTCGGCACCAAGGACATGAGCGGCAAATCGATCACGCGCGAGGACATCGACACCTACCTGGACCCGTGGTCGATGACTCTGCCGGGGGGAGAGGGGAGCGGGGGCGGGTGAAGAAAATGCGG
>Ga0163152_10005853_pt1 | contig 14211 bp, 12 predicted proteins | sample OliLakLV19MP8IB2_FD_148635 | JGI IMG/M metagenome (GOLD analysis project Ga0163152, IMG submission 148635) | Freshwater microbial mat bacterial communities from Lake Vanda, McMurdo Dry Valleys, Antarctica - Oligotrophic Lake LV.19.MP8.IB-2 | ecosystem: Environmental > Aquatic > Freshwater >... | reverse complement strand
CGCCACCCGGCTTCTTCGAGCAATTTGTTGATTTTGAGTCGAGCGCTAGCCTCATTCGCCATATGGCTCCTATTATGCCCTATTTTCTCGATTTTACAAAGACTTGCGTGGGTGCATACGTTTTACAGAACACGAGCATCAAGCTAGTATTCATGCAATTATGATCGATCAAACACCTGGCTATTCGCTGAGAATCTTCTTTCCGGACAACACACCCGACGGACTTTGGGTTGTCGACGAGTCTGGTTGGAACGGTTCCGCGCTGGTTTGTCCCCGTAGTCTCCTGAACGAAAAGAGGAATCGCCCCGAGTTTTCGCGTCCCGGAGTGTACATTCTTACGGGGTCAAAGGACGGTATTATTGATCGCATTTACATTGGTGAGGGCGATCCGATTCTCAACCGAATTATCGAGCACAGCACGAAAAAAGATTTCTGGACGAAAGTTATTTGTTTTACCGCAAAAGACACCAGCCTCAACAAGGCACACATCCAGTATTTAGAATCGCGCCTGGTAGAGATCGCGTTGGGACTCAAGATCGTCGATCTGGACAACGGGAACAAACCACAGAAACCAACGGTATCTGAACCAGATGAAGCAGATTTGGAATCGTTTTTGAAGCACATCATGCGTATGGCTCCTGTGTTAGGAGTCAGTGCGTTTGAAGAGCCAATTACTACAACACAGAGCACCGACTTTTATATCATCGGAAAAGGGATACGAGCGACTGGCGCCGATACCGCACAGGGCTTCTTGGTAAAACGCGGATCTGAAGCGGTTATTGAGGAAACTCCATCGCTTGCTGAATCGAATAAAGAGCTGCGTCGGCATTTATTGGAACAAGGGGTATTGAAATTGGAAGGCGATAAACTCATCTTCCAACAGAACTACGTTTTTAGAGCACCGTCACTGGCGGCCGGAGTTGTTCTCGGAAGAAGCGAGAATGGAAGACGCATTTGGAAGAATATAGACGGCATTTCACTCGCTGACCTAGAGGAAAATGAGTTACCTACTGTTTAGGGATTAGGGGCTAGGCACCCCGGACAGATGTGGCATTAATGTCCATGCCACGTAACAAGGCATTATATGGACAACGTAGGGACTTTTGAGGCACAAAAAGGTGTTTTACAGGGAGAACAGCCGATACCGCTAGGGCCGATTCGGTACTGTCTTTACTCGAGAAAAAGCACGGAACAGGATGAACTTCAGGCGCTTTCGATCGAATCCCAGGTAAAGGAAATGTTGGCGACAGCTGAACGGGATGGATTGCTCGTCACCGAGATTAGACGCGAGAGCCATTCAGCAAAAGCCTCAGGCCAACGACCAGAATTCAATCGGCTCATCAACGACATTAAGTTGAAGCGATTCGATGGCATCCTAGCTTGGGCTCCTGATCGCTTAAGTCGTAACGCGGGCGATCTTGGAACCATCGTCGACATGATGGATCAGGGAGGGATTCGTGAGATTCGAACAAATGGATCGCGATTTACGAACTCCCCGAGCGATAAGTTCATGCTCATGATGTTGTGTAGTCAAGCGAAGCTCGAGAACGACAACAAAAGTATCAACATTAAGCGAGGGCTTAAGGCAAAGGTGGAGATGGGCTACCGACCAAATATGTCGCCGCTTGGATACTTACATGATAAGAATGCGGATAAGGGAACGAAACGAGTATTCATTGATCCAGAACGTGCACCGGTCATTCGAGAAATGTTTGAAAAGGTTGGATATCGATGCTGGCCGGGACGGCAACTAAAAAAGTGGTTGGATGACGAAATTATATTCCGATCACGTGCGGGTAAAAAAGTTGCGCTCAGTAGCGTCTACGCAATTCTCGCAAATCCCTTCTATACGGGACGATACGAATTCCCAATAAAGAGCGGCAAATGGTACAAGGGTAAACACGATGCGATTATCACGCAAGAATTATTTGATCGGGTGCAAGAGAATCTCAGCTTGATCCCCAAGGGTACGCATGGATCGAAGGAATTCTCATTCACCAGATTGTTCACTTGCGGAGCGTGCAATGCCGGAATCACCGCAGAAGAAAAAATGAAAAAGCTAAGTGACGGAACGGTACGCCGATACGTTTACTATCACTGTACAAGACAGCTAAATAAAAACTGTCGGGAGACATTTCTACGTGAAGAAGCATTAATAGCGCAGCTCATTCAGGTGGTCGATAAACTGAATATCGATGAGCTTGGAATGACAGAAATTGTGAAGGAGGAGATGGAAAAACTTCAACGCTTGCTAGCCGTAGTATCCAAGCTAGATTCGAACCAACAAAATGCCTTCATAATGCCCAAATTGGATGTGAGGGCGTGCGCAAGGCTCATCCTGCAAGATGGCTCCAAGGAAGAAAAGCGAAAGCTCCTTGAACAGCTGAAGAGTCGGATCATCCTGAAGGGAGGCAAACTCCTAGTGGAAAGGACTTCCAAAAATAAAGAAAGGATCACGTAGCCCGTGAGTCCAAGCGATGTAAAAGATTGCTGATCAATCCCAATCGACCCAAGGCCTCATGGTGCGGTATCGTTTGTTCGTCCCCATGGCTGAGAGTATTACGCCACCAAACCATAACTCCCATAGCAATCAAGCGATAGCCATCTTGTTCATTCATGTCGGAGCTGGACGCGAGTGCATTCAGTCTAACGATTGGTGATTTTTCTGAAAATGCTTCTCCCATCAGTTCTTTTCCTTGGCGATTGCCGAGCCCGGAAACTTTTTGAACGATTGTTTCAAATTTTTCGGCAGCCTTCCTGACACTTTCGTTGATATGCCCATCCAAAAAGAGCGTACGACATTCGGGAAGAAGCGCTGGATGCAAGCCTAAGGCATCGAGTGCTTTCTTCACTTCAGGCGGAGGTGGAACGGTCTTCGGGCGATCTACAGGAAGCTGAAGAGCCGCTATCTCTTTCTTCAAATCAACACCAAGCGCCAATAAAATAACAACAAGCCCATCTGCTTCAGGCTTCAGTAAAGGGTTGCCGTTACTATGACGACGTTCGATCGCCTTGGGCAAGTTCTCGCGAACAAACTTTTTAAGTGAAATTCGTTTATTATCCCGTAACATTCCAGTGATAAATTCTGCGTATACGTCTTTCTTGCTCGTTCCATTGCCAAGGTACTTCTTAAGACCCCATTCTTTGGCTAAAACCGTAAGTGAGAATTTACTACGATAACCGCTGAGCGGTAACAATTCTCCAAGTTGCTGTGCAAGCTTGAGGACATTTTGGAGATCAACAGCCGAAAGCGAGGCGCGTTTTGTTTTTATTCGCGCTCTTTTTTCTTGCTTCTTATGAGATTTTTTTCGCATACTAGACGGCTACCGTAAATTCAAAACCACAATGTGCATCGCACAAACCGTTCAGTTCAGCCTTGTTGTCGGAATAACGGAGAGTCTCTTCGCTGCAATTCGGACAAGTGATGTGTTGCGGATGACGTTTTTCACGACGGAGATCCTTAATCACATTCACGATCTTTTTTAGATTCCGTGCGTACTCGTCAACTTTTTCCTTATTCTGAAGATAACCCGTGATCCACAAGTCAATCGTGATTCTACCGGCCGCTGTTTGGTAGTATGGCAATTTACCTTCCCGAAGAAGCTTCTCCCAGTATTGCCGCGTAAAACCGTACTCATCTGCAATCTCACGAGATGACATTAATCGTGCTGACAACGGAATGTATCCCTGCTGCTCCATTGTTTTAGCTCCGTCCGATATTGACTGCGCTGCAGCGCCTAGAACATCATCTTCCGTTATTTCTTCCGGATTCTCAAAGTACAAACTCAAATGAAGGCGACCGCCGCTCGACATCATGCCGTTCCAACCGAACTTTTTTGTAGAGGCTTTTGCCATAGGTTTCTTTTGGCAACCATTATACAGGATCCAAAAAATCTGCCAAGAGCCAAAATGTAAGGGTCGCCAAACAATCGGGTAACGCAAAAGCCCGGAGTCTTGCGACTTCGGGCTTTTTGCTGGTCACACCCTGTCCCGGTCTGTAGGAACAGGTCGTGATGGTTCCGAGACTTGGATTCGAACCAAGATTAAGGGATTCAGAGTCCCTCGTCCTGCCTTTAGACGATCTCGGAGTAGTCTGAAATTTCGCTGAGATCATAAGGCTAAAAAGCCTTTGTGTCAACCGTTAGGGACGGTTTATTAAACGGTCAGCTAACTCGAGGGCGCGTAGAGCGTGAAGCAATGAGGCGGCAACTTTTCGGTTTGGATTGGGATCTCAATAAATTAAACGGGGTCCGTGATCGCCCTTAATTATTCTAAAATGCTTGGTTACTCGACTAGCTTCGACTTCATCCAATGCTGCTGCTAGGGCGGACTGTCGGTTGCCCACCACAATCCCCGCTTGGCTAAACTGCATCATCAGCATGGACTTGTCGCTTGGAGAATTGGTGAATCGCGCGCCATTTGTTCGAATTTCCCGAATCCCTCCTTGACCCATCATATCCACGATAGTGCCGAGGTCTCCCGCGTTACGGCTTAGTCGATCCGGCGCCCAGGCAAGAATGCCATCAAACCGCTTCAGTTTTATGTCGTCGATGAGTCGATTAAATTCCGGTCGTTGGCCTGACGCTTTTGCGGAGTGACTCTCGCGACGGATCTCGGTGACCAGTAGTCCGTCCCGTTCGGCTGTCGCCAACATCTCCTTTACCTGCGATTCAATCGACAAGGCCTGAAGCTCGTCTTGTTCCGTGCTTTTTCTCGAGTAAAGGCAATACCGTATCGGTCCTAGCGGAATCGGCTGTTCTCCCTGTAAAACCCCTTTCTGTGCCTCGAAGCCCTTTATAAGGTCCATATGTTTGCCTTGTTATGTGGCATGGACATTAATGCCACATCTGTCCGGGGTGCCTAGTCCCAAACTGTAGGTAAATCGAGATGTGAAAGTTTTTTAGTAAAACGATGGATTAAGGTAACATTTATCCATCATATTTTTTTTGTTTTTTATATGGATTAAGCAACATCGCAGCCTATCCAATTTCGTCCGCCACAGAATCAAAGTGAATACATCGACATGGTCGAACAGTTCTCCTGGTTAGTAAACAAAGAGATGGGTAAGGCCGAGTCAGAGGAAGGCTCCGGCCGCATTCACACGATTGCATCGCGTCTCCCGGCTTTGGTTTTGCTGGTAAATACAATTGGATATCTTCGTGGTGGTGATGGTGTATTTTTGGATTTTCGCCCGGAAGATATGCGTGGTAGTGGTAGACAGGGCGATCTCTACAAAAATCAAGATGAGTTTGAAAAACGATTGCAGGTCCTTATTGACGAAGTGAGTGCTTCAGATGAGGTAAGCTTTTATCGCGATACGCTTGAGCGATATTACGTTCTCGCGAGAACTGCTCGTGTCTCATAGTTATGCCGACCCTGCGACTCCTCGCCATTGCTGATCGAGCTCCAAGCCGTCGTATTAGTGATATCGTCGCCACAACGCCGGTTGATGTCATTGTGACTCTTGGCGATCTTGAGTTGTCGCAAATACGTGACCTTGAACTTATTACCGATATTCCCAAACTTGGCGTATACTGCAATCATTGTTCGGGATCGTACATGGATACCGTTGGACTGACGAATATGCGCCTAAATACAGTTATCGTTAAAGGTATTTCATTTGGCGGATTTGAAGGATCCGTGCGGTATAAAGAATCTGCATACGCTAAAATGTATACCCAAGAAGAAGCTTCCGCTTTGTTAAAAGACTTCCCACGCGTCGATGTCATGCTTACGCACTGCCCGCCGTTTGGAATCAATGACGATCAAGGCGATTTATCTCACACTGGCTTCATCGGACTGCTCACGCATATTCACGAGTGACATCCCGCCTATCTCCTACATGGCCACACATATCCCACCGAAGAAAGCATGATTCGGCAATGCCTCGATACACGTATCGAGTATGTTTTTGGTGAGCGAATTATTACGATTTCACTTTAACGAATATGCGGGAATCCGAACCAATGAAGGATAAATCCTTTTGTGAGCATGGTAATTTTGTAAAATCATGTTCGAAGTGCAGCACAAAAAATATTCTTGGCGTTCAACGGGAAGATTTAAGTGGTGACGTGCAGCGAGAACGCTGTAAGCGGAATGTCCGCTACGAGAAGGACGGAAAACGAATGATTGCTAAATACGTCGACAAGCAACCCGAAGACTCTGACAACATCGCCCGACTCGCTCGGGAAAAACGAATTCTTGATGAGCTATCGGATACAGGCGTTGTTCCAAAGGTCATTGATTATAAGCGGTACGAAAACGATCGTGCTCGGCTTCTTCTGGAGGAAATTCCCGGTATCTCCATTGATCACATGCCGAAAAAAGAGCGGACTGCATTTCTCCAGCGCCACGCCGAAGACGTCGTGCGTCAAATGGCGGAGAGCCTGCAAAAAGTTCGAGATCGTGGAGTCTATATTGTTGATGTAAACGAGGGCACTTTTCTTTTTGATGAAGGTGATGACGGCCGCCTTACAACCCGACTTTTAGATTTTGAACTTGGCATTGATAAGAGTAGCAGTGCTGATGAACTGAAAGACTCATTTTCATTTGTGAAGAAAAACGAACTCGGCTTTTCCCTTGCAGAACAAGAAGGAACGTCTTTGACAGAAGACACTGCTCTGTTAGCAAAATGCGAAATGCATCGTTGGGCAAAAACTATGGAACGAATCGTTGTGGATCGTTACGCAAAAATCGAAATTCCTGCCGACCAAATGGCGGGATACCAGCAATATCGAGAACGTGTGAAGCCGGTAGTGGATAAATTACTTAGAGATCGAGCGACGAAGTATTTTGCAACCATGCAGGCACGTCAGGAAGCAACCGACCGACGTTATCTTGATATGGGTGAGGATGGCTATATTGCGTGGTCATTGAAGGCTGGATTGGAGTCCGCGATCACACAGCAGTGTGTGAAATTTACCTTTCCTGGGTTATGCCGGACGAATGGGGTTGCGCTTTCAGAAAAATCAATGAATTTCATCGCCCAATGCCTCAGTATGGACATTAATGAACGACCGAGCTCGTTTGCTGAATTTGTCACCAAAAAATTGTAAAACTCCTTAAGCCCATCAAAGGCCTCAAGCGAGACCGGGCCGCAGAACCAAAAATACCCTCACTTCACGTGAGGGTATTTTTGTCCTGAGCGAGGCTCACCGAAGTGATGGCCGAGCGAAGGACCCCCTGGGACACCTGGCCTTTTTTGTTTATAAATACATCATCTCAATGTACGAACGCAGCATCCGCGTGGCGCTAAATTGGTTCAAAATCATTTCACGGGAGTTACGCATGTGCTCTTCCCAGAGTTCTGGAACAGCGGCGCTGTTGCGGTCGTAATACATGGGTAAAATATTCTGTTCGAGGACATCAAGAATGTCGGTACTGACATCGGCGTCTTTCAGGAGCCAACCAACTTTGTACAGCTCAGCTTCATCGACCCAGCCATCTTTGGTGGTGCATGGCAACACGCCGTTCAAGGCGGCCTTCATACCGCTTGTACCGCAGGCTTCAAAACCAACGACAGGGGTATTTAGCCAAACATCACACCCAGCTACGAGCAGCTCGGCCTGAGCAAGATCGTAATCAGGCAAGTACGCAGCCACGTCTTGAAGCTCCCCCTCTACAAGCTTGAGAATGTCTTCACGGATCTTGTTCCCCTCAGTATCGGCGGCATGAGGACGACCAGCGATGACTAAACGCATGGGGCGCTCCGAATTCCGAGCAAGCTTAGCAAACCGCTTAGCGTCCTCCAGGATAGCTCCAGGGCGCTTGTAGCTAGCTATGCGACGTGCCCAACCAACAAGCATGGTGTCCTGATCCCATTTTCTCCCCGTCTGAGCAGTGATGTATTTCAAGAGCTCCCCCTTACGCTCCTGGTGCACCTTCCAAAAGACTCCCGGAGCTTTAACGTCTTGAGTCACGCGATCCCAAGTAGGAATGTGGACTCCATTCGTGACGGCGACCATCGGATGGTCATGCCAAATTTCACGAGCCTTCTTGGCATGTAGCTTGCTCACAGCATTCACTACTGAAGCCATGCGTAAAGCCAGGAGTGTCATGGAGAATGAGCTGGCCTCATGCACGAGACCAAGTTTCACGAGCTCAGTTACCGGTACGGCGATATCTTTGGCGTAACGCTCAAGCAAGAGACTTACCAGATCGTCACCGTAAACTTCGTTACCCGCTGGAACCAACGTATGGTTGGTTAAAACCAAGCGACGACGTGCAAAGGCCTTAGCTTCGTCGAAAGACAATTTACGCTCCTGCATCTGGTGACGGATCAACTCCAAGCCGAGTAAGGCCGAGTGGCCTTCGTTCAAATGATAAATTGAGGGATGGATTTGTAGAGCCTCCAACAAACGCAACCCACCAATACCGAGCACGATCTGCTGTTTTAAACGCATCTCCGAGTGAGCCACATATAAGCGCTCGGTAATCTTACGATCGGAATCAGCGTTTGGCTCAACGTCTGTATCGAGGAGATAAACAACTACATTAGCACGAGTCCATTTCCACACCTGAGCTTCGATGTGCTGATCCTGGATAGGAACAACAATCTTGAGTGGTGCTCCGTCCTCCCCCATGACTTGTTCAAGGCCAACACTGGTAGCCGGCGTATTTACGCAGACTTCCACCAACTTGCCATCTTCAGTGGCTTTGGTCGGACAGATGTAGCCCTGACGGTAATACAAACCTACGCCAACGATGGGGACATCACGGTCGGCAGCTTCGCGGATTACATCGCCGGCTAAAACACCTAAGCCGCCGGCATAAGTGGGGATCTTACTCTCTAGGGCGAACTCGGCGCAAAAATACGCAATGGGTCGCTGTTGTAAGTGGGCGTAGGTAGTGGAGCTTTTCCAGGTTTCAAACCAGGCAAGGTCTTGAGCGAGATCGACCACAGGCAAGGGGGTTAGCGTTTCGATACTTTGGAGACCGCGGCAGAGCGAGCGCGCTGGCGAATAGCCTTAGCATACCAGTCCTTGTAATCTCTTGCAGCATGATCCCAGGAAAAATCGGCGGCTAAACAGTTATTAACCAGGTGATTCCAGAGCTTAAGATGACGATAAATTGCTAAGGCTTCAACAATAGCGCCGTAGAGAGCCCAAGAGTTCTTGGTTGTGAATGAAAAGCCCGTTCCTCCTCCAGTGATAGGGTTAAAGTCCTCAATGCTGTCATTCAAGCCACCGGTACGACGCACGAGTGGCACGGCGCCGTATCGTAAAGCCTCCAGAGCGACGATACCGCCCGGCTCAAACATACTTGGCATCAGGACTATGTCAGCTCCTGAGAAGACGCGGCGAGGCAACTCAAAATCTTGCTGCAGATGCAGACCAACTTGTTTGGGAAATTGTTCTTTCAACTTTACCAGGGCGTCACGATAATGATCGTCGCCCGTACCGACAACGATAAATTGAACGTCCGGGCGCTCAGTGAGGAGTGGTGGCAAAGTCTCAAGCAAAAGATCCCAACCCTTCTGTTCTGACAAGCGGCCTACCGAGGCCAACATGGGAATTGAAGAATCCAAAGGCAACTTAAAGAAGCGCTGGAGATCTTTCTTATTCTCAGCCCGGGCCGAGGCAAACCAGCGCCTACCAAAACGCTTGTGAATGAGCTCATCTGTAGCTGGGTTAAACTCACCGATATCAATACCGTTCATGATGCCGCGGAGTTTGCCGCGAACTTTCTCCAAAACATCTTCCAGTCCTTCGGCGTATTCTGGCGTGAGCACCTCAATGGCATGAGTTGGACTTACGGTAGTAATAGCATCAGCAAACAACAAACCGCGCTTCAGCGCGTTCTGACGCTGCAAAAGCTTAGAGGTAAGTGGCGCCAAAGGAGCCACACCGGTATCCTGGGCACTCTCTGGCATGTAACGGTACTCATCATTACCTTGATAGCGGAAGTTATGTACGGTCAAAACAATTGGCATGGCTGCCATCACTTTGCGATAACGGTTATCGCGACGGGCCAAATCGATAAAATACGACATGTGCCAATCGTGACAATTGATGACGTCTGGCCACCACACGTCTTTTTCTCCCGCCTGAATACGTTCGTACTGAGTCAAGAGCCACTCCAGACAGGCCTTTGAGAGCAAAGCAAAACGGATATGGTCATCGCTATAGCCAAAGACGTTGGCACGCAAGCCGAAATATTCCTGGTTTTCCAGGATGTAAATGTGTGAATCATTTTTCTTGCTCGGTTCGATGGCTAAGACGTCACAAATGATCTCGCCGTCAAAGTTCGATTCAGTTTCCGATTCAGGATCAGCGTCAGGACCCACTCCCCCATGTTCCAGGGCACTCTTATTGCGTTTCTCCTCAACCATGAGAAGATCAGTCTCGGGTTTGCCATTGTCGTGACGAATAGGAACCCGGAGGCCCTCGGTATCCATCTGGTAATCCCAAGGTTGGTCATTGGCATCCCCCTTGGCCATGGCGCCATGCTTAGCCGTAAAAATCCTAACCTCATGCCCTTGCTTAGCAAGCGATCGGGGCAGGTAATACATGACTTGAGACAATCCACCTACCGAAACGTAGGGGGCTACCTCAGCTGATAGGAAAAGAATTTTCATGTTTCCAGTATACGCCTTTTTATGGTTAAGTCTAGCAACTTTTCGTCCGTTAGCTTATACTCAAGCAAGCTTTTATGGGTATGTCAAACACCAAATCCTGGCTTAACAAAGCGGTTATTTATAACCTCATGATTGATCGCTTTGCCCGTGCTGGTGGCGAAAATTGGCTAGAAACCGATCATGCCAAACCAGTCTTCTGCGGGGGCAATCTTCAGGGTATTATCGACAAGCTCGATTACCTTCAAGAACTGGGGATTAATACCCTGCTCCTGACCCCTTTTCATCCAACTTCGGCCTACCACGGCTACCACGTCCTGGACTTTTTCGGGATCGACAGCCGTTTTGGTGACCTCGACACCATGAAGCGTCTCCTCGCCGATGCTCATGCCCGCGGCATGCACGTCATGATGGATTTCGTCATTGGCCATGTCTCAAGTGAGCACCCCTACTTTAAAGATGCCCGCACCAATCCTTCAAGCAAGTATCGCGACTGGTTTCAGTTTTTCAATTGGCCCGATGACTATTTGTCGTTCCTCAACTTCTACCATCTCCCCAAATTGAACCAAGCTAACCCCGAGGTCAAGCATCACTTACTTGAGGCCGCTCGTCATTGGATCGACTTAGGTTTTGACGGCTTACGCCTCGACCATGTGGTTGGCGTATCTCATCGCTTCTTAAATGAACTCCACGCGGCTATCCGGGCTGAGCGTCCACAAGCGGTGCTCATTGGCGAAGCTGTCCAGGGAAAGATTCGTTGGAACGAGCTAAAGACCTTGCGTCTCAATCACAAATTATTCCTGTACGTCTGGGGCAATCTAAACCTCAACATGGCCTTTTTTATCCAGCTCCAGTACACCCAGTACTTAGACGGGGTGCTTGATTTCTTCTTCCGCGACATGATCATCTCGTTCTGCGTACACAAGGCTTGGTACAAACCAATGTGGCTCCTCCCCCTCATCCTGAAGTTTCATTACGCCTTTTACTCCAAGTCGTTCTCGCTCATTACCTTGCTCGATGACGCCGACGACGATCGTTTCAGCTACTTCCTGAACGACGACACGGATACCCTAAAAAAGGTGGTTGACTTTCAATTCAAACAAAAACACCCAGCCTTGGTGTATTACGGCAGTGAAACAGGTGTGAAACAAACCACGTCACGCATGCACAAAGTCTACGGTGACAAACCTCATGGCGACCTGGCCTCCCGCGCCACCATGAACTGGAACAGGATCGATAAAGAACTTTTGAGCTTCTATCAGGCTGTGATCAAGAACAAGCGGAGCTAAACCCCAGGTCTATACTACGGAACAAAAATACCCTCGCTCAAGGCGAGGGTATCTTGGTAGTATATTACTAGCATGCCAATTCTTCTGCCGCTCTGTCAACAGTTCGTTGATACAATTTTCCAACGAGCTCACGAGTCTTGCGTTGTGCTTCAGGATCATTCTCGCTCTCAGGTTGAAATTCCTTTAGATACAGCCTAGCGACGTCATCAACCTTAAAACCTAATAAATAATTGTTCATCACGCTCGCTATAACCACTGGTCGTTGAAAACGTTGCGCCACCCTGCCCTCATTTGCATCAAGTATCGCAGTAAGCGATTCTGATCGTCCTACCGCTTCCTCACCCTTCAGCGGTCCATCGGCGCCCGAATGTGCAGATAACATTTTGTCAGAATATTCATTAAATGATGCTGTGAGGTCGCTAGGTATTCTTGACTGATCACGACGAGCATCCAACATCGTTTGCCTGGTAGCAATCGCAAGGAGCCCTCTCCCAGAACCAGTTCGTTTGTCAGGATATTTTGCTAGGTAATCATGCGCCTTCTCGTACGCCATGCTTAAAATATCGCCTGGTTCATAGGGGTACAATGTGCCTGTTTCTGAAATTTTTTCAACGTAACTCAAAAGTCGCTTTCGCATCTTTGCATAACTTGCATCCAGCTGCTCCTTCCATGCTTCGCCGCCTTCAACCGTTTCAGTTGTTGCTAACGGCTTCGGCGCTGGCGCAGGCGCCTCACCAAAACTAACAGTGACATGTTCACCGTCCGGCAACCGCATTTGAACAATATCTCCAATACGCTTTACCTCCGTTGCAGCTACACTCGCAGCTAGCGCATTCGCAATAGCCTCTCGTTTGGTCCCTGGCGTTCTTTGAGACTCCCGCCGGTTAATACGTTAGGACATAAGATAAATAATACACGTAGACAGGACTATATTACACCACAGCGCCACCGAAAGCCTCCAGAAGATCAGCCACAGCTTCATCTTCTTGAGTTTTGTTATGGACGAAGACGATGCTTAATTTGCGTAAGGTGATGGCCGCAATGGCATCTTCGATTAAACGAAGGTTTTTGACCTCATTCATCTTGTCGACGTGCATGACGTATTTGAAACCGATAATTACCCGACCGTTCTCGGCTCGCAAGACTTCAGCGTTGTTCAACATGAGTGGTAAAGCGATGTTCTTCTCGGCAATTAACGAAACGCAACGTCCCCATTTGGTCCGGACTTCTTCCACGTCGGCGTCGGTGGCGAGGTCGTTGTCGCCTGAACTAGCAGCCACGATGAGCGGAGCGACGTTAACCGGTGCGTCAGGAAGCTTGGGAAGTTCGACGCGAGGTCTAGGCGAAATGTCCGCCCCTCCTAGCCTCCCCATGGCTGGGGAGGAAGACCCTAGTGTAGGCGCAGGCATGGGCGTTGGTGCCACAGGAGCATTGAGGCGAGGTTGGGCTACTGGTGCCGATACTTGGGCCTGAGCGCCAAGACAGAATTGCACCAGCGCAATTTCAAGTGGCAATTGCGGATATTGTGAGGGAGCTGAACGGCCACGAGCGGTCAGGATAACGTCGAGCAGCTGTTGGAGCTCGAACGGAGACAGACGTTTGGCGTATTCCTGGAGCTTGGTGATAGTGGCCTCGTCATACTTCTCCAAATGCGTGTCTCCAAGCGACGCGAACATCATGGAACGCGAAAACTCCATAATCTCGTCCACCAGGTGACGCATCGAGCCGCCCTCTTCTACAAAGGTATTCACGATCTCAAGTACCCTAGCTGTGTCTTTCTTGGTTAAAGCGTCGGAAATATTCGTAACAACATCCGTGTACGTGGCTGGGATGATGAGTGAGGCCACTTCAAGGGTAATCTTCTTTTCTCCGAGCGCCAGGACCTGGCCTAACAAGCTCTCTGCATCGCGTAAACAGCCCTCTGATAGGCGAGCGATGGCCGCCATGACTTCCGTGTCGATATCCGCTCCTTCAGCTACAGCGATCGTCTGGAGGCGTTCAATCATCTCCTTAGCGGGAATACGATGAAAATCAAAACGTTGGCAACGGGAAATAATCGTGGCCGGAATTTTATGTAGTTCAGTCGTCGCGAGAATAAAGACAACATGCGAAGGTGGTTCTTCGAGCGTCTTCAACAGCGCGTTAAACGACGACGTCGACAGCATGTGGACCTCGTCGATGATGAAAACCTTGTACTTGCCTCGTGAAGGTGCAAAGCGAACGTTCTCGATGATGTTCTCACGCGTCTCTTCAACTTTTGTCTGCGAAGCGGCATCGATCTCGACTGTGTCCATGAAGCGACCGGCATTAGCGTCGGTACAAATCGAACACTGATTGCAGGGCTCAGCC
>Ga0163152_10005851_pt1 | contig 14212 bp, 10 predicted proteins | sample OliLakLV19MP8IB2_FD_148635 | JGI IMG/M metagenome (GOLD analysis project Ga0163152, IMG submission 148635) | Freshwater microbial mat bacterial communities from Lake Vanda, McMurdo Dry Valleys, Antarctica - Oligotrophic Lake LV.19.MP8.IB-2 | ecosystem: Environmental > Aquatic > Freshwater >... | reverse complement strand
CGCCGCTCCGCTCGCCATTCGGTTGCTTCGATGCACCAGAGAACGAGGTCGGCTTTTGACGCTTGCTCTCGGCCCAACCTTTGTGATTGCTCCTCGATGCCGTCGTTCGTTTCACGCAGGCCGGCCGTGTCGATCAATTCGATGTTGGTTCCTTGAAGGGTCACGGCACGCGTCACGTAGTCGCGCGTGGTCCCAGGCACGGGGCTGACGATGGCGGCTGAGATCCCCGCGAGCGAATTGAACAGGCTGCTCTTACCGGCGTTGGGCTTCCCCACCAGGGCGACGCGAAATGGGCGATTGCTGACCGAGCGGTTATCGAGTTGCTTCTTCAAGTTTGTGAGATGTGCCAGCCCCGCACTCAAGCGAAGGAGCAAGTCCTTCTTGACCACAAATTGTAGATCCTCTTCCGTGAAATCGAGGCCTGCTTCCACATCGGCAAGCAGATTCAACAGATCATCGCGGAGCCCGAACAACGGTTGCGTTACGCCTCCCGCGAGATGCGCCAGGGCCTGCCGCAATTCTTCCTCGGTGTCGGCTTCGATCACGGCGACGACCGCCTCGGCTTGCGTCAGGTCTTTCTTGCCACCGAGAAAGGCACGCATTGTGAACTCGCCGGCATTGGCGGCACGTGCACCGTGGTTCAGCAAGGTTGAAATCAGCAGATCGACGAGCGGCGGGGACGACACCGTGTGAATCTCGACGCAATCCTGTCCCGTGTAGCTGCGTGGTGCTGGCATGTAATAGACGTCGGCCGGTAGTGGCGAATGGACGCCTGTCAAGCGTAGCGAACCGGCAACTATTCCTCGTGATTCGGGAAATGGGTCGAAAACTGCGGAAACAATTCGACGAGCTTCCGGGCCACTGAGCCGGACGACGGCCCGGGCACCAGATCCTGGAGCAGTTGCGAGGGCGACGATGGTGTCGTCGAGGGGGGACATGTCGCTAGGCCAAATTGAGGCGAGCGTCGAGGCGTAAGCCCGACGTGCAGAGTTCAATCAGCGAGGAGTGCATGCTCAGCCTGCGCGGCACCCTCGGCAACACCGTCGTGAGCCCGACGTGCAGAGTTCAATCAGCGAACAGCACGTCGGGCTTACGCCTCGACGCTCGCCGTTCTCTGACAACTAACGCTTCTTTTTCTTCTTGCGATTGTCGCTACCTGGCTGCTGAGGGGGCCGATGCTCCTTCTGTGCATTTTGCTGCTTGGCGGCTTCTTCCAGAATCGCCGACCATTTCTCTTTCCAGGCCGCTTTTTTCTTACCGAGCCAGCTCGTTGGTGCCGTGGGTTGCGACTTGTCCTTGGGCCCGTGGCCAGGCCCTTTTTCATCAGGTATCGCGACCTTTTTGGGAATCAACTTGCGTTCGATCATGCCCCAGACGCTGGAGCAGATGAAGTAAATGCACAACCCGGCGGCGACCTTGTAGAAGAAGAAGAGCATGATGATCATCATGAACTTCATCGTCTTCTGTTGCATCTGGACCTGTGGATCCTCCGATTTGGGCATCATCTTCGACTGCACATACATCATCAAGGCGACGGAGACCAAGGGCAGCAGATTGAAGAACGGCCCGATGTAGAGCATCTCGCCGAGATCTTCCGGTGTCGAAAGAAACGGAATCTTTTCCGACCACCAGAGCAGCATGTCCGGCGCGGCCAGATTCGGGATCCAGGAGTCTCCAAACAAACTTTCCAGTCGGAAGAAAACGCTTTCTTGGAGCGCGTAGTACAGGCCCATGAAGATTGGCATTTGCAGCAGCAGCGGCAAGCAGCCACCCAACGCGGCAGCCGGGTTGATGCCGTGCTGCTTGTAGAGCTTCATCTTTTCTTGATTGAGCTTGTTGAAGTCGTTGCCGTGTAACTCCGTCAGCTTCTTGAGTTCTGGTGCCAGCTTCTCTTGCCTGGCCTGCATAATCTTCGCGTTGATCATCTGTCGCCGGCTCAATGGATGCAAAAGCCCACGAACCATGATCGTGATGATGATGACGCACAATCCCAGGTTCGGCACGAAATGAGTGAGTAGTCCGAGCAGCGAGTGAATCAAATTCGTGAAGGCAATGACGATGTCCGTCCAGAAAATGAAGTTCGCGAAGCGACCGAGCCAGTTGGGCATCGGGGCGTCGGTGAGCGTGTTCAGGTGAAGGTCGTCGCGATAGCGATTGACCGTTTCCTCCGGGACTGCCTTCTCTCCTTCGAGTTGCTTGAGCAGTCGCACTTTCACCGGCCCTTGATAGAGCACGTAGGAGTGCGTGACCGGCTGCGTGACGTCAATCGGCTTGCTCACAGCCCGGAAGGTGATGTCGTGAAGAAACGGTAAATCGACCTTCTTTTCGTCGATGCGAATGGCCGGGCCTTCCGGAGTGAAGCGCACGTAGTGCAAGAAGTCGCGGTTTTGGCCCTCCGCCTGAATGTTGTCCACGGCCAATACGGACGCAAAGTATTGAAGCATCACACCGGCATAGCGAATCGGCTTCTTGTCCGAGGCCTCGTACTTGTCGCTTCCCGACATGGTCGTGACTTGGCGGGGGTCTTCCAATCCTCGGCTGGTCGGAAAGCCTACAACCCCCGTGCGATAGACGCTCGTGTACCATTCACCCTCGATCGGCATCGCTCGTGGGCCGTCGATCTGATAGCGGAACGGTTCAGGGCGGGCGTCTGCCGGGCGATTCCAGGGAACGATCGACACGCGGAGGCCGAAATGATAGTCGTTCCGGCCAAGAGTGTAAGTTTTGATGATGCGTACGAAGAACGGAGCTGCCAACTCGGTCTCGAAGGAAATCGTGTGAGAATCTTCGGCTGCAACATTGCCAACGACCCGCCACTCGCGTGTCCCTAGCGTGTCTACGGGAGCGGCGTCGCCTTCCTTCTCGTAATGGTTCATCACATACGAGGGATGCTCGACCTTTAATGCGTCGAGCTTGAGCGGGCCCGCCTTCAATTCTGGAACTTCGACCGCTGCCTGATCCTTCATCAACGTGGTACGAGGGACGCGAACCCCTGGTATCAGGTGCAAGGGCTTTTGGGTGCCGTCGGGGTTGTACACCGGCAGGCCGACGCGAGAGGCTTGCTGAAAGTCGCTCAGAACAACCTGCTGAATCGAGCCACCCTTGCTGTTTAGCAAGCCCTGGATGTGAAACGGCCTCTCGGCTTTACCAATCGAATAAAGCTGGCTGGTCGGTGCCGACTTGGCAATCAGTCTCGCACGCTCCGCTTTGCGTTCGTTCTCGACCAGTTCTGGAATCTTCGCTTCCTGTGCAACCGTGACGAGCGAACCCATCCAGATTCCGTTGATCCAAGTTTTCTGACGTTCGCGTGATTCTGCCTCGAGTGCGGGAGCGCCGATTTCGAAAGCTCGGAGCGCGAGTTCACCACCAACGAGTGAAAGAGTTTGCTCCTGCGTCAGCGGGGTGATCTTCGCGGGCGGCGGCCAAATTCGAGGTTGGATGAACTGCCAGCCGAACAGAAACATGACCCCGATGATGAGATATACGAACGCAAATCGGTTGCTTTTACCCATCGGGACCGTTGTTCGCAGCGAGAGATTAGGGACCGAGAAAAAACAAGGCCCCCGAGGTTATTCGGAGGCCCGCCTTGATATTTTAATAGGTAATGGAACCTGGATTGGCTAGCGTCAGCACTAATCGGGCCTATTCATGGTATAATTTTTTTATGGCTCGTCGGGAGAAACACATGCGAAAGTTGATCGAGGGCGACACGATCGAAGAACCTGTTCGCCGTTTTCTGACGGGGCTCGACGTCTCGAATGAAGCGTCGGTCGTCGAAATCGAGGGACGAAAGGTCTACATTCTCGTTCGCCCGCAAGCGACCCAGCCGGCTGAAGAGTCCGAATGGACCGCAGAGAAAGCCCGCAGAAGGTATGGGTTGATTGATAAGAAACTGGATTCTCGAATCACCCCATTGGAATGTGTCGAACTTGCGGAACTGGAAGAAGAATTTGACCGGTACCGCGACCGCGTCGCCCCGTTGCCGATCGGTTATGCTCGCGAGATTCTCGAAAGCCTCCGAGCTGGTATGCCTCTCTCGCAAGTCGTCAGATGACCACTCCGTTTGAGTACCCCGAGTCCCCTCTGGAACGCCGACTTAACCCGCGGGGGTATCGAAATCCCGAAAGCTATCGGGATTGGCTCCGCGATGAGTTTTCATTTCGCTGTACGTTCTGCCTGTTGAGGGAGAAATGGGTTCTGGGAGGTTTCCATCTCGATCATTTCGTTCCTCGAACTCGATCTCCAGACCGGATTGCCGACTATGGCAATTTGCTTTATTGTTGCGGAGTCTGCAATGTATTCAAAAACGACACTGAGATACCTGACCCGACCGTTCACCTGCTGAGGGGAAGTATTCAAATTGATCCAAGCGGAAAAATTATCGCCACGAGCCACGATGCGGCACTGATCATCGAGTCGATTGGACTGAATCGGCCTAGCTACCAGGAATTTCGACGGACGTGGATTCAGATCGCCGAATGTGTGTCGATCCAAGATTCGGAAATAATGAAGTTGGTTTTCGGTTATCCAAGCGATCTACCAGATCTGACGAAGCGCCGCCCACCTGGAGGTAACCTCCAACCTGAAGGTATCGTCAGCTCCCATTATTCGCGGCGCGAACGAGGAGAATTGCCCAGAACCTATCGCTGAGTCGGTTCCCGTCCTACCGCCCTTCGCGCAGTCGATCGCCCAGGAAGTTATCCAGGTCGGGAATATCGTAAATCTTGCGAATGGTCGTTTCGAAATCGTACTCGACCCGGCGATATCGGATCGATTCGTCGTCGTAAAGGATGTAACAAGCTCGCGGATCGAGATCGCGAGGTTGGCCAACGGAGCCCACATTGCAGAGTGTCTTACGGCCATCCAGACGATAGTGATGGTTCACGTCGTCCGGCGTGAGGAACTGCAGGCTCTCGGTGAAGATGCCGGGTACGTGCGTGTGTCCCTGGAAGCAGTAGCGTTCCACCAGCGTGAAGATTTTCTCCATCTTGCGCTGGTTGTAAATATCTTCGGGGAAGACGTATTCGTTGAGCGGGTTCCGGGCCGAACCATGGACGTACAGGCTGCCGTTTTCCTTGAACGACCGGGGCCGATCGGCGAGGAACTCCCAACGCTTTTCCCGGCTCTGGCGTGCTTCCGCAGGTTGTTCCAATTGGTCCCGCGTCCACATGATGGCCCGTTCGGCCGCTGGATTAAATCCATCGGGATCGAAGAGGGCACCTTGATCGTGGTTGCCGAGAAGGACGAGCTTGCAATCCATGACGAGATCGATGCACTCGCGCGGATTCGGCCCGTAGCCGATCACATCGCCAAGGCAGTAGATACCTTCATCGATCTTCTGGCCGGAAATGTCGTCCAGAACGGCCTGGAGAGCTTCCAGGTTGCCGTGAATATCGCTGATGATCGCCTTCACGGCTGGACGCTCCCGGACTTAGCCGGCACAAAAACGGACAACCACCGCAAGCCAATGATGCTGGAATCGGCGGGGTGGGATTAGATCACTTTACTTCCAACATGGCGCAAGTGTCAAGTGTGTGGGGAAATCCGGAGAGGCGAAAGATCGGTAGCTCGCCGATAATGCGGACAACCGGCACACTTACTTCAGTTCCCGAAACGCCTCCGTCGCCGCGGAAATCGTCGCATCCACATGCTCCATCGAATGTGCGGCCGATGTAAAGGCGGCCTCGAATTGGCTACAGGGGAGATAAATGCCTCGATCCATCATTTTCCAAAAAAACTTGCCGAAATAGGCCGTGTCGCTGGTCTTGGCCGTGGGCAGATCGACGACCGGCGTCGGCGTGAAGAAGAACGTCCACATGCTGCCCACACGATTGAATTGATGGGCAATTCCGGCCTCTTTCGCAGCCGAGCGCAATCCTTTCTCGATAGCTGAACTCAGATGCTCAAGCTTCGTGTAGGGGGGATTTTCTTTCAATTCCTTTAGCGTGGCAACACCGGCGGCCATGGCCACGGGATTACCCGAGAGTGTACCCGCCTGAAACACTGGACCGGCAGGCATAATTTTTTTCATAATATCCGCCCGGCCGCCGTATGCTCCGACCGGATAGCCGCCGCCGACTATTTTGCCGAGAATCGTCAGATCGGGTGAATCGCCTAGCAGCTGCTGGGCACCACCGTAGGAAAGTCGAAACCCCGTCATCACTTCGTCGTACACCAACAAGGCCCCGTGATGCTGGGTCAGCCGACGCAGTTCTTTACGGAATTCGTCGGTCGGAGTGACCAGGCCCATGTTTCCTGCGACGGGTTCCAGAAGGACGCCGGCAATTTTGTCGCCTCGCGCGGCGAAGAGATTTCGCAGACCCTGCGTGTCGTTGAAGTCGAGGACGAGGGTGTCGTTCGTGCAGCCGACGGGCACGCCCGGGCTGGTTGGCACCCCCAGGGTGAGCGCACTCGAACCGGCCGAGACCAGCAGGCTATCGACGTGCCCGTGATAGCAGCCCGCGAATTTAACGATCAGATCGCGGCCAGTGAACCCGCGTGCGAGTCGAACGGCACTCATCGAGGCTTCGGTTCCGCTAGAAACCATGCGGACCATCTCGACCGAGGGCATTGCGTCTCGAATCAACTCCGCCAGCTCCGATTCGCGTTCAGTCGGAGCGCCATAACTGCTTCCGTTTCGTGCCGCCTCGATTGCCGCCTCCACAACGCGTGGGTGGGCATGTCCCAGGATCATCGGCCCCCATGAGCCGATGTAGTCGATGTACCTGTTCCCATCGAGATCGAAGAGATGAGGCCCTTCGGCCCGTTCGATAAAGATCGGCTCGCCGCCCACGGCTCCGAAGGCCCGAGCAGGACTATTCACCCCGCCGGGAATTAGTGATTTGGCTCGCTCGAACGCGGAATGAGATTTGGATCGATTCATCCAGCTTTTGTAGGACAGGCCTCCCGGCCTGTCCCTAACCGGCTTACGCCGCCTTCATGACGAGGGCACCATTCTGACCGCCGAAGCCGAAACTAGTTGAAAGTGCCAGGCGATGATTCGTATCGCGTGCCGTGAGAGGCACACAATCCAGATCGCATTTGGGATCGGGGTTGTGCAAATTGATTGTTGGCGGAACGACATTTTCCGAAAGCGACAGCGCGAGGACGACGGCTTCCAGCGCACCCGATGCCGCGATTGAGTGGCCGATCATCGACTTGATGCTCGAAATCGGCACACTCCTGGCGTGCGTCTCGCCAAAGACCTTCTTGATGGCCACGGTCTCCATCGAATCGTTCAGGCGAGTGCTCGTCCCGTGCGCATTGATGTAGCCGATCTCGGTTGGATCCACGCGTGCTTCTTCGAGAGCGTTGCGAATTGCTCGGGCCGCACCGCGACCATCCGGATCGGGCTTGATGATCGAATAGGCGTCGAAGCTGCTGCCAAAGCCGAGGACTTCCGCATAAATCTTTGCACCGCGTCGGCGGGCGCGTTCCAGATCTTCCAGAATCAAAATCCCGGCCCCTTCGCCCAGCACGAAGCCATCCCGACTGCGATCGAACGGCCGGGAGACTTCTTCCGGCGGGCGATCGTTGCAGCGGCTCAACGTGCCAAGTGCCGTGTAAGCCATTAACAAGAGCGGATCGAGTCGGCTATCTGCCCCACCGGCAATGGCCACGTCCGCTTCGCCGCGGGCGACCATGCGGAAGCCTTCGCCCACAGCCTGAGTCCCGGCCACGCACGCTGTTGTCACCGTGCTGTTCGGTCCTTGCGCGTTGAACATCATGGAGATGTGGGCGGACACCATGTTGGGCAGCAGCTTCAGCAGCCACAGCGGGAACATATGGGAGGAATTATTCGGGTCGAGATTGCTGAGGTCGAAAGTGCCGTCTTCCTGAACGATCTTTTGCAGCATCGGCATAATTTCGGGGACATCGATCGGAACAATGCCTGTGCCAATGACGACGCCGACGCGCTCCGAGTTCTCGTTTTCCATCGAGATGCCCGAATCCTGCAAGGCGAGACCGGCCGCACCCACGCCAAAGCGGGCAGCCCGGCCCATCACCTTCATCGACTTACGCATGGAGTCCGGAATGAATGGCGAAGGATCAAAATCCTTCACTTCGCCGGCAATCTTAATTGGGAAGGAGGAAGCGTCGAAGGCCGTGATATTCCGAACACCACTGCGACCATTGACGCAGGCATTCCAGAAATCATCCTTGCCAACGCCGTTTGGCGCGACAACGCCCAGTCCTGTAATGACGACCCGCCGCATGGACAATCAACCTCCCTCACCCAGAATTCCCAATTCCTGTGTGCTAACGCCCTTTACCTGGGGAGAAACGTCCTGTCCACTTCCCACTCGACACCGTCTAGATTATCCAATCAACCTTATCCGTCTTATCTTAACCAGTTCCCGCAGTATTGCCAATCTATCCGGAATTGACACGTGGTGTCAGATCCAGTCAAAAACCCGGCTGGCTACTTGGCAAGTTATGCCCTTACAACCCGTTCAATCGTCACACATAGGGGAGCAGACCAAAGCCCCATGCTTCTTCAGGTTTTGAAATCATCGACTTCTCAGGCCTACTACTGTTAGTGAAACCCACACCCTGCATCGCCCAGATTTCCCAGATGACTTCTCAATCCATTCGATATGCGGTTTAAGCAAATTCGGAGCCGGTTTGCTGGGTTATGCAGAATTAGGGACGGAAGTCCCTGCGGGACTTACGATTATGGCGTCGATAGCGAATGCGCTGAAGGGTTGCCCCTTCGATGGCTTCGAATGATGTTCTCGGGCACCCAGATTCAAGGAACGTCCGACCGAGCGGGACCCGGCCGCATGTTCCTTGGGCAAGGAATTGCCAAAAAGATGGAATCGTGCTTCCAACATCCTCCTGGCTTGAAAATCGCGGTTTTCACAACCCTATAATGAAATGTGACTACTCACCTCATCATCCAAACTGATCGCGGTCTATTGTGTCCACCAGGCGATTTTTACATCGACCCGTGGAAGCCAGTCGATCGTGCTGTCATCACTCATGCACACTCCGATCATGCGCGAGCGGGTTCAGCCCGCTATCTATGTGCGCAAGTGGGGCGGGGCATTCTTCAGACTCGACTCGGCTCTACGGCAATGATCGACTCCTTGGCCTTCGGCGAAGTTGTTACTCATAACGGCGTACAAGTCTCCTTTCACCCAGCTGGACACGTATTGGGCTCCTCCCAGATTCGGGTTGAATTCAAGGGTGAAGTCTGGATTGTCACGGGTGATTACAAGCTCGATGCGGATTCCACCTGCGCTCCCTTCGAAAATCTCCGATGCCACTCTCTGTTGACCGAATCAACATTTGGCTTGCCGGTCTATCGCTGGGCTCCTTCTTCCGAGGTATTTGCCGAGATCAACGGATGGTGGCAGACCAATCGCGAGGCCGGGAAGGCATCGCTTCTGTTTGGCTATTCACTTGGAAAAGCACAACGCCTTATCTCCGGCCTGGATGCCTCGATCGGCCCGATCTATCTACACGGAGCCGTGGAACGGATGACGCAGGAATATCGTGCAGCCGAGGTATCCCTTCCGCCGACCACGCCGGTGAGCATGGCTCCCACTGGAACCAAATGGGGCGGAGCCATGATTATCGCACCGCCATCGGCTCATCACTCACCATGGGCTCGTAAATTCGCGCCCGTGTCGACTGCGATGGCATCGGGATGGATGCGCGTCCGCGGCACTCGCAGGCGGCGTGCCGTGGACCGTGGGTTTGTCTTCTCCGATCATGTCGATTGGCCGGGCTTGATGGCAACCGTGAAGGCATCTGAAGCCGAGCATGTGTGGGTGACACACGGGTTCATCGAACCAGTCGTTCGTTGGTTCCGCGAGTCGGGTTTGGACGCACATGCTATGCGAACTGCCTACGAGGGCGAGGCGGACGAGCCGGAGGTTAGTGAATGAAAAAATTTGCCAGTCTGTATGCCACACTTGATGCCACGACCAAGACAACTGAGAAAGTAGACGCTCTCACTCAATACTTCTCCGAATCCAGTCCGAGTGATGCTGCCTGGGCTGTTTACTTCCTCTCGGGCCGGAAATTGCGACAGGTAATCCCCACGCGCAAGCTGCAAATATGGGCGGCCGAAATAGCGGGCATTCCGGACTGGCTGTTCGAGGAAAGTCGAAGCACGGTGGGCGACCTGGCTGAAACCATTGCCTTGATCCTCCCATCTCAAACGGAAGGAACCCATCGTCCGCTGGCAGAGTGGGTCGAGCAAGTCCTTTTGACTCTTCGCGACGCCAGTGAGGAGCAGCAAAAACTTGCGGTGCTGGCGGCGTGGTCGTCCATGGACCATCAGCAGGCATTCGTGTGGAACAAGCTGATTACGGGATCCTTCCGCGTCGGTGTTTCGCAACTGCTCGTGACTCGAGCCCTGAGTCGCGTCAGTGGTGCGTCGACCGAAGCCATCGCACACCGGCTGATGGGCGACTGGCAACCGACCTCGGCGTTCTTTGCGGGCTTGATCTCGACCGACCATTCCGACTCTGATGTGAGTCGGCCCTATCCGTTTTGCCTGGCCCATGCACTGGCTGGTCCACCCGAGGATCTTGGCAACATCGACGACTGGCAGGCCGAATGGAAATGGGATGGCATTCGTTCGCAGTTCATTCGCCGAGTCGGCCAGACCTTCGTGTGGTCCCGTGGAGAAGAGCTTGTCACCGAGCGCTATCCCGAACTGAAACAACTCGGCGAATCGATCCCCGAGGGCAGCGTGATTGACGGCGAAATCCTTCCGTGGAAGGATGGTCATGTGCTGCCTTTCGCCGAGTTGCAGAGACGCATTGGCCGGAAGACCATTGAAAAAAAATTGCTTGAAGAGGTTCCAGTGGTGCTGATGGCTTACGACCTGATTGAGTCAAACGGCTTAGACGTACGCAATCGGCCGATGGAATGGCGTCGTACGAAGCTAGAAGAAATGGCCGCCGTGGTCAGTTCGCCCACTTTTCACCTGTCGAAGCTGGTGAGCGCCGACTCATGGACCGATTTGGCTGCGAAACGCGAAATGAGCCGTTCCCACAATGTGGAAGGCTTAATGCTCAAGCGGAAGATATCCCCCTATCGGGTGGGACGTGTCACGGGAGACTGGTGGAAGTGGAAGATCAATCCGCTGACCGTTGATGCCGTTCTCATCTATGCCCAGGGCGGAAGTGGTAAACGCGCGGGCCTGTTTACGGACTATACATTCGGAGTGTGGGACGACGGCAAGCTCGTGACGATTGCGAAAGCCTACTCGGGATTAACCGACGACGAGATTAAGCAGGTAGACGCATTTGTTCGCCGAAACACTTTAGAAACCTTCGGTCCCGTGCGGACGGTCAAGCCGGAGTTGGTCTTCGAACTGGGTTTCGAAGGCATCCAGAAATCGAGTCGGCACAAATCCGGGATCGCGGTCCGCTTTCCGCGCATGTTGCGTTGGCGAACGGATAAGCCCGCCGCCGAAGCCGACACATTGGCAACGGTTCGCAAGCTGCTCCCGGGGGGTAGCGAATGAAGTTGAGTTCCACGCTGAAGAAATCACCTCGGAAGAAATCCCCCGCCGCTATCAAGCAAATCGAGGCTTGGTTCAAACGTCGTGGTTGGGCCGCGTTTCCTTTTCAACGCGAGGTCTGGGCTGCTTACGATCGTGGGGAGAGTGGCCTCATTCATGCGCCGACCGGAACGGGTAAAACTCTCGCTGCATTTCTCGGCCCGGTTGCTGCCGCGATGGATGAAGGCGCGGCCGAGTCCGCCGTGGGCTTGCAGGTGCTCTGGATTACACCTTTGCGAGCCCTGGCCGCGGATACGATGTTTTCGCTTCAGGAAGCGTGCGATGCACTCGGTCTCGGCTGGACGATTGAGTCGCGGACGGCCGATACGAAAGCCTCGATCCGTTCGAAGCAGCGAAAACGCTTGCCCCCGGTTCTGGTAACGACGCCCGAAAGTTTGAGCCTGTTCTTGACGCGAGAAGATGGGCGTGAGTTATTTGCCGGCTTGCGAGCCGTGATTGTAGACGAATGGCACGAGTTGCTGGCTTCGAAGCGGGGTACGCAAACGGAACTGGCACTTGCCCGTTTGCGGAAATGGGTGCCGAAACTCCGGACGTGGGGCTTGTCCGCCACCCTGGGCAATCTGAGCGAGGCGTGTGAATCCCTGCTTGGCGTCGGCCAAACCGGACGCATCATCTCGGGCCAGCTAGCGAAGAAGACGGTCATCGATAGCATCTTACCGCCGGTCATCACTCGTTTTCCTTGGGCTGGGCATTTGGGGCTTTCACTGTTGCCTCAGGTCGTGGCCGAGATCGAACTTGCAGAATCGTGCCTGGTATTCACCAACACTCGATCGCAAACGGAGCTTTGGTATCAAGCACTTCTCCAGGCCCGACCCGATTGGGCTGGGATCATGGCCGTTCATCATGGCTCGCTCGACCGCTCCGTGCGCGAATTCGTGGAGCAGTCGATCGCGGATGGAAGGCTCAAATGCGTAGTTTGTACCTCCAGTTTGGATCTCGGTGTCGACTTTTCTCCCGTCGATCGGGTGATACAAATTGGCAGTCCAAAGGGCGTGGCCCGCCTCCTTCAGCGGGCCGGCCGAAGCGGTCATCGCCCTGGCGGGATCAGTCGACTGACATTTGTTCCTACGAATGCTTTAGAACTCATCGAAGTCTCGGGCGCGCGACAGGCGGCACTTGAAGGACACATCGAGGGCCGTTCGCCAGAGGAAAAGCCACTCGATGTGCTGGCGCAACATGCTGTCACCATCGCGTTGGGCGGCGGATTCGACCCGGGCGAGTTGCTGGAGGAAATCCGTACGACAAGAGCTTACCGTGATCTCTCGCCAGTTGAATGGGAGTGGGTTCTCGATTTTGTGACTCGTGGCGGAGAAACACTGAAGGCCTATCCGGAATATCGGCGTGTCGAAATCGTGGATGGCATTTACCGCGTGGTTGACAGGCGCGTTGCTCGGCGGCATCGCATGAGCATTGGGACCATCACGAGCGATCCGGCGGTTCAGGTTCGATTTCTGCGTGGCGGCCGGCTGGGAACCGTCGAGGAATCTTTCGCTGCAAGACTCCGGCCCGGCGACCGCTTCTTGTTTGCCGGCCGGACGCTGCAATTTGTTCGCCTGCACGAGATGACGGTATGGGTGCGGCTTTCTCGCAGCACAGGCAAGGTCGTCCCCCGATGGTTGGGTGGCCGCCTGCCTCTTTCAAGTGAACTCGCCTCTGCCGTTCGCGATCGGCTCGATCTTGCTCGTCAAGGTCACTTCGACGGACCAGAGATGTCTGCCCTTCAGCCGCTATTGGAGTTGCAAGCGCGGAGATCGCGACTGCCGGCAACGAATGAAGTGTTGATCGAGCGACTCGTCTCCCGCGACGGATTTCACCTTTTCGTCTACCCATTCGAGGGCCGTCAAGTTCACGAAGGATTGTCCGCTCTGACGGCGTATCGCCTGTCGCAGCGAGCCCCTCTCACCTTCACCACTTCTTTGAACGACTTCGGCTTTGAGTTGTTGGCCTCAAGTTCCATTCCACTCGACGCGGCCCTGACAGAGGGGCTATTTTCGCCCGACCATCTCGCACACGATATTTTGGCCAGCTTAAACGCGGCCGAGATGGCTCGGCGTCAATTTAGAGATATCGCACGGATTGCAGGCTTGGTCTTTCCTGGAATGCCCGGTGCAGGCAAGAGTACGAAGCAACTCCAGGCGTCTACTGGCTTGCTTTACAACGTGTTTCATGAATACGACCGCGACAACTTGCTACTTCGTCAGGCACGACGCGAAGTCTTGGAACGGCAACTTGAGGAGTCTCGTTTGCGCCGTACTCTCCAGCGCATTAACGAAAATCGCATCGCGTTGGTGGATGTGGATCGGCCGACGCCGTTGGGCTTCCCGCTACTCGTTGAACGCTACCGGGAGTCCGTCAGTTCCGAACGGCTCGCGGATCGAGTGCGGCGCATGACTCTCGATCTGGAGCAAGAATGAGTCTTCATGCGGAAACGACGCTAGCGGGTGAGCAACTGCAACTTCTTCCCGAACGAGCAATTTACTGGCCCAAGCTTCGGACCTTGATTGTTGCCGATCTGCACTGGGGTAAGGAAGAAACGTTTCGTGCGGCAGCCATTCCCGTCCCCGGTGGTACGCTTCAGGCTGATCTGGCACGTCTTAGGTCGGCACTTTGCCGTACGGGTTCAGAAAGATTGCTTGTGCTTGGAGACCTCTGGCACGATCGAGCCGGGAG
>Ga0163152_10005850_pt1 | contig 14213 bp, 7 predicted proteins | sample OliLakLV19MP8IB2_FD_148635 | JGI IMG/M metagenome (GOLD analysis project Ga0163152, IMG submission 148635) | Freshwater microbial mat bacterial communities from Lake Vanda, McMurdo Dry Valleys, Antarctica - Oligotrophic Lake LV.19.MP8.IB-2 | ecosystem: Environmental > Aquatic > Freshwater > Lake... | reverse complement strand
AACGAAGCCAACAAGCGGCTGATCGCCGGAAAGTTCGCGAAGAACTCGATGGCGTCGGACACCGGCAACTTGAGCACGTCGGCCACGTTGAGCCCGCGATAACGCACCTCAAGCGTCTGCCGATTGAAGCGGTCGCCGCCGCAGACCGGGCAAGGCACATACAGATCGGGCAGGAAGTTCATCTCGATCCGCTTGAGCCCTTGCCCCTCGCACTCGTCGCAGCGCCCCCCCGCCACGTTGAAGCTGAAACGCCCTACGCGATAACCGCGCAGCTTCGCCTCGCGCGTGCCGGCGAACACCTTGCGGACTTCGTCCCACGCGCCGCTGTAGGTTGCCAGGTTGCTGCGCGGGCCGCGACCGATCGGGCTCTGATCAATCTCGATCAGCTTGTCGATCTGGCTCGCCCCGCGCAGGCTGGCGTGCGGGCCGGGCTTCGGCGCGGCTTGCCCCAAACGCCGCAACAAGGCCGGCGCCAGCGTCTCGTTTACCAGCGAGCTCTTGCCGGAGCCGCTGACGCCCGTCACACAGACCAGCGCCCCCAGCGGAATCCGCACCTCGATGTTCTTCAGGTTGTTGGTCGTCACCCCTTCGATGACGAGCGAATGTTTGATCGTCGTCGCGCGCCGCGCGGCAGGCACTTCGATTCGCGCCCGGCCGCTCAGGTAACGCCCCGTCAGCGAATCGTCGCGGGCGGCGACCTCGTCGGGCGTCCCCTCGGCGACGACCGCCGTGCCGCCCCGCCCCTGGCCCCAGGTCGATCAGCCGATCGGCCACGCGCATCATCGCCTCGTCGTGTTCGACCACGATGGCGCTATTCCCCTGCTCGACCAGTTCGCGAACCGCCGCGATCAACCGCTCGTTATCGCGCTGGTGCAGGCCAATCGAGGGCTCATCGAGCACGTAGCAGACGTCGACCAGTCCCGAGCCCAAGCCGCTGGTAAGCCTTATCCGCTGGCTCTCGCCGCCGCTGAGCGTGTCGGCCGCGCGATCGAGCGTCAGGTAGTCGAGACCCACGCGATACAAGAAGTCGAGCCGCCGGCGAATCTCGACCAGCAGCGGATCGCCGATCAGGGCCGCCGTCCCCTCGAATCGCAAGCTGGCGAAGAACTCGCGAGCCTCGTCAACCGACAGGGCCGAAACCTCATGAATCGCGCGGCCGGCGATGCGCACCGCCCGGGCTTCGGCGCGCAGGCGGGCACCGCCACAGTCGGGGCAGCGCACCTGGCCGCGAAAGCGCTCGAGCCGGTCGCGGTCGTCGGCGTCGGTCGCAGTGACGTACTGCTGTTCGAGCAACGTTGCCAGGCCGAGGAACTCTCGGCCGTCGCCACTCCAGAGCTGCTCGCGATGCTTGATCTTCCAGTCGGCCAGCGGCGACTCGGCCGCAATCCCGTGTTCGGCCGCGAAGTCGGTCACCAGTTTTTTGTGCCCGCGCGCGAGCTTGCCGCCGCCGTTTCGCCAAGGTAGGATCGCGCCGCCCGCCAGGCTTTGCGCTTCGACGAGCACCAACTCGGGATCGAACTCGACGCGGTAGCCCAAACCCTCGCAGGCAGGGCAAGCTCCGTAAGGGCTGTTGAAGCTGAAGGTCCGCGGCTCGAGCTGGGCGAAGCTAATTTTGCAATCGGGGCAGGCCGCTTCGGTGCTGTAGAGCTTCTCCTGCCAGACGCCGGCCTGCGCGCCCGCGCTTTTGGCCGTTTCTTCGGCCGGCAACCAGGCGACGACCGCCACCCCTTCGCCATGCTTGAGCGCCAGGTGCAACGACTCGGCGATTCGCGACTCGAGACCCGGCCGCACCACGACCCGGTCGATCACCGCTTCAATCGTATGGTTGCGCTGCCGCACAAGTTCGGGCACGACGTCGATGTCGTACACCTCGCCGTCGACGCGGGCCCGCACGAAGCCCGCCTTGCGGATTGCCTCGAACACTTCGCGGTGCTGCCCTTTGCGGCCGCGCACGAATGGCGCCATGATCATCGCCCGCGTCTTCTCGGGCAGTTGCTGCAGCTCTTCGAGAATCTGTTCGGGCGATTGCTGGCGGATCGCCGCGCCGCACTGGTAGCAGGTGGCCTCTCCCAGTCGGGCAAACAGCAGCCTCTGGTAGTCGTAGATCTCGGTGACCGTGGCCACCGTGCTGCGCGGGTTGCGGCTTCCGGGACGCTGATCGATGGCGATCGTCGGCTGCAAGCCCTCGATTTCGTCGACATCGGGGCGCTCGAGCTGCTGCAAGAACTGCCGGGCGTAGACCGACAGGCTGTCGATGTACTGCCGCTGCCCTTCGGCGAAAATGGTGTCGAAGGCCAGCGAACTTTTGCCCGAGCCCGACAGCCCCGTGATCACCACCAACTGTCGATGCGGAATGTCGAGATTGACGTTTTGCAGATTGTGGACGCGGGCGCCGCGGATACGGATGACGTTGGGGCTAACAAGCGACGCGATGGGGGCACCGGTGGCGGCGCTGGTGGCGACATCACCGGCATCACCGTTGGCAGCTTCAGGCGTGATGGACGGTTCGCTCATGCCGATTGGACGTACGGGCCTTGGCCGCAGGTGCTCTTAGTTCGTCCCAGTCGGCTCCGGGCGCACTGGGGCAAACTATTCACGCTAGCGTCAAACCGGCAGGCGAACAAGCGGCTACAATACAGGTGCCTTCGCGAGCAGGGCCTTGCCTGTCGCTTCGGAAGTGACCTTCATGCAACTCGACGACGAATTGTGCCTCTGTTTCCACGTCAGCAAGCGTAAGGTGCTGAACTACATTCGCATCGAGCGGCCGCGGCGCGCCGGTCAGTTGAGCGAGTGCTACGGCGCCGGCACCGGCTGCGGCTGGTGCCGGACCTATCTCGAGAAACTGTTTCGCGAACACGCAGCCGCAGCGGTTCTCCCTCTTCGACCGATTCCACCGGTAGCTCGCCGGCGACCGAAACAGTCGCGGAACCGACTGCGGAAGAATACGCCCGGCTGCGCGCCCGCTACGTCCGCGCCGGCGGTGGCACGCCGCCGCCCGGCGCTACGCCAATTGAAGACAAGGGCGAGTAACCGCAAGCCCGCCGCTGGCCGCTCGTCCGCTCGTTCGCTATCATCCCGGCATGACTCCCACGCCGCGCGCCGCATCCGAGAGCCGAGTTGCCGAGCCCCTATCCGCCGCGCAAACCATTCCGCCGGTCCGCGTTTTGATCGTCGACAACGAGGCCGCCCACGCCGAGGCGGTCGCCGAAAGTCTCGAACGGTCGGGCTACGAGTGCGCCGTGGCCACCAGCGGCACCGCCGGCGCCCAGATGATCGAAGTCGACGCGTGCGACATCGTGATCACCGACCTGGTGATGAGCGATCTCGACGGGCTCGAAATCTTGCGCCGCACCAAGGAGGCGCGCCCCGATGCCGAAGTGATCGTCGTCACCGGGCATGGCTCGATCCCCTCGGCCGTCACCGCCCTGCATCAGGGGGCGTTCAACTACTTGGAAAAGCCGCTCGATCTCAAGCAGCTCCGGGCCGTCGTCGACAAGGCCTGCGAAAGCCTGCGACTGCGGCGCACCAACGCCGAGCTCAACCGCCGCCTCGACGAGCGCTTCGGCTTCGAAGGGGTGATCGGTTCCAGCCCGCAGATGAACGATGTCATCGATCGGCTGAAGCGGATCGCGCCCAACAACGCCACCGTGCTGATCCAAGGCGAAACCGGCACCGGCAAGGAGCTCGTCGCCCAGGCCATCCACCAGAACAGTCCGCGGAAGAACAAACCGTTTGTCGCCCTGAACTGCGCCGCCTTGAGCGAGCACATCCTCGAGAGCGAGCTGTTCGGGCATATCCGCGGGGCGTTCACCGATGCCTCGGCCGATCGGGTCGGCAAGTTCGAGTACGCCCACGGCGGCACGTTGTTTCTCGACGAAGTCGGCGACATGCCGACCGCCACGCAGATCAAGCTGCTGCGGGTGCTCGAGAGTGGCGAGATCACGCGCGTCGGTTCGAACGAACCGATCAAGGTCAATGTGCGCATCCTCTCGGCCACCAATCGCGATCTCGAAGAAGCGATCGCGGCCGGCACCTTCCGCCGCGACCTTTACTATCGCTTGAAGGTCGTGACGATCCGGCTCCCGCCCCTCAGGGAGCGGCAGCAGGACATGCCGCTGTTGATCGAGCACTTCATCAAGCAGTTTTCGGCGCTGCACGGCAAAACGATCCGCAGCATGTCGGCCACGGCCCGGCGCCGGCTGATGGCGGCCGATTGGCCCGGCAACGTGCGCCAGTTGCGCAACGTGATCGAGAGCATGGTGGTGGTCGACTACGACGAAGTGCTCGACGTCGACGATCTTCCCAGCGAACTGGCCGACAGCGAACCGTTGCCGCAAGCTTCGCCTGGCTCACTAGCTGCGCTGGTGGGCAAGCCACTCGACGAGGTCGAGCGGCTGTTCATCTCCGAGACGCTGTCGTGCGCCGGCGGCAACCGCGAGGAAGCGGCCCGGCTGCTGGGGATCGGCGAGCGAACCTTGTACCGCAAGATCAAAGAGTATGAGCTGTAAGGGAGCCCGAGGGGGACAGGAGTCGTTTCTGGCCGTCGTCGTCGAGTATTGATTCGCCGATTCCCAGAAACCACTCCCGTCCCCGTCCTAGGGCTTGCGGCGACGCCTTTGATCTGCGACGACAGCATATTGTCAACTTCGTGGGCGCGAATGGATTTGCCATGGCTCGCATTCGTCAATTAACGGCCACCGTCATCAATCAGATCGCCGCCGGCGAAGTGATTGAGCGCCCGGCGAGCGTCGTCAAGGAACTGGTCGAAAACTCGCTCGACGCTGGCGCTACCCGCGTTGATGTCTCGGTCGCACGGGGTGGGGTCGATCTCGTGCGCGTCTGCGACAACGGTCACGGCATCGACTCCGACGACTTGCCATTGGCCCTGGCCAGCCACGCCACCAGCAAGCTGCACAACGCCGACGATCTGTTTCGCGTCGGCACGTTGGGCTTTCGCGGCGAAGCGCTCGCCTCGATCGCGTCGATCAGCCGACTGACGTTGCGCAGCCGCACCGCCGAAGCCCATGCGGGCACCGAGATCACTGCCACCGGCGGCGCGGTCAATGGGCCGGCCCCCTGCGGCTGCACGCCCGGCACCACGATCGAAGTGGCCGAGCTGTTCTTTAACACGCCGGTGCGGCGCAAGTTCCTCCGTTCAACGCAGACTGAGATCGGCCACGTGGTTGAAGCCCTCACGCGGCTCGCCCTGGCCCATCCGCGGGTCCACTTCACCTTGCGGCACAACGATCGCGAAGTGCTCGAACTGCCGCCGGCCGATCCCTGGCTCGAGCGCATCGAGCGGCTCTTGGGGCAAGAACTGGCCGGTCACTGGATTCAGGTCGAAAGCAGCGACGACTCCGGCGGCGGTGTCGTGCGCCTCTCGGGCTACGTCGCCCATCCGAGCCAAAGCCGCAGCAACGCCCGAGCTCAGTATCTCTTTCTCAATGGCCGCTATATCCGCGATCGTGCGCTAGGGCACGCGCTGCAAGAAGCCTATCGAGGGCTGCTGTTGACGGGCCGCTATCCGATCTCCTGCTTGCAGTTCGAGATGCCGGCCGAGCTGGTCGACGTCAACGTCCACCCCACAAAGCTCGAAGTGCGCTTTCAAGATGGTGGTCGGCTCTACAGCCAGTTGCTCAGCACGCTCCGCACCAAGTTCCTCACTACCGATCTGACGACGGCGCTCGACGCCGTCCGGGCGGGCGGGGGTCCTGCGCCGGTCGCGGGAAGTTCGAGCACGGCCCCGAGTCACTCCGGCGTACCGCCAGTCAGCATGTCGCAGCCTAATCTCGCATTTGCGGCGACCGCCAACGGCGGCCCGCGACACGGCGTCTATCAACCTGGCGGCGTTACTTTCGCCGACGATCCGTTCAGCGCCGCGCCGCGCGGGCTGCTCCATCCCGGCGCCGCGGCCGCGCGCGAAGAACTCGTCGCCTGGGCGAAGGGGGAAGTCGCCCAGTGGAATCGCCCCGCGACGACCGCGAGCGAACCATCTCCCACGCCAGCTTCGCAGCACGCGCCTCTGACAGTCAGCGAGCTGCCGCGCGCCTGGTCGCCCGTCGATCCCAATATCGACGAGAGCGAGCCGGCCGTTCCCGATTCCTTCGGCGAGGCGTCGCACGGTGTTGCTCCGGTGGGTGTTGCTCCGCTCGAACACCGCGGCGGCTACCGCATCGACGGCCCGGCTTACCGCCCCGCCGGCGAAGCGATCGAGACGTTGTCGCGCCGCCCCGCCTTGCAATTGCACAATCGCTACTTGATTGCCGAAACGACCGACGGCATGGCGGTCATCGACCAGCACGCCTTGCACGAACGGGTGCTCTACGAGCAACTGCGCGACAAGGTGCTGGCCGCGGCCGTCGAAACCCAATCGCTGCTCGTGCCCGAGCCGGTCGATCTGGCCGCCAGCGAAGCGGCCCTGGTGCTCGAACATCGCGAATTGTTGGCGCGCCTGGGGGTGCAGGTCGAACCCTTCGGCGGCGGGACGGTGCTCATCGTGGGCTATCCGGCGATGCTGGCCAATCTGCGCCCCGTCGAGATTCTGCGCGGACTGGTCGAGCAGTTGGCGACCGGCTCCCGGCAGCCGGAGCGCCGCGACCTGCTCGACGAGCTGCTCCACATGGTCGCTTGCAAGGCGGCGATCAAGGCCGGCGACCGGCTCACCCCCGAGGAAGTCCACGCCTTGCTGGAGATGCGGGGGCAGCTTCCCGACACCCATCACTGCCCACACGGCCGGCCGACCGAGCTGGTCTTCACGCGGGAAGAGCTCGACCGGCAGTTCAAACGGACTTAGCCGGCGTCTTTCGGCGCGACCGCACGGCCAACTATGATAGTGGTTCGGCCCTGCCCGCCGCGCCGCGCACGCCTGGGTGCTCGCGCGCGTTTCGCGGGGCGTTCCCCCACGGTCGCCACGCTCGATGAGCAGCACGTCTCGCACACCCTCCGCGATTGTCCCGGTGCCATCGCTGGGGGACCTCACCCCTTCCGATCCGGCGCTGCCGGCGCTGCCGGCGCCGCCGCACGACGAAGCCGACGCCGCTCGACACCGTCGCCGCGTGGCCGTGGTCGAAGGCGCCGGCAAGGGGCTCTCCGATCAAACGCGCATCCTGCTGCGGGCGCGGTTGCGGGTCGCCGCGCCGTTGGTCTGTTTCGGTTCGTCGGTGTTTCTGGTCTACGCGCTGTTCGCCGATCTGATGCGGATGAGCCGCGAGGAAGGGTACGCTTCGTGGTTGCACATCGCGCTGGTGCCGATCGCGGCGCTGGCCAGCTACCTGCTCTGGCGCCCCGAGCTGCCGAGCTGGCGAATGCTGCGCCTGGCCGAGGCCGCGGTTTTCGGCATGCCCGCCCTGGTGCTGTTGGCGCTCGATAGCGGCAACCCCGTGAACCGCAATCCCCTCTCGATCAGTGCCGCCGCCTGGTGCAGCCTGATCTTCACCTATGGGATGTTCATCCCCAACCCTTGGCGCCGCGGCGCGCGGGTGCTGGGCGCATTGGCCGTAGCCCCCATCCTGCTCTGGGCAATTCAGGTGTGGGAAAAGCCCGACGTTCCGATGGGCCAGGTACAACTATTGATCGCGGCCGCCTTGTTGCTGCTGACCTCGGCGCTGGCCGCCACCTATGGCACGCACGTCACCAACAATCTGCGGCTGCAAGCGTTCGAGGCGCGGCAACTCGGGCAGTATCGCCTCCGCGAGCTGTTGGGGTCCGGCGGCATGGGTGATGTCTATCTCGCCGAGCATCAACTGCTCAAGCGGCCCTGCGCGATCAAGCTGATCGATCCGCGCCGCGCCGCCGACAGCGAGGCCCAAGCCCGCTTCGAACGCGAAGTGCGGGCGACCGCCCAACTCTCGCACTGGAACACCGTCGAGATCTTCGACTACGGCCGGACCGAAGACGGCATGTTCTATTACGTGATGGAGTACCTCCCCGGCCTGACGCTGCAAGAGGTCGTCGAACGGCACGGGCCCTTGCCCGCCACGCGCGTGGTCGACTACCTGCGGCAAGCTTGCGATGCCTTGCGCGAAGCCCACGGCCAAGGACTGATTCACCGCGACCTGAAGCCAGGCAACCTTTTCGCGGCCGAGCGCGGCGGCGTCTTCGACGTCGTCAAACTGATGGACTTCGGTGTCGTCGAGCTGATGGGCGAGGGTCAAACCCGCCCCTGGGGCCCCAGCCCGCGGTTGGCCGGTTCGCCCCTCTACATGGCCCCCGAGCAGGCGCTTGGCGGTCACGAGCCCGACGCTCGTAGCGATATTTACTCGCTGGGAGCCGTGGCCTACTACCTGCTCACGGGTCAACCGCCGTTCACGGGCGAGCGGCCGATCAAGGTGCTGATCGCCCACGCGCACGACCCGGTCCGCCCGCCGTCGGAACTGGCGCCGAACGTTCCGCCCGACGTCGAAGCGGTCGTGCTCCGGGCGCTCGCCAAGGATCCGGCCGAGCGCTATCCCGACGCCGCGAGCTTCGGGGCGGCGCTGGCCGGCACCTCGGTCGCCGATCGCTGGAGCCGCGAAGAAGCCGAAGCCTGGTGGCGCGTCAACGAGCCCCAGCGCGTGGCTGCCAGGCCCGGTTGACGACTCGCTCCACTGAACTCTGAACTCTGGCCACTAGCCACGGTTCGACTCCGCTCACCGCAGACTGACCACTACCCACTCATGTTCACCGAGCGTTTCTTTCGTCGCGGCGAGCAACAATTGGCCTATGCCGTCGGCCCCGCCCAGGGCCCGCCGCTGGTGCTGTTTCATGGTGTTGCCCGGCGCTGGCAAGACTTCGTGCCGCTGGCCCCCGCGCTCGCCACGCGCTGGCGACTGCTGGCCGTCGACCACCGAGGGCATGGCCGCTCGACGCGCGCCGCCAGTTACCAGGTGCGCGATTACGTCGCCGATGCCGTCGATTTCGTCCGCGCGAGCGTCAGCGAGCCGGCAGTGATTTACGGCCACTCATTGGGCGCGATGGTGGCGCTGGCCGTCGCGGCCGAACTCCCCGCGGCCGTGCGCGCGATCGTGCTCGAAGATCCGCCGCTCGACACCTTGGGCGATCAGATCGCGAGCACGCCGTATCAGGCGATGTTCACGGCCTACCATGACTTAATCAAGAACGGCGCGCCCGACGTCGACCAGCTCACGGCGTCGCTGGCCGACGTGCTGTTGGCCGCCGTCGCCGGCGGGCCGAAGATGAAACTCGGTCGCGTCCGCGATCCCGCTTTGCTGCGGTTCATGGCCCGCTGCCTCGTGGAACTCGACCCCGCGGTGCTTCCTCCGCTAATGGCGGGGCACTGGCTCAAGGGCTTCTCGTGGCCGTCGCTGGCCGAGCGCGTGACCTGTCCGGTCCTTTTGCTGCAAGGCAACGAAGCGCTGGGAGGGATGCTGCGCGACGCCGATGCCCTGGTAGCGACCCGGCTGCTGAAGCGTGTCACGCGCGTGCGTGTCGCCGAGGCGGGGCATCTGCTGCACTGGCAAGCGACCGAAATAACGCTGCGGCTGACGCTGGCGTTTTTGGAATCGCTATAAGTCCAGCTTCGCGCGTGGTGCTCACTCACACGCGCGTGTGTTCGCGATGGCCGTGACTGTGGGCGCGGCGGAATCCGCGCCACTTGCCCGCCTCGACCACTTGCGTGATCTCATCGGCCGACAGCCCGCGATCCAGCAGCGAATGCTTGAGCTTGGCCATCTCTTCGGTTTCGCGCAGCGAGCGCCACTCGCCGGCGACGATCGCGACCAGGGCGATGAGCGTGCCCGACAGGATCGCCAGCGCCGCCAGCGCGATGCCGGCATTCTGCGTCAGAACTTCGATGAATTGATCCATGGCAGCGCGACCTTTGAATTAAGAATCTCTGGAGGACCAACCAACCCGCGTGATTCCGGAGCGCGCCGCGCAAGCTTGACCGGCTTGCGTGTCGCGCCAGCACTACCGGCATGGTAGTTGATTGCCCGCCGGGTTGCCTCAGGGCGTATTCGCGCGAGCATCTCGTTCCTGCGAGTCGACCGTGCGAGCCCATCGCGAAGACCACCCTGCCACCGTTGGCTTCTTCGCTCATCGACCGAGAATCTTGTCATCGGTGCCAGCAATTTCGCCGGCGAGTAACGACCCCCGTATTGCCACGATCGGTCGACATTAATCTCGCGCCATACCGTGGCGGTCGCCGCGCCCGTGCCCCTAACCTCAAACAGGCTGGCGACTTGTCGTCGACGCACCCCCCCGCGACTCCGTATTGTCGCTCGAACGCGGCTGCGGATAGAATGCCCCGCCCTCGGCAGGGATGCCGGCGGCAATCGCTCAAACTTGTTTGCACACCCGAGGTTACTTCATGTCCGCGGAACGGATGCCGCAGGCAGACGGCTCATATCTCGCGCAACCCTTCGCGGCGATGACGCGGCTGGTGCTGCGTTTTCCCGTCGCCACGGTGGTGATCGCCGTCGCCTTGGCGCTGGCCGCGATGCTGCTGACCGCCACGCGCTTGGGCTACAAAACCAGCCGGCTCGATCTCTTGAACCCCAAGAGCGACTACAACCGGCTCTGGATCGATTACATCCAGGAGTTCGGCGCCGAAGACGACGCGGTGATCGTCGTCGAAGGGGCCAGCCGCGAAGTCGTCGTGCCCGTGCTGCAAGAGCTCTCGCAAGTCCTCTCGCGCGAGGACCAGCTCTTTCACGCGGTGTTGCACGAAGTCGATCTGTCGGCGATCCGCTCCAAAGGCTTGCACTACCTGCCGGCCGAAGAGCTGGCCGGCGTCGAGCGGTTCCTCACCGGGCTGAGTCCCGTGCTCAAAGGGAACTGGGCGCCGCTGAGTCTCGGTTACATGTCGGCCGGTCTGGCGGCGCGGCTCGAAGCCGAGCTGGCCAAGCCCAACCCCGCCTGGGGCGATGCCACGCCCGCCGAGCGCGAGCTCGAACGCCTCACCACCAGCTTGCTCGGCGCGCTCGAAGCGCGCACGCCGTACTTGTCTCCCTGGCCGGTTATGCCGGCATCGGTCGCCACGCTCAGCGAGCTAGGCTCGGAGTACCTGTTGACCAACGAGGGGCGCCTTGGCTTCGTGCTGCTGCGCCTGGCCGAAAAGTCCGACACCTTCACCAGCCGCAGCAACGCCACCGACGCGCTCCGCGCGTTGATCGCCAAATCCAACGCGCGGCATCCCGAAGTCAAAATCGGCCTGACCGGCCTGCCGATCATGGAAGACGACGAGATGCGCGCCAGCCAGTCGTCGATGCTCTGGGCGAGCGTGATCTCGTTCGTCGGCGTCGGCCTCTTGTTCGTCGCCGGCTTCGGCGGCTTGCGACATGCCGTGCTGGCCAACCTCGTGCTGCTCTTGGGAATGGCCTGGTCGTTCGGCTACGTCACGCTGGCGATCGGTCACCTGAACATCTTGAGCGTGTCGTTCACCGTCACGCTGATCGGCATCGGCATCGACTACGGCATTCACTATATCTCGCGCTACATGGAGCTGCGCAACAAGCGGATGGATTGCGGCTCGGCGCTGATTGAAACCTCGCGCTCGATCAGCCCGGCCATCACCGCCGGCGCCGTGACCACCGCCGTGGCCTTCTTCTGCGCGGGCTTTACGAATTTCACCGGCGTGGCCGAGCTGGGGATCATCGCCGGCGGCGGGCTGCTGCTCTGCGCCGTCTCGCAGCTCGTCGTGCTGCCGGCCACGGTCTACCTCGTCGATCGCACCCCCTGGGCGCACGTGATGCCCAATCCGCTGCCGGTCCACCGCTGGATCGAGCCGCTGATGCGCGCGCCGCGGCTCATGTTTCTGGCGACCGCGGTCGGCACCTGCCTGGTGTCGTGCGGCCTGGGGCGGCTGTGGTACGACAACAACCTGTTGAACATGCAGGCCCACGGGCTGGAAAGCGTCGAGCTCGAACGCAAGCTGCTGGCCGAAACTCGACAAAGCGTCTGGTACGCGCTGTCGATCGCCGACAGCCGCGAAGAGCTGCTCGAACGCAAAGCCCGCTTTCTCGAATTGCCATCGGTCGAGCGAACCGAGGAAATCGTCTCGATGCTCCCGGTGGCCGACGAGGTCAAGCAACCGATCATCGCCGGGCTCGGCAGCATGCTGGCGACCCTCCCCGAGCGGCCGCCGCTGATCCCCGTCGATCGGCCCGAAAGCCTGGGACGCGTCCTCTCGCAACTGCAGGACACGCTGGTCAACAGCCGCCGCTCGCCGCGCACGGTGCGCAATCTGGAACTGATTCGCGATCGGCTGCGGCGGCTGGCCGTCTCCGATTGCTATCGAGCCCTGTCGGGCTTCCAGCAGCAAATGGCCGGCGACATGCTCAGCCGCCTGCATGCCCTGCGCACAATGGCCAACCCCGAACCGCCGAAGTTGGCCGACCTGCCGCCGAGCCTGGTGCATCGCTTCGTCGGTCACAACGGCCGGCATCTCTTGAAGATCTACGGCAAGGGCAACATCTGGGACATGCAGGCCCTGGCCAGCTTCGTCCATGACGTGCGCACCGTCGACGCCCGGGTGACCGGCAACCCGCTGCAAGCCCACGAAGCTTCGCTCGAAATGAAGCAGAGCTACCAGCAGGCCGCGCTCTACGCGCTGGTAGTGATCGCCGTCGTCCTGATCTTCGATTTGCGCAGCATTCGCTACGCGCTCTTGGCGTCGCTGCCTCTGGGGCTCGGCATGCTGCAAATGTTCGGACTGCTGGGGCTCTTGGACATCCCCTTGAACCCCGCCAACCTGATCGCGCTGCCGCTCATCTTGGGCATCGGCGTCGACTACGGCGTACACATCATTCACGACTACCGCGAACAGACCGGTCGGTACCGCATGAGCCCGTCGACGGCCGTGGCCGTGATGGTCGACTCGCTCACCACGGTCGTTGGCTTTGGCTCGCTCATGGTCGCCAGCCATCAAGGGCTGCAAAGCCTGGGGCGCGTGCTCTCGATCGGCGTGAGCTGCTGCCTGTTCACCTCGATGATCATGCTGCCGGCCTTGCTCACCTGGCTGAGTTGGAATCGCCAGCCGGCCGAAGGCAAAGCCAAAGCGGGCGAACTGGGGGCCGATGGCCGCCCGCCACTGCGTCGCCCCGCGATGCGGAGCGCCGCCGACGCGCCCGTGCCGGCCGCCACAACGGACGACGCCCGCGTACGCGAAAGCTGGACCTCTGCCGCAGCGCTGGCCCGTCGACTGGCGACGTCCGCGTCGGATTCGGGCGCGACCGAATTGCAACGACCCGCGCGCCGCGCCGACGGCTCGCACTCGGTGGTGCCCCGTCCGCACTGGCTGTCGCGCCTGCCAGAGGAACCCGCCCTGGAACACCCCCTACGCGGTCAACGAGAAGAATAATCGGCCAGATGCTTCTGTCTCCGCGGTGCCGAGCGCCGCGGCGCAATCCAACACCTATCCCTGAGGTCTCGAACATGGCACGCCACATTGCACGTCGGGCACTCATCGCCGTAGGTTGGTTGGCGGTGCTGGCAACCTCATCGTTGGCCGCCGAACCACCGACGAGCGCCGACGCTGCCAAGCCCACGATGGCCAAAGTCGGCGACAAGGTTCTCCCCTGCCGCGAAACAGTCAAGGTGCGCGACGCCGGCCGAGAAAAGAGCTTCCCGAGCAGCGAGCTGTTCTGGCCCGCCGAAGTTCTCAAGCGCGACGGTGACTGGCTGCACGTGAAATCGCCGGCCAGCGAAGCCGAGGTGCTCGCGGCCGACGTCGTTACGCTGGAGGGGGCCGTCGAGTTCTTCACGACCGAGATCAAAACCGCAGCGACCCCCTGGAAGCACAAGCTCCGCGGCCTGGCCTACCAGTGGCAGGGAGATCTGCCGTCGGCCCTGGCCGATAGCGAAGCCGCCGTGCAGTTGGCCCCGCGCGATCCCGAATTGCATTGCCAGCGGGGCGTGCTGCTGCTGGCTAAGCAGGAAATCGATCCGGCCATCGCGGCCTTCACCGAGGCCCTGCGCGTCAATCCGCAGTTCGTCGATGCCTATCGCCGCCGCAGTGAAGCCTGGCTGGCCGCGAACCAGGCTCCCCGCGCGATCGATGACCTCTCCGCCGTCATCGCGCTCGATCCCGAGGACCTGATGGCCCTGCTCGAACGCGCCAAGCTGCTGGCCATCGCCGGCGAGTTCGACCGCGCCGCCAACGACTTCTCCACACTCTTGGAACGCAACCCTGGCAATCTTGAAATCCTGCGAGCACGCGCCGAGCTGCGCTTGATCGGCAAGCACACGGCCGAAGGGATTGCGGACCTGACGGAGAT